>Ga0070728_10002007_pt1 | contig 27121 bp, 26 predicted proteins | sample tdDd471_FD_66723 | JGI IMG/M metagenome (GOLD analysis project Ga0070728, IMG submission 66723) | Marine sediment microbial communities from the Atlantic coast under amendment with organic carbon and nitrate - tdDd47.1 | ecosystem: Environmental > Aquatic > Marine > Coastal > Sediment | place...
CCTGGTTGCGTTCCGTAAGCCTTGAAGTGGCCGACACTACGGCGGCTTACGCAACACAACCAGCGAAAAAATGGGGGCTGCCAGCACCGCAATCGAATTCAGGGACACGCTCTAGCGGGATTCCGAACTGATCTCGGCGAGATAGTCGGGACCGACCCGTTCCTTCAGTTGGCGGCCGGCTTCGCGCCCGATCCGGATCGCGTCGGCAACCGCGCCTTCGTCGACGATCTCATGGCTGTCGGTGCCGTCCGGCTTTACCACCAGACCGACCAGCACCAGCCGGTCGCCCGAAATCGTGGCGTGCCCGGCGATGGGGGTGCGGCAGGAGCCGTCAAGCTCGGCGAGGAAGGCGCGTTCGGCTTCGAGGCAGGCCGCCGTCTCGGCATCGTGGATGGCCGCGAGCAGGTCGGCGATGCGGGAATTGTCCGTGCGGGTCTCGATGCAGATGGCGCCCTGGCCGACGGCCGGCGGAAAGTCTTCGGGGTCGAGCAGGCTGGTGACCCGGTCTTCGAGCCCCAGCCGCTTCAGCCCGGCATAGGCGAGCAGGGTGGCGTCGACGACGCCTTCCTCGAGCTTCCTCAGCCGGCTCTGGACGTTGCCGCGATAGGTGACCACTTCGAGGTCGGGCCTGAGCCGCTTGACCAGCGCCTGCCGGCGGAGCGAGGCGCTGCCGACGACGCTGCCGGCGGGAAGCGCTTCCAGGCTCGCAGCTTTCGGCGACAGGAACGCGTCGCGCGGGTCCTCGCGCGGCAGGAAGGCGGAAAGGGCAAGGCCGTCGGGTAGCACGGTCGGCATGTCCTTGGATGAATGCACCGCGAAGTCGAGCGAGCCTTCGAGGAGGCCGGCTTCGATCTCTTCCGTGAACAGCCCCTTGCCGCCGACCTCGGCCAGCGGCCGGTCGAGGATGCGGTCGCCGGCGGTCGTGATGACGACGATCTCGAAATCGTCTTCCGAAAGCCCGTGCGCGGCGATCAGCCGGTCGCGGGCCTCATGCGCCTGGGCGAGCGCCAGAACGCTGCCGCGGGTGCCGATGCGGATGGGTTTCGTTTGCAAGGTCAGCGGTCCCGGTGTCATAAGGGCGGGGCGTCGAGGCCCCGCTTTACGTCGTGACATGTACGTCGCCAAAGGGGTTTTCGCAAATCCCCTGGCCGCGCCGGCGAGTTTCGGCGCTTCCCGCGATCCTCCCGAACAGAAGTCCTGATGAGCGCACTCGAAAACATCGTGATCCTGGGAGGCGGCGCCTGGGGAACGGCGCTGGCCCACGCCGCCGCGCTGGCCGGACGCAGCGTCACCCTGTGGGCGCGGGACGCGTCGATCGTCGAAAGCCTCAATTCCTCCCGCGAGAACCCCGTCTATCTGCCCGGCGTCGAGCTGGCGGACGGCATCCGGGCAACGACGGATCTCGATGCCGTGCGCGACGCCGACGCGGTGCTGCTCGTCACCCCGGCGCGGACGACGGCGGAGCTGGTGCGCGGGATCGCCGGATTGCTGCCGAAAGGCTGCCCGGTGGTGCTGTGCGCCAAGGGGCTGGCGCCCGACGGCGGCGGGCTTTTGTCGGGAACGCTGCGGGCGGTTTTGCCGGACTGTCGCCCGGCGGCTTTGTCGGGGCCGAGCTTCGCCGACGACGTGGCGCGCGGACTGCCGACGGCGGTCACCATCGCGGCCGAGGACGAGGACCTCGCCTTCGCGCTCGCCCATGCGCTTTCCGGACCGACGCTGCGTCCCTATGCCTCGACCGACCTCGTCGGCGTGCAGGTGGGCGGCGCGCTGAAGAACGTGCTCGCCATCGGCTGCGGCATCGTCGAGGGCAGGGGGCTTGGCGCCTCGGCCCGCGCAGCGCTTGTGGCCCGCGGCTTCGCCGAACTGAGCCGCGTCGGCCGGTATATGGGCGCGAAATCCGAAACCCTGGTCGGCCTGTCCGGCCTTGGCGACCTGGTCCTCACCTGCACCTCGATCCAGTCCCGCAATTTCGCCTTCGGCGTCGCTTTGGGCGAGGGCAAGACGGTCGAAAGCCTGCTCGGCCCGGGCGGCAAGCTGGTCGAGGGAGCGTTCACGGCGAGCCTGGTGGTCGATCTGGCCGCGAAGGCGGAAATCCGGGTGCCGATCTCGGAAGCGGTGGCCGCGGTGCTCGCGGGGAAGCTGTCGGTGGACGATGCGGTCGCGGCGCTGATGGCGCGGCCGCTCAGGCGAGAGGATGGGTGAGGGAAATTCCTCGGAGTTTCTGCTTTCGAAGCGGGCCGACGAATGTATCGAAAAAATGTTTTCCGATATATCTAAAATCTACCACTTCGCATTTGACTTATTTCGGCTACAACAAGTTCCATAGGCAATTCCCAAAAATCGAAAAGAGCATACAGGGGCGATAGCAACGGCCGAATGATTTCGGGAAGATTGGGTCCAATTGAAGCTGTGTCGACTTGGGTTGATAGTGTAATATCATTTTGATGGGCAACATTATTGCCTCCAATAAAATGGCGTCCAGTTATAGAAGATAACGCCCGATTTGCAAGGCCATTGTAGTGAACTTTGAAGTTCAATACTCCATTTCCGTCAATTAATTTTTTTGATAAGCTTTCTGCATGGAGAAATACCTCGGCAACGCGCCATATTTGAAGAGTAATATCAAATTGTGTGCCTGGAGGAACTAGCTGTTGACCTACGCGTTGTCCATCTAAGCCGTCCTCCTGATATCCCCTAAGAAGGAACGCACGGGCTTCGGGTGAAATGCGCCAAAAATCAGAATGGGCAGGATCGCGATCACCTTCTCTTTCGTCGGGGTCGCCACCCAACCAGCACTCAATTTGACCATCATAGGAATACGGTTCTATTCCGGCTCTTGTTGGATACCAAAATGGGGGCCACCCAGTATGGCGTACGACACTTCTACGAATTCGGGCGGCGAATTCAATAGGTTCAAAATTTTGCACTACCCCATTAATTTCGTAAGCAAACCAATGATAGCCATGAGGACATCTGGCCCCGCTATTTTCTGGTAAGTCTTGAATTAAAAATGTCCAACGATTTTGGCAATTTTCAATCCAATTGATTAATTGGTCTTCATCTGGTACTCGGCCTTGTTCGACTGTGCCCGAAAAAATGTTGCGTATTTGATTTAACATATCATCGCGGCGATTTACCAGGCACCTGTCGAGTAATTGGGCCCATTCTTGGGAATCTTGTGGTGTTTCACTTCTTGGGCCCGGTTTTCGAATATAGATTGCATTTTGTTCAATAATATTCCCATGTGGTCCAGAACGCCGCGCGCGCACGGGAACTGAATGTCCCCCTGGAACAATGATAATTGGAAAGAGCATGCCTTCCGGATTGGGGGATATTTGCACAGAACAATGGAAGGGCGGGTCGGCGTAATTGTGTACAATTCCGTTTATCCGATCTTGGCTATAAGCATCGAATGTCGCCGGCCGATCTGGGGCTTCTATAAACATCCCGCCTGCTTCTTCGAGGCCTAAGATAACAAATCCGCCGCCATGATTTGCAATTGCTATTATTGCCTTGGCTAATGTTGCTTTGTCATTGTTATTATTTTGTGTATCTAACCAGTTTTTTATTTCTAAATCCATATCCTCAAGCGGATCAGCGAGTAAATCGGCTAGGCGCTCAGGAGAAATATTACGAGTCAATTTTAGAACCGTATGTCTGAAGACACATTTGAGATTTTGTCTATTCCGTGGCCATTTATATTTTGAAGCCTTTGATTGTAACCGATTCCAAACATTTGTCTCTAGTTGAATAGCCGATTCCGGTTGGGCATTTGGGATTTCGTATGCCGCATTGACCCACCCCTACCCGCTAAGATGCCCCTCCAATGACACGCAGGGCGTGACGATGTCCGACTATCGGCGTCAATTGGCGAACGATCTGGTGATTAATGCGCTCCGCAGCTGACACCACATTCCTAAATGTCCATAGGCCCCAGCCGCCGCCCTACCTCAGCGACATTTCCGTCTCCACCTCCGGCCTGACCTGCGCCCAGACCGCCTTCGGCTTCCCGCCGACCGTGAATCGCACCTCGTAGCGGCCGGCGGGCAGGGTGATCGGGTCGCCGCCGGCGAGGCCGCGGGCCAGTACCGTACCCTTGGCGTCGACGACGCTGAATTTCGGTTGCGCGGCGGCCAGAAGCGCGGCGGCGAGCTGGTCGCCGTTTCCGGCGGCGAAATAGGCGCCGCCGCCCAGCTTCGCCCATTCGGCGAAGGTCTCGGCAAGCTTCGCATCCTCGATGGCGTAGCCGACGATGTTGACGCGGATGTCCGATCCGGTGCGGCGCAGGTTGGAGATCGCTGCGGCCGGATCGCCCTCGCAGGTTTCCTCGCCGTCGGTGATCAGGATGACGACCCGTTCGCCGTCGGCTTTCTCGAGGTCGCTTGCGGTGAGGTCGAGCGAGCGGGCGATCGGCGTCTTGGCGAGGTTCTTCGCCCGGATCTTTCCGACGAGGCCGAGCACCGCCTTTGTGTCGAGCGGGGCGAGGGGGATTTCCAGATCCGTCCGGCAGCTATCGGCCTGCTTGTGGCCGAAGACGCGCAGGGCGAAGGGCGTGCCGGCGGGAACGATGTCGCGCAGAAGGCCGGCCAGCGTCGCCTTGGCGATGTCGATGCGCCGCTTGCCGCCCTGCCGCTTGAGCATCGAGCCGGAGGCGTCGAGGATCACTTCCAGGGCGGAGAGCGTCGTCGCGCGGGTGACGGGCAGGACGACGAGGGTTCCCGGCTTCTTCGGCGGGGCGACGACGCGGATCGGCCGGCGCGCCAGTTCCCTGCCGCCGGGGGTGACGTAGCGAAGGTCGAACCGGCCGCTGTGGCCGGGCGCGGTCAGCATCACCGTGTCGCCCTCGCTGTTGGCGATATAGCCCCGGGCGAGGGGGAAGTTCGGATCGTCGCCGAGCATCACGATCGCGTCGCGGCGATTGCCCGGACCGGTCCATTTGATCGGGAAGGGCAGGCCGGCCGCCACCTCGTCCTCGGCCACGAGGCTGGCGGTCACCTCGACCACCTTCAGCGGTACGAAGCCGACGACCGTGTCGCCGGTGACGTAGGCGACCGAATAGGTGCCGGGTTTTTCCGGGGCGACCAGTTCCGCCTTGCCGGGATTGTGCGCCGTGTAGGCATAGCTGGCGTAGGGAATCCATTTACCCTTGGCGGTATGGATGCGCAGCCGGTCGCCCTCGTTTTCCGGACCCGACCAGGTGACGGAAAAGGGCGCGCCGGCGGGGACGGTCTCCGGCACCGCGATCGTCGCGCTCAAACCGGTCACCTTGAGCGGAACATGGACAACCGGTGTCTTGCCGGAGACGTAGACGACGGTGTAGTCGCCGGGCTTCTCCGGAGCCTTCAGCGGCATCTTCCCCGGATGCCGGGCGGTGTAGCCGTAGCTCGAATAAGGGATCGGCGTGCCGTTCGCCTTGCCGATGGTGATGTAGTCCTTCGGGTTGTCGGGGCCGGTCCAGCGGATGCTGAACGCGCTGTTGGCGGCCACGGATGCCGGGGCCTCGATCGTCGCCTCGAACCCGGTGACGGTGAGCGGCCGGGTCGCGACCACGGAGCGGCCGGTGAGATAGAGAATCGTATATGAGCCGGGTTTTTCCGGTGCCTTGAGCGCCATCTTCTTCGGATTTTGCGCGGTATAACCCTTGCTCGAATAGGGGATCGGCCGGCCCTTCGCATTGCCGATGGTGATCGTGTCGCCCTTGTTGTCCGGTCCGGTCCAGACGACCTCGAAGCCGGAATTCGCCGTCACCTTGTCCGGTGCGTTCAGCGTCGCGGTCACCGGGTCCGCGGCAATGGCGACAGAGTGCAGGACGCCGTCTTTCTTGCTGACATAGACGATGGTGTAGGCGCCGGCGCGTTCGGGCAGGCGGACCTTGACGATGCCGCCGCTCTTGGCGGTATAGGCGTAGCTCGCATAGGGAACCGGCTTGCCGTTCGCTCTGCCGATGGTGATCAGGTCGCCGGATTTTCCCGGTCCGCTCCACCGGACCGTCACGAACGAGTTCAGCGGCGCCGATTTCGGCGCGCTCAACGAAACGTCCTGCGCCATGAGGACGGAATTCTGCGCCAGCAGGGCGGCGATGACGGCAAAGACGGATGCGAGTGAGCGCACGGTCGATCTCCCCGATGGAACCTGGACGGCCTTCGGCGGGCCGGTTCGCGGAACCCTACGCAGAATCAGGCGGGTCCCGCAACCGCGTGAAATCGCTGGTTGCGGGTGCATGCCGCCGATGGCGGGCCGCTTGCCGAAGCAGGGGCCGATGCCGGACGGCGGGTTTCGGCACTTGCGCGATTGACCCACCCCCCACCCAACCGCCAAGATGCCCCTCCAATCACACACGGGGAGTGACGATGTCCGACTTTTGGCGTCTTTCGGCGGTCGAGCTGGCCGATCTGGTCAGAAACAAACAAGCCTCGGCGACGGAGATCGCCCGGGATGCGCTCGACCGGCTCGCGGCGGTCAATCCTGCGATCAACGCAGTGATCGACGAGATGCCCGACGAGGCGCTTTCCGCGGCGGCCGAGGTCGACGCGGCGATCGCGGCGGGGCGCGATCCCGGGCCGCTCGGCGGGGTGCCGATCACAATAAAGGTCAATATCGACCAGAAGGGCCATGCGACCACCAACGGCCTGAGGATCCAGAAGGACCTCGTCGCCGAGGTCGACAGTCCGGTGGTCGAGAACTTCCGCAAGGCCGGCGCGGTGATCGTCGGGCGGACCAACACCCCGGCCTTCTCGCTGCGCTGGTTCACCCGCAACGGCGTCCACGGCCATACCAAGAACCCGCGCACCGCCGCGATCACCCCCGGCGGCTCGTCGGGCGGGGCGGCGGCCGCGCTCACCGCCGGTATCGGCGCCATCGGCCACGGCTCGGATATCGGCGGCTCGATCCGCTATCCCGCCTATGCCTGCGGCATCCACGGCATCCGGCCGACGCTGGGACGGGTCGCGGCGCACAACTTCACCGGCGCCGACCGGCATGTGGGCGGCCAGATCATGGCCGTCTCCGGCCCGCTCGCCCGTACAATCGCCGACCTCGAATTGTCGCTCAAGGTGATGATGGGCGGCAGCACCGCGGATCCGTGGTGGGTGCCGGTGCCGTTCGAGCTGCCGGATATGCCCAAGCGCGCCGCGCTGGCGGTGGCGCCGGAAGGGCTCGTCGTGGTTCCCGAGGTGGAAGCGGCGCTGCGCGATGCGGCGAAGCGGCTCGAAGCCGCCGGCTGGCAGGTGGAGGAAGTCGACTGCCCGCCCTTTCGCGAACCGGCGGCGCTGCAGGCGCGGCTGTGGCTCGCCGAATTCCGCCGCAGCGCGGCGAAGGCGATCGCCGAGGAGGGCGATCCGGACGCGACCTTCATCTATGGCGAGATGGCGAAGATGTGCGAGGAGCCCGACATGCACGGCCTTCTCGACACGCTGCAGCGGCGGGCGACGCTGCTGCGTGAGTGGCAGACCTTCCTTTCCGACTATGCGGTGCTGCTGTGTCCTGTCTCCTCGCGGCTGCCGTTCCGCGACATGGAGGACGTGGAATCGGCGGAAAGCTTCGCCGCGATCATGGAGGCGCAACTGACCCAGGTCGGCCTGCCGCTGATGGGCCTGCCCGGCCTGACGGTCTCGACCGGCATGGTCGGCGACGTGCCCGTGGGCGTGCAGATCGTCGGCGGCCGCTATCGCGAGGACATGATGCTCAAGGCGGGGGCGGATATCGAGGCGGGCGGGGTTCCGCAGAGCCCGATCGACCCTCGGCCCTAGAGTGTGTCCCTGAATTGGATTGCGGTGCTGGCAGCCCCCTTTTTTCGCTGGTTTTGTTCCGCAAGCAGCCGCAGTGCGGGTCACTGTCAGGCTTGCGGAACGCTGCCAGGGGGAAAATGGGGCTGCCAGCACCGCAATCGAATTCAGGGACACACTCTAGGCCTTGAAGCCCGTCGCGGAATTCTTGCCCTCGAGCCCATTCGCGAAGATCTGCCGGTCGGGAACCCGCTCGTGGCGGACGAAGTAGTCCACGATCCAGTCGATGACGCCTTTCAGCATCCCGATTCCGGGCTCCCGGAAATAATGTCCGTGCGCCGCGTCCAGAATACCCATGGAAAACCTGGAATGCCGCTCGGCGAAAAAGGCCAGGGGATCGCCGGCGCAAAGGAACGGATTGAAATAGCTGTCCTTGCCGAAGATGGTGAACATGGAACCGCGATACCAGCGTCTGGGAATATAGTCCAAAGTGACGAGCAAAGGGTGCCGACCGGTCCTCTGCGCGTATTGTATCGCCATGGATTCGGCGACCGGGGCTCCTTGGCAATTTCCGCCGAAAACCAGATCGCGCCGGTCGGTGTGGGCGTCGAGCGCATCGAGATATCGACTGGCTATCGGTTCGTTGTAACGCGCCTTCAACTGCCAGTTTTCGGTTACGGCATGCAGGGAGTGCATGGCGTATAGCGGCTGGTCGCGATCGAGCTGATGGGCGAGCAACACCGGTTCGGCCCAATTGTTGAAACACCAGCAAAGCGGTGGGCGGCTCCCGTCTTGATTGAAGACCAGAAGATCGTTCGCAGAGGTTCCGGTGCGCCTGGCTACGCGGTTCCTGCCGGTCGCGATCAGCCCGAGAAAACCCTCGAAAACGGTCGATTCTTCGTCGCCAAGTACCTGATCGAAAAGGGTTTCGGGGATATGGTCCCAAAGACGATAGGCATTCATTTCAAGTACGTTGCCGGTTTCTCAATGGTTGTTTGAGGAATACGACGCCGCCACGCGCAGCTCGGATCGAACGTAATCGCGTGGAAGTTTCCCGTCTACCCGGGGGGAGGCATTTGAACCGGCATTCGCCGGAGCCCAAAGTGCCCTTGCGAGGTGTCGGTTTCGTCGGGCGCAGAATGAAGCGAACCCGACCTCTCCGGTATTCACACTCCGACAATCCGGGCGACGATGTCGTCGATGGACGCATCGTCAAGCAGAAACGTCTCGGGATGGACATGGACGCCGAAGGCGGCTTCCAGGTCCAGCGCCGCCGTGACCGCGTCGATCGAATCGAGGTCGTATTCGGAGATCGCATCCGTCGGATCGATATTTTCCGACGGCTCTCCGATAACCGTGGCCAAATAGACGATAATCCAGCGGTGGAGCTCATCCCGGTCCACCGGCGCCGGTATAGTCATGGTCGGATCCTGAAGCGATTGCGAAAACGGTCGTTGAACATGTCCATCCGGGTCGCGCCGTTCTGTCAACCGGACGCCCGGTTTCTTTTCAGGAGCATGTCGAGAATCGCTCCCGCGATGTCAACGACTTCCCCTTCCCACGGATAGTAGAAGCCGGCGATCATCGGATTGACGTTGATTTCAAGAAACCAGTGGTTCCCCATCGTGGCGGATTGGCCCTTGTCGGCGATGACGAGGTCGACGCCGGCGAAACGCAGGCCGGGCACCGCCTGGCAGGCTTGCGCCACCACATCGCGATAACTCGGATGCACCTCATCGCTAACAGGGAACGTATCGGCCCCCGCACTGCCGTTCGACACGCCGCTGAGGTAAATACGTTCGTCCGGGGCGGGAACGTCGTTCAGACTGTGCCCGAACCTGCCGAGGAATTCCACGACCGTTTCGTCGATCGGATAGGGAGGGTGGGTCGGCAAGGCGCGCATCCGGCGTTCGGCGTTTTTCGCCGCGGCCAGTTCCGCGACAGTCGATACGCCATCGCCGACAACCGACATCGGAACCCCGCAGCGAATTCCGACAACTTCCGGTTCGACGTAGAAGAAGCGAAAATGTTCGCCCTCGACGCTGTCCTCGGCGATGATCGTCGGGTAGTTTTCGGCCACCCGCCGCAGAGCCTTTTCGTACCAGAACCGGTCGCGGATCGATGGATGAACGCCCTTGCCCAGGGACCCATGGTTCGGCTTCACGCAGATCGGTCCGGAAAACCGGTCGTAGGCCTCGAAGGCTTTTTCGAGCGTGCGCCTTCGGAAAAGCAGGCCGAAGGGGACGCTGAAACCGTGCTCGTCGAGGAACTCCTTGGTCTTGTACTTGTGAGAAAGAAGCAGCGCCGCGTCGTGATTGACGTTGCGGCCAAGCCGGTCCCAGTGGTCCCGGCCCGGACCGAGCAGGACGCCGCTGTTGTAAAAAAACTGCTCGCCGTCGAGTTCCAGGTTCAGCCAGATATCCGTTTTCCGGGTACGGCCTTCGTCGGCAAGTTGCTTTATTGCCGTGGGTATTCCCCGGGCTATCGCCGCCTTTTGCATGTGGACCGCCATCAGGTCCAGTTGCGCAAACGGGGCATCCAGTACAGGCATCTTGCTTCTCGTTTCGGGGTCGGCCAGCCTGTACCTGAATAGGAGGAATTGGCGGTGAGGGAAAGCGTTAAAGTTGCAGGTTCCCGGCCTGTCCCGGTCAAAACGATCGGTATACTCGGCTTCAGGAAAGAGCCCGTCGATGCCGTGGACCCGCCCCGGACGCGGGCGATGCTGGCGGAGGCGGCGATTCGGGGCTCCGGCGTGTCTGGCGACACGGTTGCCTTCGGTTGGAATCTGCCCGGGAAAACCGTCGAAAACACTCGACAAACTACTCCATCCGGGTCGTAGCGTTCTCGTCAACCGGACGCGCGGGTTCTTTTCAGGAGCATGTCGAGAATCGCTCCCGCGATGTCTACGACTTCCCCTTCCCATGGATAGTAGAATCCGCTTATCGCCGGACTGACGTTGATTTCCAGAAACCAGTGGTTCCCCATCGCGGCGGGTTGGCTCTTGTCGGCAATGATGACGTCGACGCCGGCGAAACGCAGGCCGGGCACCGCCTGGCAGGCTTCAGCCACCACATCGCGATAACTCGGATGCACCTCATCCCAAAGGAGAAGCGTATCGGCCCCGGCGGGACCGTTCGACACGCCGCTGAGGTAAATGCGTTCGCCCGGGGCGGGGACATCGTCCAGGCTGTGCCCGAACCTGCCGAGGAATTCCACGACCGTTTCGTCGATCGGATAGGGAGGGTGGGTCGGCAAGGCGCGAATCTGGCGTTCGGCGTTTTTTACCGCGGCCAGTTCCGCGACGGTCGATACGCCGTCGCCGACAACCGACATCGGAATCCCGTAGCGAATTCCGACAATTTCCGGTTCGACGTAGAAAAAGCGAAAATGTTCGCCCTCGACGCTGTCTTCCACGACGATCGCGCGGTAGCGTTCGGCGACCCGCCGCAGAGCCTTTTCGTACCAAAACCGGTCGCGGATCGACGGATGAACACCCTTGCCGAGGGATCCATAGTTTGGTTTTACGCAGATCGGTCCGGAAAACCGGTCGTAGGCTTGGAAGGCCTTTTCGATCGTACGCCTTCGGAAAAGCAGGCCGAAGGGGACGCTGAATCCATGCTCGTCGAGGAATACCTTGGTTTCGTACTTGTGAGCGAGAAGAAGCAGCGCGTCATGATTGACGTTGCGGCCAAGCCGGTCCCAATAGTCCCGACCCGGACCGAGCAGGGTGCCGCTGGAATAGTAGTATTGATCCCCGTCGAGCTCCAGGTTCAGCCAGATATCCGTTTTCCGGGTACGGCCTTCGTCGACAAGTTCCTTTATAGCCGTTGGAATTCCCCGGGCCATCGCCGCCTTTTGCATGAGGGCCGCCATCAGGTCCAGTTGCGCAAACGGGGCATCCAGTACGGGCATTTTGCTCCTCGTTTCGGGGTCGGCCAGCCTGTACCTGAATAGGAGGAATTGGCGGTGAGGGAAAGCGCGAAAATTTCGGAATCCCGGCCTGTCCCGGTCAAAACGATCGGTATACTCGGCTTCAGGAAAGAGCCCGTCGAGGTCATGGATCCTCCCCGGACGCGGGCGATGCTGGCGGAGGCGGCGCTTCAGGGCGCCGAGTTGGTTTTCCTGGACGCGCTGCAATACGACCTCGCCGCGGGGCGTGTCCGGACGATGGTTTGGAAAGCGGACGAGTGGCGCGAGGAGTGGCGTGGGCCACCCGATGTGGTGACGATCATCGGCAGTCCGCTGGAAGCCGGACATGAGCCTCTCGATGCCTGGATCCGGCGATCCTGTCCGGTCATCGTCTATACCAATGACGACAAGCTGGCGCAGTCGGAAATCCTCTCCGGGACGCCGTGCGCGTGTTACCTGATTCCCCAGGCCAGGGTGCCGGCGGAGGCACCCGGCGAGATGCTTGCCGATTTCCTGAGAACCCATCACGGGGCAGTGATCAAACGGGTGGACGGCAGTCGCGGCGTCGGCCTGCTCTTCATCGTTCGCGAGACTGGCGGCTGGACCGTCAAATACAAGGGCAAAGAGCATCGCGGAACGCTGGAGGAAGCGGCCGGGTTCGTCGCTTCGCGGATCGCCGGCAGGCTTCGCTATCGACAGTTTGTCGCCCAGCGCTTTATTCGCTCGGTCGCCGCCGATGGACGCGCCGCCGATATCCGGGTGCATGTTCAGCGCGGCGGCGACGGTGAATTCGGAGTCACCCGCGGATATGCGCGTCTGGCGGAAGCCGGCATACCGCTGGCGAACACGAGCCGCGGCGGCTATCAGGGGCCGATCGAGGGGTTCCTGAGCCAGCGCGCGGTCAGGGATCCGGGCGAGATCGAGGACGAATTGAAACGGGTCGCGCTCGAGATTGCGGAAATCCAGAGCGCTACCCATGAAACGCCTCTTGCCGAACTGGGCATTGATTTTCTGATCGACGACGACGACCGGATCTGGATCGTGGAAACGAATGTCTTTCCCGGCAGTTACCTGCATGAACAACTCCGGGCGGAGCGCGCCGTCGGCTATGCGCTTCATGTGGCGGAGAAGGCTGGCCGGGCAGGGGAGTGACCGTCTTTTCGTACTGGTTGTCGCCCGAAGGGCGCCGCCCTACGACCAGAATAATCGGTCGTCCGAGATATTCTCCGGCAGGAACTGGGCAAACGTGATCCTGCCGTCGCGGACGCTGAAAGTCGCCAGTTCCCTGCCTTCGATGCGCGTGTCGCCCTTGTCGGCCGACCAGGCGATCACGGCGGCGCAATGGCCCGCGACCTCGATGAGCTCGGCGACTTCGAGGCGGAACGTGCCACCCGTCGTCGCCAGCGCCCGCTGCATCATGTCGATGACCGCATCCGCGCCGATCAGCTCGCCCATGTAGTTTTCCACGCTCGGCTCGCGCCAGACCACGTCCCGGGCCAGCATTTCGGCGACGGCGGCGAGATCGCCCGACCGGCGGGCGGCGTAGAAGCGGCGGATCAGGCCGCCGGCGTTCGCGTTCGCGTTCATGCGATGGCTCTCCTTGGTTCGGCGGGACGGCGCCTGAAGATCAACAGCATGACGATCCCGAGGTTGAAGACGTTCCAGGCGATGCCGTTGAGGAAGGCGAGGCGGTAGCTGCCGGTCAGGTCGAAGATCACGCCGTTGAGCCAGCCGCCGAAGGCCATGCCGACGACCGTTGCCATCACGACCAGCCCGACACGCCGACCGGCTTCGCGGGCGGGCAGGTACTCGCGGATGATGACCGCATAGCTCGGCACGATGCCGCCCTGGGACAGGCCGAAGACGATGGAAACCAGGTAGAGCGCGGTCAGCCCGGTGAACGGCAGGTAGAGCGTCAGCGCCAGGCATTGAAGGAACGAACTGATGAACAGCGTCCGGATGCCGCCGATATAGTCGGCGAGATAGCCGAAGCCGATCCGGCTGACGACGCCGCAAAACAGCAGGATGGACAGCATTTCCGAGCCGGTCGCCCGTCCGTAGCCGAGATCGGAGCAATAGGCGACCATGTGCACCTGCGGCATCGACATGGCGACGCAACAGCCCAGCCCGGCGAGGACCAGAAGCACCTGCACGGTGGCCGGAGACAGGTCCAGCCGGCCCTTTCTCGCCGCATAGGGCGAGGGTGCGGAGGGCTGGGCGTCGCCATCGGGGACATCACCGCGCAGCAGCAGTGACAGCGGCAGCATCAGAGCCAGGCAGAGTGCCGCGATCACCATCAGGGATACGCGCCAGCCGAAGGCGTCGATCATCAGGTTCATCGGCACCGGCCAGATCACGCCGGCGAGATAGTTGCCGCTCGCCACCATCGCCATGGCGACGCCGCGCCGGCGCTGGAACCACATGGAGATGAAAACCATCAGCGGCCCGAAGGACACCGACATGCCGATGCCGATCAGCAGTCCCTGGCTGAGCCCGTAGAGCCAGATGTTCGGCGACAGCGCCGCCGATACGTAACCGAGCGCGAGCAGGCAGGTGGCGCCGACGATCGGCCGGAAGATGCCGTAGCGGTCGACGAGCTGGCCGACGATGACGTTGCCGAAGGCGAAACCGGCCATCAACAGCGTATAGGGCATCGACGAGGCGGCGCGGTCGATGCCGAACTCGTCCTGGATCACCGGCAGGAACAGCACCACCGCCCACATGCCGACCGTTCCGACCGCGCCGATCGCCATGGCGACGGCGAGCCGGAACCAGGCCTGGGGGCCGTCCAGTCTCGCGTCGATGGCAGCGTCGATCGGCGTCGCGGTCACGTCGAGGGCTCGCGGAAGCGTTGCGGGAGGCGAGACCCTATCGGCGGCCGGGTGTGTCCGCCAGCGATTTCGGCGCGACCCAGACATGCGCTTCGGGCGCCGTATCAGGCGGTGGGAAGGATGAAATCGGGACGCAGTCCCGAACGCTCGATATAGGGCTCCACCGGTCGGCCGGCGAACAGGCCGTGATCGGTGACGAGCACCGTCTTCATGCCGGCGGCCGAGCCGCCGAGGATATCGGTGTGCAGCGTGTCGCCGACCATCGCCATACGCGACCGCTCCACGCTGACGCCGAGTTCCGCCAGCCGGGCGAGGACGGCGTCGAAGGCGTTTTCGAATGGCTTGCCGAAAAAGGCCGGTTCGACGCCGGTCCTGTCGGCGAGATCGTGGGCGTAGAAGCCCGGTTCGAGCGACAGCCGATCCTCGCGCGGGGCGACGATATCGGGATTGCCGACCAGCACCGGGCGGGGACGGCGTTTTAGACTCGCGACGAGAAGGTCTTGCGGGGTCTCGGTCCAGCCGGCGGCGCTCAGCAGCACGAATCCGGCCGCCGCGTCATAGGCGGCGATGTCGTCGCCGAGAGCCGAGAAGCCGTGTCCGGGAACCGACAGCGCGGAATCGGCGGGGGCGGCGAGTCCCCACACGCCCGGCGATTGCATCCCGGCCATCGCGGCGGTCATCACCGTGCGGCTGGAGACGATTTCTTCGAGCCGGAAGTCAAAACCGAAGCGCAAATACTTGGAAAGCGACTCCTTTTCCGAATAGCGGGCGGCGTTGGTGAGCACGATCAGGGCCTTGCCGCGCGCCCTGAGCTCGGCCAGACGGGCGGCGACGCCGGGAATCGCGGTCTCGCCGACATTGAGAACGCCGAACCCGTCGAGCACGAAGACGTCGATCTCGTCGGCGAGGTCGAGCAGCGATCCGCCGCGGGCGCAGGCTCCCGCCGGCCCGGGCTTCGGGAACCGGTGGCGCACCGCCTCGTAGCGGTCGAAGGCCCAGTCGGCGTCATGTGTCATTCGGAAGTTCCCTGTCTGGCGCGCGGCGACGTGGTAGCCCGGCAAGCCGGCCGGCGCTACCGGTTTTTCGCCTGCCGCCGCGCGCACTCTCTCTGGTGGCAACCGGCCACCTGTGCTAGACCGCATCCTCTTCGAAGACAGGCGAGGGGAAACGCGGGATGACTGACAGGATTGCACTGGTGACCGGGGCCGGCAGCGGCGTCGGCGAGGCGGCGGCCACGGCTCTGGCGGATGCGGGCTATGCGGTCGTGCTGGCCGGACGGCGGCCGGAGCCGCTCGACAAGGTCAAGGCGGCGATCGAGGCCAAGGGCGGGAAGGCGCTGGCGGTTCCCACCGACGTTACCGATCCGGATTCCGTCGCCAATCTCTTCGACACCGCGAAGGCGACCTACGGCCGTCTCGACGTGATCTTCAACAATGCCGGCATCGGCGCGCCGCCGGTTCCGATGGAGGAGCTCTCCGTCGAGCAGTGGAAGGCGGTGGTCGACGTCAACCTCACCGGCGTGTTCCTGTGCACCCAGCACGCCATCCGGATCATGAAGGCGCAGGAGCCCAGGGGCGGGCGGATCATCAACAACGGCTCGATCTCCGCCTATGTGCCGCGGCCGTTCTCGGCGCCCTATTCGGCGACCAAGCACGCCATTACCGGGCTCACCAAGTCGACCAGCCTCGACAACCGCGCCAACAACATCGCCTGCGGCCAGATCGACATCGGCAACGCGGCGACGCCGATGACCGAACGCATGGCGGGCGGGGTACCCCAGGCCGACGGTTCGCTCAAGGCCGAGCCGACCATGGCGGTGGCGAATGTCGGCAACGCCGTCGCCTACATGGCGAGCCTGCCGCTCGACGCCAATGTCCAGTTCATGACGGTGATGGCGACGACCATGCCTTATATCGGACGCGGCTGACGCCTATATCGACGGCGAGAGCGAGAAGACGATCCCGGGAAAGCGCTTGGCAAGCGCGGGTTCCGCGTGCCATGAAAAGGGGCGGCTTCCGATAATAACCAACCTGTCCGGCTCCGGGAGCGTCTTCGTTCGCCGGGCCGGTGACGGCAAGCATCCGACGGGTACGATATGAACGAACCGACATTCACCATGGGCAACCAGCCCGGCATGGGATCCCTCGACGGAGCGCCCGCCAAAGGCGGTGGCGACCTGATCAAGGATACCTCCACGCAGACCTTCGCCGCCGACGTGATCGAGGAATCGCGCCGTCAGCCGGTGCTGGTCGATTTCTGGGCGCCCTGGTGCGGCCCGTGCAAGCAGCTCGGCCCGGTGCTCGAAAAGGTGGTCACGGGCGCCAAAGGGGCGGTGCGCCTGGTCAAGATGAACATCGACGACCATCCGCAGATCCCCGGCCAGCTCGGCATCCAGAGCATCCCGGCGGTGATCGCCTTCAAGGACGGTCAGCCGGTGGACGGCTTCATGGGTGCGGTTCCCGAAAGCCAGATCAAGGAGTTCATCGAGCGGATCGCCGGCCCCGTCGGCCCGTCCGACGGCGAGGCGCTGGTCGCCCAGGGCGACGCCTTGCGCGAGGCGGGCGACGTGGAAAGCGCCGCGCGGGCCTATGCGGACGCGATCAAGATCGAGCCGGACAATCTCGCCGGCATCGCCGGGCTCGCCCATTGCTACGTCAGCATCGGCGAACTGGAACGGGCGCGGGAAGTGCTGGCGCTGGCGCCAGAAGCCGCCGCCGGCGATGCCGCGATCGCAAGCGCGCGGGCGGCGATCGATCTCGCCGAACAGTCGAGCCAGCTGGGCGATCTCGCCGAGCTGGCGCTGACCGTCGAGCGGAACCCGGCCGACCATCGGGCGCGGTTCGACCTGGCGCTGGCGCTCAACGGCCGCGGCAAGCGCGAGGAGGCGGTCGACGAACTGGTCGAGATCGTCCGCCGCGACCGCAACTGGAACGACGAGGGCGCCCGCAAGCAGCTGCTGCAGTTTTTCGACGCCTGGGGGCCGACCGACGAGATGACTCTCTACGGCCGGCGGCGGCTGTCCTCGGTCCTGTTCTCCTGACGGCGAGGCGCCATGCTGGCGGGCAATGCTCGATACGAAAGCACCGAGGACCTTCCGGACATCATCCCCGTGTTTCCGCTGAAGGCGGTGATCCTGCTGCCGCGCGGGCAATTGCCGCTCAACATCTTCGAGGAACGCTATCTCGAGATGATCGATCACGCCCTGCGCACCGACAAGGTGATCGGCATGATCCAGCCGCGCTTCGACAAGGGCGAGCCGGACATGTCCGGCAATCCGCCGATCTGCGACGTCGGCTGCGCCGGCCGGTTGACCGCCTATCAGGAAACCGGTGACGGGCGGGTGCTGGTCACCCTGACCGGCATCGCCCGGTTCAAGGTTCGGGAAGAACTCGACGAGGGGACCGATTTCCGTCAATGCCGGATCAACGCTTCGCCCTTTGACGTCGATTTCATCGTCGGCCACGAGGAGGGCGACGTGAATCGGAAGTCCCTGCTCAAGACCTTCCGTGCCTATCTCGACGCCAATTCGCTGGAAGCGGACTGGAAGAGCGTCGAAAAGGCGTCGAACGAGGTGCTGGTCAACGCGCTGTCGATGATGAGCCCCTACGGGCCGGCGGAAAAACAGGCGCTGCTCGAAGCCCCGGACCTCAAGGCCCGGGCGGACACGCTGATCGCCATCACCGAGATCGAACTCGCGCGAAGCGGCGGCGAGGGCGGTTCGACGCTGCAGTAGAGATGCGTGAGGGGGAAAGACGATGCCTGACAGCAAGCGGGAACGGGAAACGACGGAGATCGATCCGCGCATGCTCGAGGTGCTGGTCTGTCCGCTGACCAAGACGACGCTCGAATACGACCGCGAGGCGCAGGAACTGATCTCCCGGGCGGCGAAACTCGCCTATCCGATCCGCGACGGCATTCCGATCATGCTGCCCGACGAGGCGCGCCCCCTGGAGACGGAATGAGGGGTTTGCGGATGGTTGCCGGGCGTTTCGCGCTCGCGGCGATTATGGCCGCCGGGTTCGGCTGTGTTCCGGCCGCTGCCGGATCGTTGCAGCTCAAACCCTACAAGGACGAGCTGTTCGCCTATCCGAAAATCCTCGAAAGCAAGCTCGACGGCGCGTTCCGGAGGGTCGAATATATCGAGGCGCGCGACATCAACGGCCGCGACAAGATCCCCGAACGCAAGGCCAAGTTCGACTACGTCTCGACCTGGGTGAAGTGGTACCAGTCGACCCGGCGGGTGCGGACGCCCTATCTGGTCACCAAGTTCGTCGAGGTCGGCAAGCAGGCCGAACGGCCGGCCTTCATCGTCGCCTATGTCCACGGCCGCTACGGCAACCGCTACCAGGGCTCCAACGACTGGACCTTCGGCGGCAACTTCAATCGGATCAAGAACCTGGTCTCGGACGCCGGCGGGGTCTATCTGGTGCCCGACGTGCCCGATTTCGCCGGCCGCGGCGCCGGCCAGGTCAAGGCGATGATCGAGGTCTATCTGAAGCGGGCGCCGCAGGCGCCGGTGTTCGTCGCCTGCGGGTCGATGGGCGGAATGATCTGCTGGCGTCTGGCGAAGGACGAGAATTTCGCGACCCGGCTCGGCGGCCTCCTGATGCTCGGCACGCTGCCCGACCCCGATTATCTCAAGAGCGCCGCCTACCGGCGGAAGGTGCCGATCTTCTTTGCCCAGGGCAGCAACGACAACGTCTATTCCTGGAAAGGGCAATACGCCCTGTTCCGGCGCATCCTCAAGGGCGGGCGCCCGACCCGCTTCGTGCTGTTCGACACCGGCAGCCACGGCACCCCGATCCGGATGACCGACTGGCGCGAGGTGCTGAACTGGATGCTGTCGGTGAAGCGCTAGGGGCGCTGGCCGGAAGGCTTCGACAAGCGGCGAAGCATGGATCCGCGCCTGCGCGGGGATGACGGAAAAAATTGGCGAATTCAGTGAGTTATCGCCAGTTTTTTAACCGCTGCACCGCTGGCTTTTCGCTGGAAATAGTCTTGAAAACCTCAGCAAATTCCGTCATCTCCGCGCAGGCGGGGATCCACGCTTCTCGGCCCGGCACGGCCTCCCGGCAGGCCGCTTCCCGACCTCAGATCCAGGGATGCTCGGCGGCGACCTTGGTCTCGTACTGGCCGATATTTTCCGCCTTCTCCATGGTCAGGCCGATATCGTCGAGACCGTTCAGCAGGCAATGCTTCTTGAAGGGATCGATCTCGAAGCTGACGGTGCCGCCGTCGGGGCCGCGGATTTCCTGGGCTTCGAGGTCGACGGTCATGGTCGCGTTGGCGCCGCGGTCGGCGTCGTCCATCAGCTTTTCGAGGTCTTCCTTCGACACCACGATCGGCAGGATGCCGTTCTTGAAGCAGTTGTTGTAGAAGATGTCGGCGAACGAGGTCGAGATCACGCAGCGGATGCCGAAATCGAGCAGGGCCCAGGGGGCGTGCTCGCGGCTCGAGCCGCAACCGAAATTGTCTTCGGCGACCAGGATCTTCGCATTGCGGTAAGCCGGGTTGTTGAGAACGAAATCCGGGTTTTCGGTGCCGTCCTCGTTGTAGCGCATCTCCGAGAACAGGCCCGTGCCGAGACCGGTGCGCTCGATGGTCTTCAGGTACTGCTTGGGGATGATCATGTCGGTGTCGATATTGATCATCGGCAGCGGTGCGGCGACGCCGGTCAGGGTGGTGAACTTGTCCATGGTCGGTTTCCGTCGAAAGCTAGGGCCGCGCCTGGCGGCGGAACAGGTCCCGTGTCATGGACGAAAAGACCGCCACGGGTCAAGTCCGCAGTTGGCGGGCAGGCCGCCGACGAGGGGGCTTGGCGCGGCTTGACGCGCGCGGATATGATCGCCGGCAAAACGGGTCTGGAGGAAACCGGTGTCCGGGGAGGAACGGGCGACGCGCAAGAATGTGGCGGTCGCGCTGCAGGGCGGCGCGGCGCACGGGGCGTTCAGCTGGGGCGTGCTCGACCGGCTGCTCGAGGACGGCCGGATCGGCATCGAAGGCGTGTCGGGCACGAGCTCGGGGGCGATCAACGCCGCGCTGCTGGCCTATGGCTCGGACCGCAGCGGGCCGTCCGGCGCACGCTCGGTGATGGACCGGTTCTGGCGGCGGATCAGCGAAGAGAGCGAAAAACGCCGCTGGACGGCGCATATGCTGCTGAGACTGATGCGGCTGAGGGCGGTCAGGATCTCGCGCAAGCCGGCCTTTTTCGACGTGATGTCGCGGATCCTGCTGCCCTACCGCTTCGACCCCGAAACCATGAACCCGATGCGCGAGGTGCTCGCCGAGCATGTCGATTTCGAGGCGCTCAGGGCGGCTTCGGACGGCATCAAGCTGTTCCTCAACGCCACCAATATCGCCACCGTGAAGAACCGGGTCTTCGCCCGCGACGAGGTCAGCCTCGACGCGGTGCTGGCGTCGAGCTGCCTGCCGTTCCTGTTCGACGCGGTCGAGATCGATGGCGAGCGCTATTGGGACGGCGGCTATATGGGCAATCCGACGATCTATCCGCTGATCTACGAATGCGAAACGCCGGATATCGTGCTGATCCTCACCGCACCGCTGACGAAACGTCCGGTGCCGCAGAACTCGGCCGAGATCCTCGCCCGGATCAGCGAGGTGAGCTTCACCTCGACCCTGATGCGCGAAATGCGTGCCATCGCCTTCGTCACCGGGCTTGTCGAAAAGGGGCTGGTGGCGAAGGAGGCGGGGCTGAAGAAGATCAACATCCACCTGATCGCGCCGCCCGGGGACGACCCGGATTTCGAGGTCGAGCAGCGCTTCAACGCAAGCTGGCCCTTCGTCAGCGCCATGCGGGATCGCGGCCGCGCCGCCGCCGGGACCTGGCTCGAAACGTGTTATGACAGGGTCGGCCGGGAATCGTCGTTCGAAATCGACGATGCGTTCGTCTGAGGGGAGAGGAAAAATGCGTGAAAAGCTCGAAGACGCTGAGATCGACGGCCGCCTCGCCGGTCTTGACGGCTGGCAGCGATCGGAAGGGCGCGCGGCGATCGAAAAAAGCTTCCGTTTCGCCGATTTCAACGCCGCCTTCGGCTTCATGACGCGGGTGGCGCTGGTCGCGGAGGCCATGGACCACCATCCCGAGTGGTCGAATGTCTACAATCGGGTGGAGATACTGCTGACCACCCATTCGGCGGGCGGGATCACCGGGCTCGACCTTGCGATGGCGGAGCGGATCGAGGCGATCGCGGGATGAGACCGGCGGGAGGCAGGCCTCGGCGCCGGTTTACGATCAATCCCGGCTGGCTGTTCGTGCTGCCGGCGCTGGCGGTGCTCGCGGTCAGCGTCATCATCCCGATCATGGCGGTGGTCAACTATTCGGTGCAGGACGTCTTTGCCGGCAACAATTTCTTCTGGGCCGGCAGCGTCTGGTTCGAGAAGACGCTGCGGTCGCCGGAGTTCCAGGCGACGCTTCTGCGCAGCGGCGCTTTTTCGGCCCTTGTACTGATGATCGAGGTGCCGCTCGGCATCTATATCGCTTTGAGGATGCCCCGTTCGGGACCACTCGCCACGACCTATCTGGTAATGATGGCGATCCCGCTTCTGATCCCGTGGTTCGTGGTCGGGCTGATCTGGAAGTCGCTCGCGGATACCCATGTCGGGCTCTATGGCGTGCCGCTGGCGCTCTTGACGCAAGCCTATGACCTCAACAACCCCGTCGTCGCCTGGATCGTCGTCCTGCTGGTCGACGTCTGGCACTGGACCAGCCTGGTGGTGCTCCTGTGCTATGCCGGCCTGGTGGCGATCCCGAATGCGGCCTATCAGGCGGCGCGGATCGACGGTGCCTCGCGCTGGGCGATCTTCCGCTATATCGAACTGCCCGGCCTGCAACGGGTGCTGCTGATCGTCGTGCTGATCCGGCTGATGGACAGCCTGATGGTCTATATCGAGCCGTTCATGATCACCCGCGGCGGTCCGGGCGTTTCGACGACCTTCCTGTCGCTCGACCTGATCCAGACGGCGATGATCCAGTTCGATTTCGGCGAGGCGAGCGCCATGGCGCTGGTCTATTTCCTGATCACCCTGTCGATCAGCTGGGTGCTCTACAAGATCATGATGAGCCGAACGTCATGAGCCGCGGCCCGAATATCCGTTCCGTTCGTCGGGACCGGACCGATCGCGGCGGTTTCGCACCTGTCGCGTATCTGATCTTCCTGATGGTGCCGATCTACTGGCTGGTGGTGACCAGCTTCAAGACGCAGGCCGAATTGTCGCAAAACCTGACCCTGCTGCCGCAGGCGCCGACGCTTCAAAACTATCTCTATATCCTGACAGATTCCGGCTGGTCGATGGGCTACGTCAACGCGCTTGTTTATGTGGCGATCAACGTGGTGCTGTCGATCGCCGTCGCCGTTCCCGCCGCCTACGGCTTCTCGCGCTACCGGTTCGCCGGCGACCGGCACCTGTTCTTCTGGCTGCTGGCGGCGCGGATGACGCCGGCGGCGGTGCTGTTCCTGCCGCTGGTGCAGTTCTACTCGTCGCTGGGACTGATGGACCGGCATGTCGGGGTGGCGCTGGCCCATTGCATCTTCACCGTGCCGGTCGCCGTATGGATCCTCGAGGGCTTCATGGCGAAGATCCCGGTCGAGCTCGACGAGGCGGCGCGGATCGACGGGTTCGGGCCGCTCGCCTTCTTCCGCAAGATCCTGCTGCCGGCCATACTGCCCGGGGTCGGGGTGGCGGCATTCTTCTGCTTCATGGCCTCCTGGGTCGAACTGATCCTCGCCAACGCTCTGACCACCACAGCTGCCAAGCCGATCAACGCGGTGCTGTTCAGGGCAGGGGGAACGCTCGGTTTCGTACACCTTCCGGTGCTGTCGGCGGCGGGCGTGCTGACCATCCTGCCCGGAGTGGTGCTGATCTGGTTCGTTCGCCACCATATCGCGCGCGGGCTCTCCATGGGGCGGGTGGGTTAGTGCCAAGGAGTGGATGGAGCCGTGTCAATGATGCGGTGCGTCAAAAGGCCGTAAACCGTTTAATTGGCAGGAGCGGGATTTTCGTTTATTTTCGTATTGACGCTAAATGAAAGCAGGCAGGTAGCCGTCCCATGTTCCTCACGCCGCGGCACGCGGAAATTATCGAACAGGCCAAGCGCGACGGCCGGGTGCAGGTGGAAACGCTGGCCGAACACTTCCAGGTCACGCCGCAGACCATCCGCAAGGACCTCAACGAATTGTGCAAGCGCAAGCTGCTGGCGCGGATCCATGGCGGCGCGGTGGTGCCCTCGGGGGTCGAGAACCTCGAATACGAGCAGCGGCGGACGATCGCGGCGGACGAGAAGATTGCCATCGGCAAGGCGGCGAGTCGGCTGATCCCGGACAATTCCTCGCTGGTCATCAATATCGGCACGACCACCGAGGCGGTCGGCGATGCGCTCGACGGCCATACCGGGATGATGGTCATCACCAACAACATCAACGTCGCCAACAGGATGAGGGTTTTCCCCAGTTTCGAGGTGCTTCTCGCCGGCGGCATCGTGCGCTCGCGCGACGGCGGCATCGTCGGCGAGGCGGCGGTCGACTTCATCCGCCAGTTCAAGGTCGACATCGCCGTCATCGGCTGTTCGGCGATCGACGACGACGGCTCGCTCTACGATTTCGACCTGCGCGAGGTGAAGGTGGCGCAAGCTATCATCGAGAATGCCCGGGAGGTGATCCTGGTGGCGGATTCGACCAAGTTCGAACGCACCGCCCCGGTGCGCGTCGCCCACATCACCCAGGTCGGAACCTTCGTCACCGATCGCTGCACTTCGGACAATATCCGCGCCATCTGCGCCGACGAGGGACTGCTGCTCGTCGAGACCTCTCCCGAAGCCTGACCGCACCGTAAAACCGAAGGTTCGCTTGCTGCCGTAGTGCGCGCGGATGCGCGTATCCATGGCGCGTTATTGTTTCGGTTGACTTTCGCTTTATTTTCGTAATTAACTCTTTCGAAATCCACGAGGCGAAGGACATTCGGACCGAAGCATGGCGGACGCGGCGCGCCAGACCTACGACCTGTTCATCATCGGGGGCGGCATCAACGGATGCGGCATCGCCCGCGATGCGGCCGGCCGCGGGTTCCAGGTCGCCGTCGCCGAGATGAACGATCTCGCCTCGGGAACTTCCTCGGGTTCGACCAAGCTCGTTCACGGGGGGCTGCGCTATCTGGAGTACTACGAATTCCGGCTCGTTCGCGAAGCGTTGAAGGAACGGGAGGTGCTTTGGGCCATCGCGCCGCACATCATCAAGCCGATGCGATTCATCCTGCCGCACCACAAGGGGTTGCGGCCGGCCTGGATGCTGCGCATCGGCCTGTTTCTCTACGATCATATCGGCGGCCGCAGGCGATTGCCGCCGACCCGGGTTCTGGATCTGAGCTCGGACGAGGCCGGCAAACCGCTGAAACCCGTGTACAGGAAAGCGTTCGAATATTCCGACTGCTGGGCGGACGACGCCCGTCTCGTGGTGCTCAACGCGTCCGACGCGCGCCAGAAGGGCGCGAAGATCATGCCGCGGACGCGGGTTGTTTCGGCCCGCGCCGAGGAAGGGGTGTGGTTGGTGACGACGCTCGATGCCGCGTCCGGCGAAGAGCGGACGCACCGGGCCCGTATGTTGGTAAATGCCGGCGGACCGTGGGTGGACCAGGTGATCGCCGGCACGCTTCATCGCAACGATCCGCGCAATGTACGGCTGGTCAAGGGCAGCCATATCGTCATCAAACGGAAGTTCGAGCATGACCGCGCCTATTTTTTCCAGAACGACGACGACCGGATCTTCTTCGCCATCCCCTACGACGAGGATTTTACGCTGATCGGCACGACCGACCTGGATTTCGAGGGGGATCTGGACCGGATCGAAATCTCCGAGCAAGAGATCGGCTATCTGTGCGAGGGCGCATCGAACTACTTCCTCTCGCCCGTCACCCGGGACGACATCGTCTGGACCTTCTCGGCGGTGCGTCCGCTCTATGACGACGGCGCTTCGAAGGCTCAGGAGGCGACGCGCGACTATGTGCTCAAGCGGGAAATGGTCGATGACGCCCCGATGCTGAACATCTTCGGCGGCAAGATCACCACCTACCGGAAGCTGGCGGAGGCGGCGCTGGTGGAAGTCGAGAAGGCGCTCGGCCGGCGCGGCGACAGCTGGACCGCCGACACGCCGCTGCCGGGCGGCGATTTTCCCGTCGATGCCTTCGCGGAAATCGTCAGCCAGTTCCACGCCCGTCATTCTTTCCTCGACGAAGCGGAAGCGAGGCGGCTGATCCGGCTCTATGGAACCAATGCCGAACTCGTTGTCGGGGCGGCGGAGACGCAGGACGACATGGGGACGCGTTTCGGCGGCAGCCTGACCGAGCGCGAGGTCCAGTATCTCATCGACGAGGAGTGGGCGGTGACGGCCGAGGACGTGCTGTGGCGCCGCACCAAGCAGGGCCTGCGGTTCTCCGAGGGCGAACGCTCGGCGCTGGACAGCTTCATGCGGACGGCCGCCAGGACCGAGACAGGCGTTGCGGGCACGCCGCGCGCTGAAGAAAAGCGCGCCGGCGATGGCGGCATCGGCACTGGAACCGGGGTGGGGGCCTGAGGGAATGCTGGAACTCAGGAACATCACCAAGCAGGTTGGCGAGGAGATCCACCTCGACGGCATAAACCTGCGCCTCGAGGACGGCTCGCTCAATGTGCTGCTCGGCCCTACGCTGTCGGGCAAGACCAGCCTGATGCGGATCATGGCCGGCCTCGACCGGCCGACCGGCGGCGAGGTGCTCGCAGGCGGTGTCGACGTGACCGGCGTACCGGTGAAAAAGCGCAACGTCGCCATGGTCTACCAGCAATTCATCAATTACCCCTCGCTGACCGTCTACGAGAACATCGCTTCGCCGCTGCGCATGGCGCGAAAGAAGAGCGACGAGATCGAGCGCGAGGTGCGCAAGGCGGCCGACCTTCTGAAGCTGACGCCCTATCTCGACCGGGCGCCGTTGAGCCTGTCGGGCGGCCAGCAACAGCGCACGGCGCTGGCCCGCGCCATCGTCAAGAATGCCGGCCTGGTGCTGCTCGACGAGCCGCTCGCCAATCTCGACTACAAGCTGCGCGAGGAACTGAGGGCCGAATTGCCGCGGATCTTCGGCGAAAGCGGCGCGATCTTCGTCTACGCGACCACCGAACCCTCCGAGGCGCTGCTGCTCGGCGGCCATACCGCGACGCTTTCCGAAGGCCGCGTCACCCAGTTCGGCTCGACGGTGGAGGTGTATCGCCACCCCGCCGATCTGGTCACCGCGAAAACTTTCTCCGATCCGCCGCTCAACACGATCCGCGCGACCAAGGCAGGCGAGGCGCTGACCATCGACACCGGCGCGACCCGCATCGCATTGCCCCCGTCGCTGCGCGACGTCGCCGACGGGCCCTACATCCTCGGCATCCGCGCCCATCACCTGTCGATCGGGGCGGGCAAACCGGGCTCGGCGCTTCTCGCGGCGAGGGTCAACGTCACCGAGATCACCGGCTCGGAGAGCTTCGTCCATCTCGACCATGCGGGCGAGAACTGGGTGATGCTGGCCCGCGGCATTCACAACCTTCCGGCCGGCGAGGAGATCGCCGTCCATCTGGATACCAGACACATCATCCTGTTCGACACCGCCGGCAGGACGATCGCGGCAGGAGAG
>Ga0070728_10002012_pt1 | contig 27062 bp, 17 predicted proteins | sample tdDd471_FD_66723 | JGI IMG/M metagenome (GOLD analysis project Ga0070728, IMG submission 66723) | Marine sediment microbial communities from the Atlantic coast under amendment with organic carbon and nitrate - tdDd47.1 | ecosystem: Environmental > Aquatic > Marine > Coastal > Sediment | place...
CGCTATGCCCTTGCCAATCTAGGTGGTACTGCCCGCATTTCCCGGGTAATCAGTCTGGGAACACCCCATCAGGGCACTACCGTCAGCCGGATGTCCATGACAAAGCTGGGGCGCAGCATGAGAAACGGCAGTGATTTTATTAAACGCCTGGAAGAGGACGAGGCTGAACATCCGGAGCGCCGGGTTCCCTGGGTCGCCATTGCCACCCGGGACGATGAGATTGTCACCCCGGCGGAAAACGGCACATGGGAACGCGCCAATGCCAACCTGCTTATTGAAGGGATGGGGCATAACGGTCTTTTGACCGATGCGGAACTCTCCTGGATCGTAGGCGGAACCCTGTTGCTTCCCACCTGGAGCACGGCGAACCTGGCCAATATAGTTATCCCGGACCACTACATATGGCAGTATAACGAGCAGTATCATGAACAGTAAAATTATCATCGAGCGCGACGACGAACATCGCGCGCCAAAAGCCCCGCCTTTGCCGCTGATGTCCCAGCCGGACCCCAAGCATATGGCAGCGTATCTCACTGATTTGCAGCGAGTATATGCCTATGCCAAACGGAAGTGCAATTTTTCGAAGCTGTCTTCTGCCGCAGAAGTTGAACGGGCGGAAGCATCCCTGCGGAATTTGTTTGTTGGTTTTATCTATCTGCATCTGCTTGATGTTGTGCGGCGTGTTCATGTTGCCGGGGAGGACGATTTTGTTCGGCTGCTGGAGGCCGGGGGGCAGGGTGATACCAGCGGAATTTTGGCCCCCGATGGGGATATGTCCCTGCTTCAGGAAACCCCGCAATTAAATGTACTGCTCAAACCGTTGGCAGCACTGGATATCAAGGCCGATATGCTGTTGATGGTCCCCTGGAAGCGTCTGCTCACCTTTTTGGAGGAACATTCCTTTGACAAGCTGGGGTGGGACGTGTTGGGCATGACCTATCTGGCTCTTAAAGATCGCAGCAGCCGCAAAAAAGCCGGTGCCTATCACACTCCGCCGGAAGTGGCCCGGTTTATGGTGGATGGAATCGCCCTGGAAGAAGAGACCGATCCTTCCTTTGTGGTGATTGATCCTGCCTGCGGTTCCGGCGTGTTTTTGCTGGCGGCAGTTGATAAATTGTACAAGCTCTATGTGGATCGCGGAATGGATGGTCCCTCGGCATGGTTACATGCGGTGGGAACCAACGTGCTGGGCTTTGACAACAATCCCGAAGCCGTGGCCCTGGCGCAGATGAATTTTCTTGTGCGCACCATCGGAGAGCGCCTGGTTGATCCTCCTATTCATATTTATGACCCATTGCAGATTGATGACGATCTCTTCACCGCCCAGTCACTGAAACAGCGGTGGCACGGTGGTGCGGAGTATATTATCGGCAATCCTCCCTGGCGTCCGTTGCGGGGAGGTGAGCAAACGGAATTCCAGGGACGCTTCATGTCTGCCCATGGTCGACAGGCCAACCTGTTTTCCCTGTTTCTCGAAGCGTCCATCCGGGCATTGAAGCCCGGCGGCAGGCTTATGTTCCTGTTGCCCGAGGCTCTGCTGAATGTGCAAAGCTATGAGCCCTTGCGGTCATGGATGATGGAGCGGGTTGATGTCACCCTGCTGGCCCCCTGTGGAAATTTGTGGCGCAATGTGCTTGCGCCTTCGGTTGTGGTGGGCTTGCACAAGCACGAGGAAGAGGCTGAAAAAGAGGAGCCGGAGGACGTCAAAGTTGTGGAAACCCCGCTGATGATAAAGCCCCGGGAGGAATGCATCCCTTACGATATTTTCCGGTCTTTCCCGGAGAAGATATTCAATTATCAGTATGAGACCCAGCTTGAGGAAAGCTGCGGGCTGATAGAGACCGGGGGAGAGCGTCAGTATCTGGCGGATAATGCGGAATGGGCTCTTGGCATAGTGACGGGTAACAACAGCAAGTTTATCGCGGACCGTAAGAAAAAGGATGATTACGACCGTATATTAGTGGGCAAGGATGTGGACCGTTACCGTATCGGGTATTCGGGAAACTGGGTGCTGTATGATCCTTACTTGCTGCAACAAACCGCTCCGGAAGAACTCTATCGCGTACCGGAAAAGCTGATCTATAAATTTATCGGTAATCGTCTGCGCTTTGCCTATGATGATAATCAGATGCTGACCCTTAATAATCTGAATATACTGATACCAAATATTCCCGGGTACTCCATGCGGTATGTACTGGGATTGCTCAACAGTCGTCTGCTACAGTTTTATTATGCTTACCGTTTCTTTACCGTAAAAGTATTGCGTAGTAAACTGGAAATGCTGCCGTTGGCCCTTGGAACCGCCAAACAGGTAAAGACCATGGAAAAGCTGGTCAAGGGCATTGTGCAGCACAGCGACAACGAAACCAAATTCATCACCCTTGATGAAGAAATTGACAGCCTTGTGTTTGATATTTACGGCATTGATGAAACACGGCGGGCAAGGATCAAACAATGGCTCAAATTCCGGAAAATGTACTAGGTCCTATTACTATAGAATCCCTTGCCCATGGCGGGGAAGGGGTGGGACGCTTTGATGGCAAGACCATGTTTATCTCCGGGGCGTTACCCGGTGATGTGGTGTATGCCACAATTCATAAGTCTAAAAAACGCTTTGCAAAGGGTCTTGTACAACGCATTGCAGAGTCATCCCCAAAACGGGTGGAGGCTCAATGCCCTCATGTTGATGTGTGCGGTGGCTGCCCCTGGCAAAACTATGATTATGCTGCCCAGCTTGAAGCCAAGCAGGATATTCTTGTTCAACAGCTTATACGGCTTGGGGGGTTGTCATCTGAGGATGTGCCGGATGTCGAAGTCATCCATGGTAATCCGTATGAATATCGTCGCACCCTGCGCCTGATGATACGCGACGGTGCTGTGGGGTATCGTCAGCAGAAAAGCCACAAGCTGGCGGCAGTGAAACAATGTCCCATCGTGCAGCCGAAACTATGGCAGAGTGTGGCAGGTCTTGTTCGGTCATTGTCAAAGATTCGGGATGGCGAGCTTCAGGCCACTCTTGGCGATGATGGCAAGGCTGTTGCCGTTTCTGTAGATGTAAAGGATAACGGATGCTACGCCGCAGCTTTGGCTGATCGTCTGATGAATGCGCCGGGTGTGGTGTCGGTAAAGATCAGGGCAGCTGGTCGTGTTGCTAACCGGGGCGAGCGCTTACTGCACCTTGAGAAGGATTTGTGGATTTCTCCCGGCGGTTTTGTGCAGGGCAACCGGGAAGTCAATCGTTCCATGGTGCGGGTAGTTGCCGATTGGAGCGCACAGGTAAAGCCCACGCGGTGTCTGGAGCTGTATGCCGGTTCCGGCAACTTCACCCGCATACTGGCGGCTGAGCTTGCCCGTCAGGATGGGGAACTGGTAGCCGTGGAAAGCGTGGCATCAGCGGTGCAGGCTGCCCGGCATGGGAGTTCCCACTGGGAAGGCGGTAGTAACATTCGCTGGATTACCAAAGAAGTTGGCCCGGGTATTCTGGATGCAGGGCAAAAAATTGCCGCAGCCGACCTCATTGTTCTGGATCCGCCCCGTACCGGAGCGGCGGAGGCTATTCCGCTTGTTAAAACATTGTGCCCCCGGGCGGTGATTTCGGTGTCATGCGATCCTGCCACCCATGCACGGGATATTAAATCAATGCGGGATTTGGGGTATCGTATAGAGAAACTGGTCATGGCGGACCAGTTCCCCCATACCTACCACAGCGAGAGCCTTGCCCTGCTGCAACGTGTAAAAGATTAGTTGGCCTGGGTACAACTGCCGCAGGCGCACAACTCGATAATTTCTCCATAGCCGCTGGTGGCGGAACCGTGCCACCGTACTTTAACGGGTATCAGATATGCCCGACTGCTCCAGCTGCTGCTCCAGTTGCTGATTGTGTAGGTGCATTCGTAATCCGGGGTGCTGGAGTTTGACAGATAAATGCGCAATGTTGCCGGTGTGGTACCGGTGTACTGGGGCTCCTGATCGCTGCAACTGCCATCATGGCTGGCATAGCCTTGCACCATAACCGTGTATTCGCATCCATCGCAGGGATTATCAAGATTTATGTTTTCCGGGGTGTTGTCGCTGTCGGAACATCCAACGTTATCATGATCCAGAGAGGGATTGCCCGCTGCTCCCCAGTTGGGGGAGTTGTCGCTGTAATAGCAGTGTGAACCGCTGGACGGGGGGGATGCGCCTGGTCCCCACAGATGGAGGTCCACATCTGCCATTTGATTGTATTCCCATGAAAGCTGGATATGCATTTTCTCGTGGGGATACACCGTGACCACTGCCCGGGATTCGTAGGTGTCGGCACTGACAAGGTTGTCGTTATCCGTCACCATCAGGCGGAAGACATACTCGCCGGGAAGATCCACATTGGCGCTGGTGGTAACGGTATTGCTGCTGCTCAGGGAGGTATATGATCCGGAAGGTTTTGACACCAGAGTCCATTGATACGCAACAATGTTTCCATCGGTGTCGTAACTGTCGACACCGGTAAGAGAAACGGTGGTGATGGGGTCTGCCTGCCACTCATGGCCGGAGCCGTTTGAGCAGCCGCTGTTGCACAGGGCGATTGCCACCGGTGGAGCATTGGTGTCAATGCCGCTGCCCTGTACCGGCACCGTAAGGGTTCCCTCATCGGGATCATTGCTTTCGATAATTAAATTTGTGCTGCGGGATGCCGCACTGCCGTTGGGAGAAAATCTCAGGGTGAACGAGGTGGACGCTCCCGGCCCGATGGTGGTGTTGGGTTGCGATTGCATTGAAAAATACGAGGTATTCTGCAAATAGATATTGCTGATGCTGAGGCTAAGGCTTCCCAGGTTGCGGATGGTGACGGTCATATCGCGGTGTTCATCCATGGGGACCTGCCCAAAGGACACCGGATTGGGATCGACCTCGATATCCTGCGGCGCAATACCATTGCCCTGCAACCCGACGGTGTACATTGAGGTATCCGGGTCATCGCTGATGATGACCAGCGAATCCGATAACGCGCCTCCCTGCTGCGGGGTAAAGGTCATGGTGACCGTGGCGCTGTTTTCCGCTCCCACCACCATGGGGGGATTGCTCATACCCACAGAGAAGTGAGTGCCGTTTTGAACAACATAGGAACGGATGGTGAGCGGCACCCGCCCGGAGTTGAAGACCGTGAGGTCTGCATCATTGGACTGTCCCACAATGGTGTCCGGGAATATCAAAGGATTGGGCACCACGGTGATGTTCTGCGGCAGAACACCTTCTCCGATATGATGCACCTGCACTTCCGGATTTACGGGGTCATTGGACTGAATCAGCAGCCAGTCTTCGTGAATACCCAAGGCCGGTGGACGGAACCACATGGTGATGGTGGAGGACTCGCCGGGGTTCAACTGGGTAGGCCATGGACTGGTTTGAGAACCAAAGACCCCGGCATTGACGGTAAAACGCCAGCCGGTGATGTTAAGGGTTTGGGCTCCGGTGTTGGTGATGGTAAATGCTTCTGTAGTGCGCTGTCCCTGGGCCACAGAGCCGAAGTCAAGTTCCATGGGGGAAACCGTGATTTCCGGTGGCGCAATGCCTTCGCCGTTAAGTAGAACCCATATTTCAGGTTCATCGGGGTCATTGCTGGCCACTATCATGGTATCGCCGGCCAGCCCAAGGGCGGTGGGGGTGAAGGCAAGGTCCACGGTGATTGATTCCAGGGATGCAAGGGTGGAGGCTCCCGGCCACTGGCTGATGGCAAACACGGTATCGGTTTGCAGCGATACATCGGTAACGGAAAGCTGACCATTGCCGATATTGCGAATTTCAACCGTGCGACTTACGGTGGTTTGCAAAGGTACTCTGCCAAAGTCAATCGTCAGGGGAGTGACATCAATATCCGGGGGAACTGCCTCACCGGAAAACACCACAATCACTTCCGGCTCGTCTGCATCATCGCTAAAGATATGCAGCCCGCCTTCATCGGTGCCCTGTCCGTCCGGAGCATAGGTGACGGTGAGAACCGTTTCTTCCTCCGGGGCGATAATGATGTTTAACGGCAATGTGGGCGCAATGCTGTAGTCAGTGGTGGTGTTGCTGTCTTTGCTTATTTCGCTGACATTCAGCTCATAGGTGCCGACATTGCGCACCGTTACCTCGCGCTCAAGACTGTCGCCAACCTGCACACCGGAGAAATCCACGGTCAGGGGAAATACCTCAATCTCCGGTTCTCCACCTGTGCCGGTAAGAGGAATCAGCATGGTTGGGGTATTGGAGTCGTTGCTTGTGACCTCAATCCATCCGGTGTGCTCAAGGGTATCTTCCGGGCTGAAAGATACGTCAAAGCCGATGGTTTCTCCTGCTTCAAGGGCCAGCGGATAGCTGGTTGGTGCTCCGTTAATGCCAAAGGCTTCAGAAGACGCAGCTGTCAGGGCGATATTGATGATACCAAGAGGCACAACCCCGACATTTTCCAGTACAATGCCTTCGGTTTTGCCGGTGCCTTTGCGAACAATGCCAAAATCTATCCGGTCGGGATTGGCAAGCACCTCGGCGGTGGCCTTGATGGAGGTTGTCATGGGAACGCGCAGGCAGGGGGTTGTGGGGTCGTTGGTGTAGATAATAAGTGCGTTGATATCCTCGTTGCGGTCCAAGGCGGTATAGGTAACCGAAACTTCCAGCAGTTCACTGCCGGAAATAGTTGCCGGAAGCAGTGCCGCAGAAATGGCAAATTCCTGGGACATGGTTTCCAGATACACATCGATAATGGTCAAAGACTGGGCGCCAATATTGCCGATTTCAAAGCGTTTGTCTGCTGACCCCAGCACCGGAACCGCGCCAAAGTCGATGGGGTGCTGGGCATTGTACTCGCAGAACACCGTGGGATTGTTGTTGTCCTGTGGGACATCGGAATAGCAGATATAGTCGTCCTGCTCCTGTTCTATTGCCGGCTCTTCGCTGTCGCCATCAACCACATCAGGTACACAGATTTCGTCGGAGCAGTGATATCCTTCGGGGCAGTCTTTGTCTTCAACGCAATCCGGCAGGGGAGTATCCTGGGTATTGTCTCCCGGGTCATCGTTGCTTGTGTCACCATCGGGAAGAACATCATCACTACCATCATTACTACCGTCGTTGCTGTCTCCATCAGGCACGGTTGTGTCCGGGTCTTTGTCAAGGTCGCCATCAGTGACGGTTGTTTCATCTACGCAGTGTTCGTCAACGCAAATTTTACCCGAGGGACAATCGTTGTTCCATACGCATGGCTCTGCGCAGGAGCCGTCGGGCTGGCAGTACCACCCGGCGGGACAGTCACAGTTATCGCCCTGCGGGGCGCTGCTGCTGCCATTATCGCAGGAAAACAATGCGAGTAATAAAAATACAGATACAAAAAATCCATATAAACGGAAAATGGTACGCATGGCGTACTCCTTTGCGGCTTTTGTGGTGACCGCGTCTAAGGTATTTACGTGATATTCTTCGCCGTATTTCAATTATACTATAAAAAATTCTGTGGTGCAATAAGGAAATGCATCGTAATTATTTGATGTTAGGCGGGAGCCGTGGGTTCGCCATTAGTGTCACATTGGCGTGTCATTTAATTTGAATGAGAATCGCGGGGAACTATTTACATTATAACCGTTCAAAAGTATTGTGGGGTTGTTGTGGCAGGTATCATGTTTATGATACAATAGTAAATTAGACACGGAATCCGGTAGGTACATCCGGGGATCTGCATCAGGACAACATATTGTTTTTACTGTGACAGAGGAGAAACGATGCTTTTACGTGAACACAATCAGGTAACCGAGCTTTTTGGCGGAAAAAAGGTGCTTTCCTTTATTTTGGCCGGTGGCGTCGGTTCGCGGTTGCTGCCGCTTACCCTTGACAGGGCAAAGCCTGCGGTGCCTTTTGGTGGCCGATATCGGCTTATCGACATAGTGCTTTCCAATTTTGTTAACTCCGGATTTTATAAAATTGTGGTGCTTACCCAGTATAAATCCGACTCTCTTTCCCGGCATATTCGCCGCCATTGGAATCTCAGTTCCGTGATCGGCCAGTATGTTGAGACGGTTCCGGCCCAGATGCGGGTGGGGAACGACTGGTACAAAGGCAGCGCCCACGCTATTTACCAGAACCTCTATCTGCTGGAAGATGAAAAGCCGGATTACGTCGCCATTTTCGGCGGCGATCACATTTATCATATGGATATTCAGCAGATGCTTGATTTTCATATATCCAAGGGCGCGGATCTTACCGTGGCAGCCATCTCCTATCCACGCGATGAAGCCAGTCAGTTTGGCATCTGTACCGTGGATAAGGATTCCCGCATGACGGACTTTATCGAAAAACCCGATGATCCGGCTCCGATTCCCGGAAACCCGGACCTGTCTCTTGTAAGCATGGGCAACTATATTTTCAATGCGGATCTGCTGCGTGAAATGGTGAGTGCCGATGCCGAAGACCCCAACAGCGTTCATGATTTCGGGAAAAATATTATTCCTGCCATGACAAAGATGGGCAAGACCTTTGTCTATGACTTCAACAGCAACTATATTCCCGGCAACCCCCGTATCGACGGCGTAAATTACTGGCGTGATATCGGTACCCTGGATTCTTACTACGATTGTGCCATGGATATTGTGTCGGTATCGCCGCCTCTCAACCTGTACAATCCCAATTGGCCTATTCTGGCAGTGCAGCGCAGTCTGCCACCGGCAAAATTCGTGTTTGCGGATAAAAAGCACAAGCGCGTAGGCTGCGCTCTGGATTCCATGCTGGCCGAAGGCTGTATTGTGTCCGGTGGTTCCGTGCAAAACAGCCTGTTGTTCCAGAATGTTCGGGTGAATTCCTATGCCTCGGTAAAAGAATGTGTGCTGTTTGAGGGCGTTGAAGTTGGACGCCACAGCAAACTGAAAAAAGTCATTGTAGACAAGAACGTCCGTATTCCGCCCGGCACCATTATTGGCTATGACGCCAAGGCGGATAAGGAACGGTTCCCTGTTACGGAGCAGGGTATTGTGGTGGTGGAGAAGGGGATGAAGATTCCGGTAAATCCCGACTTCAAGCCGGAACTCAATCTCCTGGATGATGACTATGCACCGGAAAAAGACCCCGAGGTGAATGCATGATAAAAGCGTCCAGGGCGCATCTGCTGCTGGTGCTACATATGCACCAACCCTATTATTACGATCCCACGGAAGATATGTACCGGCTTCCCTGGGTGCGTTTGCACGCAGTGCGCGAATATTACGATGTTATCACTTTGGCCATGAATCATCCCGAAGCGCGGCTGACCATCAACTTGGTGCCGTCGCTGCTGTTGCAACTGGTGGACACCGCCAAACATCCCCACAAGGATTATTTTTGGCGTCTGAGTTCCATTGCGCCCCGGGATCTTATGCCAGAGGAAAAACAGTTTATTGTTACCAATTTCTTTTTGGCCAACTGGTCCAAAATGATTTTTCCCATTTCCCGCTACAAGGAGCTTTTGGACCTGCGGGGGCATGATTCGGAAAAAATCGACTGGGATGAAGTGCTGCCACGGTTTTCCAACCAGGATATCCTCGACCTGCAGGTACTGTTCAATCTGGTATGGCTGGGCTTTACAGCAGAGGATGAATATCCCGAGATTGGACGCCTGAAACGAAAAGGCAGGAATTTTTCTCTGGAGGAACGGCGCACGGTGCTGGATATCCAGAAAGATGTTCTGCAACGGGTGCTTGACCGTTATAAAGAAGCAGTCAATACCGGTCGTATTGAACTGAGTACTACGCCTGCCTATCATCCCATTGTGCCACTGCTGTATGATAATCGCATTGCCCGCCGCAGTGATGCCTCTACACCGATGCCGGCGAATCCTTTCAAGTATCCGATTGACGCCAATGCACAGATAGAAAAAGGCGTCACCATGTTTGAGGACATCATGGGCTTCAAACCCGATGGCATGTGGCCTTCGGAGGGCTCGGTATGTCCGGAAATGCTGCCGGCGGTACATGATGCCGGGCTGCAGTGGCTTGCCACTGATGAAGAAGTTCTGCGCACCAGTCTGCCCGGTCGTCCCCGGGAAGAAATCATATATCGCCCCTGGCGTGCCATGCACAAAGGGGTCAGCATGAACATGATTTTTCGGGACAAGCATTTGTCTGATCTTATCGGCTTTACCTACTCCCGTAATCCGGCGGATGCAGCGGTGCATCACTTTGTGGGTCTTGTGGAAGATATTGCCCGACGTGACCCCGACGCCCAGATTGCGGTAATTCTGGACGGAGAAAATCCCTGGGAGCACTACCAGAACGGTGGCCGGGATTTCATGACCAAGCTGTTCGACCGTTTTGCGGAAAGCAAACTGGTGGACATGGCGACGGTATCCGATTCATTGAAACAGCGGCCCCCCATGCGGACGTTTGAGGGGCTGCATTCCGCTTCCTGGATCAACAACAATTTCCGTGTCTGGATCGGCGGGCAGGAGGAAAACACCGGTTGGACCTATCTAAGCCGTGTCCGCGCTGCTGTTGAATCCTACCCGGATAAATCCGATGGGAAATATGCACGGGCCATGGAATCCATGTACGCAGCGGAAGGCAGCGACTGGTTCTGGTGGTACGGCGACACCTTTAGCTCGGAAACACCGGAGCTGTTTGACCAGCTGTTCCGCGCCCATCTGACCATGGCTTACAAGCATCTTGGCATGCCAAAGCCGGAGTTCCTTTCCATTCCCGTGCTTCGGGACAAGGGCGAGGGGCCGATGCTGGCCTGCGACGAATACATCCATCCCACCCTGGACGGACAGGTAACCAGCTTCTATGAATGGCATGGAGCTGGCAATGTGGATCTGTCCGGTGCCGGTGGCGGTGGTGTTGGTGGAGCCATGGCCCAGGCAAGCCATGCCCTGGAACGGCTGAGATGCGGTTTTGACCGGGATAACCTGTATCTGCGTCTGGATTTTTCCGCCCTTGGCGGGGATTTGATAAAAAAACTGCAGTCCGGCGATCTGGAGATAGAGTTTTTCTTTGCCCTGCTGCAAAAACAGGGACGCCTGATTGTGGGTGTCGATGACGAGGGAAAATACTCCGCTGTATGGGCCACGGGCACTGGCAAGGATGAGGCCCTTGAAGAAGTGGTTCCCAACGTGGGAGAGGTCATGGTCAAAGATATTCTGGAGGCAAAAATGCCCCTGCAATACTTTGATGTTCCCCCGGGCAGCCATGTCAACATGGCGGTGCGCCTGCTGCGCAGTGATGAAGACGCTGCATTGTTTGAACTGGCGCGGTATCCCCGGCATCGTTTCTTTACCCTTTTGATTCCCGAACGCGATTTTGAAAGCAAGAACTGGAGCGCAACATAATGAAACAGCAAAATCCCAAACTGACCATCACCCTTGGCGTGCACAATCACCAGCCGGTTGGCAACTTCGATTTTGTTTTTAAAGAAAGCGTTGAAAAGTGTTACCGCCCCCTGACCGACGCCATTTTGCGCCACGAAAAGGTGAAGTGGAATATTCACTTTTCCGGACCTCTGCTGCTGTGGCTTGCGGATAACGAACCGCAGTTGATCGAGGATATCCGTACACTGGTCAAGCGGGGACAGGTGGAAATTCTGGGTTCCGGTTTAAGCGAGCCAATTCTGTGCTCCCTTCCCACCCGGGATGTGGCAACCCAGCTTGAAGAAATGCAGCAGTTGCTCATGCGGCTGTTTGGCGTCCGCGCCCGGGGTATCTGGCTCACGGAGCGCATTTGGGAGCCGTATCTTCCCATGGTGCTGCAACCCCTTGGCGTGGAATATGTTGTGGTGGACGACTATCACTTTTTCTATTCCGGCATGAAGCACGAGCAGCTTGACGGTTACTACACCGTTGAAAAGCATGGCCATGCCATGAAGGTGTTCCCCATCAGCGAACAGTTGCGCTACCGCATTCCCTTTAAGGCCGCCGGTGAGTTTGTGGACGAGTTGCAGCAGTGGGCATACCAGCCCGGCCTGCACGGACGTCCCCGGGTGCTGAACTATTTTGATGACGGCGAAAAATTCGGCGTGTGGCCCGGTACCTACGAATGGGTGTATGACAAGGGCTGGCTGGACAAGTTCCTTGCCGGTCTCGAAACAAACACCGCTACGTTGGAAACCGCTCTGCTGGGTGACATCGCAGATCGCCAGCCCGCCAGCGGACGGGCTTCTCTGCCCACCGCCAGTTATCGCGAAATGATGGAATGGGCTCTCCCGCCGGTCTCCGCCCGCAAGCAGGAGAACCTGTACGAACAGATCGAAAAACTGGTTGAACCCGAATTTATGCGTGGCGGGTACTGGGATCAGTTCCTGGTGAAATACGAGGAAAGCAATCGTCTGCACAAGCGTATGCTGTACACCAGCGAGCGGCTGGATGAAGTGCAGGATCTCATTGAAACCAAAGAGCAGGGCGAGATCATTGAGCAGGCGCGGCATCACATGCACATGGCCCAGTGCAACGATGTGTACTGGCATGGCCTTTTCGGTGGATTGTATCTGCCGTTTTTGCGGGCCGCCATTCATGAAGAACTCATGAAAGCCGATCAGCTTCTGGACAGCATTGAACCGGATTACTTTGCGGTGGACGAGGATTTCAACCGGGACGGCAGCAGCGATGTGATGATCCGCACCGAGGATCAGTTCATGGTATTGTCTCCCACTTTTGACGGAGGCGTCTACCTTTGGGATGATCATCACCTGAAACACAGTTACAGCGATGTGCTGACCCGGCGGGAAGAAACCTACCATAACAAAATCACCGAAGCCGGTGACGATGCGGAATCCGAGGAACCCAAGTCCATCCATGATATCATGGTGTCCAAGGAAAAGAATCTGCACGAATACCTTATATACGACAACAGCCTGCGGGTAACCGGCAGAACCTTTTTGTATACCGGTGATCCGGCTGCTTCCGATGTTCGTCGCAACGACTTTCCTCTGTGCGGGGATTTGCATACCGCAGCATGGGAAGCCGAAAGCATTACTTCAACGGACAATGGGTACCGGGCAGTGATCGTAACCCGGGGTTTTGAGACAGGGCACGGCAGTGCCGATCTGATTAAGACCTGGGACGTACCTGAGACCGGTGTCGGCTACACCTTGAATCTGCGCATGGAAAACCTGGAAGAGCCCCACAATATTTCTTCGGAAACCATGATTGCCGTCGAGGTTAATCTGACCCTCAACGCTTTGGATGAGTTCCGTTATGTGTCCATTGGCGACGGTGAAAAGGTTGGGCTTTCGGCTCACAACGAAACCCCTAGCGGAGAGTCGGTGCTGGTGGTTGATAAATATCGCAACATGTGGATGGACGTCAGGGCTTCGAAGGCAGCGCGGATCATGATGTATCCCGTAGAGACCGTATCGGTTTCCGAAAGCGGTTTTGAGCGGAATTATCAGGGAACCTGTCTGGTGTTTGCGGTGCCGTTGGCGCAGCTTGCCGCCGCTGAAGGCTTCAGCATCAGCATAGAACGGTTCCTGGACGAATAGGCAGGAGATATCTATGTCGGAAACTCGTAAAGATCCTATTTCCCGGCGCTGGGTGATTTTTGCCAGCGAGCGCAACAAGCGTCCCGGTGAATATCCTTCCACCCGTTCCGAGCTAAAGGAAACCCTGCACGATGGGGATTGTCCATTTTGCGCGGGCAACGAACGATTTACAGAGAACGAAATCCATCGGATAAACAACGGTTCCGGCTGGGATGTGCGCTGCGTGCCCAATCGCTTTCCCACCCTGCAGGTTGAAGGTGATATCGATAAAAAGGCCGATGGCATTTACGACTGCATGAGCGGCCTTGGCGCCCATGAGGTTATTATAGAAACCCCCCGGCATAATGAAACCCTGGGCGATTTGAACTTTGAGCATTTCCACGGGGTGATGCGCACCTACCGTGACCGCATTGTAGACCTGCGCCGGGACATGCGATTCAAGTATATCCTGGTATTTAAAAATCATGGTGTAACCGCCGGGCAAATGATTCCCCACAGTCATTCCCAGCTTATCGCGTTGCCCTTTGTGCCTCACCGGGTGCATGAGGAAATCGAAAGCTGCTGGGCCTATTATCAGTTCAAGGATCGCTATCTGTTTGACGATATCATCCAACAGGAGATGAAGGATCGTTCACGGGTGGTTGATGAAAACGAGCATTTCGTTGCCATGTGCCCCTATGCTGCACGGTTTCCCTTTGAGGTCTGGATTACTCCCAAATATCACGCGCCCCATTTTGAGAACACCAGCGACAGCAGTCTGTTGCAGTTGTCCTCAATTTTCCGGGGCGTCATACGTCGTATTGAGCAGGCGCTGAATTTCCCGGCCTACAACCTGATGTTGCACAATGCGCCGGTGCATATGCCGCCGCGTCTGGCAGAGCAGGGGCAAAGCTATCAGTGGCATTTTGAGATTATTCCCAAGGTGACCCGCATTGCAGGTTTCGAGTGGGGCACCGGCTGCTACATTAACCCCACGCTGCCCGAAGAAGCCGCTGCCTATCTGCGGCGCATGCCGGTGGAGGATTAAGTATGTCCGCTTCATCCCTGAGGGTACTGTTTTCCGCCAGTGAAATGGCTCCCTATGCCAAAAGCGGTGGTCTGGGCGATGTCATGGGCGCATTGCCCGATGCCCTGAGCCGCATGGGTGTTGAGTGCCATGTGATTATGCCTCTGTACCGCAGTAGTCGTCAGGCTGCCGCCGATGCTGTCGATACCGGTCAGCGGATGAACATCGACCTTGGTGGCGATGAAGTCTCCGCCGGATTGCTTTCCCTAAAACGCGACTCCGGCGTGACAGTCTGGTTTTTGGATATCCCCCGCTTTTATGACCGTGAAGGGTTGTACGGTGAGAACAATCATCTGTACAGCGATGCAGCTGCACGCTTTGTGGCGCTGTCCAAGGCAACTATTGAGCTTGCCCGGCAGTTAAAACCGGATATTCTGCACACCAACGACTGGTTTTCTGCACTGACCTCGGTGTTTCTTAAAGAACACGCCCATCCCCAGGGAGTGCTCACCCGCACTTCGTCGGTGCTGACCATTCACAACCTGGCCTATCAGGGGATCTTCTGGTATTACGACTGGCATCTGCTGGATCTGCCGGAGAATCTGTTCAATCATGAACAGCTGGAATTTTTTGGGCACATTAACTTCCTGAAAGGCGGCATCGTGTACGCCGACGCCGTTACCACTGTCAGTCCCGGCTATGCCGGAGAAATTATGGGACCCGCACTGGGCAACGGGCTTGAAGGCGTGCTGGAAAGTCAGGCCTATAAACTGGTGGGCATTGTCAACGGTATCGACACCGATACCTGGTCGCCCCAAACCGATCCCCTGCTGCCGGTGCATTATTCCGTTGAATCCCTGAAGGATAAAGCCCGGCTGCGGCAACTGCTGTTGGAAAAAGCCGGTTTGCAAGCCGATGATTCCACCGCCGTGGTGGGATTGATCGGCAGGATGGTAGAGCAAAAAGGCTGGCCCGTTTTGCAGGAAGCCATTGCCGGTATGTTGCAGATGGATGCAGTCTTTGTGATTCTTGGCAGCGGCGACCCGGCGGTGGAGGCATGGATTAAGGAACAGCAGACCTGGTTCCCGGAAAAAATCAGCATCACCATCGGCTACAACGAAGAGCTTGCGCATTTGATAGAGGCGGGTAGTGACTTCTTTTTGATGCCATCCCGTTTTGAGCCCTGCGGCCTTAACCAGATGTACAGTATGCGTTACGGGACACTTCCCGTGGCCCACGCCACCGGAGGATTAAAAGATACCATAACCGATGTCTTCGATGATCCCGAGGCAGGTACCGGGGTATTGTTCCATGCATATACCGCCGGTTCCATGCTGGATGCGCTTGGCCGTGCTCTGGACTTTCGCCGTTTTTCCCCGGATGCATTCCGGGCTGCCCAAACACGGGGCATGCAGGAAGATTTTAGCTGGGAGCGTTCTGCCTCCCGGTATCTGGCCCTTTACCGCAACATGGTTGCAGACAGGCTTCGATAGGATGTACCGATGACAACTCACGATGCCCGCAAGCTGATTACCGTGCGGGACCCGGTATACGGAAACGTGTATCTGTCGGGCCCGGAAATGGAAATTTTCGATCACCCCTGTGTGCAGCGTTTGCGGCGCATCAAACAGCTTGGCTTCAGTGAGTTCGTGTATCCCGGAGCAACCCATACCCGGCTGTCCCATTCGCTGGGGGTGCTGGATGTGGCTACCCGGGTGTTTGACCGGCTGCTGCCGGAATCCCAGTCCTATGTCAGCGAAAAACAGCGCCAGCGGATGCGGCTGGCGGTGCGTATGGCGGGCCTGCTCCACGATTTGGGACATGCGGCTTTCAGCCACAGCGGCGAAGCCAATATGCCCCTTAAACAAAAGGTCTTCCCCGAGGTGCTCAGCGATTTGTTTGAGCCGCCGGAATTGCAGCGCCGGGCTGACCATGAAGATTACACCTCAGCCTTTATTCTCAGCGACGGCTTTGGTTCCTTTTTTGAAACCGTGCTTGAAGCCTGGGATATTGGCCGCCGGGACATTGTGACCATTCTGCGGGGACGGGATTTGTGGGGAGAGCGCAGATTCGTGATTGAAGGCGTTAACTACCTGCCCATTCTGCATCAGATCATTTCGTCAGAAATCGATGCGGACCGCATGGATTATCTGCTGCGGGATTCCCTGTTTTGCGGGGTCAGTTATGGCCGCTACGATCAGGACTGGCTCATCAGCAACTTTGTGCCCCTCATTAAAGGCGACACCGCATATCTTGCGCTGCAAACCAAGGCCGTGTTCAGCTTTGAAGACTTTTTGCTTTCCCGCTACCACATGTTTATCACCGTGTATCTGCACAACCGCTCCCGCTGTTTCGGGCGCATGCTGCACCTGTTTTACCGGGACGAAAACATGACTCTTCCGGCAGAGCTTGATGCTTACTATGCTTTGGACGATATTGCCATGCAGTTTCGGCTGCGGGATTCATCCAATCACTGGGCGAAAAATATCGTCAACGCTTCCAACTACAGCCGTGTACTGGAAATCAACAGCTACGATACGGTGCAGCGCACCTGGCCGGTGGACGATATCAAAGCTGCTCTGGATGCGGAAAACATCTCCTGGATCGAGGACAAGGTCACCGGGCGGCTGTCCAAATATTACGGCAAAAAAGGTATTCCCGAATGGCCCATCTACGTTGTGGCCGAGGATTCGGAGTTCTGGCAGATTGAACAGTATTCCCCTCTGTTTGAACGCTTTATCAAGCCGGTTGAGTTTCATCGTATTTTCGTTCGGCCGGATCAAGGCGACGCCGCCCACCGCATCGTACAAAAATACGCGAAAAAATAATCAATGGACGCCCTTGCCCCGGTTTTGCAGTGGTTGGGATGGCTAACGAATAGTCTTGTAACCCTGCTGTGGCTGTGGTTTGGCATTACCCTCATACGCGAGAGAGCCCTGCGGGGAGCTGGTATAACCGTTGCTGCGGGTTTGTTGTTGTCTGGCCTGCTAACAGCGTTGCTGTTGATGGATGCGACCGCGGGCAATGCCCTGCTTGGGGTGCTGTTGCTGCTGTTGTGGGGTTTGGGTCTGCTGATGTTGCTGCCCTTTGGCAACCGGGAAAAAGGCCGGGACAGCGGCGATATTGCCCGGGTGGACGAACGGGATGCCGTGTTTCACCGGTTTTACCGTCTGAAGGCAGGAACCCCGGAATACGAAAAATACTATGCAGAGCACCCGGATTTGAAAGAGCAGGATGACCGTTTGCGGTCTGGCCCGGGACTGAGCGAAGCCGGAACCCAAACCTGGGACCCGCATACCTCGCCTTTTATGGATGCCGCCTTTGATACCCTGGAACCCCTATGCCGCAACCTTGACTGGCCTGCCCCGGATACGGACCCGGTGACGGGAAGCCCGGAACTGTTTGCCCGGCGCATTGAGGGATTTGCCCGGCATGCCGGTGCGGATATGGTGAGGACTACGGTATTGAATCCCGACTGGGTCTACAGCAATAATGCCCGCAGTGAGGGGCCATGGGGAGAAGATGTGAATCTGACCCATACCCATGCAGTGGCCATTGCTGTGCAGATGGATCATGCCATGATGCAACAGGCTCCCCATCATGCGGTTGCCACGGAGTCGTCGCTGAAATACCTCAAAGCCGGGACTGTTGCGGTGCTGGTGGCGCGGTACATTCAATCCCTTGGCTACGAGGCCCGGGCTCATATTGACGGCAATTACCGGGTGATGTGCATTCCTGTTGCCATTGACGCCGGACTGGGTGAGTTGGGACGGCTGGGCCTGCTCATGACACCGCAGTACGGCCCCCGGGTTCGCATTGCCATTGTTTCCACCACCATGCCCCTGCCTCAATCTCCCCGGCGGGATTTCGGGGTGCAGGATTTTTGCAGCATATGTAAAAAATGCGCTCGTAACTGTCCTTCACAGTCCGTGGACAGCGGTGAAAAAGCCCTGCACAACGGTACATATCGCTGGCAGTCCGGACAGGATTCCTGTTACCGCTACTGGCGGGCCGTAGGCAGCGATTGCGGTCTGTGTATTCGGGTGTGTCCCTATGCCCATCCCGACTCTGCTGCACATCATCTGATACGGTGGATTATTACCCGGAATCCCCTTGCCCGGCGGCTGGCGTTTTGGGCTGATACCCTGCTGTATGGCAGCGGTCCCGCAAAGTCGCAAAAGGCCCCCTTGTGGCATGCTTCTGATGCGGATAAATAATTATTATACATGACATTTTCATCCCCCTTCACATTGTTGACATTACCCTCCCAATCCGTATAGTGACAGTGCCGCACAGGCGGCATGTATTGTTCTTAACCCTGTATGAACATGGAGCATACCATGAGCACTACCAATACCCAAAAAGAAGTCGGAACCCTGCGGGTTAAAACCGGTCATGCCGAAATGCTGAAGGGCGGCGTGATTATGGACGTCACCACCCCTGAGCAAGCTGTCATCGCCGAAGAAGCCGGTGCTGTGGCGGTTATGGCTCTGGAGCGGGTGCCTGCGGACATTCGTGTACAGGGCGGTGTGGCCCGGATGAGCGATCCCTCCATCATTGAAAATATCATCAAAGCCGTTTCCATTCCGGTTATGGCCAAATGCCGCATCGGCCACTTTGTGGAAGCCCAGATCATCGAAGCCTTGGGCGTTGATTTCATCGACGAATCCGAAGTGCTGACCCCGGCGGACGATCATTACCACGTCAACAAGTTTGACTTCACCGTTCCTTTTGTCTGTGGTTGCCGTAACCTGGGCGAAGCCCTGCGCCGCATTGGCGAAGGTGCTGCCATGATCCGCACCAAGGGCGAAGCCGGTACCGGCGATGTCATCGAAGCGGTCCGTCATGCCCGCACCGTGCTGGGTCAGATCCGCACCCTGGTCAACACCCCGGAAGAAGAGCTTATGACCATTGCCAAGGAACTGGGCGCCCCCTACGACCTGATCATGTACGTTCACAAAAACGGCAAACTGCCGGTTGTCAACTTTGCCGCCGGTGGCGTGGCCACCCCCGCAGATGCCGCTCTGATGATGCAGCTTGGCGTTGACGGCGTGTTTGTTGGCTCCGGTATCTTTAAGTCCGGCGATCCGGCCAAACGGGCCAAAGCCATTGTTCAGGCCACCACCCATTACCGCGACGCCAAAATCCTGGCGGAAATCTCCAAGGGCCTTGGCGAGCCCATGGTCGGCATCAACTGCGATGACCTGACTGAAAAAGAACGCCTGTCGGAGCGTGGCTGGTAAGGAAACCATTCACCCCGAAGACCGATTGCATCCAGGAGTTGTACAGCATGAACGACACTTTCACCATTGGCGTTCTCGCCTTGCAGGGAGCCTTTCGCGAGCATCGTCAGATACTCGAATCTTTAGGTGTACATACCCGTGAAGTACGGCTTCCAAAACACCTGGAAGGCATTTCCGGTCTTATCATTCCCGGCGGCGAATCCACCACCATCGGCAAGCTGATGGTGCAGTGGGAGCTGCTGAAACCTGTTCGTGAACTCGCCCGGGCAGGTACCCCCATCTGGGGTACCTGCGCCGGCGCTATCATGCTTGCCACCGATGTGGTGGAACGCGGCAATCCCATGGACCAGCCAACCCTGGGGCTTCTGGATATCGAAGTTGAACGCAATGCCTTCGGTCGTCAGGTGGACAGCTTTGAGGAGTACCTCAGCATCACCGGCCTGGGGATGGATGCCCCGTACTGCGCCGTGTTTATCCGTGCCCCGCTGTTCAGCCGGGTGCCGCCGCAGGTGGAAATCCTTTCCATGGTCAATGAACAACCGGTTTTTGTCCGCAAAGATCATATCTGGGCCATGTCTTTTCACCCGGAACTGACTAAAGATACCCGTTTGCACGAGGCCTTTGTGCAGCTTGCCCGTTCCTGTTCCTGAAATTACGCTTTATATGTGCAGTAAAAACAGCGGGTTATGAATGTTCTTGCAAAAGCCCGGCGCATCAGTATAGTGAAATCCCATCAAACAGCGTAGTCGGACGTTGTAATTAGCAGAAAAGTTGTAATCTGAGCTGCGAAAGGGGCAGTCATGGTACCTCGCTCAACCAAATTTATTGTGGTCACCGGTGGAGTATTGAGCGGTCTCGGCAAGGGCATCACCACAGCCGCAATCGGACATCTTCTAAAATCCCATCTGAAAGTGGTTCCCATCAAGTGTGATGGCTATCTGAACACTGATCCCGGCACCATGAATCCCATCGAACATGGAGAAGTGTTTGTGCAGGATGACGGTGGCGAAGTGGATATGGATTTCGGCCATTACGAGCGTTTTATGGGCATCAACACCAAATTCCGGTGGAATCTCACCATGGGCAAGGTGTACAAAAAGATTCTCGAAAAAGAACGCAAGGGCGAGTTCCTGGGTAAAACCGTACAGTTGATTCCCCATGTCTCAGACGTGATCAAGGAACACTTCTATACCATCGCCAAAGAGGAAAACGCCGACATCATCATGATTGAGATCGGCGGCACGGTTGGTGATATGGAAAACGAGCTGTACATCGAAAGTGTGCGGCAGCTTAAACAGGAAGTGGGCCGGGACAACGTGGTGTTTATCCACCTGACCTATATTCCCATTCCCACCGGCGTCAACGAGCAGAAAACCAAGCCCACCCAGCAGTCGGTGAAAATCCTCAACGAACGGGGTATCTGGCCGGATATCATCATGGCCCGCAGCGCCGAATACCTTACGGAAAAGAACCGCAAAAAAATCGCCCTGTTCTGCAACGTGGAGCCCGAGGCGGTTATCACGGGTCTGGATGTGGACACCGTGTACCGCATTCCCCTGATTTACGATGCCGAGGGCGTGACCGCCATTCTGCACCGTAAGCTGGGCATCTATTCCCCACCCAAGCTGGACGGCCTGCGCAAGCTGGTGAACAACCTGGATAAAAGCAAGGCCCCACTCACGGTCAAGCTGGCCATTGCAGGCAAATACACCGACCTGCACGACAGCTATGCCTCCATTATCGAGGCCATTACCCATACCAAGGCCCATGTGGACGCTGCGGTGGAGATCGTGTGGATCGACACCACGGAAGTGGAAGAAGGCCGCAAGAGCATCGAAAGCCTCATGGAAGGCATTGACGCTGTCATCGTGCCCGGCGGCTTCGGCACCCGTGGTATTGAAGGAAAGATCGAGGCAGTGCGCTACTGCCGCGAAAACAAAGTGCCGTTTTTGGGTATCTGCTACGGCATGCAGCTTGCGGTCATCGAGTTTGCCCGCAATGTCTGCGACATGAAGCAGGCCCATACCACCGAAGTGGAAGACGACTGCGGAAAGTCTGTGGATTCCCCGGTGGTCTGCATTCTGCCGGACCAGATCGGCGTAACCCAAAAGGGTGCAACTATGCGTCTGGGCGGCCACGACGTGCATGTGCTCAAGGGCTCACGGGCTCACGGCATTTACGGCAGCGAGGTTATCCGCGAACGCTTCCGTCACCGCTACGAAGTGAACCCGGATTATGTGGCGGAACTCAAACGCCGGGGCATCGTGTTTAGCGGCTACACCCCGGATAAAGACATCATGCAGATTATGGAACTGCCCAATCATCCCTTCTTTGTGGGCTCCCAGTTCCATCCGGAGCTGACCAGCCGACTGGAAAGCCCCTCTCCGCTGTTTTTGCACCTGGTGAAAACTGCAATCGAAGTGAAACGGGCAAATACTTTGGGCCCTAAGGAAGTTGAGAACAAAGTTTCGTAAGCTACAGCAGTACCATTAATTACGATACGGTCACCGGGATTATTCCGGTGGCCGTTTTTTATGTCCGCAACGTCAATAAGTCATTTCAATTTAATTGCCGCTGCATATCTCTCTGTGATACACATAAAGCAGTGGAAACTAAGCAGTAACACAACGAGGCAGTATCTCCGGGGCCGCAGCAGGTTCCCCGGCAGAACTGAACAGACATGTATGGAGAATACTATGCCCGCAAAACACACCACAGTTGTATCCCGTATTATGTTACTGACCCTGTTAATGGCTCTTGCTGTTCTTTTTGCCCTGTGTTGCGGCAGCGATGATGGCGGTCTTGCCCACAGCGACGGCAAGGAACCCTATGGCAAATTTAGCGACAATACTACCTTTGCCTTTAGCGGCAGCCTTGGCGCGGGTATGAGCGGCGCTGCCATGAACATGGAGCTTGTGGGCCAGACCACGGTGCAGGGGAAAACCTATAACCAGCACCGCATCGGGCTGGAAGATCTTGAAGAAACCGCCAAGGGCACCTTTATCATGAACGTCAAGGCCGACACCGTGGATGTCATCGGTGCAGAGCTTGATGCCGAGGATTATGTGGCCATTACCGGGATTCCCTATCTTTCCTTTGAGCTGGACGGGCCTCTGACAGCCAGCATGTTTCCTCCGATGGGTAAAACACAGCATGTGGAAACCTCCGGTGATTTTGTAAAGGGCGACCCGGCGGTGGCAGAAAACCATCATCAGGAAAACGTTGCCATCGATTATACGACCACGGATGACGATGCGACCCTGGAAACCGCTTTAGGCGTGCTTCACGGCGTTAATAAGGTGGAACTGGAAACGGTTCTGGCGGGGCAGGCGGTCAACGCCGATATCTGGATACACCCGGAGCTTGGGGTGCTGAAAGCTTTTGTGGATTACCCGGCTCCCGATGGCATTGCCCTGGATATGGTGGGCACTGCGGACTACGGCGATCCCGATGCGGAATGGAACGCCATCAGAAGCGTGCAGGTGCTGGACGGTGCTAACGGCCTTTATCGTCTGGATACCTATGACGCCACCGGCACTCTGGATGCGGACAAGGATACCCACGCCAAAATGCTGCTGGAGCTCCGCTGGGCCGATGCAGAGATTGCAAAAACCGACCGCGAGCCGGGATATCCCAGTGTCAATATCGAGTTCGGCACGGTCTGGGGCATGTATCCTCATACTCTTACCAAATCACCGGTGAGCCTGTTTCACCCCGAAGAAAACGGCGAGGGCTATACCTACTGGTATGCCTTTGTGGATCAGGCCGCCAAAAACGAGGCCTCCAACGGCATTGCCTATCATATCAGCGTGAGTGCCGATACGAGCATCAATCCTCCCCTGCGGGTGACGGGCCGCATTATTTACAAGCGCTATAAAGAGTAATACGCCAATATTATCCTGTTGAAATCACTCCGGAACGGGCCTGCGCCTGTTCCGGTTTTTTTGTGTCCTGTGTTTGGTTTGTTGCTTTGTAACATGAATTTACTTGCAATTTGTCGGGGTTTCGTCATAATAACACATGACGCCACACACCGCAGCAAGGAGAAACGCATTGCGCACCATGAGTGCCAGCGTATGCGTATGCCGTTGAAACAATCCCTTGAGCAAGGAGTTCAGGATGTTGAAACATGTCTTTATCTGTGTGCTGCCGGTGTTGCTGCTGCTGTTCGCTGCCTGCGATGACGGAAGCAGTCCATCTGTTGATGGTGATGTGGATTCACAAACAGATGCCGATGTTGAAGCACTGGAAGAATTCCCGGAAGCTGATGCGGAAGATGATCTGGCTGTCTGCGATGGCCTGCAGTTTCCCTCCTCCTTTGGCTCTTGTCTGGTTCCGGAAGGCGGCTGGGGAGATGATCTGAACGGCGGGTATGGTAATCCTCCCCGCATTCATGTCACCGGAGAAATCACGCAAAAGGATACCGCGCCGCTGCATGAAGATTGTGACTATGTCAGGGGCGTCAGCATTTCCATTGACAACAATACACCTGCGGAAGCGCCCCGCATTCGGGTTCAAGATGGTGATATGAAGCTGTGGGACTTTTTCTTTTCCAGCATTCCCTTTGATATCCCCCTTGAAATCGGCGATCAGGTGACCATTGATTGTCTGGTGAAAATCAAATGGACTAATGCATATGGGGCCTGCCGCATAGAGCGGGACGACGAGCTGATATTCTTTATTGTCAACGGTATGCTGGAGCCTGCCGAATGGGCGGAATTCCCCCTGGGTGATCTTTCCCTGACCACCGGTGAAGCTGTCTGTCATGTGCCGGATACGGGTATTGATCACCGTCAGCTTCCCATCCATGTCACCAGTGGAACGCAATGCCTGTCCATCAACCCCGGGGAAGTGGCTTTTTTCCCGGATTCCGGTCTTGCGGTCAGCGGGTTCTGGTATGAACTTCGGGTTGACCCCGGTACTCTCACGGATTATGGGGCTCCCTATGCGTACGATTACTTTATTGTGCGTAATGACGCCATAGATCCAGACCAAAGCATTTCCGGCTACAGTTTCAGCGCAACTGCCTGCGATTGATGGCAAGTGAGGAGTGTAATTGAGCGAGTAAGCCATGAAGCCGCATACCTGCATTGCTCTGTATCTCTTCTTGACTACAGCACTTTTTGCGGTATGGTAACAAGTGTGGGAAGCAATAATTACATGAAGGAGATACCCAAATGATGAAGCGTTTCGGTGTGGTGCTGTTTGTGACGGTGGCCCTGTGTGTGTCTGCGCCCTTTATGTCCTGTGACGATGATGGCGACAATCCCCAGGCGAATATGCTGAGTCAGGCCTGTGAAAAACTGGTAGGGTGCCAATTGTTTCCCAGCATTGATACCTGTAAAGATATGCTCAACAGCGGCGATGTGCCGGACTGTGGGTATCTGTGCATACTCACCGAGCCCTGCGCCACGGTGGGTGATTGCAGCAATCCGACATCTGCGGTTGCTCAGCGCTATTGCGGTGTCGTTGCCGACGGCGATCAGTATGACATGGATCAGTCATGGCCTGATGGCGATGTTACGGATACCACAGACGTTGATGTAAACGATTATTTTGGCGACTGCGATCCCATGCCCGAAGATTATTGCGCCCAGATGCGGTGCTCCCAGAAGACATCCTATGACAGTTGCCTGAATATGTACGACGAGACAACCTGTGCGGGTCTGCTGAGCTGTGTGTATACCCAGCAAAACTGCGCCTGTCCCGGTGGTGTCTACGATGCAAATGCCGGGGATCAGTGCAATAGCGATTTTACCGCTTGTGCCACTGCTTTTTGGGAGAGCGTGGATACCACGGATGGCGATACCGGTGACAGTGAAACCGTGGACACGGATCTGATATATTCCCGTTGCGATGACATTCAATACTTAGGCGGACAATGCTACATGGCGGTGTGCCCCATGGCATTGGATTACATCGATTGCGTGAGCGGAAGCTGTGAAGCCATTGGCGAATGTGTTCAGACCCTGTGGGATTGCGTCTGCCCCCAAGGCAATTATGCCGGGACACAGAACCAGTATAACTGCCAGCTTGTATACCGGGAATGCGTGGCTGCCTACGGCATCGAGTAAGCACTGCAATCACAAGCAATAAAGGGGGCTGAATAGTAGGCTGTGAGACGGGGTCCACCTGTAATCTGTACGTCCTTCGAGCCCTTCAGGGGGGCGTAAGATAAGAAATTGGTAGGTAAGAGCCCACAAGGGCATTCCCTGAGGAAGCCGCGTTAGCGGCTGTCTCGAAGGGTGGCCGCAGGCATCTTAACTTTCATCCTTGCCAAAATCCTGAACTGTGGCATTATAAGGGGATGGACGCACGCGCCTGAAAATGCGCTTACCAACGGATGAAACGGGTTGTATCTGATGTATGCAGGCGTGTATCCATACTGTTTTTATTATGATACAGCATGAAATCCATCCGCTGGCAGGCAGAAACGAGGTACAGTATGTCCGGTGTTATGATGAACAGAAAAATCGGTTTTATCGGCGGCGGTAATCTGGCGGAAGCCATTATCGGCGGCATTATCAAAAACCGGGTGGTGGAGCCGGAGCATATCATTGTCTCAGACGCCCGCAGCATGCGGGCTGCATACATTGCCAATAAATTCAAAATCGTCACCCGGGGCGATAACATCAGCGTGCTCGCGGATTGCGACATTGTATTTCTCACCGTCAAACCCCAGGTGCTGGCCCATGTGCTTGCGGAAATCAGCGATCACATCCGCGAAGGTCAGGTGTTTATTTCTCCCTGCGCGGGCATTACCACCCGCAGCATAGAAAAAGCCCTTGGCCGCGATGCCCCGGTGGTGCGGATCATGCCCAATATTGCCGCGCTGGTGGATGAATCCGCCACAGCCCTGACCACAGGCGCACATGTGGCCCCGGATCAGATGAACGAGGCTATTCGGGTATGTGAGAGCTTTGGCATGGTGGAACCCATGGACGAAGACCTTATGGATGCTGTCACCGGCCTGTCCGGCAGCGGGCCCGCCTATGTGTTTCTCATCATGGACGCCCTGGCCGACGCCGGGGTCAAGGTGGGACTGCGGCGGGATCAGGCCCGGCGGCTGGTTGCGCAAACCGTCAAGGGCGCGGCGCAACTGCTCATGGAAACCGGGGAACATCCCTCGGAACTTAAGGATATGGTCACCAGTCCCGGCGGCACCGCCATCACCGGCCTTGCGGCACTGGAGGAGGGGGGATTGCGCACCACCCTTATCAGCGCCGTTGAAAACGCCACCAAACGCGCCCAACAACTGGGCGATTTGCTGGAAGGCGAATAATTCCGACTGTGGGTTCTTTCCGGTTTCGCAGCGTTGACAAGGGGCTTATCGAAGGCAGCCTGAACCGTTCGGTGCTGCGGCTGTC
>Ga0070728_10002013_pt1 | contig 27051 bp, 14 predicted proteins | sample tdDd471_FD_66723 | JGI IMG/M metagenome (GOLD analysis project Ga0070728, IMG submission 66723) | Marine sediment microbial communities from the Atlantic coast under amendment with organic carbon and nitrate - tdDd47.1 | ecosystem: Environmental > Aquatic > Marine > Coastal > Sediment | place...
GAAAAGGGCGAGAAACACGCAGCTATGTGCCTTTAGTAGCCGAATTGTTCCAATCAGGGAGGGGCTGGCTAGATGAGGCCAGTAATGATCCCATTTTTGCGGATATGGCACAATTACAGGGGATAGAAATGGATGGTAAAGACTTTGAAAAAGAGATCAAACCCATTCTGGAAGGAGCGATTAAAGCCGGGAACTGGGTCGTATTGGCTGGGCACGAAATAGGAGAGGGAGGTTTTCAGACGACTAAGGTAAGTATGCTGGAAGAGCTGATCGCTTATGTACAAGCTGAGAATAGTGAGATTTGGATGGCGCCAGTAGGGACGGTAGCAGCACATGTTGAGCAGCAACGCACCAAGCAATACCAAGGCTTAGAGGAATCGCTAAGCTTAGCGGCTACTTTTGATCAGGGGACCAAGGCCGATAAAGCAAAGGGTGATGCCCAATTATATACAGGCGTTTCCTATGATGAACGAAATCAGGCTAAGCCGGGGATAGCTACTACTGATGTAGCCATAGTCGAAGGAGAGGGGCGTTTTGGAGATGCATTAGCTTTTAAGAAAAAAAGCAAAGCAGTAGTGTACTACCCATCCAAGGGCAATATCAATTACCAAGCTAACAATTGGAGTGGTACGATTTCTTTGTGGTTGAGCCTAGATCCTGAGCAAGACTTGGAGCCCGGCTATACCGATCCCATCCAAATTACCGACGTCGGTTATAACGATGCTGCTTTGTGGGTAGATTTTTCGGATAAAAATCCTCGTTCCTTTAGAATGGGGGTATATGGTGATTTAGCCATTTGGAACCCTAAAAATATTGCACCGGATGAAAACCCTGCCTTTACTGAGCGTTTACTAACTGCCAAAGAACGTCCCTTTGGTACAGGTGTTTGGACCCATATTGTAATTACTTTTGAGGGGCTTAATAGCAAAGAGGGAGAGGCTAGTTTTTATATTAATGGAAAACCGCAAGGAAAGCGATCTATTAGCGAGGCCTTTACTTGGGACCTGGAGCAATCCAAGATATTCTTGGGCCTCAATTTTGTTGGGTTGGTGGATGAAGTTTCGATCTTTGATCAGCCACTGAGTGAGAGAGAAGTGAAATTACTCTATCAGTTACCAGCAGGTGTGAAAACGCTTATTGATACAGCAGGGCATTAGAAAAATATTGATTCTCAATTGGTTACCACTTAGCTGTAAACTTAAAAATAGGTGTGATAGGAAATAGCAACTTTATTGGTTAGTTTGGCAAAAAAAATTACTAGATGCTTTCTAAATTTTCCGCTATAGTAAGGGATGCTCTCTTTTTTCTAAGAACATGTTTAAATTCTAGTAATTGGTCTGCAAATGTCTCTTTTATGCTGATACGTCGTCTCACAAAGCGGCTTGATAGCGCTGCTATCATTCACTTTGCGATCCTAGCCTCAGCAAAAAATGAACGATTTTCGCCACAAAGACTAAAACTTAAACATGTTCTAAATACGCCTATTTGCTATTATTGTTATGTGATACTTTTCCTATTCCTTTTGTTAAGTTGCCAATCTGAAAATCACAGTGCGGAACAACCCAAGGGAGTTGCTCGCCAATTAATCGAGGAACCGCCCTTGACCTTGTTTGACCTGACCACTTTATTGGACGAGAATCACCCCTTAGAAGCTAAGGTAGTAACTGCACAATTTGATCATACCTTTAAGCAGACCAAGCAATACAATGCCTATCTTTTTAAAGATGTGTTAGATTATTTCTTAGCGCAGCTGGAGGAGAATTGGGTTGCATCTGCTGATCCTGCAAAAATATTAGTCACTTATCAATGTGGAGATGGCTATACTGCAACAATGACTTTAAAAAATGCATTGTCACAGGACAGTTATTTGGCCTTCACAGATCTGAGTAGTGATACAGCGGCCTGGACCGGTAAATTGGCTGCCAAAATGCCTCCTTTTTATTTGGTTTGGGAAAATATACCCTATGAGGATAAGCGTTTTGTTTGGCCTTTTGGCTTATCAAAGCTGAAGCTGGTACCCTATGAAGTGGCTTACCAAGCCATTTTACCAGAAATCAATATGGCCGGTTTCCAATTGTTTGAGCACAACTGCCTGAAATGCCATTCGCTCAATAAGGTGGGCGGCTTGATGGGCCCCGAATTCAACTACCCGAAGAATATTCTGGAATATTGGCAGGTAGAAGATATCTGGGCTTTTATCAATAACCCTAAGTCTTTTCGGTACAATAGTAAAATGCCCCCGATTGAGCATTTACAGCGTTCGGAGTTTGATCAGATCATGGCCTATCTGGAAGAATTGGGGAGTAAAAAAGTAGCACTCGATTAAGTATAAATAGCGCACTAAATTAGCAAAAGATGCAACTGAAGAACAATAGTCTCTTCCTCTTTTTAATGAGCTTGATCGTATTGTCATTGGTCGCCTGTACACCCCAAGAAGAGGCGTATTTTCAGGCGGATAATACTTTTGCCTGGTGTATTGTGCCTTTTGATAGCGAGGAACGGAGCCCAGCGGAACGGTTAGATATGTTGACCGACTTAGGGATTAAAAGCTATGCGTATGATTGGCGAGAGAAGCATTTGGATGAAATGGCACAGGAAATCCAATTAGCACAGGAAAAAGGAATTGAAATGCTATCCGTTTGGATGTGGATGGATGCCAATAATGATAGCATTGGGCACCTCAGTGCTTCTAATGAAAGGGTCTTACGTATCTTGGAAGAAACGGGATTGAAAACGACGATTTGGATGAGTTTTCACGAAAATTACTTCGCTGATTTGGCCCCTGTAGAAGCGCTAGATAAAGGCATTGCCATGGTGAGGTATATCAGCACTCGAGCACAGAAAGTGGGTGGAAAGGTCGGCTTGTACAATCACGGGGCTTGGTTTGGAGAACCGGAAAATCAAATCGCGATCCTAAAAGCACTTCCAGAATTTTCTATTGGATTGATTTATAATTTTCATCATGCGCATGAGCAATTGGCCGCTTATCCCGATTTGGTGAAGCAGATGGAACCTTACCTGTGGGCGGTCAACCTGAATGGGATGAGAGCCGAAGGTCCGAAGATTTTGCCCATCGGGAAGGGGGATAAGGAACAAGAAATGATCCAACAGCTTAAAGATGCGGGCTTTGATGGTCCTTGGGGCATCCTGGGCCATGTGGAGACAGCTGATGTGAAATTGATCCTAGAGGAAAACTTGGCAGGGCTGCGATCTTTAGAAATTAAGTAAACCGACAAACTATTGGACCTTTATGGTTTATCAGATGAAAGTTGAAGGTTTATGGGCTCAATTCCTTGGCATAAACCTTCAACCCTAAACTTTTAAACCCGCTTGGCGTAAAAGATTCAGTAGTATGGTAGGCTGGAGTAATGATGATTTAACTCATTGGAGATCATATAAAAAAAAGCTGTTACTTCCGATCAAACTTGAACGAAATAAGGATAGGTTTAAACTTGACCGGAAGCAAACGATCTGGCTATAATTCCCTAATCCAGATATTGCGATAACGCACCAAGTCGCTATGATCCTGTAGTAAAGCCTAAATGAAACCATTATTCTGACTTTACAAATACAAAACGATGAAAAACCATTTGTTCCTTGGACAAGTACTTTCCTTATTCATTAGTCTAGTTCTTCTATCTTCTTGTACATCTAAGATGGAGCAGGAGAGTAGTTCTGCAGGCCCTGTTCCCTCCACCGCTATTCAACCCTCGAAACAGCAGCCCCAGTATTGGCAATACAAAGGCAAAACAGTCCTCTTACTGGGCGGTTCTGACGAGGACAATCTATTCCAGATGCCTAATGTAGAACAGCAATTGGATGACTTAAAAGCGGCTGGCGGAAATTATGTTCGGAATACCATGTCCAGTAGAGATGAGGGTAACCTTTGGGCTTTTGCAGAGGATTCGACCGGGCAATATGATTTGAGACAGTGGAACAAGGCTTATTGGGATCGTTTTGAGAAATTCTTGGCCTTGACTGCCGCGAGAGATATTGTTGTACAGATCGAAATCTGGGCTACTTTCGATTTTTATCGAGGAGAATGGGACAAAAATCCTTTTAATCCAAAGAACAATAAGACATTAAGTGTGCAGCGGGTGAAATTGCCTACGAGTATCCCCACTCATCCTATTTTTACAGATAATCCCTTCTTTTGGTCTGTTCCTTCGCAGCACAACAATATCCAACTACTGCAATTTCAACAGGCTTTTGTGGACAAGCTGTTATCTATCTCCTTGCCCTATGACCATGTACTCTATTGTATGGACAATGAAACCTCAGTAACGGCTGATTGGGGCAAGTTTTGGTCCAATTACATTCACACCATCGCTATGGAAAAAGGTCGACAGGTTTTTACGACAGAAATGTGGGATCCACATGATCTTAATCATATTTCGCATCGAGAAACCTTTGACCATCCGGAGACTTATGATTTTGTAGAAATTTCGCAGAATAACCACCAGAAGGGAGAACCCCATTGGATCAATGGCCTGGCGCAGATCGAAAGACTTAGACGATCGGGAGCCCTTCGGCCCGTAACGAATGTTAAAACATATGGAAGTCCTGATGGGCGGCATGGACATGGACTCCAAAATGGGGTGGAAAGCTTTGTGCGGAGCGTTCTCTTTGGTTCATCGGCAGTTCGTTTTCATCGCCCTACTTCTGGCATTGGCTTGTCTGATACCGCACAAATGGTCATTAAAGGGATGCGAGAAATTACCGATCAAATGGAGGGCTTCTTTGAAGCTGAACCCCAGCTTGCTCTCCTGTCAGATCGATCAGAGAATGAAGCCTATTGTCGAGCATTAGCGGGGCAATCTTATCTGGTGTATTTTGGAGAAGAAGGGGAAGTGAAACTTGATTTGTCTGCCCTGGAAGGCGCAGCAATTCAAATGTCCGAATTAGCCTTGTTTACTAATCAATGGATGGAACCCCAAACACTAAAGGCATCTTCATCCCTGACTTTAAAAGCAGAAGGGAAACATCGATTGTTTTTGATTCAGCGGGGAGGGGAGTAGGTTGGTGAGTCTGAATGTTGTAAGTCAGGGGTCCCTTGGGTTTTATTCTCATTTTGATTTAAGAAAGACTTCAGAAGTTTCCCAGTCACACCCAAGAAAACTTCTGAAGTCTAGGCCATGCCAATACGTCCTGAAGCAACAACTCGGGCACTATTTTCGCTTCAGCCACAGGGATCGCACTTCAAAGCTATTGGTGGGAAGGGGGTGCTTGAGTTGTAGGCGTAGGGTGTCGGTGCCAGGACTTAACGAAAGCCTGGCTAGGGAGTGATTTTGCCAATCCATGGAGGGAGAATCGGAGAGTAGCGACAGCTCTTTCTCTTCTTTATTGATATGTAAGCTAAATGAGACTTTGGGGTTGACTGGGTTTCCCCTACTGCGAATACCGATTTCATATTCTGCTTCGGCTTGGACATCGATAAGCCAGGTAATTCCATCTGCTGGACTAGACCAATTGGCGAGCCAGTCGCCGTCGACACCGCTCGGGTGGGTACCGATTCTTTCTCCGAGTAATCCTCGTTGTCCGGTAAACCTTAATTGCCCAGTAGCTAGACCGTGATGGGGTTGCAAGAAGATGGGGTTTTCCTCAAGATGACCGATGGGAATCTGCATGCCGAAACGCTTGGGGACTAGAGATAGGCTGGTCCACCAGGATTCGTAGGCCTTCCGCATTTCGGCGATTTTGCCGGGATGTTGATCGGCTAGATTTTGGGATTCGCTAGGGTCTTTCTCTAAATGATAAAGTAGGGTATCGTCTACCATTTTCCAAGGGCCTTGTATGGCGATACCTCCGGGGTAAGGGGCTGGAGTGTTTACCTGCGCTAAGTGATAGTTTTGAAAGATATATCGTTCCTGCCAATTGGAATCAGCGGAATGGAGTAGTAGAGGAGAAAGGTCCTGACCGTCTATCTCGATTTGATTGGGTATTGATAGCTTTAATTGATGCATTAAAGTAGGAAGAACATCGATGTGAGCGGCAGGAAGATTGATTTCTCCTGGCGTCCAATGTTGTTCCCATTTCCACAGGCATTGTGTTCGGATACCGCCTTCATAGGTGGTGAATTTTTGATCACGCAAACCCGCATTATAGCGCATTTTTTCTTGTGCGACTTTCCAACCATTGATGGGCCCATTGTCACTCATAAAGATGACGATGGTCTGGCTGAGGTCTAGCTCCGACAGCAAGCGCCCGATGTTTTGATCAATATTTTCCATCATCCCGTATATTCTGGCGGTTCGTTCATCTAGTCCTTGTTCGAGAAAGGGGAGGAAGTAGCTGCTATCGATTTGTAGGGGCGTATGCGGCGCATTGTAAGATAAGTAGCAGAAGAAGGGATCTTTCGCACCTTGATTCATAAAAGCTAGGGCGGCATCTGTTAGCACTTCAGTAATATATCCTTTGGTTGATTTAGGCTGACCATTATGTTCCAGGATGGCATCATAGTAATGGGCGGTATGACCTGTGCGAAAACCCAGGTATTCTTCAAAACCTTGGGCATGCGGGACTGAGGGGTAGTATTCCCCCAAATGCCATTTGCCAAATAGTCCTGTTCGGTAACCGGAGGCTTGGAGCAATTCTGCCAAGGTCGTTTCATCGGGGTTTAAAGTTTCAAAACCATTGGTGACACTGCGTACGCCTGTTCGCTGATGATAACGGCCGGTTAAAAGACTGGCTCGAGTAGGTGCGCAGACTGGGGAGACGTAGAATTGGTTGAAGCTGATACTCTCTTTTTTTAATTGATTGAGCGCTGGTGTTTTCAAGTAGGTATTACCCGCAAAGTTGACGTCTCCGAATCCCATGTCATCAACCAAGATTAATAAGACATTAGGAGAGGATTGGGTCGCAACGTCGGCATTGGAACAAGATGAAAGCCAGCAGGATAGCACGAAAAAGCTTAGCAGCGATAAAGGAGCGATATGTTTCATAGTACAAGCGTATAGTTGAGGCGTCAGTTGAATGGATTGGTTTTAACTGAAAACACCTCCAAGTTAAGTTTTTTATTGGTGCCCATTAAGGTAAGCTTTGTAGGAAAGAATTTGTATTTTGTTGGTTCGAAAAACCTGCTTGCAACATGTTACCTAAATATTCCTTTGGGATAGTGCTTCTACTGTCCCTAATGCTCCTAAGTTGCGAATCATCTAAATCGACAGATGAAACGTTACCACCTCCAAATATCATATGGTTGTTAGCAGAAGATATTAGCCCTGCCTTAGGTTGCTATGGAGATGAACTCGCATTGACGCCGCGTATAGATGCGCTGGCTGAAAGCGGGGTAAGATACACCCAGGCCTATGCCACCGCTCCAATTTGCGCTCCTGCTCGCTCCTGCTTGATAACTGGTCTATATGCTAGCTCAATGGGCACGCAGCATTTACGCTGTGATATTCCTTTTTCTCCTCAACTGCAAACCCTCCCAGAACACCTAGCTGCGGCAGGCTATTTCACCTCGAACCGGAATAAGACCGATTACAACTTTGATCCCGCTGGTCGTTGGGAACACTGGTCGGGTAGCCTGGCTCCTTGGAGAAACCGAGAGAATAAGAACCAGCCTTTTTTCAGCTTTATCAATGTAGGACCTTCTCATGAGGGAAGTGTGAACCGAGAGGATCGGTATAAAAGTATTGTGGCAGGTTTTCCCGCAGGTGAATTAACTAAGCCCGATCAAGTAGACTTACCTCCGTATTATCCAGATACGGAAGACACCCGGGAGGTATGGGCACATTACTACGATGTGCTACGGGCTTTGGATGCTAATGTGGGGCAAGTAATGGATTCCTTGGCAGCTGATGGTCTATTGGAGAATACCATCGTTTTCTTTTTTGGTGATCATGGTTTCGGTATGCCTCGATACAAGCGGTGGTTGTATAAGACGGGCTTGAATGTTCCATTGATTGTTCAGGTGCCGAGTGCTTATAAGTCGCTTGTTCCTCATGAACTGGGCACGACTACGGATCGGATGGTTAGTTTTGTTGATTTTGCGCCTACCGTCCTAACTTTAGCAGGAGTATCCCCTCCAGAGGTTATGGAAGGACAAGCCTTTTTGGGGAAAGAGTCAGTTCCAGCACGTGAATACGCTTATGCAGCCCGGGATCGCGCTGACGATATGTTTGAGATGTCTCGAGCCATCTTAGATGATCAATATATTTATATTCGGCATTATATGCCCCACCTGCCTCCGATGCAATCCGGCTTTATCTATTCTGATGGAAAGCATGCTTTTCGTGCGCTCCGATCTGCCCGCGAGGCGGGCCTGAATAATGCAGAACAAGAAAAACTTTGGCAGCCCAAGCCCCTGGAAGAATTATACGATTTAAAAAATGACCCGCAGGAGTTAAATAATTTGGCAGATGAGCCTTCACTGCAAGCCGTTAAAAAACAACTTCATAGTCGTTTGCAGGATTGGATGATAGGACACAGTGATTTAGGCTTATTGGCGGAAGCAGAATATATGATTCGGTCAGCGGGTAGTACACCCTATGACTATGCTAGAAGCGAGGATTATAAAGTAGCTGATATTCTGGCTGGAGCCGAATTAGTAGGAAAAGCTACAGATCAAGACATTGAGCAAGCACTGCAAGATGCAGATAGTGGCGTGCGATATTGGGGGGTTATGGCTGTCCGGAATAGTAAGGAACCAGCAGCTAAACAGCTATCTTGGTTGTCTCCCTTATTGCAGGATTCTTCCCCCAGTGTTCAGGTGCTCGCGGCCGAAACACTATGTCTCGTTTCATCTAGTCCAGCCGCGGTAGATGTACTGGCTAAATGGGTACAAGATGATCGTCCTTGGCTGGCTCTACAGGCTGCTCGGAGTATTCAACTTATTGGCCCCACTGCACGCCCACTTATTCCCGTACTGTATCAGGTGCTAGAAAAGAACCTGGGAGAGGCTGATGCTCCCCGTAAATACAAGGATTTTAACTACGCGGCTTTTACGAGTTGGGCATTGGAGTGGGCTTTGCAGGAAATGGGGGAGGCTGTGCAAGTGAATTGAATGAGGGCTAGGAGAGGTGCCGGTCCGGAAACTGTGCAAAACGACTTGGTTATGACTACAAACAAAACGAGAAATGAATATGAAAACAAGATTTATCGTAGCTGTTTTAGGAGCATTGTTCCTATTTCAGTGTTCTCCAGCTGAGGAGGAAGAGTCCGCTGGTTTAATGGCAGATGTGATCGTGTACGGCGGGACTTCGGCGGCTGTGACCGCTGCTGTGCAAGTGGTACAGATGGGCAAGTCGGTGATTATAGTTTCGCCAGACAAACATTTGGGAGGATTGTCATCTGGGGGGCTAGGTTGGACGGATACCGGCAATAAAACTGTAATTGGTGGCTTGGCGAGGGGCTTTTACCATAAGATGTACAACCACTACCAAACTGCTGAAGCCTGGAAATGGCAAAAACGAGAAGAATATGGGAATAAAGGCCAAGGTACCCGAGCTAGCGATAGCGTGGAACGGACCATGTGGATTTTTGAACCCAGTGTAGCAGAAAAAGCTTTTGATGCCTTTATCAGCGAAAATGAAATCCCTGTTTATAGGGAGGAATGGTTGGATCGGGAAAAGGGGGTTGAGAAGGTAGGGGGGAATATTGTAGCCATTACGACTTTGAGTGGAAAGACCTATCGTGGGAAGCAATTTATCGATGCTACCTATGAAGGTGATCTAATGGCAGCAGCAGGTGTTTCTTATCATGTGGGCCGGGAAGCGTCAACGACCTATGCGGAGAAATGGAATGGGGTACAGACAGGGGTTTTACATCATGACCACTATTTCAAGGTTCCTACTGACCCCTATAAGATTCCAGGTGATCCAAGTAGTGGTCTGTTAGCAAGAATCTCTGCCGAACCTCCCGGTGAAAAAGGAGCAGGGGATCATCGCATACAAGCCTATTGCTTTCGAATGTGTTTGAGCAATCATCCAGAGAATCGAGTTCCTTTTCCCAAGCCAGCGAATTATGATTCTTCCCAATATGACCTGTTAGCACGCGTATTTGAAAGTGGGTGGGATGAGTTATTTAGAAAATTTGATCTGATTCCTAATCGCAAAACAGACACGAATAATCACGGGCCTTTCAGCACGGATAATATCGGAATGAATTATGATTATCCGGAAGCCTCTTATGAACGCAGGGCGGAGATCATTAAAGAACATGAGGAATACCAAAAGGGCTTGATGTACTTCTTAGCGAATGATCCAAGGGTGCCCGCTGATGTACAAGCACAAGTCAATGAATGGGGCTTGGCCAAAGACGAATTCGTTGATAATGGCAATTGGCCACATCAATTGTATATTCGAGAGGCACGTAGAATGATCGGCGAGTATGTAATGACGGAACATGAAATTTTGTTAGAAGAGCCAGTAGAACAATCGATAGGAATGGGTTCTTATACGATGGATTCGCATAACGTACAGCGTTACATTAAACCAGATGGGTATGTGCAAAATGAAGGAGATTTGGGGGTAAAAGCCAAGGCTCCCTATCGGATTCATTTGGGTACCATCCTGCCCAAGAAGGAAGAATGTACCAATTTGACTGTTCCTGTGGCCGTATCAAGTTCTCATATTGCGTATGGCTCTATTCGCATGGAACCCGTCTTTATGATTTTAGGCCAAAGTGCCGCAACAGTAGCCGTGCAGGCCTTGGATAAAGGAGTAGGTGTGCAAGAAGTTAGTTATGCTGATTTGAGAAAAAAATTGTTGGCGGATGGCCAAATACTGGAATATACCAAACCTCAAGAACAGTAAGCATTTTGCCTTATGAAGAGACTGTTGCTAGCTGGGAGTATCGCATGTCTTTGTCTCCATATACTCGGATGTATCGGCGAGAAAGCGGATAAAAGTATGACTAATCCGGTACAGAATATCGTCGTGATCCTTGCTGACGATCACGCCTTAAAAGTGACTGGGGCTTATGGGAATTCCATGATCAGGACGCCCAATATAGATCGCCTGACAGCAGAGGGGATAACCTTTGATCGAGCCTATTGCAATGCTCCGATTTGCAGTGCTTCGCGGGCGTCCTTATTGACGGGGAAATATCCTCATGCTACCGGAGTCAACCTCCTGTTTACGCCTTTTCCTGATGAGGGGAACACTACGATTGCTGAGCATTTGCAAACACTAGGTTACAGCACAGGCTTGATGGGCAAGACCCATTTCAATAACTGGGCTTGGAGCCATTTATACGAGAATGGACTACCCAAGCATGGTTTTGATACCCTGGTTGAGCGTAGCGCTTATCACAAGTTCCTGGAACAAAAGGTAAGGCGGCCAATTCCTCCTGCCACCCCTGTCTACACACCCGGAGGAGATCGCCAACATGTAGCTAAATGGATGAATGCAGACTATCTCCCGCAAGCGGTCTGGGATGAGGATAGCGAAGGAACTTTTTATGCCCAGCAAGCCATTGCGTTTCTTCGAGACCATCAATCCGATCCTTTCTTCCTCTGGCTTGCCTTCAAAGAACCGCATCATCCCTATTATTTTCCTTTGGAGTTTGCGAATAAATATGATCCAGCCAGCTTAGCCTTACCCACAGGCAGCCCGGAAGATGACCGTTGGGTACCCCAGAAATTTAAAGGTTTGACTACAGCGGAAAAAGCGGGTATCATCGCCTCTTACTATAGTTCTACAGAATACCTGGACAAAAATATAGGTTTGGTTTTGGATGCCTTGGATGAGCTCAAGCTGGTAGAAAACACACTAGTGGTTTACATTAGTGACAATGGTTATTTATTGTATGAGCACAAACGTTTTGAAAAGCATACCATGTGGGAAGAGTCCATCAAACAGCCCTTAATTATTCGGCACCCCAAAATGGGGAAGGGGGGAGAAAGGCGTGATGCCTTGGTGGAGTATATCGATATCGTGCCCAGTCTGCTCGAATTGATTGGGGCGGAGCCATTGACAGCTGTACAAGGAGAGAGTATTGTACCTGTACTAGCCGGACAAAGCACTGCACATCGTTCTTTTGTCTTTTCACAATACTTAGAGGATAACCTAGCCATGGTATGTACAGATAAATGGAAGTATATGTTTACCACTGGGAGCCGTGATTTGGGAATTGGCTATCAAACTGGCTTGGGACCATCAGGCATTGTGCATCGCTTGTACGACCTGGAAGCTGATCCACAGGAGTATCGTAATGTGGCGAAAGAAGTAGAAAACCAAAGCATACTGCTTGACCTACAAGAAAAGATGTTGGCCCGCTTCATAGAAACGCATCCTGACGCAGCATCCTGCCCTCAAGGACTAAGCCTCGTAGGCAAATTGGTATGGTTCTGCGAGCCTAGGGATGTGGGGGTGGATCAATCATTAGAAGACAAACCCGTACGTGTTTTTAATTCATCAATCGATTAATTTATGTCTACTTTATTCACGCATAAACTCAGCTTGCTTGCTGTACTACTATTATTTGTAATGAATCTGCAAGGCCAAGACCCGCCGACTCGTTTGCTTATACGCATTGACGATATGGGCTTTTCACATGCTGCAAATATAGCCTGTATTGAAACCTATCAAAAAGGCGTGGCCAAATCGGTAGAGGTGATTGTGCCAGGTCCTTGGTTTGAAGAGGCGGCGAGTTTATTGCAAGAAAACCCGGGGCTTGATGCAGGGGTACACCTGGTGCTCACTAGCGAATGGGCCAATTTGAAATGGCGCCCGCTTACTCCTGCTCCCAGTTTAGTCGATGAGGATGGATATTTCTTTCCCATGCTTTGGGAAAACAAGCGCTTCCCGCCGGATCAGTATTTGCTAGCCAGTGATTGGAAAATAGAAGAAGTAGAAGCCGAATGGCGTGCCCAAATTGAATTGGCACAAAAGAAGATTCCGCAATTAACCCACTTATCTGGACATATGGGCTGCAGCAATATCAGTGAAGCCGCTCGTGCATTGTTGCGAAGTCTAGCCGCAGAGTATGGACTTGATATCCATCTCGAAGATGCGGGTGTAAAACGGGTACCCTCCTGGAGTGGTTCGAAGTATAGTGCTAAGCAAAAAGAAAAGCGCTTTATTCAAATGCTGGCGGAGTTGGGGCCTGGTGATTGGTTATTAGTTGAGCATCCTGGGTATGCGACAGGAGAGCTAGAAACAGTAGGACATATTGGCTATGAAAATGTAGGAGTTGATCGGGATGGCGTGACTAAGGTGCTTACGAGTAAAAAGGTCAAAAAAGCCTTACAAAAGAAAGGTATTCAGTTGATTAGCTACACGGACTTGAAGTAGGCAGCGGTTTCATGTAGCTTGTTTACGGGTAGCTTAGAGCATAAAGCTTTAGCAAAGAGCACTAATAAATCGGAAATCGGAAGGCGGAAATCGGAAAATAGGCTGGCAACACCCGGATTCCGACTTCCGAATTCGCCTTTCCGACTTCACATGAGATTGCTGTGAAGTAGGTCATACTGCAAGGTAATTACAGTTTATCAGTTTGAAACTGAAGTTTTAAGGCTTAGTTTTTTGATCTAAACCATCAAGGCTTTAACTGCTAAGCTCCTCCACCGTGTGGTACTAATTACCCAAATCCTAATGGTTCTTTGCAAAGCCATTAAAGATCATATGCTTATTTGTATTTTGGCAGTAAATCATAATAATTCATGTATAGTCAGTTTAATGTAGCTGTTGCAGGCACCGGTTTTATTGGACCCGTGCACATTGAAGCACTTCAACGTTTGGGGGTAAATGTCAAAGGTGTATTGGGGCGTTCCCTGGAAAAAGGAGAGCGAGTAAAAGCCATTCATGGCTTGGAAAAAGCCTATGCTTCTTTTGATGAAGTCTTAGCCGATTCAACGATTGATGCGGTGCATCTGGCCGTTCCTAATGTGCTTCACTATGAAATGTCAAAGCAGGCCTTACTAGCCGGAAAGCATGTGATGTGTGAAAAGCCCTTGGCGATGAATACGCAAGAGACGGCTGAATTGGTGGAGATCGCTCGTGAAAGAGGCTTAACGGCCGGGGTTTGTTATAATATCCGATACTATCCGCTGAACTTGGAGGCCTATCAACGAGTCCAGCGTGGGGATATCGGGCAAGTTTTTGCGGTCACGGGTAGTTATGTGCAAGATTGGTTGTTGTATGACACCGACTACAATTGGCGCGTACTCGCAGAACAAGGCGGAGCCTTGAGAGCCGTCGCTGATATTGGGACGCATTGGATGGATCTTATTTTTTCAATTACAGGCTTTGAAGTCGAAGCTGTCTTTGCGGATCTGGCGACCGTTTATCCGGTGCGGAAACGACCGAAAGGCGAAGTGGCCACTTACAGCGATAAACAATTATCCCCAGATGAGATGGAAGAGGTTGAGATCAATACGGAAGATTGCGGAAGCATTTTGTTTCGTTTTAAAGGCGGGGGCAAAGGCCAGTTATGGGTGTCGCAGGTGACGGCGGGACGCAAGAATAGGTTGTGCTATGAGATTTCTGGTGCCAAGAAAGCTTTGGCCTGGGATAGCGAAAATCCCAATGTGCTTTGGATGGGCCACCGTGGCCAAGCCAATCAAGTGATGACTAAAGACCCTAGTCTGTTGGATCCTACTATCAGACATTTCGCCAATTATCCAGGTGGCCACAATGAAGGCTTTCCAGATACTTTCAAGCAATGTTTCCGTTCTTTTTATGATGCAATCAGCGCAGGAACAGCTACCGCTAGTGCTTTGTATCCCACTTTTGAGCAGGGCCATAAGGAGGTATTACTTTGTGAGGCTATTTTGAAGAGTCATCAAGAGGAGCGTTGGGTGAAGATCACAGATGTTGAATGATTTTTTCTAGACTTCAGAAGTTTTCTCAAGGATAGCAGAGAAGACTTCAGAAGTTTCGCAAGACATGACTGGGAAAACTTCTGAAGTCTGAACTACAAGCTTAAATTAAAAACACATTATACCATGGACGTAACGGTTAAAGCGCTAGCGAAAATGATCGATCATTCGCTTCTCCACCCGACGATGACGGACAAGGATTTAAAGGAAGGATGTGAATTAGCCAAAGCCTATGATGCAGCTTCCGTCTGTATCAAACCCTATGCCGTCGCACAAGCAGTAGAATGGCTGAAGGGATCAGATGTGATGGTCGGGACTGTCATCGGTTTTCCACAAGGGAATAGCACCATTGCCATTAAGGTGGCGGAGACGGAACAAGCCTGTAAAGATGGTGCAGTGGAGATCGATATGGTGGTTAATGTGGGAAAAGTGTTAGGAGAAGATTGGACGTATATCACCGCAGAGATCAAGGCTGTGGCCGACATGACGCATCGCCATGGTGCCGTTTTGAAGGTTATTTTTGAAAATGATTTCTTGCCCGCCGATAAGTATAAAATTCGTTTGTGTGAAATTTGTAGTGAATTGAATGTCGGCTTCGTCAAAACGTCAACGGGATATGGTATGGTCAAAGGCAGTGATGGTAAATACGGTTATAAAGGAGCGACCGAATATGATCTGAAATTGATGCGAAAGCATAGCACTCCTTCGGTTCAGGTGAAAGCTGCAGGTGGAGTGAGAACCTTAGATGATTTATTGAAAGTACGCGCATTGGGTGTCACCCGAATTGGAGCCTCGGCTACGGCTGCCATGCTCGACGCCGCTGCCGAAAGGTTTGGAGGTACAGCTGGTGATGGAGCTTCCTTCAATGAAACAAAGGGCTATTAATGGAGTTGCAGGAAGCCATTATATTTATTACCCGAATCAATCCAAGCCAGGCACTTAATTGAATATTGATCAATCCATTTGGTAATTCAGGGGCTTATGTGTCACAAAGAGCGAATTGATGAATTACCTTACAAAATGTTTTTCCCATATTGAGCCTACCTCTCATTAAAACCCTCCAACATTACTTTTTCCTACTATCTACAAATTATAGATATGCAACTCGTTTCGCCGAATAAAGCCATTAAACTACACATTAAGCTAACCGACAAAATCTATTATTCGGTTGATTTTCAGGATCGCCAAGCCATGTGGTATTCTCCACTGAGTCTTAGACTAGCGGGTGGGCAAGTATTGGGACAGCAGCCTAAAATAAAAACGGTGAACCGGACGACGGTCAATGAAACAATAAAGACGGTCTGGGGAATTAGAAGTGAGGTTGAGAATCATTACAACGAGTTAACACTCGAAATGGAAGGCGGGTACGACATTGTATTCCGCGTATACGATGATGGTGTAGCCTATCGGTTCCGAACGCAGCTAGAAGGACCGATCACAGTTATAGGAGAAGAAGTAGCGTATCGATTTTTAGAAGATCATCGACTTGTGGCCCATGTGGTAGGAGATTTTCAGACTTCTTATGAGAAATTGTATACCAAATACAAGATCAGTGAGGTGATTGAGGAAGAATTTATTAGCCTTCCCTTGGTGGTCGATGTGCCGCACTGCAAATTAGCTATTGTAGAAGCTGATTTATATGACTATCCTGGTATGTATATTCAGCGAATCGGCAATAATAACCGCTTCACTTTATCCGCCTTATTTCCCGCCTTTCCTACCCAATGGGAACCCGGCGGCCTCTGTCAATTTAACCTTCGAGTCACAGCGCGAGCTGATTACTTGGCCAAAACGACTGGTAAGCGAGATTTTCCTTGGCGCGCCCTAGTCGTCGCTGCAGAAGACAAGGAATTGGCAGATAGTGACCTGGTATATAAGCTATCGCGGCCGGCCGTGGTGGAATCAGATTGGGTGAAACCTGGGAAAGTGGCTTGGGATTGGTTTAATGATTGGAACCTGACTGGAGTAGATTTTGAGACGGGCGTTAATAATAAAACGTATGAGTATTACATCGATTTTGCAGCTGAGCATAACTTAGCCTATGTCATCATGGATGAAGGCTGGTCGGATGTGTTTGATTTATTATTACCCAAACCAACGGTAGATGTTCCACACCTGATCCAATATGCTAAAGCCCGAAACGTAGGAATAGTGCTCTGGTGTGTATGGCATACGCTTGATCGCCAGATGCAAGTAGCCATGGATCTTTTTGAAGAATGGGGCGTAGCTGGGGTGAAAGTAGATTTTATTGATCGAGATGATCAAATTGCCATTAACTTTTATGAAAACTTAGCGAAAGAAGGGGCCAAACGCAAAATATTGGTCAATATTCATGGCTGTAGCAAACCCACTGGCCTTCATCGCACCTATCCTAATGTGATTAATTATGAAGGAGTAAGAGGTAATGAGTACAATAAGTTTGATAAAGACGAAACACCTGGTCACAATGTAGACCTCGTTTTTACGCGTATGATAGCTGGTCCTATGGATTACACGCCTGGCTCTATGCGAAACTCTACGGAAGGTAAGTTTTTTATGGATGGGAGTAATCCGATGAGCCATGGCACCCGTTGTCATCAACTGGGGATGTATGTCGTTTACTATAGCCCGATGCAAATGCTCTGCGATGCGCCCACCGCCTATCTGCCGTATCCTGATATATTGGCCTTTCTATCTGCTGTACCGGTCGATTGGGATGAAACCATTGCCCTGCAAGGGCGTATTGGTGAATATGTTGCGATTGCTCGTCGTAAAGGAAAGGATTGGTACATCGGTGCCTTGACCGATTGGACAGAACGCTCTTTATCCATTGATTTGTCATTCCTAACGGCACAGTCTTATCAGGCCACTATTTTTGCAGATGGTATCAATGCGAATCGACATGCAGAAGATTATCAAGTGATCAGGAAAACGGTGTCCCAAACCGATTCACTATCAATTGTATTGAAGAAAGGTGGTGGGGCGGCTGTTCAATTGATACCGCTTGCAAATACGTAGTAGGAAAGACAAATTTCGAAATAGACCGAAGCCTTGAATCAAACCGAATATGGTATGAGGGAATTTGTAATAGAAGACAATACTGGTTACCGCTTGGCCTTTGGTCAATCCGTGTCTTAGTAGATATTTTTTCTATTCAAGCATTCTTAGGCTAAAGAATAGCGCATTTCTAGTAGCTATTTCATAAGTTGGGCTAAAATTGAAAACCAACTTATGAAAAAATTATCCTGCCTTGCCTGGACTAGGGGTATATTGATGACTGTAAGCCTAATGTACTTCTTCCAACTGGCCAACGCTCAAACTCCAGCTGCACCTTCTCTTTCCAATCAAAGCTTTAATGGTTATCGGGGCATCTGGTTTACCCTAGGTCAGTTTTTCGACTATGGAGATAAGTATTCAGGAGGACTGGGAACCTACACGGCTAAACACAAACCATTAGCCGTCTATGCACCAGCCGTTGAGAAAACCTTCTTTGTGTATGGAGGGACGACGAAAAAGAACAAACATCATTTGCTATGTATGATCGGTAGTTATGACCATAAGACTAAGCGAGTGTCCAAACCCCGAATTGTGTATGATAAAATGGGGGTGGATGACCCACATGACGATCCGAGTCTGTCCATTGATCCACAAGGTCACCTTTGGGTGTTTGTCAGTGGTAGGGGGCGGTCAAGGCCAGGTTTTAAGTACCGAAGTACACAAGCCTATAGCACCGAAAACTTTGAACTAATCAGTGAAGAAGAAATGACCTATCCACAAATATGGTGGGTTCAGGATCAAGGCTTCTTCCATTTCTTTACCAAGTACACGGGTATTCGAGAATTGTATTTTGAGCATAGTACAGATGGGGAGGGATGGTCGGCCGATCAAAAGCTGGCGGGGATTATCGGAAAGCCTGGAGAAAAGAGTGGTCACTATCAGGTCAGTGGGGTTTGGAAGAATAAGGTAGCTACTTTTTTTACGAGGCATCCCAATGGAAATGTAGACCGTCGCACCAACTTATACTATTTACAGTCTACTGATTTTGGCCAGAATTGGACGACAGCTGATTTATCTTCGATGGAAATACCGGTAACAGCAGTACAGAACGATGCCCTGGTAAAAGACTATGAAAGCCTGGGTAAGAATGTGTATTTGAAAGATATGGCATTTGATGAAGCTGGAAACCCTGTTTGTCTCTACCTCACTAGCGGCGGGCATGAACCTGGCCCTGACAATAATCCCCGAGAATGGACCATTAGCCATTGGCAGGCTGGGGAATGGCGTACCACAGTGATAACCCAGTCGGATCACAATTATGATATGGGTAGCCTGTGGATTGATGGGAAAGACTGGATGCTTATTGCCCCAACTCAGGATGGCCCCCAGTTGCATGGTGGTGGTGGAGAAATTGAAAAATGGATCAGCAAAGACAATGGTAAAAGCTGGTCGAAAGCGCAGTTGATTACCACAGGGAGTCGATTCAATCACAATTACATCCGAAAGGTCATGGGGGGGCAAGATGACTTTCTGTATTTCTGGGCAGATGGAAATCCAGATAAAAACAGTAAATCACAGCTGTATTTTGGAGATAAAACGGGCCAGGTTTGGCGCTTGCCGTATCGGATGAAGAGAGATTGGGCCAAGCCGAAAAGGGTAAAATAACTGTAGGGTTAATTTTGTGACTTAGTCAAGCTGAAAGTGCGTAAGGGACCACCATAGGTTCCTGCGATAAGAAGGGTTGTGCCGTCGCCTAAGATCAAGGTTTTAAGGTTTCTTATATCTCCGTCCAAATTGAGGCCAGCGGTTAGAGCCGTGGTAGCCATCAGCTTGTTGTCAGTATAGCCAAGGACATTACCATAAGAAGCATCGTACCAGCCCAACTGCGTGATTTCAGTGGCGTGAAAATTGCCTGCCGTCAGTATTTCTTTTTTATCGTCCTGGTCCAGATTCAATTGGAGGCTGCCGACAATGGGAGAAAGTTGACAAGCCAGGGGCAATTCGTGCATTTTAAATTGACTAGGTCCCATTTTCTCTAACCAAACTGAAGCTAATACCTGGGTTTCTAGAATGCTCGTTCCTGCTAGGTCTTGGCTTGATAAAGTGCTGGGTAGGTCAGCCTCTGCATAAGGTTGGTAGCCAGTAAAACGCCGTTTCATACCTGGAATTTGACTTATCAAGAGATCCCTTTCGTGCAAAAGGTGTTCTCTGCCTTCGATATAACAAGAAAGTAGTGGATCAATCGTCCCATTTTCATCAAAATCTTTGCTATACAAGCGAATAGGTTCTTTTTCACTAGCTTTCAGTTTGCTATTCAACCCCAAATTGCCAAGTAAATAATCTTGGTCTCCATCCTGGTCGATGTCCATGGCGTTGACATGCATCCACCATCCTCCCGTAGCCTGACCTAAATCTATTGCTAAGGGACTAAAGCTACCCCCTTGATTTTCAAAAAAACAGATAGGCATCCATTCACCAAGCAGCATTAAATCCAAATATTGGTCATCATTGAAATCCGTCCATAGGGCATCGGTAACCATCCCGATGTCTCGGAAAATCGCTGGGCTTACATCAGTGAAAACACCTTGGTCATTTTCGAGTAAATAACTTCGGGGAGATAGCGGATATTGATTAGGCACTAAGCGGCCTCCAATAAACAAATCCAGGTCTCCATCTTGGTCAAAGTCTGCGGGGCGTACGCAAGCCCCTGAGGTCCACATACGAGGTATAGCAGTGGGGGATGGATCGAATTGACCCTGACCCTGGTTAAGGTAAAGTCGATCTTGGTATAGCTCATGTAAACCAGCTTCGAAGGTGCCACCATGCACCAGGTATAGATCCTTATCTCCATCCTTATCCGCGTCAAATAAGGCCGCATCAATAACTTGGGCCAGACTATCATAGGGGAATGAAAATTGCTCAAATGAACCATCTGCTGACTGCAAAAAGAAAGCGCTGCTTTGGTCATAATTTCCACCAACAAACAAATCTTCTAGCCCATCGCCATTAATATCTCCGGTAGCCAAGGCTGGTCCCGATTTGGCATGATCGTGCGGCTTGGTGCGTTGGGTGCTAAAATCGGAGTTTGAATTATCTGCGTGTTGGAATTGTATGCCTAGGCTTTCCGTTACTTCTACGAATAAGGGATTGGCCTTTGGCTTGGTGATTGGTAGGGGAGGGGGCGATGCTTGGGTTTGGTAAGTGAGGGTAAGACGTTGATTGATGGACGGAGAAACTAGAACGTTTCGCTGACCATTGGGCCAAATAACGACTAGGCTATCGATGTATTTTTCCTTCCCCAAACCGAAATGCAGGATACTTTCTACGGTCGATTTGTACCCCGTAAAAGGGCTGTATTCCTGGTATTGCTGGCCCGCAGGGGTATAGATATAGACTTTGCTATTGTAAGCGGTAAGGCTTTTATCATCTTCGACTAACTCAATCTGTAGGTAATTTCTTTCTGGGCCACTACTCTTATTCTCAAACACAAAAGCTGGCGCATCAATATTATTGACTACAAGATCGAGGTCGCCATCTTGATCAAGATCGGCATAAACTGCTCCGTTAGAAAAAGAAGCCTGTGCTATACCCGAAGTCTTTGTTATATCTTGGAATTGTAGTTTGCCGGTATTTTTAAACAGGTAATTGGAGACCTCTACATCGGGTGCCGCAGCTAGGTCAGCCGCAGCTTTTTCCTTACGAGACTTGGCGGTTCCGAATAGCTGATTAAGATTACTATAATTGATGTAGTCCAAATTGGTGATATCCTTTCGATACCCATTCGTAATGTAGGAGTCTTTCCAGCCATCATTGTCAAAATCTGCTAATAATACCGACCAACTCCAATCGGTGGCTGCTATTCCAGCCAGATTGGCCATCTCACTAAAACGTGGGTGGCCCTCTGCTGTAAACCCTTGGTGGAGTTGCAACGTATTTCGCATGTACTGGTCCTCGTAGTCTAGCTGTTTCTTTATTTGGAATTTTTGGTGGCTGATATTGGGGATCATCATTTTTTGACGATAATTATCTTCTGGCAGCATATCTAAAACAGCAATATCTGGAAGTGCATCATTGTTGATGTCCGCAATATCTATACCCATGCCATTATGGGTTTGGTGCTTCAAGTAAGAAGCTGCCATGTTTTGAAATGTCCCATCTTTTTGATTGATCCAAACGAGGTCATTGGATTGAAAATCATTGGCAGCGTAAATGTCAGGCCATCCATCTAGGTTCAGATCTGATACCTTCACCCCTAAACCATAGCCTTCAATTAGTATCCCTGCTTCGCGTGAAACATTTTTAAATGTATTATTCCCTTCATTGAGGTAGAGGCGATCCGTACTCGGCGCTTCTCCATCGATACGCTTGGGCCGTAGGTTATTGCGGTTGAATGTTTCCATAGCATTACTTAAAAGATAGAGATCGAGATCACCATCCAAATCATAATCCAGAAAAGCAGCTTGTGTGCTGTAGCCCGCATCATTCAAACCAAATGTAACAGCAGCTTCTCTGAAGTTTGGCACGCCATTCTCATCCCAACCTTGATTGATGAAAAGTAGGTTCTCCATTTGGCTGGTCGGTACTTGAAAGCCTGCAACAGAGAGGTAAATATCCATTTTCCCATCTTCATTAATATCTACGACTGACACGCCAGTACACCATCGATCTGTTTTTAGTCCTGCTGCCTCTGTGACTTTTTCAAACTGGAAGCCTCCCTTATTTAGGTATAGTTCACTGCTTACCTGATTGCCCGTGAAGAAGAGATCTACCAGGCCATCCCCATTGAAATCACTAGCAGCGACACCTGCACCATTATAGATGTATTCGAAATGTAATGCATTAAAACTATCACTGGTATTGATGGTATTGGAAAAAGAAATACCAGTTTGAGTGGAGGGAAGTGCTTCAAAGAGGCTAGTTTCTGTTTGACAGCTACAGGCACAAATCAGCAGTACAGAAAATAAAAAACAAGGCTGGTGAATCATATTGGTGGTTCAACTGTCTTTTGAAGATAAACCCAGTTGAGGGGGCAGGCATCCTGTAATGTCCTGCTTATTGGGTCAAGTCCATTAGCGTTTTGATTTTTGGAAATAGAGGACTATCCTGATGAGCTTGCTCAATAAGCTTCTCTATTTGCAAGCGATTACTTACGAAAGAAAGATGTTACAGTCACAGGCCCCAATAGTCCAGATTTCACCAATCTCAATTCTCGGTAAGGGGTTGACCAGGCATTGGGCCCTTTAGTAATATTGGAATGCGTTCTCTTTTCTATCCCTTCGCGTGACGCATCTCCGGTCATCTGATTGCTCATCACATTGGCTACTTCTACCGTAAGGTAATTGGTGCCAGGTTTTAAGGACTCAGTAATATCAAAAGCAAAAGGGGCAAACCAGCGGATACCTAAATGTTTTCCATTTAGATAAACCTCGGCCACTTTAGAGACCGCACCCAAATCTAAGATAATTTGGTGGTTTTTAGCACTGTTTTCTGGTCTCCATTCAAAGGTTTTGTGATAAACACCCGTTCCTGAGAAATGCTTTATTCCTTGCTGGGGAGCAGTGGTCCAACTGATCAAACTGTCAAATGTCGCTCGTTGTGGAGCGCCCCAACCATGGGGGAATCGGATTTCCCATGGGCCATTAATGGACTTGATTTCTGGGGGATTAACGGCTAGTTTTTCGGTGTGTCCATCTGTTGACTGTAAGGTATACTGCCCCGCCTCTTCAAACCGGAGTCCCGCTGGTGTGTACCAAATGGGAAAGGAGGCGTTGTCCGAAGGGAATAGGATTTCTTCTCCTCTCTTGATCATACTAATGGAGGTTTTCGGTGCTTCTGCACTCAAAATAATGAAGACAGAACCAAAGCCGTCCAAATTGAAAGGCAGCGTGGTGAGCCCGTTTTGTTGCTGGTAAATGGATACAGCACTAAGAGTCTCTTGGTCGGGATCCCACCAGCTTGGTGCTCCTTTGGCTGATCGCAGTTGGACTTGAAAATATTGTTTTTCAGCACTTGTATTCCGGAAAAAATAAATGTCCTCATTTGTTGTTTCCCGGTGAATGAAATCTAGCGCGGCTTCCTTGGAAGAGCCTACTACTTTGACATCTGGAGGAATGAACAAGTCTTTTTCAAGAATATTTCTTAGTTGAGACTTATCGCTATATACCCAGCCTTTTCCGAATGAAGATTTGGTATCATTGGACCAAAGTTTTTGTGCCAATTCTTTGATGCGTTGGTCATTTTTATTGGCATCACTTAAGCTGTGGGCACGATTAGGTGCTGGACCAATTATTACCCCTCCCGCCTTGACCAATTGGGCTAGTTTTTCCAGAACTTCAGGGTTCATTTGTTCACTGTCGGGAAGTACGAGCGTTTTATAGCGTTGTCCGTGTGCTAGCTGGAAATACCCCTTTTTTACTTGTAGGTGATTCAAAATGATATCGGAATTACAGACGTCATAATCATAGCCAAATCCCAGAGCCGGATCAATGTGCTTTGGAGCCACAAAATTAGGGGCTTGATCACCATAATAATATAAGACATCCGCGACAAAATTCCCCTGTTGTAATAAAAAACAAGATCTGCCTAAGTAATGATGAAAGGCCTTGGATTTGGCCCACCATGCTCGAGTTGTATTGATAATGGTGCCGAAGTTATAGACCCAACCTGGTTGTCCGGCTTCGCGGGGGATATGGGGTGAAGTGTGATAGACGAAACTGGTTAGCCCTTCACACAGGGCACGATCAGCAGTAGGTTTTAAGTCGCCGGGGCCATTTTGCCAGATTTGAGTACCCGTAAAAGCCTCGGCTTCTACTCGCGCTTGGTTGTACAAGTGCGCTGCACTGGCCGGACCTTTTACGATTTGTAAAGGATCAGTTTTAGCTTTAGTCCAAGTAGGGTCATACCAAAACTCCCCTCGGGGAGCAGCTAATTTCCCGAGGGAGCTTAAGGATTCAAAAGGGACATTATGTATAGGGGGGCCGGGGCCTCCGGCTTCAGCAATGAAATCCAGCCCCTTTTCTCGACACAGTTTTTGCCCTAGTACGTAATGGTTTTCAATGATCAAATCAGAAAGTACCTGTTTGAAGTCAAATAGGAAACGTTCGCTAGTTTCTTTATGGTCTACTGTATAGCCCTGTAAAATGGGGAGGTAAGGGTAGATATCATAACCCTTTCTGCGTTTGAACTCTTCGGGCATTTTAATGGTCCAGACAGCACTATTAGCTTCATAACTATCGGTATATAAATACTTCAAGGCCGTCTGGGAGAGGTCTCCTAATTCTGCTTCTAATTTTTCAAAGAAAAAATTGAGGTGTCGCTCCATGGCTGCCGGATTGAAATGATCAATCATCAAGCCATTAGAATTTGGGCTAGGTCGCATCAAGGGCTGTCCCGTACCCGTACAAACATATCTAACGATGGTCCATTCTCCAGGTGGAGCCTCCCAAGTGAGCTGTTTTCCATCAAAAAAGGAAGAAAGATCCACCAACTGATGGATCAAAGAATCTGGTCCCTGTTGGTAGCCAAGGACAGCCACTTCTTTATAGAAAGTAGGCAATCCATCGGCTCCTTTTTCCAATAACATCTTCGAATTTCGGAATTTAGAAGGGATGTCAGGAAAAGCCAAATCTTGTTGCACTTTAGCTGGCCCTTTTAGCGTAGTACTGGATTCGAATAAACCCATGACGCCATCCTCAGCTTTTACCCAATCTCCACCCGCATTCCAACTACTAGAGATAGTCAAACCAATGTCCATACCGATCTTACCCGCTTCACGAATGGCATGAGCAATAGCTTGAACGGACAGCTCACTCATAAATGCTGGACCAGCTGGAATAACCGCATTGGGATCTACCCAGCCTGCCACATCCCATAAATCTAGTGTACCTACGCCTTTGTCTTGGTACTCTTTCAATTCTTTGGTCATTTGTGTTAAATCGAAATTTCCATTGACGAGACACCAGTAACCTTTTGGCTTGGCATCAGTAGGCGGGGATTGGAAACCTTCCAGCAAATGGCTGGTTTGGATTTTTGTGCTCGATGATCCACACTGCCAGGATAAGAGAGAAAGTATTAGCAAGTAATACATAAAGACCAGTGAGCTTTTATTATTTTTTTTCATGATACTTAATAAAAAAGCTACTTTGTAAGTGGCTGGGAGTAAAAACAGAAGCTTTTCACTACTTATATGAGAGTTGATTGGGACTTAGTAGCCCGTATTTTGATTTAGGTTAGGATTCTGTATCACTTCACCTTCGGGTAAGGGGAAATTGAGATTGAATTCCTGGAAGGTGAAATCATCTCGAACCGAACTGAAATCTAATTTCGTAAGGTCAATTTCACCCGCTAGATGCCGTCTTCTCAGGTCGTACCAGCGATGACCCTCTTCGGCGGCCAACTCTAGTCTTCTTTCTTGAAAAATAAGTGAAAGAGCAGCATCTGGCGTATCTGGGGTTTGATAATCAGCAGGAATATCGGATAGTGAACCATCGGTCGTAGATTGCCTTGCTCTTGCCCGCACTTGATTTACCAGGTCCATGGCTTCCTGTAAACTCCCTCCCGAACGAACTATAGCTTCAGCTTTCAATAATAATACATCAGCATATCGCAAGATCCGAGTATTATTTTGGGATAAACCTTGGCCTGCTCGCCCAGGTACATAAGCCGTCGTTGAATCAATCACATACTTCAAGATATTGTTATTCTCTTCAGTTGGGATCAGTGTGAAATCTATTCGTGGATCTCCTGTTTCAAAAGCGGCTTTCAAGGAAGCGGTAGCAGAAAAAGAGCGACTGATCCCGCCATAGCCCTTGCCATCAAAAAAGCCATAGTAAGCATTAATTTCGCCAATGACGGCAAAATCATCATTGCCACCTGCTACCCAGGGATTGGCGTTTCCTGGTGCACGATTGGCCTGGAATTCAAATAGCGATTCTTCATTGTTTTCTTTGAATGCGTCGAAGTTGTCATTGAAATGTGGCGCGAGATTGCGATCATTGATGGCATCTAGGGCACTGATGGCTAATGAAAAATCAGCTGTTGCTCCGGCCACTGTCCCTCGGAAAATTAATGACTTCCCCAGTAAGCCCCTTGCCGAACTTTTCGTTACGCGACCCAGATTGGCATCGTCCCAGTTATCGGGCAAAAGAGATACGGCTTCTGTCAAGTCTACAATGGCCTGGTCCAACAATTGAGTACCACTTGAGTTGGGGAGTAAAGCTTCTTCTAAAGAAAGAATCCTATTGGTAGCGATTGGAGCTGTTCCATAAGTATTCCACAACCGGAAAAACATCCATGCCCTTAAGAAAAGGACC
>Ga0070728_10002014_pt1 | contig 27043 bp, 21 predicted proteins | sample tdDd471_FD_66723 | JGI IMG/M metagenome (GOLD analysis project Ga0070728, IMG submission 66723) | Marine sediment microbial communities from the Atlantic coast under amendment with organic carbon and nitrate - tdDd47.1 | ecosystem: Environmental > Aquatic > Marine > Coastal > Sediment | place...
TCTTTTTCCACCAGCCGTCGTTGTTCATCACTCACGTAGCTAGGCTATCCTCATTCTTCTCGCCTAGCCTGGTGAAAAAACATTTAGCTCCTTGGCCCAAATTATTTATTCTTCATTACTAAAAAAGAAATGAATCGTTTTAAAACTAATGAAAATATGTTGTTTTTTTTAAGATATTTACTAAGAAATTCATAGTTTTTCAACATCCACAACTCATTCATTATCAAAGTGAAAAAAGAAAAACAGAACAATCCTCTTAAAACAGCATCAAACGCAGAATAATGAGCATAAAAGTTGCCATTCGACATCATACAAGGTACATATACGACAAAGCAATCCAAGTTTACCCCCAAGTTATTAGGTTGCGTCCAGCACCTCATACACGTAGCGATGTTGTAGCCTATTCCCTAAATATCCAGCCTAGCAATCATTTTATCAATTGGCAACAGGATCCATTTGGAAACTTCCTCGCTCGTGTTTCTTTTCCTGAACCCACCACCGAATTCATAGTCGATGTAGAGGTAATCGCCAATCTGGTTACCATCAATCCTTTTGATTTTTTCCTCGAGGAGTATGCTGAGCGATTTCCCTTTGTCTACGATGAGCAGCTACAAAAAGAACTCCTCCCCTATCTAGAGATCAAAGAAGCAGGTCCCAAATTAAAAAAGTGGCTGGAAGCAGCCCAAATTTATAAGGATGATGAAACGATCAACTTTCTAGTCCACCTCAATCAAAAACTTTGCAATGATATCAATTATACGGTTCGCTTAAAGCCAGGGGTGCAATCCTGTGAGGAGACCTTAGGGCTTGAATTAGGCTCATGCCGTGACTCTGCCTGGTTATTTGTTCAAATTTTGCGTCATTTTGGACTGGCTGCTCGGTTTGTTTCAGGTTATTTAGTCCAACTTAAAGCAGACGATAAAGTAGTGGATGGGCCGTCTGGACCGGAAGAAGATTTCACTGATCTCCATGCCTGGGCAGAGGTATATTTACCCGGAGCAGGATGGGTAGGACTGGATGCCACTTCTGGCCTATTTGCGGGAGAAGGTCATATACCATTGGCTTGTACGCCCGATCCTGGGAGTGCGGCACCTATCACCGGTTTTACAGCACCGACTCAGGTGCAATTTGAATTTAAAAATATTGTAGAGCGAATCGCAGAAACGCCTAGAGTCACCAAACCCTATACCGAGGAACAATGGGAAAACATCTTAGCCTTGGGCGATCAAGTGGAAGCCGTTTTACAGCAAGAAGAGGTAAAATTGAGTATGGGAGGAGAGCCGACTTTTGTCTCGGCGCTAGATATGGAATCGGAACAGTGGAATGAAGAAGCTGATGGCAAAGACAAACGCGAAATGGCCTTTGAGTTAACTGAAAAGCTAAAAGCTCATTTCGCCCCCAAAGGTTTTCTACATCTAGGGCAAGGCAAATGGTACCCTGGCGAACCCATCCCCCGTTGGCAAAATGCTATTTATTGGCGGATAGATGGTGGAACACTCTGGTCAGACCCCAAGCTGCTAGCTAATCCCAATCAGGATTATGGCTTTGACGAAACCCATGCCGCTACCTTCATGAATCGCCTGGCTTTTTATCTTGGTGTGAATGATGAACATGTTTCGGCAGCCTATGAGGATGTTTTCTACTTTCTATGGGAAGAAGGAAATTTACCTTTAAATATTGATCCGTTAAAAATTGATCCCAAGGATAAGCTGGAGCGACAAACTCTCGCAGCTCTGCTAGACAAGGGACTCAATAGACCTGCAGGTTATGTACTGCCGATTAAGTGGGAAGATCAATTACAGCAATGGCAAAGCTGCTCCTGGCAATTTAAAAGAAAGGAACTCTTCCTTATTCCCGGAAATTCAGCAATAGGTCTCCGATTGCCTTTGGATCGGCTACTATATGTGTTACCAGAGGATACAGAAAAAGTTGTAGAAGCGAGTCCGATGGAGGACTTACCGGACCTCTCATCAGTAGATGCCCTGGCTAAGCGGCAGGCTAAGCGGGCCGGTCAGCATAATAGCATACTGCCAACGATTACTGATCCCAGTGATTCTAGCGAAGGCTTCCAGCCTGTATATCGCGCCAAGACGATTAGAACAGCCCTCTGTATCGAGGCACGTGAAGGGAAATTACACCTCTTTATCCCTCCCATTAAGGACATGGAAGCTTATATCGATTTCCTTTATACGATCGAAAAGGTGGCAGCCGAATTGGCCTTGCCTATCATCATAGAGGGGTATCATCCACCTAGTGATAATCGATTGCAAAAGCTCGTGGTAGCTCCTGATCCTGGCGTTATTGAGGTCAATGTGCACCCAGCGACCAGCTGGCGAGAAATTGTCCATAATTATGATTTGCTGTTTGACTTGGCTAAAAACGCTCGATTAGGGGCAGAAAAGTTCATGTTGGATGGCAAACATACGGGTACAGGTGGCGGTAATCACATTACTATTGGCGGACTAACCCCAGCTGAAAGTCCCTTATTACGCCGCCCCGACCTATTGAGAAGCTTTGTGAATTTCTGGCAAAATCACCCTGGGCTTTCCTACCTATTTTCTTCTGCTTTTGTGGGGCCAACGAGTCAAGCGCCACGGGTAGATGAAGGCCGAAAAGGGATGCTTTTTGAATTAGAAATAGCTTTCGCTGAGCTGGATCGCCATGAAAACCCAGCCCCTTGGTTGGTGGATCGTATTTTTAGAAACCTACTAATAGATATCACGGGAAATACACATAGAGCGGAATTCTGCATAGATAAACTGTATAGTCCAGATTCTTCTTCCGGTCGGCTTGGCATTCTAGAAATGCGCGGATTTGACATGCCCCCTCATAAGCAAATGTGTCTGATGCAGTTGCTCTTGATTCGAGCCTTGGTAGCGGCCTTCTGGAAGCAGCCTTATCGACAAAAGCTGATTCGTTGGGGTACAAGTTTGCATGATAAATTTTTGATTCACCACTTTGTCAAAGAAGATTTAGGAGATGTGTTATTCTATTTAAAAGAAGCAGGCTTTGATTTTGACATAGCCTGGTTTGAACCCTTTTTCGAATTCAGGTTTCCCCTCATTGGCCAAATACATGTCGACAGTATCGAACTCAGTATTAGAGCGGGTATAGAACCTTGGAATGTACTGGGAGAAGAGATGTCGAATACGGGGACTGCACGCTTTGTAGATTCGTCTGTAGAACGTATTGAGGTGGCTTTAAAAGGGATTAATACTGAACGCTATCAACTGCTGTGCAATCAAACCATTGTCCCGCTTACTTATACAGGCACTAAAGGTAGTTACGTAGCAGGTATTCGCTACAAAGCATGGAGCCCTCCTTCTGCCCTTCACCCCACCATAGAGGCAGATATTCCTTTGGTTTTTGATATTTATGATACTTGGAATAAACGCTCTATTGGTGGCTGCACCTATCATGTCTCGCACCCAGGCGGGCGGAGCTATGAGACCTTTCCTGTCAATAGCTTTGAGGCCGAAAGTCGTCGAGTTAATCGCTTTTGGGAATACAACCATACCGCACGCAGTGTAGAGAACGTTGTGGGACAAGGAACGGTTGAGAACACCACTAATCGTTTTGTTTCCACTGACTACGTCGCACCAGAAAAAATTAAAACCAAAAAAATAGAAGTGGATAAAGATTTTCCTTATACGCTCGACTTGCGGAAGGTGTAGCTCAGCGGGTGAGTGCTGTTCAAGGGGTGAGTAAGACTCGCCCCTTGAACAGCACTCACTCCTGCGCTAGCGCCTCTACGGGGTTGTTGGTAGCAGCCCGTAAAGTCCTATAGCCCACCGTAAGAATGGTGATCATAAGCATGGCACTAAGTGTCCAAATGAAATGAGTAAAGCCAATCGAGATATGATAGGCGAAGTTGGCCAGCCATTGATTCATCACATAAATGGAGATAGGAATAGCAATTAGAAAAGCCAAGAAGATCAGTTGAAGAAATTCTCTGGACAATAAAAATAGGAGTGAAGAAATGGAAGCACCTAATACCTTCCGTATACCCACTTCTTTTACGCGCAATTCCGTAATAAACAAGGACAAACCATACAAGCCCAAACAGGCAATCAGAATAATGAGCGCGGTAAACCAGTTGGCCATCTGAGAAGTCTTTAAGTCTTTTTCATAGGCTTGGGCAAAGACCTCATCAAAAAATGAATACTCAAAGGGGTACCCATTGGAAAACTCATCGTGTACATTCTTTATACTACTTATCGTCGAAGCCAAATCCTCTGAAGCTATTTTCACGGCTATGTCATCCGCATAATAATCTCCCAAGAATAACTGTAAAGGAGAAATAGCCAGGTGCAGGGAATGCTGGTGAAAGTCTTTAATAATGCCCACCACAGAGGCAGTATCGCCTCGCCAAGTAATCATTTTTCGCCCCAATGGATTATCCCAGCCTAGTGCTTTTACAGCGGTTTCATTGAGCAACATACTTTGTTCATCATCCCCAAGTTCCTTGGAAAACTTCCGGCCCTCAACGACTTCCATTTCAAATAAATTCAGGTATTCATGATCAGCATAGGCGGTATACAAAGGGATATTTATCTCATCGGCCTTACCAGGCCAACTAGCATCCGAACTAGAGGTAAAATCATTGGGTAAAGAGCTGCCAGATGCGACATTCTTTACAGCAGGTAATTTTGCTAATTCGGCTTTGAAAACACCTAAACTTTCATTCAATAATTTCTGGTCCCTGATTTTAATTACTAGAATTTGGTCTCTTGAAAAGCCAAGATCTTTCTCCTGGATAAAGTGCAGTTGCCTCGAAATGACAATCGCCGAAATAATTAGAATTGCCGAAATAGAAAACTGGGTCACAACGAGTGCATTTCGCAAAATAGACTTCCTATTCCCCAATAACAAGGTACTCTTCAATACCTCTACCGGTCGGAAAGAGGAAAGCACAAAAGATGGATAGATGCCCGAGAAAAAGGCCAATGACAAACAAGAAATAGCGATAAATGGGATTAGCCACTGCTGATCAAGGGTATTCAAACTCAATTCAACACCTACAAAAGCAGAAAAAGAAGGCAATGAAACATTGATAATCGCCAGTGCCAGTGCTAAGGACAAACAGGTCAAAGCAAAAGACTCCCCTAAAAATTGAAATATGAGGTTTCTCCGGCTTGCACCAATCGTTTTGCGTATACCCACTTCCTTCGCCCTTCGAAAGCCTTTTGCTGTACTCAGATTAATGTAATTTATACCTGCAATCAGCAAAATCAAAAAAGCAACAATCGTATAGATTCGAAGTTTTTGACCATCATTGGTTGGGCCAATTTCAAAATTGGCTTTTGACTTTAGATAGATATCAGTCAGCGGTTGAAGAATCAAGTTCGTCTCAACTTTATCTTCTTTATCAATGTACTTCTTGACAAAAGCGGGCATACCTTCTTCTATAGTGGAGACATTCGCTCCCTCTTGCAAAGCGATATAAGTATAAAAGGAACTATTATTCCATCTATCCAATGGACGGTCTTCCACCGTGACCAATGTTTCAAAATCCACCATAATATCCATCTGAAAATGGGTATTCTTTGGCATATCCTCTATCACGCCTACCACCGTAAATGGATGCTCATTTTTATATTGAATAACTTGGCCAATCGGGTTGTCATCCCCAAAATACTTTGCGGCAGTAGAAGCAGTTAAAACAGCCGTATACTTATCCTTGAGAAACGCCGCTTGGTTTCCAGCAATTACCTGGAAGGAAAAGATAGAAAAGGCATCTGCGTCGACACCAAATACCTTGGGCTCAAAATAGGTCTGATCATCAATAGCAACAATCGAATTGGAACGCCACCAGATTCTTGCTGCATTGGCAATAGTCGGAAATTCCTCCTGCAAGGTCGGGGCGAGGGGAGCTTGTGTAACACAGAAATAATTGGTCCCTAAATAGTAGTTATCCACCTCCTGCATTACCACTCGATAAATTCGATCTTTCTTTTCATGGTGTTGGTCATAACTATGCTCATATTTCACATAGAGCATAATCAATATAAAGGCAATCCAGCCCGCTGACAAGCCCAGCAGATTGAGAATAGAAAAAGTCTTATTTCTCTTTAAATTTCGGATCAGAACCTTTAAGTAATTGATTAGCATGTGAGCAAGATTTGAGTGGCGGATAGATCAATTCTCCATCTATTCGTCCAAGCTTTATGCCACAAACCACAATCAATTCGATATCAACAACTTAAAACAAACCAAGCTACTAAAAAAGATAATTTTGCTGTTCAATGCTGAACAGAAATCGTTCATTTTCGGACACCTTTCCATTCCGTTTTACCGGCCTAACAGCCTCTACAACACTAGGAAGAGATACACTATAAACTGGCTCTCGCCAAAGCTGGACTTAGCGGTGCATTCTTATCTCGATAGGGTTCCATGTCCTTTAAGATCGTATCTAATAATTGGATGGCTTCTAGGATGTAAGGCCCTTTGTTGAGCATGACACAGTCGGCTCGTTGTGACATCACTGCATCTGTTATTTCTGCCCGAGAAGGCAAGCCTCTCTTGGCTAAGCTTTCCAATACTTGCGTCGCCCAAATATCAGTTACATGTGCCGCTTGACAAAGGGAAAGAATTTCTTCTTGCACTCTACCAATATTTCTCCAGCCCGACTCAATCGCTAAATCCCCTCGGGCAATCATTACACCCAGCGGATAGACTTCCATGGCTCGAAATAAGATTTCGGGTAAACAGTTGAAGCCCGATTGGGTCTCAATTTTCAGCACCACCCCGATGTTATCTCTGGCCTTTAACTCCTTCAAAGCATCGAACAACTCCGTCACATCTTCAGGACGATTGACAAAAGAGAAATTGATCACGTCCGCATGAGTTGCCACAAAGGCTAAATCTACTTTATCTTTAGCTGTCAGGCCGCTAATCGTTAGCTGGCTATCAGGTAAATTAATCCCCTTTTCGGCTCGTAGCTTGGCCAACCCTGCTGCCGCTTGTACAATATCGATCATCAGGTGGGTATCATTGATCGACTTGATTTTGCCTTCTATTTTTCCATCATCAAATAGAATACGTTGCCCCACTTCCACTTCATCAAAGATCTCAGGCGCTCGGCAGGAAATATGAGCCATTTCCAATAACTCCCCGGCCTCATTGTATTGGGCCCTTTGCCCAATGGTGGGTGCTTTATCCAAACGAAGTTGGTCTCCCACTCGAAGTAAAAGTGGCATCTCCTGACTGGGTAATTCCCCAACCACAATGCTTTTTCCCGCCAATTCTTTAGTTAGATATAATAATAGATCGCTGGCTACAAAAGTAGTTTTAGCACAAGAGGCCCGGTAGCCGTTTCCTTCTTGTTGAATAAGCTTTATTTTCCGTTTTTTCCTTCGGGTATCTTTAAGGTACAACATGGATCGACCCTCAAGCAGAGGAAGCTCATCCTGGCTAATCGGCAGATGTAACATTCCTGGGCGTGCTTGTGGCCCTATCCAAATTTCGAGAGCTTTCTCAATATTTCCCCAAACATCTTTAGCCGGGCGAATTTTTAAAACTTTCGGACCTGGCTCAATCGCTCCTGTTCGAATTTTAGGCCCCGCCAAATCCATCGCCACTTTACAATCTTTTCCTAAGGCTGTAGCTGCTTTGCGCACATTTTTGATAATTTTAGCCCAAACCTCAGCATTGTCATGTGCACAATTGACCCGAGCACAGTTCATTCCCGCCTCAATCATGTCATAGACCATCTGATAGTCGGCTGCGGCTTCGCTTGGCATGGTCACCATAATCCGGGTGCGGCGCCCTACGGTTTTATACCCCAACAGGTTTTCTGCATTTTGTTGTAGAAGTCGGTTCCCTTTCTTGAAGGATAGTTCCCCTACTGCCTTTTTTACTTTGGTATGGGTCAGGATAGATTTGAGGAGCGCTCGGTTTGTCTTGAGACTAGCCATCACATGCGACTGAGACTTAGCCAGCCGAGATAGGCCCATAGCGCCCAATTGATGTTGCAGTGTACTCAGGTCATGCCGCCTTAAAACTTGGTAATGCAGGAGGTTTTTAGCACTGGCCTGGTATCGGGGGTGGATTTGACTTAAGAGATCCTTAGATGCCGCCTCAAAGGCTGCTGCCTCTTTAATAATACTGTTGATCTGAGACAACATCTTTTTGATCTTCACCTCTCTTTTCGTCAACTTCTGTTTACTATTTGTCTTCGTCATACAGGATTTGGGTTTTACTCGTTTTGTTGTATAATCAGCTGGTCCAGCCAGAGGAATTGAGTAGTTGATACTTTATAATTCTTGGCTAAAACAGATAATAATCAGTTAGAGCATATTTGGGCAATGCTCTTAGCCAATCATTCCCGAGAAAAGGCGACTGCCTCATCAAAATAATCCTCCAAGGCTTTGTTGGTGCCTCGGATCTGGTCTACGATTTGGATCGAATTATCGACATAAGTTCTTTTCTTCTCTGCTGTCCAATCCAAGGGATAAGTAAAAATATCGATAATGTTGCTGGCCTTATCTGTGATTCTAATTTTACGTGCAGCTAGAGAAAGTTGACCAGTTCTATCCACTTGCAACTGTTTACGCTGATCGTAGGGTAACTGCATATCATCGGTTAGTTCTTGGACGATAGTAGCTACATCCGCTCCAAACTGAAGCGCAATATCGCCGCTTGTTACGGCTAAATCTTCTACCACATCATGTAGAATAGCAGCAATTATGGTCGTCTCATCCTGCTCATTACCGATTTCAATTAAGGTTTGGGTCACTTTTATGATATGATTGATATAGGGTAGTCGTTCATACCCCCCTCTACCTTGGTACTTATGTTGCTCAGCAGCAAAAGCCAGTGCATTAAAAAATGGACGTAGGGTAGCAGGCAAAGACATTTTCATTGTGGTTTAAATAGCCTTTCTAAGGAACGGGCTTAAGGTCTAGTATTTTGAAGACAAATCACAAACAGATATAGTTTACAAAACTTGTAAAATGCTGATTTTTCTTCCCTGAAAAACGATTTCATCACCCGCTTTCTTATTAAGTAATGCCTTTCCTATTGGGGACGCTAATGAAATAGCAAAATAAGTTTGTCCCGCTAATTTGAGTTTGCCCAATGGGATGGATAAATAATATTTGCCTTCTTGGGTAACCACGAGACTTCCTATTCCTACCATCTCTTTGGTTTCTGTCGGGTTAAGCAAAACCAACTGATTCTTCCAGGATATATTGATGGCTAATTGATTAGCCATTTTGTCTTTTTCTTGCTGCATCATGGCTCGGCCTGTTTCAAATTTATCCCCTGCACTACTCTTCGTTTCTTCATTGGCAGCTGCCTGAATTTCTTCAACGGCTAGCCTAATACGGTCGATTCTCGTTTGCAATTCTAGTAAACAGGCTTGATGGAGTTCTTTTTTCATATGCTATCGGATGGTCAAATAATAGGATTGTTGTTTCTCGCCAATGTCCATCCATGAAAACGAAATCCTGGGATAGGTTGCAGATGGGAAACACCTGCCATGGCGGGGGATTATTAGCTAAGCAAGCTGCATTAAGCAAGACTTCAGAAGTTTTCCTAGCAATGACTGAGAGAACTTCTGAAGTCTAAGCCTGACAGTGTTCAAAAGTGAACAACTTTCGTTCAAAACCGAACAGAAAAAACTACCCAATAATTCATTAAACACTCATTATCAAATACTTAACAAACAAGGTATAGCTTTTGCACATACTACTGGACAAATACGGTTTATCAGTTGAAGGTTTAATTCCGTGGTATAAACCTTCAACCTAAACTTTTAGACCCCGTTGGAGTAAAATATCCAGTAATATAGCTTTTGCAGAACAAGAGCAAACACCCTTATTATGTATCAATACCTAAAAATAGGCATCCGTCAACTATTAAAAGATAAAACCTACTCGATTGTTAATCTTATTGGTCTTGTGATTGGGATGACAAGTGTAATTTTGATCTTTTATACGTTGAAACACGAACTGAATTTTGATCATTTCCATACGGACGCTGACCAAATATACCGGGTTGTACAACACAATCATACTTCGGATGGAATCCAGTATTGGAATACAACAGCCTATCCCCTAGCGGAAGCGCTTCACAAAGATTTTCCCGACTTAGAGGCGGCACTAGCAGTAGGACCATTGCAACATACCATGGCGGTAGGCGCAGCGGGGCAGTCCATTCTTCGATTCGAAGAAAAGTTGGTACTTTATGTGGATGACAACTATCTCCAGTTGTTCGATTTTGGTGCGCTCAATCAGCCTCTCTGGTTGGAGGGGGACCCCACCACAGCTTTAAAAGCGGAGAAATCAGTCGTAATCACCGAAAAGACGGCCCAAAAATATTTTGCGAAAATAGTAGAAGCCGGTGAATCGGTGATTGGTCAGACACTCTTACTAGATAATAGAAATCTTCTGACGGTAACAGGTATGGTCAGCACTCCTCCTTCCAACACTAATTTATTATTTGACTTCCTTCTCCCCTATCGGCTTTACCAAAAACAAGAAGCCTTCGCTACTCAAAACTGGTCGGGTAATTACCAGGGAACCACCTATGTAAAGTTGCTAGCCCAGTCTTCGCCTACTGCTGTAGCCCAAAAAATTGCAAATTGGAAAAAGAACTATCTCTTTCCTGAAGATATTGAACGGATAGAATATCGGCTTCAACCCTTAGCGGATATACATACGAATGCCACCTACAATAGTCCTTTAGGTAGTTACACGGTGAATAAAAGGCTATTGGGCGGTTTGGCCATCATGGCTTGTTTACTGATCCTCATTCCTTCTGTCAATGTGATTAATCTTGCTGTTGCGCAAATCTCTCGTCGCAGCACTCATGCAGGAATACGCAAAATACTAGGAGGTAGTCGGCTACAACTGATCAAACTATTTTTAGCCGAGATTTTCCTCCTGGTGTTAGCGTCCTGTCTATTTTCCATCATTTTAGCGGAGTTATTAATGACTCAAATCAATCAAAGGATCGATATTGTTACTATTCATTTGGCTTTAGACCCGACCGTCATTTTACTGAGCGCTGGGCTTGTCACTTGTATTTGCCTATTGGCGGGGCTTTATCCTGCCTTAAAATTTGCCACTTTTTCTCCAGCAAGCGCCCTGAAAAAAGAAAGAAATTCTAGTCTACAAAAAGGCGTTGGCTTTCGGAAGTCACTGATTAGTTTACAGTTCTCTATTGCGAATGTGTTCATCATAGGTACGATGGTCGTGGCCTTACAAATGATGCATTTCAAAACTGCAGATCTTGGCTTCAATAGGGACGCTATTTTTACGGTCAATATTCCCAACCAAGATTCGAGTCGCTTGCAAGCTTTCGCTCATCAAATCAAAGATCATCCCCACATCGACAATATCAGCTTTGCGACAGGAACTCCGCTGACCAATGACAACGATTCATGGGGCACGGAGTATCGTTTGCGACAGGAAGAGGTACAAATGATGCGAGCGGCCGAAATGAAAGTCGTAGACCTCCATTATCAGGATGTATTTGACTTGGAATTACTCGCCGGGAAGTGGTTATCACCTGCCAATCAAGTAGAACGCTTTAATGGATTCATAGCCAATGAGGCACTGGTTCGTTCCTTGGGGTTTACCCCATCAGAAGCTATTGGCCAATCCTTGATTATCAATGAAGGTGAGGCTCCTATTATTGGTGTAGTCAAGGATTTTCACAATAATACTTTGCATGAAGCGGTTAGTCCTTGCTTGATTTTCCATTGGAATAGTGGATTTTATTACGAAGGTCACATTGCCCTTGCGGCTCATGCTAACTTGAGCACTACCCTGAATTTCATCAATGATAGTTGGCATACATTTTTCCCAGAAAGTATTTACAAAGGAGACTTTTTGGAAGCCCAATTAGCGCGTAATTACATTATCGAAGAGTTCGTCTTCAGTGCCTTCCAATTGTTTTCTTTAATTGCCATCTTCATCGCCATTATTGGCTTGTATGCCCTTGCCTCTTTTGTAGTAGTCTCTAGAACCAAAGAAATTGGCATGCGGAAAGTAATCGGGGCCAGTACACAACAAATCATACAATTAATTACCCAGGATTTTTTACGCCCTGTCATCCTCGCGATTATTATTTCAGTGCCTATAGCTTGGTACATGATGAATCAATGGCTCAATAATTTCACCTATCGGATTGAGCTGCACTGGTGGATATTTATGGCCGCAGGCCTCCTGGCCTTATTGATGGCGAGTGTGACGGTGGGGATTAGAAGCTTTAGTGCGGCAGTTGCCAATCCAATAAAAGCACTCAGAAATGAATAAGCGATAGCTTAGGAATGAGAGCCTGTTTGGGCAAGACCAATATAGGATTCGAATACCAGGGGAAGTGATTGCGCCTAGCCTGCTTTAGCCTTATTACCAGATGGCTCTATCGTGGCATCTGCTTTCGGTCTTGGGGAAGAGAACGCTGAGTCTTATAGCTTGAGTGCCCGCTTCAAAATGGAAGAAATCGATGAGTTAGCGAAATAAGTTGGATCAATCAGCATCTAGAATTAAAATAGAATTGTTTCTTTGTGGAAGTGCTTGCCATAAGTCAGCCTGCAAGCCAACATTGCGATAACACTGAACATTTTGCCACGAGCACAAAATCCTTCTAACCATGGGATGCTCAACGGTATAAACCTAGAAGTCCTAACCATGAAAAAGGAATTTATCCTTGTCACTGGTGCCAATGGCCAAATTGGCTCGGAATTGACAGCCGCATTGCGTCAAACCTATGGCGACGATGTTGTATTAGCCACTGATATTCGCCCGCCCACTAGAGATGATGGCGGCCGTTTTGAAATTCTAGATATCCGAGATCAGCAACGCTTAGCAGAGGTTGTTCGTGATTTTAAGGTAACTCAAATTTATCACCTGGCAGCTATCCTATCTGCCAAAGGAGAAACTAATCCTCGTTGGACCTGGCAGGTAAACATGGAGGGCTTATTCAATATTCTAGAATGCGCTCGACAAAACCAAGTGGACAAAGTTTTCTTTCCGAGTTCCATCGCCGTATTCAGCGATAAAACACCTCGGCACAAAACGCCACAACATACCATTTTGCACCCTACTACGGTATATGGAATCAGTAAGGCTGCGGGTGAAGATTGGTGCAATTATTACTTCCTTAAGTATGGGGTAGATGTTCGCTCCGTCCGTTTCCCAGGCATTATCAGCTACCTTCACCCACCGGGTGGCGGAACCACCGACTATGCAGTAGAAATTTACCATGCTGCAGTAGAGGAAAAGCCTTATTACTGTTTTCTCCGAGAGGACACCAGATTACCCATGCTCTACATGCCCGATGCGATCAGGGCCACCATTGAGTTAATGGCCGCTCCCAGTGAACAGATACGCGTAAGAACGAGCTATAATTTAGCAGGGATGAGCTTTACACCCGGCGAAATATATGCCGCCATCAAAAACCATTATCCAGATTTTAAGATTTTCTACCAACCTGATTTTCGTCAACAAATAGCCGATAGTTGGACCGCCAGCATCGACGATTCCATGGCGAGGAAGGACTGGGGCTGGGAATCCGCCTTCGACCTGGAACAAATGACAAGCGACATGCTAAACAATCTCAATCAGATAAAATCAATGCAATATGTATAAAACGACTGGACCCGTTTTACAAGAAGAGATACAGGCGATCAAAGACGCTGGATTATATAAAGAAGAACGAGTTATTACCACCCCTCAATCGGCCGTTATCCAAACGGACAAGGGGCTTGAAGTACTCAATTTTTGCGCCAATAATTACCTGGGATTATCCTCAAATCCCGATGTTATACAGGCTGCCAAAGAAGCCATTGACACTCATGGGTTTGGCATGTCTTCCGTTCGTTTTATCTGTGGCACGCAGGATATTCACAAGGAATTGGAACGCAAGATTGCAGATTTCTTGGGCATGGAAGATGCCATCCTCTACGCTGCCGCTTTTGATGCCAATGGAGGCTTATTTGAGCCGCTACTGGGGAAGGAAGATGCCATTATCTCCGACACACTCAATCATGCTTCCATCATCGATGGCATTCGCCTTTGCAAAGCCCAACGCTACCGCTATATTACCAATGATATGGCCGACTTGGAAGTCAAACTCCAGGAAGCACAGGGCGCACGCCGCCGATTGATCGCGACCGATGGCGTATTTTCTATGGACGGTACAATTGCTCAAATTGATAAAATCTGTGATTTAGCCGACAAATATGATGCGATGGTCATGGTGGATGAATGTCACTCCACTGGCTTTGTGGGAAAAACGGGGAGAGGCACGCATGAGTACTGCAATGCCATGGGCCGAGTAGATATTATCACCGGTACTTTTGGCAAAGCTTTAGGCGGAGCATCAGGTGGTTTTACGGCAGCGAGGAAAGAAATTGTTGATATTTTAAGACAACGATCTCGACCTTACTTATTCTCTAATACAGTGATGCCTTCTATTGTCGGTGCTTCTATTAAAGTACTGGATTTATTAAGTGAAACGACTGCCCTGCGAGACAAATTGGAAAACAATACCCAATATTTCCGCAAGGCCATGACCGAGGCAGGCTTTGACATTATTCCGGGTGTACACCCTATCGTCCCCATCATGTTATATGACGCCAAGCTATCCCAAGATTTCGCTAATCAATTACTCGATGAAGGCATCTATGTGATTGGCTTTTACTTCCCAGTGGTGCCCAAGGGACAAGCCCGTATCCGCGTACAAATATCAGCTGGACATGAAACGGAGCATTTGGACCGTGCCGTGGCGGCCTTTACGAAGGTGGGGAAAAGATTGGGGGTGATTTAAAGATCAATTAAAATGAAAGCAAGTCCTGTTTTCACAACATTACAACAGGCACAGTAATTTGTAGTAATTATAGCATATATTAAGGGGAAGCATAATTGAGTACTGCTATAGTCGTAATTCCTTTGACCTTGAAACAAAAAGTTTTACCTTTGTGGCAAATAAAACTAATTGATGAAGTATTCATCTATAATTCAGGAGTTCAGAAATGACTTTACGAAGAAAAATGATAACGATTGGGCTTTTACCACCCATATGCACCAGTATGGTAAAAAATCAAATTTAAATCATTATGAAAGTGCATATAATAAGTTTTACGAAAATGATATAACCTCATTAGGACTTGCTGAGTCTCCCATATTTCAGTATAAATGTGATTTTGAATGGGATGTTCCATTTCCCCCTCCTAGGGTTCCTAAATTTAGATTTATTGATTTATTTGCTGGTATAGGTGGATTTCGCATACCGCTACAGGAGTTTGGAGGGAAATGTGTTTTCACTTCTGAAATTGACAAGTATGCAAAAATCACCTATGAGCATAATTATGGGGAATATCCATTCGGGGATATTAGAGAATTTACCAGTCCAAATTTATTGAATGAGGAACTCGATTCATTGATTCCAGATCATGATTTAATTGCAGGAGGCTTTCCATGTCAACCGTTTAGCTTAGCTGGTGTTTCTGCTAGAAATTCATTGGGCTTATCTCACGGGTTTGATGATTTGAATAAAGGGAATTTATTCCTAGATATTGTTAGGATTGCTTCTATAAAAAGACCCAAAGTCTTATTTTTAGAAAATGTGAGTAATTTTAAATCTCACGATAAGGGAAAAACCTTTGAAATGGTGAAAGCTATTGTTGAGGATGACTTAGGATATAGTTTTAATTGGAAAATTATAAATTCAAATCCTTTAGTTCCTCAAAGTAGAAAGAGATTTTATATAGTTTGTTTAAGAGATAAAAGCAAGTTTGAATTTCCAGAAATCGCTGGCCCTGCTCTTCCTTTAAAAAGCATTCTTCAAAACAGTGTGAATATAAAATATACTATTTCAGATAAACTCTGGGCAGGACATAGAAACAGGACGCAAAGGAATTTAAAAAGAGGAGTCGGGTTTACTGCATTTGCTGTAGATATTAATAAACCTGCCAACACATTAGTAGCTAGGTATTACAAGGATGGTAAAGAATGCTTAATCCCTCAAGAAGGTTCTAATCCTCGTAAATTAACCCCTAGAGAATGTGCACGATTACAAGGGTTTCCTGAAAGCTTCATCATCCCAGTCAGTGACACTCAAGCCTATAAACAGTTTGGTAACTCAGTAGCTGTTCCTGTAATAAGAAAAATCGTAGAGAAATTAATTTCTGATCAGAAAATCACTACCTACTAGCTAAATATCGTAACAATTATATAGGCCAGTTATTTCTGCTAGGGAAAACACCTTGCTTAGAGATGGTCTTTTTTCATAAATCTTCCCTATATATTGTATTTTCTCGCTTGGAATTGCATGATGAAAACCGCTATGACAATTTGGGCAAAGACAAATAATATTTTCAATTTGATCTAAGGAAAATGAATACTCTCCCTGATACATCATAGGAATAAAATGATGTGCTTCAACAAATGGCTTTCCTGTTTTAATTGAGGTGAAAGTTTCATGGCTACCATCAACCTCACAACTAAATTTAGATAACTGAAATCTTTGAATAGCTAATTTCGGATTGCGCTTGAATACATCTCCTCGCGAACCACGCGACTTTTCGATTACTACATTTTCTAAATTTAGCTCAGCAGCTATTTCATCAATAATAGATTCACTCCCCGCAGTATTATCGATGTCTTCTAAATATACCGGATCATCTATGTCTTTTTGTCCTAAAGAGTTCCAAACTAATTCGTTAACAGCACCAATGGTTAGTTGATTCGATTTATTGATAAAAATAAACCAAATCATTCCCCCAGAAGGTTTAAAACCATTCTTTCTAGCAAGATATAGCCTTAGTTCAAGGCTATTTGGCTTTGGGTAAACTAAATTTAGATTAATAAACTCACCTGTATTATAAAGCAGAAACCTCTTCGAAGCCTTTCTCCGATTACTAGCTACATTCCCAATATGAATATTTTGTACCCCAAAGTAATTTGTCACAATATCGTATTCCTCTCCAGTAAGTGTAATTTGAGAATCATATGCTTCACGGTCCGTAACTCTAGAAAAAGCACCATGGAGGCTGTCAAAGAATAAATTGTGGAATTTTTCAAATTTCATTTATATGAATTTAATACTAATATTAATAACTAGTTTTGGGAAAGTCAAATTCCCTTCTCTGATTATTCTAAAAAAGAAACAATCAACTTAATAACAAAAGTTAATACGCTTTAGCCGTTTTATCGTTCCAAAGCAGATCTTTTACATGCTTGAACTAGCCAACATTAACAGGTATGAAAATAGACTCTCCTAAAACACCCATCTTTCATTCACATGAGCAGCCCCTTGAATTGAAAGATATCCCATTCCAGCATTGAAGCCAGGTAAACTTTTGATCATACTGTATCTCTCGGCGAAAGGAAAAGCAATTGATGATAGGATAAAACTGCACGTATCCCCTTATAGGTTTTCAAAATACTGTAGCAATTGGGGGTGTCTTAAGTCGATATAATGTTCTAGGATGTCCATTTCGGCGGCAAAGTCATTTTTATCGTAGTAGATGGGATTGTCTACGGGCCATTTTTCAAAATTCCTGCCGACTACTTCATCCAGGGTTTGTCTATAGGTTTGTATCCGTTGTTTCAAGCCCGCAGGGGTGAATAAGCCTAGGGACTGTAGTTCATTCCAGCGCTCTTTTAAAGCCAATTGATAGGAAGAAATCTTGAGTAATCGCCGGAATAGGGTAGATCGATTCAAGTCCAACGGTTTGATCAAGTTAAGTTCATTGTCGCCATCCCTGCCCCACGAATGGTCATAATCCCAGGGAGCAACACGTAGCGCAGTAGCCGCATTCACTTTATAGAGGTAAAAGTTTTTCAAAATACCATCACTATTATTCGTGAGTAGCAATAGCAAATGCCAATCTATTATATTATCCAAATCAAAGAGGGTGCCTACCTTTTCTTCGAAGGAAGTGCTATCGCTATGCAAGATAAAACCACGGATATCAGCTATAAATCGAGTCTTGTCCTGCTTTTTTTTCTTGGGGTAGGTTTGCTGGTAATAATTATCAGCATTCTGTGGAGTGATCAGGTCTTCATGGAATAAGGGAGGCTCTTTGTAAATCACCGCAGTAGGATCTGTTTTATCTATCGCCAAACTTGATCGATCCAACTTTTCCATCAAGACATATAAGCCGTTATAGTTCCCATTCAAGCTCAATTCAATATACTTCGTTTCAGGTGCTACGTTCTTGGCATTCATTGCCCGAAAAAGATCATAGGCAATTACATGACGGATAAACGTCTTATCGATATAATTGGCATTTAAAATCCAATCGTCATCAGCGGCTAATCCGGCCAGTGGCACATCAGTCTCCAGGTCTATCTCAAAAGACTGTTTAGGGAAAGAGATGGAGAATCCCCCTCTGGTTTCGATCCTACCGGGGTAGGCAAGGGTAGAATCCCCACTGAGGATTTCTAGCACCATATCAACTTTAGGAGAATTAGGAATAGCTTGATCTACCTTAATGTTAAAGGAATAAAATTCGGCCAAAGATTCTGGCTCCAATGGAGTGTGCTGGGTACAAGCACCGCAGTAGGCTGTTCCAAGTAAGAAAAGCAATAATTTTATTTTCATAGCTAAATAATGAGTAGGTTGCCAAGTGCTGGGCAATTTAAAATTCTTCTTTTGGAATCAAGATTTCGGGTATTCTCCTCTCCCTTTTCTCCTGGTCAAAAATCCAGGGTATCGCTCCCTCTCGTTCCAAAGTGGCAATATAATTACGCCAAGCATGAGTCAGATTCCCGAAAAAGATGCAGCTTCGATAAAAAGGGGCTAGTTACTGTTCTCGGCTCTCCGCTTCCTCCAAAAGTATATAAAAAGAGACAGTCCAATTCCCGCCAATCCCAGGATCAATTTTTCATCGAAAAAGGCTTCGGCCCAACTTTTATCAAAAGCAAATTTATTAATAAGGGCTGCTACGCAATAGCCAGCCAATAGGCCTAAGGATATTTCTAGGTTTCGTCCTTCTTTCGTGGTTCGATCTAACATACAGCACTTTGTTTTCACCTTTTCTAAAAGAATAAATTGCGATTACATGATAACGAAAATTAATTGCTATTCAAAAATGGCTTGGGCTTCAGAAGTTTCTCATATGAAGGCGGAATAGGCATTTCATGGCCTGCGTTCCCAATTCCGACTTCCCATTTCCGGTTTTCCGAATAAAACAAGGCTTCGAAATACGGAAACAGCCTACATAAGAAATCACTGCAATCACATTTTGATGTGGATAAAACCGCTCCATGCCAGCGGAATAAGACTAAAAATCATATAAAAGCTATATTTGTCAATTGCTAACTCGGATAGACTCCAGAAGTCTATAGCTTAACTGATGATATTATAACCGAAATTGATTATTGACAAATGGATATTCTAATTGTTACGGCCTTAGTGCTGCTTTCTGGCTGTTTTAGTGGTTTGACGCTGGGCTTTTTTAGTCTGAATTTGACTTCTTTGGAGCGGAAGATGAAGTTGGGGAATAAACGGGCCAAGAAAATTTACCCCATCCGTAAAAATGGTAATTTATTACTCTGTACACTGCTTTTGGGAAATGTAGCCGTCAACTCGACCATGGCCATTTTCTTGGGGAATATTGCTACGGGCTTGGTCGCAGGTATCGTTTCGACGGGCTTAATCGTGGTCTTTGGTGAAATTATTCCACAAGCTGTTTTCTCTAGATATGCGATGCAACTGGGCGCCAACACGGTTTGGCTGGTACGGCTTTTCATCTTTGTATTGTACCCCATTGCCTTCCCATTGGCCTGGGTACTCAATAAAGCTCTCGGAGAAGAATTGGCTACGATTTGGAATAAAAAGGAAATCGAAGAAATCATCAAATACCATGAGGATGCACATGAGAGTGAAATCGATGAGGACGAAGAGCGTATTCTGTTAGGGGCATTAGCGTTTTCGGATATGACTGCTGAAATGGTAGCCACTCCCAAGCCAGTTGTCTACAGTCTCTCCATCGATACGGTGATCGATGAAGATATTATCAACACCATTAAGGCTAAGGGTTTCTCACGCATCCCGATTTATATTGAAAATCGCGATAACATCGAAGGTGTACTTCTAGTCAAGGATCTATTGGGGCTAGACTTAAAGGAAGGGAAAACTGTCAAAGATTTCATGCGCCCAGATATTCTTTATATTAAAGAGAATATGCGGCTGGACAACTTACTTAATCATTTCCTCGCCAACAAAAAACACCTGGCCTGCCTCTTCAATGAGTTTGGCGTATTTGAGGGCGTGGTGAGTTTGGAGGATGTCATCGAAGAGATTTTGAAGACAGAAATCATTGATGAGCTGGATGAAGCGAAGGACATGCGAGCGATTGCTAGTAAACGAGCGAAGAAGGATTTATTGGGGTAGGTAGTGGACTGGTAGTCTTTCATTTCCGACTTCACATGAGAATTGCTGCTCAAAGATTTAACTGGGGGGGCTTTGTTATTGGGCGGGGGAGGAAGTGTTGCGAGTTGCGAGTTGGGGTATGTTGAGCTTAAAACCACATCAAGATGTGGTCTAAATGATGATCAAATAACCTTATCTTGTTGGGGATTAAACACCTAAAACATTTTTACATAGCAAGACTCCAGAAGTTTTTCCTTGCCATGGCTTGGTTAACTTCTGAAGTCTAAGAGCATGTTTGGGCAATGCTTTTGGAGCAAAAAAGAGTCATTTTTTAGCTAAGACGAGGCTCTTTTTGAAGTGCATATCCATAGATACGGGCAAAAAAAGGAACGAAGTATTAGCGAAAAAAGGATATTTTAGGCCTGCCTGGTAGTCAGACAGGCCCAAATGGTGTTGCCCAAACATGCTCTTAACCTACGCCTTCACCCGCCGATGTTGTGTGTGTGTGCTCTCCTTGGAAACAAAACTCAGCCAGCCAGGAATCTATCAGTAATAAGATTCCTATCATTACACATCAATGGATTAAGCTTTTTTCCGATTCGTCTTCGTTTTCTTCTGGCGCATCTTGCGATCCTCTTCCTCCAAAAAATCTAGACTTTTCTGTATGTGCTTGTCAATGTCTTTGATTAAACATTTACCTTCGGATTCCATACCCCCATCGCAGCCACCTCTCGCACATACTCAGAGAAATCTTTCGGCTTTCTCCCCAGCACTTTTTCTATATCATGGGTCACGATCGCATTTTGCGCATTGCCCAAAACTTCGGTAAACAAGTAGTTGATGAGCCAGACATAAGTCGCAGGAAGCTGAAATTGTTCTAGCTGCTGTTTATAATCCGACAAGGAAATCGCCGTGAAACTAATCTCCCTACCCGTTGCGGTGGCTATTTCCTGTACCACTTCGGAGAAAGTCCAAGTTCGAGGGCCGGTCAGTTCATATATTTGACCGTTATGCTGATCATGCAATAGCGCTTCAACCGCGACGTCAGCGATGTCATCGGTATCGACATAGGGTACTTTGGCTTTGGCCTGTGGCAAGGCGACTTGGCCAGCCAAAATGGGATCCAGAAAGAAACTTTCACTAAAGTTTTGATTGAACCAAGTGGCTCTCACGATGGTATAATCTATTCCTGAACCGATAAGGACTTGCTCACATAGTTCCGCCTCTCGCTCCCCCTTACCGGATAGTAAAACCATCTTTTTGATGCCACTTTCCTGGGCGACTTGGGTCAAGCCTTCAATGGCAGCTAAAGCGCCAGGCACCGCCAAATCAGGCTGAAAGGTGATGTACACCTTATCCATACCTGCTAGTGCAGCTGGCCAGGTAGAAGGGGCTTCCCAATCAAACGCCGGGTGCCCATTCCTTGATCCAATTCTTACGTTTTGATTTTTTTGCGTCAAACGCTCAGCGATCTTCCGGCCGGTTTTTCCAGTTCCTCCGATGACTAAAATGTTGTTTTTCATGAGTGGTATTTTTATAGGTTTAATGAAGATATTTTATCACTGCTGCTTTCCATAAAGGCCGCCAGTAGGCACAGCAGAAATGCTAAGACGGAGAAGACGGTCCGAATGGTATGCCATCGATTCCATTGTCCTTCATAGGTCAGTCTTGTATCCGTAAGAGCTTCTTTGCTCAATTGATTAAGATTCACGACATCCAATCCTTCATTGAGCGGTACATTGCCAAAAAGGGTGACACCAAAAGTACCGATGACATAGCTCAGCGTAGCCGCCAAAACCAGTAGGAAGGCCAGGTTAAATTGCGCCTTGTATTGTAGGTAGCTACTGCCGATAAGGAATAGTAAACTCCCAAAGAAGATGATATAAAAGGCCGGATTTAGAATGGCTCGATTGATGGATTGCATCGTCTCCAGGTAACTCCTGTCGGGAATGCGTTTTGTACCGGGGATCACGGATACTTCCCAAGCGTAGAAAAGTCCGGCAGATAAGCCTGTCAATAGGATGGCAATTAGTAGCGTAGTGCTTTTGATTGATAATTCCATGATAATTTTTGAATGTTTGATAACACAAATTTGGCCTTATTTCCACCAATGGCCTGGTTCCAAAAGGAGTATGATTTGTTCGAAAGGGATTAAGTGTGGGAGGCAGGGACGAGGCTGGGGATTGAACGAACACGGAGGCACGGAGTCGGAGCCTAGACTTTTCATTTTGATTATAGGTGACAGCAGGAGCTATCGATAGGCGTGGCCGTGGCCAGGTGCCGGTTGAAAACCGAGCACCAACGGCGGATACCGCGATGAATTCGCATTTTGATTTTCATTCCCATTGACATTTTGATTCAACACGGAGACACAGCGACACGGAGTTTAAGTCTATCGTTTTATTTCGCTGGGGCGGTAGCCAAATTTCTTGGCGAAGGCGTTGGAGAAGGAGCTTAAGCTATCATAGCCTACATCCCAAGCTACTTCCTGAATAGTCAAATCTTTGCTACGCAATAGTTCATGCGCTTTGGTTAAGCGCTCTTGTTGTAAGTATTTGAAGACGGGCATCCCGAAGAGGGCTTTAAAGTTCTTTTTCAACTTATAGCTATTTAAGCCGATGAGCTTCGACAATTCATTCAAGGAGGGTGGGGCCACCATATTATTGGTGAGAATGGCTTTGGCGCGATAAAGTTGTTCTCGTTCTTGGTCTTTTACGACTAGGGGTTCGCTTGGGCCTTCGGCGAGCAGGGCAAAGAAATGAGCTAGGAGTTCGGTCACTTGACTCCGTAGAAACATCATTCTGGTTTTACCCTTATAAGTTGTTTTAAAAATCTTGTCGACCGCCACTTGCATTTCATGAGTCATATAGAGGTTGGGACCTTCTACATAATTCGATTGCGGATTGATTAAGTCTTGTAACTGTTCATTAAATACTTCCCATTCTTGATTGGGAAGCTTTTTGAGATTGGTCAAAGAGCAGACAATCACGATGGATTCGAGTGGTTTTTCTGGAGAAATCGTATGGACAAACTCTACCTTATCATTGACAAAAAAGGACATCGCAAAACCCTTCGTATTGTTGAAAACTCTTTTTTCATCACCCTGGTTGATACTCAGCAAAACATTACCAGAGCCATAAAAAGCAATGCCGATCACTTCATCCTCAAAACCACATTTATCGATAATCGTTTCTTCAGCAGTAGATTGCTCTATTAAGACAATAAAATCATTGAGTGCGATGATATCTCTGGTCATTGGCTCTCTAATTTGATCTTTTATGCATCAATCGCCAACTGCCGACCTTCTTCTTTAGCTTTAGCATCCATGCCACTTCCAATGGCTATTCCAATAGCCATTCCGATGGGTAGGCCGATTCCCAGAAAGGCCATATTATCCAAGCTCATGCCAAAGATTGTACCGAAGGGGAGACCAAAAACGGTCATCCCTAATGCCATCCATGTACTTTGGTAATAGTTTTGAGGTACTAATTTCAATTCTTTCTCTAATTGTTTGATGATCGCCGCTCTCGATTTCCTTAATTGCTTTTTATAATCCTTATCCGATCCCATAAAAGCATTAAGAAGGTCGACTTCTGTGTTAATGTCGGCTACTATCGTTGTTGGAATATCTCGTCCTCTCAACTCATTGAGGAGTTTTTCGAACTTGGCATACTTCTCAGCTATTTTTTTATCTTTTGTAAAATCGGGTTTGTCTTTTAGTGGTTTTATTTCCATTGCTGTTATAAACTATAAAATTATTTTCAAATTGTTCTCGCCAAGGAGCTGCCCCTAATATATCACTCCAATTTGAATTCTTAAAATCAATTCGACTTGCCACCTTATTTTTTCGATGAAGTTTGCGATCTTGTTGGGGCAATACCATTTGGGCTTACGACTTCACCGCTATATATTTATCTGGTGTAGCCTCAAAACTTACTTTGCAACCATCGCAGCAAAAATAGACCTTCTCCCCTCTATGTTCCAACACATGCTTGGCAGAGGCTTTTAATACGGGGATATTGCACACTGGGTTGATGTAATAATCATCATTGAGAAGATTAATCTGTGGAGCAGCGGAATTTCCCTTTACGGTCAGGTCTTCCTGCTGATTAGGCTTCCTAAAGTCTTGAATAATCTCTGCTAATATACTGATAGCTACCTCTTCGGGCGTCTTGGCTCCAATATCCAAACCAGCAGGCGTCTTAATCGTTTTGAGCTGATCAAAGGTGATACCTTTTAAGCGCAACTCTCCATAAGTGCCATTCGCTTTTTTTCGGCTAGCAACAAAAGACAAATAGCTGGCTTCAAGTGATAAAGCCTTTTCCATCGCGTCCGCATCCCCTTCGCCCTGGGTACAGACAATTACATAGGGAGATACGGTCAAATTAGCAGGGTCAAAATCACTTAAGGCGTATACCGCATCCACCATAGGAAACAGCGTTTTATCCACCGAAGACATGACTACCTGCACCTGGTACTCCATGGCCTTGCCTATTTTAGCTAAGGCCATGGCAATATGTGAACTACCAAAAATGAGCAGTTGTGGCTTGGGTAGTACCGGCTCGATATATACTTCTACTTCGCCTCCACTTTGGCAAGTCATGTTGTAAATTTTAGTATGCTCAACTTTTGCTTTCTTTGCACTTGGGCTGATGAGTACGAAACGGGCTTTTCGGTCGCTCATCGAAAGTAAGGCTTCCTTCAAGACAATTCCTCGGGTACACCCCCCACCAATCCAACCATGAATTTGACCATCGGGCGTAATGATAGCTTTATCACCTGGTTTGCCCGAAGATGGCACCTTCCGGCGAACAATATAAGCGGTAGCAAAGGGCTGATTATTGGCACTCAGCTGCGCTGCTCTATCGAGGAAAGATTTATGCATGGGTAAGTATGTTTTCTAATTCCATCAAGCTCGCAAAATTATGAGCTGCACCGAAGTGATTAAGCGCAGGTAATGCAGCTTGCATTCCTTGCTGAATCGGTTCGTAGCCCGTCATGCCTTTGAGTGGATTAAGCCATACCAATTTCTTACTTCTTAGTTTTATCTGATGGATGGCAGCCTCCAAAACTTCCGGCTCTCCAGTATCTAGCCCATCACTAAGAACAATCGTCATGGTATTTCCGTTGAGGTAACGCTTAGAATAATTGTCATTAAAGTCCTGTAAGCAATCCCCTATTTTAGTGCCGCTAGACCAGTGTGTAGCGTTTTGGGACACCATCGCTAAGGACAAGGCCATATTCTTATCTACTAAATACTCGGTAATCCGCATCAGTTTAGTACTAAAGGCGAAGGCTTCGATTTGCTTGAAATGATGGCGCAGCGACCAAAGAAATTTGAGTAGGTAAAAGGAGTATTTATCCATCGATCCGCTCACATCTAGCAGTACTAATAAGCGGTATTTTTCACGTTTCGGGCGGACATGTTTTAAATGAATAATCGTACCCCCATTTTGTAAATTGTTGCGGATGGAGCCAGCCAGGTCAATATGTCCACTTTTGGCCTTTTTGTTTTTGCGCTTGATCCGCAAACTCATTTCGCGTATCAGTTTGGCAGAGATTTCATCTAACAATTGACTTTGCTGTTGAGTCAACAAGCTGAAATCTGTTTTTTTAGCCGTTTCTCGAGCATTTGCTCCAGCGGTGTTTTTAGTTTCCGCTGTCTCGCCATCTAACTCAGACTTTCCGGTCCCCAACATCACAGCTACACTTTGAGTGGCTTTGTGAAGCTTTTTTTGGTTCTTACGATTGCGCTTGTCAGTCAATCGGCTTCCTCGCTTTCGCCAAAATCGCTTGTACAATTGACCAAAAGGGATACGTTCTTCTTCCGTATGGCAGTACAATGCGGCTAAAGCATATTCAAACAAATCCCGGTCCAACCACAATCCATCTAGTGCTGTCACCACCGTATCGTGACTAGCTTGCAGTCCTACCTGAAAACCCAGTTTCCTGGCTTCCTGGCTAAAACCAATCAACGCTTCGCTAAAAGAGGAATAGTCTGTGTAATGGTCCAAATGCGGTAATGGAATCTGTTTATTTAATCGGATTCTCCTGTTGTGCCGCTTCGCGTTCTTTACGCATAGCCTCAATTCGCTTACGAGCAGCTTCTGCATCAGCCGTCATTACACGCTCTCCTGGCAAGTTAAGCGCATTGTAGTGTGCACGGCTTTTTTCTCCCTCTGCCAATCGTTCTGCATCCAGTTCTTTGATTTCTTTATTAAGTGACATTTGTAGTGGTTTTAATAGTTAATATTGCCCAAAAATAAATAACGATTTCAGTACCCTTCTAGAATAACTCCTGACTTACCAGTTTGATATCGTGGTCCGATTTCAACAGACAAGATAAGCTATTATAAATGGCATTTTCATCACTGTTTGCCAAGGCTGCTATTCCCCTAGCCCAATCGATAGTTTCCGCAATACCCGGTGATTTATCGAGTTTTAAGTTTCGAATGCGCTGTACATAATCGGCAATTTGGGTAGCCAACTGGCTTTCGATATCAGGTAGGTGCTTATGTATGATCTTCAATTCCTTTTCCATACTGGGGTAGTTAACCCAGTGGTAAAGGCATCGACGTTTGAGTGCATCACTCAATTCTCTGGTCCGATTAGAAGTAAGAATTACGACAGGCTTATGTTTGGCCCGCATAGTACCAAGCTCAGGTATACTGATTTGAAAATCTGACAATAATTCTAGTAAGAAAGCTTCAAA
>Ga0070728_10002019_pt1 | contig 27016 bp, 18 predicted proteins | sample tdDd471_FD_66723 | JGI IMG/M metagenome (GOLD analysis project Ga0070728, IMG submission 66723) | Marine sediment microbial communities from the Atlantic coast under amendment with organic carbon and nitrate - tdDd47.1 | ecosystem: Environmental > Aquatic > Marine > Coastal > Sediment | place...
TTACAATAGTTAAATAGATTATTGGATTACATCCGGTAATGGATTAAAAAGAGGGTTGGTTACAACAACCCTCTTTCTATTTCTCCTTCACCAGAATGGTTCTTTCATTAATTTCAAATTTTACATGTTGCGTTTGTTCTAGCAATGATAACACCCACTGGATATCTCCTTTACGTTCGACCATACCAGTAAAAGGCAGTTTTTTTAATGACTCACTGGTGAAGAACACATCAAAATCATACCAACGCGACAGGCGCCTGAACATATCTTGTAAGGGTTCATCTTTAAATACAAAAATTCCATCTTTCCATGCGGTATAATAATTAACATTGACCGTATTCACCCCCATAACGCCGTTCTGAAGTAGTGCCTGCTCTCCGGGACTTAATATCACGGCTTCCTGTCTGGAAGCATGCGATTTAAGCCTTACTTTTCCATTGACCAGAGTGGTAACAACATCCATCTCATCTTCATACGCCTTCATATTAAATTCGGTACCCAAGACCTGGAGACTAACTTTTGATGTACTAACAATAAATGGCATTTCCTTATTATGGGCCACCTCAAAATAAGCTTCTCCACTCAGTTCTACTGGCCGATCGGAACCGGTAAACCATGCCGGATAACGTAATGACGACTGGGCATTTAACCACACTTTGCTACCATCGGATAATATAACCTGATGCTCGCCACCTCGTGGCACCATAATGGTATGCATTAGGGGCTTCAGATCTGGTTGCGATATCTCATCCGACACATAACTCAACATTTGCTCACTATTCTGCATCCTGACGCCATCATCACTGATCATGCCGGGCTGAATATCCGTCAGCATATAATGCTTACCATTTTCGATGATGAGCTCCGCCTTAGAGCTCCCTGGCGTGATATTGACTGCTGTTTGCTCCTGTGGCTCAATATTATGTATCTGCTGAAACATCCACCAGCCTATACCAAGCACCACAATAATAGACGCTGCTGCCCACCAGGTACGATCCAGTACTATTCTTCGGCTCTTTTTCCTTTTAGAAAGATGAAGCGCCCATTTGGCTTTCACATCCACTTCGGAATGATCTCGCACGCGCTTTTCTAAATATGCTTTTTCCTTGAATTGCTCAAACCATTCAATAAACTTTTTGTCCTCACTAAGCAGTTTATCTACCTCTTGTCGTTCATCATCTGACAACTCATCATTTAGATAGGCCATCAGTTTCTTACTTAGATGAAGTTCTTTATCTATACGTTTCACAGCTTTTTTTTTAGGTACCTTTATATGTAAGAGTAAAGGATTTGCAAATGGGGTGAATGAAAAAGGATATTTTTTTTAAATGAACGATAAATAGTGGTACCTCATGCTGAGTTATCAAAACTTCAACACCACATCAAATTGATTGCTGACCAATTTATTGGACATCCCCGACTTTATGCATAAACGCCCAAGAACGGGTCTAATATCACTGAGAAGTTCCAGAAATTAAACGAGAAGCCCTCCATATTGCACGAGACATCCTCAACCTTGCGGGAGAAGTCGGTAAAATTGGCCGGGAGCTAGTTAATATTGCACGAGGAATGGTATAAATGACACGAGAAGATACAAAAATCGCCCGAGAGCTGGTGCGATCTTCCGCGGGATAGTAAAATCAAGGATTTTACTAAAACCTCACCAACAAAAACAGGTATAGGGTATCTTTCAGTTGCGCTTTTAGGTACTGACGCGCTTTTAGCTTATGGGTTTTAACGGTATTGACGCTGATACCAAGTTCCTCGGCTATTTCCTTTTGCTTTAAACCACTCACATGAAGTTTAAACACATTCTGCTGTTGCTCGGGCAAGGTGGCTATGAGTTTCTTTATTTCCCTTACCATCTCTTCTTCAACGACAAACAGATGATCATCCACCTCATCAGTATGGGTATCGCTTATACTAATCTGTTTATTTAAACGATTCTTCTCACCACGTATATAGTTCATACAGCGGTGACGTGTAGAGGTATAAAGAAAACCAGCGAATGAATGCACCTCCAGCTCGTTACGCTTATTCCATAAATTTATAAATACCTCTTGTGTTATGTCATCAGCCGCCTCTTCGTTTTCAACAATACGCCGCGCATAATTATACATCGAGGGATAAAATTCATCAAACAGTTCACGAAATCCTTTATCCGATTTAATGTTAAATTGTATTTCTTTTGACACGCGCATTAGACGATTAGTTTTGGCCAAAACTACATATTTTATATTAATCAGGTACTAGTCTGATAAAAAACTATCCTAGTAATCAAAAATGAATCCAGCATACAAAACTAACTATCCGGCAAACCACCCCAATTCACATTTTTACTCATACTTTTGAAATCAGAATACACGTATTGCTTTTCCATTATCGCAATTGGAGGAACCACCAATAATAACATCAAAGTCACCTGCTTCAAATTGGTTGTTTCCTTCCATATCAATCAAAGCAAAATCATTCCTGTTTAATTCAAAAGTGAGTATTTTTGTTTCTCCAGCTGCTAAACTAATACGTTTAAATCGCTTAAGACTTTTAAGCGGAACTGCCACACTAGCCTCTTTATCATTAATATACAATTGAACCACTTCATTAGCTACCATTGTTCCATTATTACTAATACTTACCGAAACAGATAACACCTTATTATCTTTAAAGTTGTGATTAGAACAAACCGGTTTTGAATAGGCTATGTTTGAGTAACTTAATCCGTGCCCAAAAGGATAAAGCGCCTCTTTCCTAAAATAGCGATAAGTACGTCCTTCCATATGGTAATCTTCAAAAGGAGGCAGATCCTTCGCCGATTTGTAAAAAGTAACAGGCAATTTACCTCCCGGATTGTATTGACCAAATAGCACATCAGCTACGGCCTGTCCGCCGGCTTGCCCCGGATACCAGGCTTGAAGGATGGCATCAAGATTTCTGTGTTCCCAATTATAGGCCATCGCACTTCCACTTGTACTTACAAATATTAGTGGTCGCCCCAGAGCTTTTAATTCTTTCAACAACTCAAGCTGTACATGAGGCAATTTCATATGCGTGCGATCACCACCTTTAAATCCATCCACATGAACTGGCATTTCTTCGCCTTCTAAACGGGGTGAGATACCGCCTACGAACACAATGGCATCCGCTGTCTTAATATTATCAAACATTGCATCCCTATTGCGCATCTGAGGCGTATTCCATCGTAACTGACAGGCTGAAAGCCATTCGTTAGTGCTTAAATACTCCACTTTTAAAACATACTTCTTATTCTTCACCAGTGTGATTCCATCACCTACATTTTCAACATTTAATAATTGATTATTCAGGTACACTTTGGCAGTACCTCCTTGTGTATGACTATCAAAATAGTACAAACCGCTTTCATCAGGTATTATTGTAGATGTATAACGTACCGCCCAATTCTTCTTTGGTAAATGATCAACAAGTCGTGCGCCACCCCAGTCAAAATCTATATCTTTACAATAGCGTGTTTCAATGACTTGTCCCTCGAACTGGATATTATTAAAGTATTCAGCCTTAATCCCTTTTTTACTAAATGCCCTTTGTGGCATTCTGTCCCAGAGGCGTTCATTGGAAGTAAGCCCACATGCAATATTATAATATATTTTAGTACGTTTAGATACACTTTGCTGTATGCCCTCAAGCACTGAAGTGCGGTAACTTGGTGTACCAAAATAGTTACCCAACATAAATTGATGATCATTGGCATGAGGCCCAAGCACAGCTATCTTTTTGATTGAAGAAGAAAGAGGTAGTGTATACTTATCATTCTTAAGTAATACCATACTCTCTCTTGCAACCTGTAAAGCTAACTCCTGATGCTCGATAGACTCTAGCTGAGCCTCACCAACATCCATAAACGGGCTATTCTCTAGCAATTCAAACAAGCCTAATTTAAAACGTGCGGTAAATAATCGTTTTACAGCAACATCAATTTCTTCTTCCGTGATAAGACCTTGCTCAACCGATTGGGTCAGTTTACTATAAACCTTGCCACAATTCAGATCACATCCTGCCTTAACGGCTATAGCAGCAGCTTCCTCGGGTGTAGGAACAATCTTATGATATTCGTAAATATCCTTTACGGCCCCACAATCGGAAACCACAAAACCTTTAAAGCCCCATTTATTGCGCAATATATCGTTTAATAAGAAAGGACTTGCAGTGGCAGATTCACCCAAATAGCGATTGTAAGCCGACATAATCGACCAGGCATTAGCTTCTTTGACGCAAGCCTCAAAAGCTGGCAAATAGGTTTCCCAAAGATCCTTAGGATTGGTGTACGCATCAAAATAATGACGCTCGGGTTCCGGGCCACTATGAACCGCAAAATGCTTAGGAGTAGCCACCACTTTTAAATAATTGGCATCATCACCCTGCAGACCTTTTATAAAAGCTACTCCAAGACGAGATGTTAAGTATGGGTCTTCACCATACGTTTCTTGCCCGCGTCCCCATCTGGGATCTCTGAATATATTAATATTTGGTGACCACATAGTTAATCCCTGGTAGCGCTCTCGCGATCCTTGTTTTACCCGCTGGTTGTATTTAGCACGTGCTTCAGTACTAATGGCATCAGCCATTTCATGAATCAGATCAGGATTCCATGTAGCTGCCAGACCAATAGCCTGAGGAAATGATGTAGCAGCACCAGCCCTGGCAACACCATGCAAACATTCGTTCCACCAGTTATAAGCCGGAATACCTAAGCGATCAATGGCAGGTGCAACATCCTGCATTTGTGACACTTTCTCTTCCAATGTCATTCTATCCACCAAATCATTAACCCGTTCTTCAATGTCCAAACATGGATCCTGATAAGGTGAAATATTTGTTTGGGCATGAGCCACAACCGACAGTAACAATGTGATTATGATCCACTTTAGCTTTGTTATCATGTTGCTTTTATTGAATTTGTTTATAAGTATGTTGTTTTTATAGTTAAGGCTTATCTGGACCAGATGCGATAAATTCTGATGTGAGTAAATCCCAAATAATAACTTCCGCTTTTTGTGAACATACTATCATTGAGAAATTAATAATCAGTAGCCACTTAATCTTGTGTCTTCTGCTCTTTATCCCAAAATGAACCTTCTTCCTTGAGTTGCTTTTCAAACACTTCAAGCTCAGATAGCAATTCTGATGTAATATCCTGTTGTTGGTTTGCCACATCAATTCTTTCTCCCAAATCCTCTTCAACTTGAAACAATAGTGGAGTTTCTTTGGATGCTACAAAACCATAATTATTTTTTGTTTGAGACCCGATACGAACATGAAGTTTCCATGCATCTTTTCTTACGGCCGATGGCATATTGTCGCTATAATTGTAAAAGAATTTAAATTCCTCTGCTTGCTTATTATGTTTATCAGGAATTAATATGGAGCGGATATTACGTCCATCAATGGTTCTATCCTGAGGTAATTCAACACCTGCAATAGAGAAAATAGTTGGCAATACATCCAACGTACTGATAGGTGTTTGCTCATTACGGTTTCCGGTAATTTGTGCAGGCCAGCTTATAATTCCCGGCACACGATGTCCACCTTCCCAAGTAGATCCTTTACCATCGCGAAACGGGGTAGCATACCCCACCTTCAGACGAGTATCTCCATATTTACTTTCGTCAATTGTCGAGAATTTAATCCAGGGGCCATTGTCCGATGAAAGAATGACGATGGTATTTTCTCTCACACCAGCCTCTTCTAGGGTTTGCATAATGTCACCAATGGCTGCATCTAACTCTTCCATCACATCACCCAACTCACCATTACGCGACTTGCCTTTGAATTTATCGCTCACAAACAATCCCAAATGAGGCATGTTATACGCAACATATGCGAAGAAAGGGTTTTCTTTGTTTTGTTTGATAAAATCAACAGCAGCTTTTGTACACACACCTGTCAATGACTCGGATGCCTTCACATCAAAAGGTAAATCTTTAGCAATCAACTCATACCCAGGGATTGGATAATTTCCCTTTGCATTACTTTGCAAAAGCATTGAATTACTATAATCATGCGACACGTTGGTTCCAATCCATTGGTCAAAACCATGAGCAAGAGGCAAAGCATTTGGAGTAAAATCATTATTCTCATTTGGAGTACCCAGGTGCCATTTTCCAAACATACCTGTTTTATACCCTACCGATTTTAATCCATCGGCAAGAGTGATTTCCTCTTCATGAATATGCTTTGGGGCATCAGGACCAATCACCCATGAACCTAATCCGGAACGGCCCGGATAACGCCCCGTCATCAACGAATAACGTGACGCCGAACATGCTGGAGATGTGACATAAAATTGAGTAAAACTCACACCGCTTTGTTTTAAGCTGGTAATATTAGGGGTTTTAATTGTTGGGTTACCATTGTGCGCAAAGTCACCATATCCGCTATCGTCCAGATAAATTAATACGACATTGGGCTTTGTATTTACCTCTTGTTTTTTGTTCTTAGTGCACGCTGTTCCAAATATTAAAGACAGAATACTAATTCCAAAAAGCATTGTTTTTTTTAGTCTCATAATATGTTATGTTTTTTTGTAATAATACATAATCAAATCTTCACCCTCCATACCGTAACCATTTGAACACATCCACTTCACACAAATCTTATCCTCAAGTATTCAGCCAAATATACCATGTCAATTATTGTAGCGTATTTCTTTCATAGATGATTACAGCGACTGATTCAGCAGGAACAGTAGCAGAAGCAACAGTTTCTCCGTTCTCTACACAGATGTAATTTTTATCTTTATCTGATTCGTTTTGAACAAATAGAAATACCTTACCGTCTTTCTTTACAGATATTAATGTTCCATTGGCGTATGAAGCAATACGCTTAGCACCCGGCTGCATATATTTACTCAGTAAAGCAATAACAGCATAATCCGGATTATAAGTCACCACTTGCTTTTCCCTGTCAATGTTAATCAGGCTATTCTGTTTCCAGCCCCAACCACTGTTTCCTGTTTCGTTTAGAATCATATTCCAATAACAATAGTTTGGTATGCCATTGTTTATATAAGAAGCCACCTCATTCAGTCTAGTATAAGCTTGCTCTATCGTATTTTTACCATTAAAACAATTCCCTTCGGTATGCATGGTTGGTTTTCCCTTTGCAAGAAAGTTCATATCGCTTATATATCTTGCTTTGGTATACTGAATACCAATACCATCAACAGCATTACGGTATTTCTCGGTACCAGCAAATTCGATGGCATCTAAAACCCCATGGGTACGAAATGTACCAGCCCAAATACCAGTGGTAATATTGTTCTTATCAAATTCAGGACGTAAATAATCTGCTACAAACTTATACATCTGATTTGGTGGCATTACACAAGAGGGATATTTGGTATGAATATCTGTTTCGTTTTGAATAAGCAACCTGTCAACTACAATACCCTCTTTAGCATAGGCCTCCACATATTTCGAAAAATATAGGGCGTAAGCTTCATAAATTTTAGTTTCATCTTTTAAATGATTTTTATCGGGCGTTTTATCCCCCTGATCCATTAATCCTGAATGCTTCATCCAACCCGGAGGGCTCCATGGAGAAGCAAATAATGTTATTTCAGGATTATACTTGAAGGCCATTTTGATATAGGGTATTACACTTTTTTTCTCTCTTTTAATTGAAAAGTGCGCCATTTTATAATCATCAGCAACTTCGGCATAGCTATAGGCATCTGTTCCAAAATCGCTGGAACCAATAGCAGTACGGCAAAGCGAAAATTGAGCGCCATCTTCACTGAAAAGCTTATCCATAACATCTTCCCGACTTTTCTTCGGTAATGCCATCAGTGCAACACCGCCAATTTCATTAAAAGCGCCACCAATTCCGGTTATTTCCTGCAACTCTACTTGTGGATAAATAACTAGTTTTGAACCTTTCTTACTATCATTTTGCTGTTTGCACTCCTTAATAGGATTAGCTGATATCTCTTTATTTTTTGCTAACTCAACATAGAATACCTTTGTTTGTGCATTGACAGTCGCCACTGTAAATAAGGCACATAACACACTTAAAACGATACTTTTCATTTTTTCCTCTTGAATATAATTAATTAATCTTTTTAAATCTAATTGCAGCACCACCACTATTGGCCAGTTTCAAATCCAGATGATCAGCAGCCGTTACTTCTTTTTTGATGATTTGATATTCCATCGGCGCTGTCTTTAAATCTGTTTTCTCACTATCACTGTAGATCTGAGCTTCATACTTTCCGTCTCCCAGAAAGTCAAGGCTGATGTTAAAGTCTCTTTTCTCCTCATCGGCGATGGCTCCCAGGTACCAATCATCAGAATCGCTGTCTTTTCGGGCAGTAATGATATAATCACCGATTTTTGCATCAATAACTTTTGTTGTCTCCCAATTTACAGGCACATCTTTTATAAATTGAAATGCCGGATGCCCCTCATAGTTTTCGATTAAATCGGCAGCCATTTGAATAGGACTATAAATAATGACATAAATAGCCAATTGTTTGGATATGGTAGTATTCACATAATTATCTGGACTTTGAGGGATATCTACACGGAAGATTCCCGGCGTAAAATCCATTGGCCCACCGAGCAGACGAGTAAATGGCAGAATTGTTAAATGCTCCGGAGGATTATGTCCTGATTTACGATACTGACCCCATGCATTGTATTCCTGCCCCCTGGCTCCTTCTCTGGAAACAAGGTTAGGATAGGTTCTGCGCAAACCGGTAGGTTTAATAGGCTCATGAAAATTGATGGATAGATGATGTTCGGCACCTTTCTCTACAACCGTTTGGTAATAATTGACACCATATTGTCCGTGATGCCACTCTCCATTTTTAAATTTACTGTTTACCTGCCCTACTTTAACACTACTATATCCAAGGCTCTCGTACAAGGTATAAGCAGTATCGATCTGACTAAGGTAATTATCCGGATTAGCACAGGTTTCATTATATGCCTGAATTGTTACGCCTTTTGATTTCGCATAATTTTGGACTTTAAAAAGATCAAAACGTGGATTGGGTTTAGTGAAATCTTGATTTGGTCCAAAATCACTATACCATTGCGCTTCAAAACCTTCGTTCCATCCTTCAACCAACACTTCATCGAAACCATGTTTGGCAGCAAAGTCGATATGTTTAATGGTGTTTTCAGTTGTTGCTCCCAACTTAGGACCTTGATGAAATGACCAGTTATCAATATGAATTCCCCACCAAATACCAACATACTTCATCGGTTTCACCCAGGATACATCACCTAGTTTGTTGGGTTCATTTAGATTTAAAATGAGATTCGATTCAATCAAGTCACCCGGTTTTTCAGCAATCTGAATGCTTCTCCATGGTGTTTTAAAAGATCCCCTAGCTTTCACCTTTATTTGATCTTTCCAGGGAACAAGGTCACATTTCAAAGTGTTTGTTCTGTTTCCATAAAGCGTCATACTGGCATAATCAACCAGCGCTGCTTCATGAATACTGATATACAAACCGTTGGTCGTTTCGATTGTCAATGGCGTGTGCACAGAATCGAGTTTATTTATTGTGTTCTTGTTATAAAGAAGCTCGTACTTCTGCTTATTATATGCCAGAATGCACCATGCCTTATGATTGTCGACGAATGAGAATTCCGTTAATTCATCCATTATCTTAATAGAATCAATACCATTTTGCTGCGGCAAAATATATCTAAATCCTACTCCATCATTGAACACTTTAAACTCAATCTTCAATTTTCTTTTGGGCTCACGGCTCTCCTGTAATTCGATCAATAGTCGCTGATGATGGTCGCGCACTACTTTTTCCTCACCCCAGGGTTGTTCCCAGGTTTGGTCCACCTTTGATAGATCGTAATTTAAAATAGTCAAATGACTATCCAGCGGCGCCATCTCTTTAAAATTAAAGCCCATAGCTGACTTAGCAATTAACTCCTTTTCATCATATCTTACTGAATAAGATAATTTAGAATCTGAATTATCAAAAACTACCACTACTTTTCCATCAGGCGATTTAACACTAAGAGATTGATTGCCTGATTGCCGGTTGCAGCCAGTAATTGCCATAATTATAACTCCAATGAATAATCGTAATTTCATCTTTAAAATTTTACTTTCTTTTTCAAATTGAACTAATTCGTTGTCGTCTTTACTATTACAGTACGCCTTTTACTTTAAAAACAATTGCATAGTTAGCTGGTCTTTCTTCGGGAACATCCAGGGTCAGACTGTCAGAATTCTGCTTATAGTTGATTTTAGCTTTGCTTCCGATCATTTTAATGGAACTAATCTTTTTGGAACAGTACTTCGAGTTAAATCCAAGAGTCGGCAGTTTAATTTCTCCTTCTTCTGGATTCAATACAAATACATACAGTACATTATCCTTTGTGGTAAACCGCACTTCATTACCCCCATAAGCCGGACTATCTATCGTTCTTTCGTTAAAATGACCTTTACCTTTGTTCTTTTTCAAAGCCTTCAGGTCAGCATTCGTAATACCTTTTTCTTCAAGCACTTGTATGTAAGAATCGAAGTTATCACCATAGGTAAGCCATGGTTTACTTGCATAAATAGCTTCACTATTAAGGTTAATCCATGCGCCTAAATCGTCGAGAATTACCTTATGATCCGGGGGAATGGTTCCATCCGGCAATAATTCCACGTTCAACAGCAAATTCCCGTTTTTGCTATTCATATCGATTAACATTTCGATAAGTGTACGGGCATTATGGTGGCTGGGATCATCCTTTTTATAGAACCAGTGTGTAAAAGTGAGCGTTCCCTGCCATGGGTTCGGTTGTATTTCATTGGCCACACCCCGCTCAATATCACTTATTGTCGATGGTTCATTTTTCATTTTCCCGGCTACTACAGCATCTAATTTTCCATATTTTTGTAGTTTATAATTATAAAACGCACGACATACTTCCTTTCCATAATCGCCATAAGGAAACCCAAAGCCATCGAACCATAACATGTCCACATCATATTTAATGGCCAATTCTTTATGACGTAAAACCCAGGTTTCTTTCATTTGCTTAATCCATTCCGGTGTCCGCTTAGCCGGAGGTAAGCCATATAGGTCGGCGGGGTCTAATCCTTCCCACCACGTGCCAATGCCATCTTCTTTGGTCAAATTACCATCGTAGGGCACTCCCTTTAGCGGGCCTGATGCATCGGCACCAAAGGCGGTAAGCCACCAATCCAAAAAACGATCATCATGAGAGCTAACACCAAATGGCATATTGTATTTCTCAGCCGACTTTTTGAATTCCCCGATAATATCCCGTTTAGGACCCACATTTACTGAGTTCCACGGCTGATAAGTAGAGTTAAAATTATCGAAGTGGTCGTGGTGGTTAGCCAGTACCACAAAATATTTTGCACCGAGATCTTTTGTGAAATACTTCAAGAGTTTGTCCGTATCCAGATTTTCAGCTTTCCATGCATTAATAACGTCTTTAAATCCTTTTTCTGACGGATGTCCATAGGTTTTATTATGGTAGGGATATGCATTTTTACCAAATTGTTGACTGCCTACATCTTCCTGATACATGTGCCGTGCATACCAGCCACCACCAAATTCTGGCTGCGACTGTGCCCCCCAGTGTACCCAAATTCCAAAGCGGGCTTCAGCAAACCAGGCCGGACATTCAAAATGCTCCCTTAATTCTTCCCAACTCAATTCCTTATTTTGGGAATGGGCCTCCTCATTAAATAATGGTAAGAGCAATAAGGCTATGGAAAATTTAATAATTCTGATTTTCATCTTATTTAAATTGTGTAATTTCTAAGGTGTAATTTGGAACTCCTATAATTGATATCCTAATGTGTAAGAATAGATTTAGTTTAGTCGTTTCGTTTCTGAATAAAGACCAAAATCGGGCGCCGCTAAAATGGCCGGGTCTTTGGCTTCATCCATGAGCTTTTTTAATTCAGATTCCAATTCAGTTATTTTATCCTTTGAGCCAGCATCATTAATCAGGTTATTAAGTTCAAGAGGATCCTCTTTAAGGTTGAAAAGTTGCTTATGGGTAACATCTCCCATTTTGCTAATGATCAACTTAAAATTTCCCTTGCGCACAGCTCTGTGTCCCCCCAATTGTGGTTCATCTTTATAGGTATCTTTTTTATAAGAATGATAGGCAAAATAAATCGATTCCCTTACAGATAATGAACTATCCTGAATTAATGGGGCAATATCCCTGGTTTGGATACTTGTTGGAATATCCAATCCGGACAAGTTACATAAAGTTGGGAATAGGTCGTGCAGATAAACAAAGGCCTCTCTCTTTTCTCCTTTAGGAATGCTTTTTCCACAAAACACAAATGGGATTTTCACACTGTGCTCATAAACGCTTTGTTTGCCCATTAAGCCATGTTGGCCAACTGCCAAACCATTGTCGCCAGCAAACACCACAATCGTATGTTCTTTGTTCCCAGAGGCTTCCAGTGCATCCAGTATTCTACCAATATGATGATCTGTTGCCGTAATCATGGCATAATAATCGCCAATGTGCTTTTTTACTTCCTCCTCACCCCTGGGGAATCCTGCCAGTAACTCATCACGGATTTTACTGTTGGATATTGGAAAGGGATGTTCGGGCATAAAATTAGGCGGTAACGAAACATTTGCTTTCGAATACATCGCGTGGTATTCATCGGGTGCAGTGCGTGGGTCGTGCGGAGCCGTAAAGGAAACATACATCAGGAAAGGTTTTTCCTGTTTTTCGGAACCTAAAAATTCTATGGCAGCATCTGCAAATAGTTCACTGGAATACTTTTCTTTATTTCTGTAATTTTCACCCCAACCATTAATCGAATCAAAATCGCTCACAGCAAGTCCAAAGTGGGTTGACATACCTCCTAAAAACAATGCCTTGCCTTTTACAAAACCACGTTCTATCCAATCTTTGCCATTGTGCTGCTTACCGGTAGTAAAAGTAGTATAGCCATGTTGGCGAAAATATTCAGGGAAAGTCAGTAAGTCACATTTTCCTCTTTCTTTTGCCGGATAGGCCCAAGCCGTATGTACATTCCCGGGAATGCTAAAATAATGAACACCTGTCATTAACATTGCCCGACTTGGCGAACAAACGGCGGCATGAGGAGCCCCTAAAATATATGCGTTATTAAAACTTACTCCGTTGGTAACGAGCTTGTCAAGGTTTGGAGTTTTTACTTCATTATTTCCAAGGGCGCCCATGGTACCGTAACGTTGATCATCGGTAAACAGAAATAATATATTTGGTTTCGACTCCTTTGTTTTTTCTTTATATGTACAAGAAGAAACAATAAGCTGACCAATAAACAATATTCCAAAAAACACTTTTAGTTTCATATTTAAATCTAGTCTCGTTACAAACAAATTTGAATTGATTTTCCGGTAAAACATGACGAGTTCGAAGGTTGAGCTCCTCCTACGGAAATCGTATATTGGCCCGGTAGGGTATTTTTCTCACCTTGTTCGGTAACGCCACCTATATCCATAGCTTGTATTTCAAATGACATCAACTTTTTTTCACCTGGTTTAAGATGTATCCGCTGAAATCCTTTCAGTGATCTAATGGCTTGCCCCTGCCTGTTTTCCTCTGGCGAAACGTATAATTGCACCACTTCATCTCCAGCCATTTTACCCGTATTCTCCACTTCAACCTGAACAGTGAAAGCTTGTTTCCCTGTGATTTTTTTAGGCACTTTCACATCACTATATGTAAAACTTGTGTAGCTAAGACCAAAGCCAAACGCATACTGCGGGGTTCCTTTGAAATAACGATAAGTGCGATTGTCCATATCGTAGTCCGAAAAATCAGGTAAATCCGAATCATTTTTGTAAAAAGTAAGTGGTAGTCTTCCCGAAGGATTATAATCGCCAAACAGAATATCTGCAACGGCTGTACCGGCAGATTGACCGCCATACCAGGCCTGAATAATGGCGTCTGCATTTTCAGATTCCCATTCCATGCCCATAGCACTCCCGCTCATATTTATATACACCAGTGGTTTCCCAGTCGCCTTTATGGCTTTCATCATTTCCGTTTGCACTTCAGGTAAAGCAATTGTAGTTCGATCTCCTTTGTAAAACCCCTCTTTTCCTCCTGCTTCACCTTCTTCACCTTCCAGAGCCGGGCTAATACCACCTACAAATACTATGACGTCAGCATCTGTCACTTTTTTAGTCACTGAGGATATGCTCTTCCCTTCAAATAGTTTGGTATAGTTGACACCAGTATCAAAAATTACATTGACCTGATCTCCCAGCTTTTCTTTTATCCCGGTAAGCGGGGTGATGATTTCACCTGGAATACCATTGTAATTCCCCAGTAACATCTCTTTATTGTTAGCATTGGGACCTATCACTGCAATGGTTTTTATGTTTTTATGAAGTGGCAATACCCCATTATTTTTCAACAGCACCATGGATTGACGAGCCATTTTTAGCGCATGCTCAGCGTGTTCAGGAGCATTTAAAACAGCGTAAGGGACCTTGTTAAACGGAACGCTTTCCTTTTTATCAAACATACCCAATCGCATTCGGATCATGAAAAGTCGTTTCACCGATTCATTCAGTTTTTCTTCATCAATCAGGTCATTTTTAACGGCTTCTGTCAACGAATTATAAGTCCAGTGCTTATCCCAAAATTCACCGCACTCCAGGTCAGTCCCCATTTTTACGGCATCTGCAGAAGCGTGCTGCTCATCCGGGGAGGTTTTATGTGTCTTCCAAAAATCGGTAACAGCACCACAATCGGATGTTACATAACCGGTAAAGCCCCATTTGTTTCGTAGTATATCCACCATTAATTTCTCATTCCCACAACATGGAACTCCCTGATAACGATTGTAGGCACACATTACCGATGAAACGTTGGCATCAACAACCAGGTCGCGAAAAGCTGGTAAATAGGTATTCCACAAATCATGATCACTAACATCCACATCAAATGTATGCCGAGTAGATTCAGGTCCGCTGTGAACAGCAAAGTGCTTGGCACAAGCTGAAGTTTTTAGGTAGCGGGGATGATTCCCCTGAAGGCCTTTTACGATCGAAACACCTAGCTGTCCAGTAAGGTAAGGATCTTCCCCGTAGGTTTCCTGACCTCTTCCCCAGCGAGGGTCGCGAAAAATATTGATGTTAGGGGTCCAAAATGTTAAACCCTTATATCGCAGTCCGTTTTCACCATCTTTTAAGCCCTGGTTATAGATAGCCCTGGCCTCAGTGGCACAAATCTCACCCATGTTCTGTACGGCCTGCCTGTCGAAACCTGCTGCTAATGCAATGGCTTGCGGGAATACAGTTACAGTATCCTTCGAACGCGCCACGCCATGAAGGGTTTCATTCCACCAGTTGTAAGCCGGCACTCCCAATCGGGGTATGGCCGGGGCATATTCCTTCATTTGTGAAACTTTTTCTTCCAACGATAAACGCTTAACAAGATCGTTGACCCGCTCCTCAAAACTCAATTCTTCATTCTGAAAAGCAAATTCGTTTTGTCCATTCATGCCAAGACATGAAATCAAGATAACTCCTATCAATAATAACTTCTTCATAAACAGTAATGAAATAATTATAATCCACCATTAAATCCTCTGATCCTGAGACTTATTATTACCGATAAACCGAACAGTTTTTACTCGCCACGAACCAGAACAGACCAGGATAGTGCAAATGTAATTATAATAAGGTCGTTATAAAAAAATCGGATGAAAAATTTGCTTTCTATTCATTAACTCACCCAATCAATTGATGAACTCCTATATATCGTAAATATCCTATGACAATGTGGGGGATAATTCTTGAATTGAATTAGGGTTGAAACAAATGCATTTGAATGTAATTAGCGGGTTAAAAGTCCAAATAACTCGGTCATACAAGGCGTTTGATTCGCTATTTACAATTACCCCAAGCACTGCTTGGCGCTTAATTGAGTATGACTTTCAGCCTATTGCGTATTTGGGTATTAATAATTTTTCAACCCTTAACTACATGATTGGTCAAATCATTGATTTTCCATGACATAGTAGTATTACAAAGGCGTCTGTACCTCTTTACGCCAATTCCTCAAATCTTTTAGCATCCGCTCGGCCTTGGTTTTCTTCTCTTTTGAAAGATCATGCTCTTCACTGATATCATTTTTCAAATCATACAATTCAAAGGTTCCGGTTTCATACCATTCAATCAACTTATAATCACCCTCTCTGATGGCTGAGGCTTTTGGCATGCCGATAACTTTTTTAAGTTTATCACCCAATGGGAAATGCCAGTACGCAGCTTCTCTTTGCTTTATTGATTTACCCAATAGATTATTTTTAAAGCTTACCCCGTCAAGATGCTGTTCTGGTTTCTGATCCAATCCGACTATATCCAACAATGTTGGGTAGTAATCCACGCCCGAAACGATTCGCTCACTTTGACTTCCGGCCTCCAATTTCCCAGGCCATTTCACAATTAAAGGCACCCTGATTCCACCTTCGTACAGCCAACATTTACCGCCTTTTAAGGGTACATTTGAAGTACTTTTCCCGCGAGTTCCCATTTTACATGCGTCACCTCCATTATCTGAGGTAAACACAATAATAGTATTTTCAGATAGATTTAATTCATCAAGAAGGGCCACAATATTATTCAGGCTCTCATCCACACTTTCAATCATTCCGGCATAGGTGGCATTATCCTGATACAATTTCTGATTAGCTTCCATTACTTTTTTTGTCTCGCCAATCTCTACTCCTGAGTCATTGATGATTTGCTGGTATTTTTGTCTTAACGAATCCTTTGCCTCAAAAGGCGTATGCACCGCGTAATGCGACAGATAAACAAAGAAAGATGAATCCTTATGAGCTCGTATAAATTTCATAGTCTCACTGGTTAATCTGTCCGTCAGGTACTCACCCTCCTGCCCATCTTCCAGATCAGGCACATTTCTAAAATCATCACCCTTTTTATATGGATAGAAATAGGATGCCGGCGCTCCTGCATCATGTCCGGCAATATTCACATCAAAACCCTGATTATGAGGAAAAGCACCTTCTTTACCCAAGTGCCACTTTCCGGCAAAATAAGTTGTATACCCACCTTCTTTCATCGCTTCTGCCAATGTTACTTCATTGGGATGCATCGTACCGTATTCCTCCGATTTACGGTTACGGGACATGTATTTCCCTGTCATGATAGCGAAACGAGAAGCAATGCACATAGAGTGCGCGGCATAGGCCTGCGTGAATTTTACGCCTTCATTGGCCAGTTTGTCAATAGTTGGTGTCTGGTATATTTTTGATCCATAACAACCAGTATCGGTCCAGCCCATATCATCTACTAAAAAGAAAATAATATTAGGTCGCTTAGAAGGTTCCACATTCGAATTACTTGCCTGTGTAACAACACTCAACAACAGTACAAAACTTAATAATTTCAACTTATTCATATTAATAACTTCTTAGAGATACATTCTATTTTAATGGCTTATTCTCTTGAATTGATTTCTTAGCATTCTCAGCCATTTTCATCAATTTTTCAACAAGCTTTGCATGGTGTTCGGCTACATTATTAATCTCCCCCAAATCGTTGCTTAAATCATACAATTGCCTTGGAACTTTGCGTTTTTCATTGGCTAATACATATTTCCAATTCTTATAGCGAATACTTTGCAAACCTCTATTAGGGTTAAACAGATAAACAGCCTCGTGTGGTGATAAGGCATTTTCCTCACATTTGATAAGCGGCAATATATCCTTACCGTCAATTATCCTATCTTCGGGCACTTTACAACCAGTAATATTGGCCAGAGTAACAAATAGGTCCATAGCTGTTATTACTTCGTTATTGACTGAACCTGCAGGAATGTTGCCAGGCCATTTCATTATGCAACTGACTCTTGGGCCTCCTTCATATTTCTCTTGGTATTTACCGCCTCTTAACATATGCTCACGGTTAGGATCAGTAAATCCTGCTTTTCCATAACAGTTTTCCATTTCCAAATCACGCTTTATTAAAGGGCCATTATCTGATGAGAAGATTATAATTGTATTCTTCTCAATGTTTAAACGCCTTACTGTTTCCATGATAATGCCAACACTCCTATCAAGGTACTGAACCGCATCGCCATAGGCACCAGCTTTACTCATTCCTTCGAATCCTTTTGGAACATAATACGGGGTATGTGTTTCAATATTAGCATACTGTAAATAAAAAGGCTTCTCTTCTTTTACCGAACGATAAATAAACTTGCAGGCTTCACGGGTAAATAAAGCTGGTAATTCAGCCAGGTCATTATTGTCACAACGTTTAATAATCTGCGCCTGTTCGACTAATGGGATTTTCGGGTCGCTCACACCATTACGACGCCATCCGGATCCTCCAAGTCGCTCGGGACCATGATCATTAGCATAGGGGACACCAAGAAACTCATCAAAACCATGAACACAAGGCAAATATTGAGGCAAGTGGCCCAAATGCCACTTACCATAAAGAGCTGTTTTATACCCTTTTTCCTTTAACAGTTCTGTTATGGTTGTTTCTAGCTCATCTTCTAAACCCGAATATGTGTGAGGAAATAAAACAGTAATTCCCTTTCCATTATTTAATCGAGGGGCATAACGACCTGTTAGCAAAGCAGCACGAGAAGGTGTGCAAGTACCATGAGGAGAATAAAAGTTGGTGTACTTTGCTCCTTCTGCTGCCAACCTATCCAGATTTGGGGTTTCAATATCCTTGCTTCCAAAGCAACTTAAATCATCATAGCCAACATCATCAGCAAGTATGTGAATAACATTTAGCTTCTGAGAATTCTGTGCCTTTGTTTCAAAACACCAGACTGATAACAGGATTACTACAACTATAAATAGACTTCTCATGATATTATTTACTAACGGGTACATAATTAGGATTCATCTGAATAGGAACAGGAGCTTTCACTTCTTTCCTCCAGACTTTTAATTCTTTCAGTAATTTTTCAGCCAATTCAGGCATCTGTTTGGCCATATTATAGGCTTCGCCAGGATCCTCCTCCAGATTATAAAGCTCAAGGCCGCCATCTTCGAAATATTCATGCAGCTTCCACTTACCCTTCCGCATTACTGAACCTGGACGTGTTCTAAAAAGCGGATCTCGTGCCTGCTCTTTTAAAGGATCTACTGACTGCAGGTAAATAGGGAAATGCCAGAATAAAGCTTCGCGTTGAAGTGGTTGTTCATTCACCATTAAAGACAATAGCGAGCAACCATCCATAGCTTGTTTTTTACTTTGTTTAATATTCACAGCCTCTAAAATGGTTGGATAAAAATCAAGGCCTGAAACCGGTACTTTAATCACCTTAGCTTTTGGTATGTATTGTGGCCAGCTGATAATTAATGGTTCCTTTATACCACCTTCGTAATATGAGCCTTTACCTGCCCGTGCCGGAAACTGTGATGAGATATTAGCAAGACCGCCATTATCAGAAAAAAAGATTAACAAGGTATTATCAAATACTCCTTCCTGCTTAAGTGTTTCAATCAATCGACCGATATTTTGATCGGCACTTTCCACCATTGCTGCATAAACCGGGTTGTTTTGTCCGTTGTTTCCTTCCTTTTGGCTATACTTTTGTATTATCTCTTCTTTACCCTGCAATGGGGTATGAACAGTGTAGTAAGGTAAATACAAAAAGAAGGGCTGATCCGACACTTCCGGCTTGTTGTCTTTTATAAAATGAATCGCTTCGTTGGTCAATCTATCAGTTAAGTACTCACCATACGGCCCATCTTTAAGGTGGGCATTTCTATATGGACTAAAATAGGATTTGGGATGCCCTGCGTGTGAACCTGCAATATTAATATCAAATCCTTGCGTACATGGATCCTCACCCAAATGCCATTTGCCCATTTGCACTGTTTTATAACCAGCTTCTTTCAATGCTTCTGCAATGGTGATAATACTATCGGCTAATGTTGTTGTATTTGGTATAGGAATCAGTTTCCGGGTATGTGCCTTTCCTCTTTCGGATGACCCAACTGTGTAAATGCCATGGCGAGGTGTATTCATACCTGACATTATGCATGCCCTGCTGGGAGCACAATTGGCAGCTGGTGCATAGGCATTTTTAAACACTATACTATTGGCAGCCAACTCATCAATATGAGGTGTTTCATAATAGTTACTTCCCATGAATCCTACATCTTTCCAACCTAAATCATCCACCAAAATGAACACAACATTAGGTCGCTCAGAATCTGTATTTCCCCTATTATCGGCTTGTGCCGAAGTATATATTATTAGCAGCAATAGGCACAATAATTTCATTCTAATCATCTTAGTATCTTTTTAATGATTTAATCCCCTCAACCAATCACATTTACTCATTTGTTCATTACCACTTTTCACTAATCGACAAAAAAGTTTTATAGGCCTCTTGAGTTTTCTTAGATACCGCTTTACCCTCAAAGGCATTCATAAATTCACTGGTATTGCCCCAAAAAGTGTGCATCAAACCTTTCATGCGAGAGGCAATCTCTTCCGAGCTCTCTTTATGTAAGGTATTCATCTCATTTAATTGCTGAATTGCAACAGACGGCATATGATATGAACAGCTAATAACCGGAAATCCTTTAATGGCAAAATAAGTCGCAGTATGAGGTGCTATTTTATAATGCCAGTCACAAATTACGATATCCCTTGAAACCAAATCGATAGCCGGATGAGTTCCATTAGTGGCCGCCTGCCATTTGCCCAATCCGGTAACTTCACCATCAAGATAACGATCGCCCCACATCCACATCTTCACATTATGTGAACTCAGGAAACCATGAAGTTTATTTACTTCTCCGGCAAAAAGTTTTGCTTTGTCCAGCCCTTTACAATGAGTGCATCCGTCTTCACCCAACACAAATACTTCATCCATTCCCACATGCAAATCCGTAGCTTCAAAAACGTCGATGGTTTCTTTTAAGATATCAAATAGTACCCCATGTAGCTTAGGATGTAAAGGACAATAACTGCGGCAGTAAAAATCTTTATCATTAATTTGCGCTTCAGGATTTTCTTCCAGCTCGGGATAAGCTTTAAGGATTGCTCTGATATTTTTCTCATCGGCGCCCCATGATTGATGACCTAAACAGTTCACCAACGGTACCAGTTCGATGTTATTCTTTCTGCAAACGTAAAGAATCTTTTTAGCGCCTTTGTTTGAAAGCGTCTTCTTCTCCCTGATTTCCGGTCTGGATAAATACTCCAGGTGATAATTTACTTTTAGTATCAAATGATTGACCTTTCGGGGAGCTAGCTCCTTTTCAATGAACTTAACAAAGACATCAACTTGTTTTGTATCAGGAGTGGAAAGCATGATACCCCGCACGGGTTGATTATTCCCAGCACTCTGTGCTAAAGAATAGAAGCTGTTACCTGCCAAGATCATAAGCAAGAATGAAAATACAATCTGCTTCATGTGTCTAACTTCATTTGTAATTGCCACATGGAACTCACTAACATTAATCATCGACGGCGTTGACCTCATGATTCTCATGTACAAGCAAGATTTACTCACGGCTTGGTTCATATGCTCCTAATATTTTAAATTAATTCAACCAAAAAATATACAATCCAGCATATCTCCTTCTATTGAATCTGATTCTCATTAACTTTTCTCCCATTCCAAATATGATTGACTTCCTCAGCCAATGCATTCTGCCTGCTGTATTCAACAGGTATATCATTGTTAAAGTCATGCGTTACTAACCAGGTGAACACCCCGTTCCAGCCTTGTTTTTTAGCATACTTTACTATCTCTCTCACATCTGTTGTACTCCAAACGGCATGACCATTAATCACTTTTTCATTCAAAGCCTCCTCTCCATATGTTTCATACAAAAACGACATATTCTTCCCTCCTTTTTCGCCCTCTTTGGCGTATTCAGGAATCAAATAAGAATAGTAACCAATTCCACACAGGAATTTAACCTTCTGCTTGGCTGTAAAACCTTCGGGATAAAAGTTTTCCCATTCCCCCATTTTCGCTTTTTTCACTTCCACATCCATTTGTCCGGTTTGCGGATTATATCCGAGGTATTGCATTACATTGATATAATCGACCATTTGCTCCCCAATAATTTTATCGTAGGCCATGTATTGCCCGGCAGGTCCATTTTCATCGGCCTTTCGTGGTATACACATATCTCCGTAAGCCATCCCTTTTGGTGGTCGTATGGCACAAACAGAGACTTTCAGACCTGCCTCTTTTACTGCTTTCATCAATCTTCTGTATCCAACAGCTTGTATCTTATTTGGTGGAAATTCCCAATCAAAATCAACACCGACAAATCCTAATTGACGCACAAACTTTTCTAATCTGACAGCATAATCCTTCGTCATTTTTTCATCTTCAAGCACTACCCCTAAACTGCCACCAGTAAGCCATCCGGCTGCTTTCTGCGACACCCACAATTTCATACCTTTCTTTTTGAAGTAATACATCACTTCATCCACCACTTCCCGACTACACAAACGATTTCTCAGTGCTTGCTCTTTAATAGGCCTACCAAGGTAATCTTCACCTTCAAACACTTCAGGCCATTCCGATTCATTCCAACGCGTGATTATACTTCCATCTTTACCCGTCATGTATACTCCGTTAATAAGCGCTATGTCAGAAATACCTTCCCACCTGTACGAATCAAGGATTGATTTGACATCTTCTGGTTCTACTTCATGTAATTTCAGATGAGGCATGGATACGTAAGCCAAACTCATAAATGACTCATCAATTGGATTGTTCTTACTCGCAGTATTTACACATGCACTAAGTCCGCTAAACAAAAAAAGTGCAATTAAATACTGTATTATAGATTTTTGCATAACATTCTGATTTAAGTTCGTTTATTATTCCCTTTTAAAACTCTATTAAGGGTAAAAAAAAGCTTCTGTTCCCCCGTGACTGGGGAACAAAAGCTGGATAGGTTTTGGTTTTAGAGAATTTTAATGATTTAGTGCTTTATATTTTTTTTACTTAGAAAACGTTCCAGGTTTTCTTGATCCTGCTCATTACTATCGCCGTATTTCCGGCGCACATCGTCTAACTTGGTGTGCATATCTTTTCGAACTACGGAATAATCTGGATTGTCATACACATTATTCATTTCAGAAGGATCCTTTAGCAGGTCATACAGCTCCCAGGTATCTGAGTCGTAATAGAAATGAATAAGTTTATAACGATCGGTTCTCACTCCATGATGGCGTTGCACATTGTGCTCTCCAGGATACTCGTAATAGGTATAATAGATGGCATCGCGCCATTGCTCAGTTTTGCCATTGACAAGCTGACGAAATGATTCTCCTTGTATATCTTCAGGAATAGCTGTTTGTGCATAATCTAAAAAGGTAGGTGCGAAATCCAGGTTCTGGATTAACTCATCAACAACAGTACTCGCGTGAATTTCTTTTGGGTAGCGCATTAACATGGGCGTGCGAAACGACTCTTCGTACATAAAACGCTTATCGAACCAACCATGCTCACCAAGGTAAAATCCCTGATCGGAGGTATACACCACGATTGTATTTTCGGCCAATCCGTTCTGATCGAGATAATCCAACACCTCACCAACACCGTCATCCACGGACTGTATGGTACTTAGGTAGTCTTTCATATAGCGATTGAATTTCCATAATGCCAATTCTTCACCTTGGAGGTTTTGGGATTTAAAATCAGCTATGATAGGATCGTAATGAGCATCCCAAGCTGATTGTTGTGCAGAATCCATGCGATTATACATATTCTGCGCAAAACGCCTGTATTTAGTTTGTATTTCTTCTTCTTTATCCAGCATCTTCAGATCATAGACCAGATCCATATGCTCGAATATGCCCATCTCATGCTCTGCTGCCACGGGTCTGTTCTCATAATTATCAAAGAAGTTGGCCGGTGGCGTAAAAGTGGAATCTTCAAATAGTTTTAAATATTTCTTTTCGGGCATCCAGGTGCGGTGAGGTGCTTTTTGGTGATAAAGCATTAGAAAAGGTTTATCCTGATCGCGTTTATTCTTTAACCAATCCAAGGCAATATCGGTTGTTATTTCAGTACAATAGCCCTGATACTGCTTTTGCACACCATTCTCAATAAAATCGGGATTATAATATTGGCCTTGACCTGGTAATACATTAGAGTAGTCAAATCCCTGTGGCAATCCATTAATATGGATTTTACCTATCATCGCGGTTTGGTAACCGGCTTTCTGGAGCTGCTTGGCAAAATTATCCTGGTTCCAGTCAAACTCCTGTAGGTTATCTACTTTGCCGTTAACAAAACTATGCTTGCCGGTTAACATCACTGCCCGACTGGGCGCGCAAATAGAGTTGGTAACATACCCTCGTGTAAAGAGTGCTCCCTCATTTGCGATTCGGTCAATATTAGGTGTATTATTTAATTCATGTCCATAGGCACTAATGGCCTGATAGGCATGATCATCACTCATGATAAATACGATATTGGGTTGTTTCTTAACCTTTTGCTGTGCACAAGAACCTAACAAAATCACTCCAATAAGACCTACAAAAATGAGATAGTTTTTTTTTAGCTTAATCATAAAAAAGCAATTATTTTTTAATACAAAACGATTAATAGCAATCCCCAAAACAAACATATTAACAGTATAAACAAAACAAAGGTTAAGATCTTTAATCGCTTTATTTTATTAAAATTAGAGTGATTATCAATAGTATTACCCTCCACTATTACTTTTTCTTTAATCCTCATATACTTATACCCTGCATTTGAGTGTCGTTCATCGTTATTAACTTACTATTTAATGAGACTAAGAACAAATCTTAGTAATCTGCGACCTCAATCACTTGTACTTCTGTTTGTCGATTCAGGTGCCATACAAACAAATAGTGTCCACCATTACAATCATCTACTGAAATACGCCCATTATCAATTCTTATTTCAGCAATTGGCTTATTCGTAATCACATCCCCTTTTAGATTAAAAATAGTTACTAGTCCATCGGGGTCTTTTTCATTAAGTCTTTGCGATACATTTTTAATAGCATCTTCACATACCAACTTCATATCGTTTCAATTAATTTGTTAATAGGTCGTCATCGAAGAGATAAAAAATGAGACTGATCAGTTTTGATGGCCTCCCGACACATCATAATCTATACAATAATACTGATCAGTCTCATTTACGCTACAGATAATGTAACAGCATGAGGCTGTTAAATCGTATACTATATAATTACCATTCTGGATTTTGCTCCAACAGTAAATTCTCAGATAAACTTTCTAATGGAATTGGTAATAAGTAATGTTTTAGTTCATTAAAAGTACGATCTGTTTCACCTGCACCTCCCAAGTATGGAGCCAAATAACCATTGGCATCTACTTTTGTTTTACTTGTCTTGAAAGATTCATTAGGTGTTCCGGTAGCTAAACGCATTCCCCTAACAGGCTTTACTAGAAACTGACCTAACTTCCATCGCATCAAATCATCATAACGAAATCCCTGACAAGCAAGTTCAACACGTCTTTCACGACGAATCTCTTCCAATAACACCTCTGGTCGCTTACTAGGTAATAGCAAAGCATAATCGTTACGATCTGCTGGTTCGGGTAATAAACCGGCAATAGTCATTTCAGTCATACCCACGCGCTGGCGCAGTTTATTTATAGAGTTATCAATCACCTCCTGTGTACACTCGCCTAATTCAGCACATGCCTCGGCATAAGCCAATAACACTTCTGCATATCTAAAGATAGGGGCATCCATATTTGAGGCATTAAAATACTCAGCATCAAAAGATAAAGATAAATGATAACCAGTTGTTGTCAGGTTCCATTTTTGTACTGCCTTGCCATTGTATTTACTTCCTGACAACATTGGCACTGGCCACGGTGTAGATCCTTTACTATAGGTCCAAACGCCACCTTCTGGTGCCCAATAGATGGTCTGTAGTAAACGTGGATCTCTGTTAGCCAATTCTTGTTCAATATCATCATCAAATGAACCATCATAATGAGTTCCATCTGCATTCAGGTAATCATCTACCATATCTTTGGTTAAGCCCGTATCGCCATTTCTATAACGTAAACGCGAATGTCCATGCACACCAGTCTCGTAGCGTTTAATAAGAATTAACTCACTATTAGCTAGCATATCTTCTGTGCGAAACAACTCATTGTATGGCTGATCACCTGACTGATATAAAGCATACTTACCAGATTCTATCAATTCTAAAGCAGCATCGCGAGCTTCCTGAAGAAAAATTTCGTGATCACCCAGTCCGTGGTACTTTCTGAACGTACCTTCGTGCAAACAGATTCTTGCTTTTAATGCTAAAGCAGTGAATCGATTGATGTAATCATTAGCTTTGGTATCGCCATCTTTAATGTGCTCACAGGCAAAATTAAGATCAACCAACACAGAATCCATCACATCTTTACGAGGAGTTCGAGGCCCATATAATATATCATCATCTGCTATGGTAACTGCTTTTGTAAAGAAGGTAACATCACCAAATTTCTTCACCTTTTTAAAATAAAACCAAGCTCTCCAGAAATGAGCCAAACCAGCGTAATGATTCTTAACAACATCGCCTTCAGGAGAATTTACTACACCTTCCAAGAAAAAGTTACAACGGCGTAATTGTTTCCAATTATCAACATGACCCCAGCCACCTTTTGTATCTGGAACAGAATGTAAGCCTGCAGCCACTAAATCATAATTAGCGCGTGCCATGTTATCGCTCTGCTCATCCTCAAAAATGTAACTTTTATCTTTACCAAAGCCCCAACCGGTGGTATGCCCTTTTATATCTTTATAATACTCGTTGGAGTATTGCTCCATTAAGTTTTGCGTCCAGGGTGTAGCCAAAGAAAGTTCATCTTTTGGCACCTGCTCAAGGAAATCGTCGTTACATGCCAACAAGGTAAAGCATGATAACACTAATGCTATATATTTAAATTTCATGTGTTTATTTTTTATTAAGTACATAATTAGAAAGTTACATTAGCTCCAAATGCTACTGTCTTTTGGAAAGGATAAATCTTTCC
>Ga0070728_10002026_pt1 | contig 26952 bp, 25 predicted proteins | sample tdDd471_FD_66723 | JGI IMG/M metagenome (GOLD analysis project Ga0070728, IMG submission 66723) | Marine sediment microbial communities from the Atlantic coast under amendment with organic carbon and nitrate - tdDd47.1 | ecosystem: Environmental > Aquatic > Marine > Coastal > Sediment | place...
ATTTGCAGCGCAGGAGAAGAACTCCGCGGCGACCCTCATCGCAGGAACCGCTTCTCGTCCCGTTTGACCCGGTCCATGCCCTGCAGGCGGAAGATCTCCTCGACGCTGACGATCGCCTTGTCGGCGCCCTGGATGCCGCCCTCGTCGAGGATCTGGCGGAACACCTGCTGCATGGCCGTCACCGCGGCCCGGATCGCGTGGTTGCCCCAGATCGCGATGGCGATCTTGCCGAGCGCCTTCATCCGCTCGACCGTGAACTCCGGGTAGGCGGTCGGCACCACCACAATCGGCACCTTGCCCTGCCAGGCCCGCACGTAGCTCTCGACCTCGTCCGGGGTCTTCTGCTTGGAGTGGATCAGGATCATGTCGGCGCCGGCTTCCTCATAGGCCGCCGAGCGGGCCAGCGCCTCGGCCTCGCCGAGCCCGGCGATCAGCGCCTCGCAGCGGGCGATCACCAGGAAGTCGGGGTCCTTGCGGGTCGCACAGGCGGCCTCGATCTTGCCCTGGAACTCCTCGACCCGCAGCAGGTCCTGGCGGCCGCCGGCGATCAGGCTGGTGACCTTGGGGAACGACTTGTCCTCGATCACCACGGCGGCGGCGCCGGCCCGCTCGTACTGCTCGATCGCGTGGATCACGTTGATGGCGTTGCCGAAGCCGGTGTCGATGTCGGCCACCACCGGCAGGCCGGAGGCCTCGACCATCGCGGCCATGGTCTCCAGGTGCTGGGTCATGGTGACCAGGCTGACGTCGGGCAGGCCGTGCAGCGCCGACAGCTCGAAGCCGCTCGCCCAAATGCCGTCGAACCCGGCCTCGGCCGCCAGCTTCGCCGACAGCGGGCTGTGCCCGGCCATCACCTGCACCAGCCCGCGCTGGGCGATCCGGTCCTTCAGTTGTCTGCCCTTGCTCATGTTCCGGTCTCCGTAGTGGACGGGACCGAGGCTAGGCCGGGGCTGGGGCGCCGCGCCACTCGAAATGCCGAGTTCAGGGCACCGGGATGGCGATCGAGCCGACGGTCTTCACGCTGCCGTCCGGTGCGACCCGGATCACCACCACCTCGCCGGACCGTGTCGAGCGGCCGGTCAGGGCGGAGATGTTCACCTGGTGGGTGACCAGCAGCAGTTTCTCGGCCGGGTCCGCGCCGGCGAGGCGTCGGCGGACCGCCTCGGTCTGGGCGTCGGCGGTGCTGCGGTCGGCGAAGAACGAGTCGAGGGCGGCGAACGCCTCGACCGGTCCGAGCGCGGTCTCCTCGGCGGTGTGGCGGCACCGGCACCAGCGGCTGCTCAGGATGCGGTCGACCGCGATCCCGGCATCCCGGAAAGCGTCGCCGACCGCCCGCGCCTGGGCCCGGCCGCGCGCGTCCAGGTCGCGCTGGGTCGAGCAGTCACCGAGGGTGAAGCCGGGAGGGTCGCCGAACCCCGGGGCCAGGGCATGGCGCATCACCGCTACCGTGCCGGGCTGGCGCAGAGCGTCCCAGGCTTCGGGACTGGCGACCGCCGGCGTGGCGCCGAGCAGGACGGTCAACAGGGCGAGCAGGCGGCTCAGTGGGCGGGTCACGCATCATCTCCGTCGCGATCGATTCACGGATCGAGGTAGCTCGGTTCGCCGGCGCGGCAATCCTCCGGTTGCTCCTGAGGGTTGGCTCCCTGCCGACCCCGATCCTTGAACCGGATTCGGACACGTAATCGACGACCAACGCCGACAAAACGCTCCTAAATTTTAAGGAAGGCCTTAACCGATTCTTTACTGATTGATACTGCAATTAAATATACTCGGTATGGTTGGCGAATGGAGACTTCCGGTCGATGAGCGGGTTTCGAACGGCGAGAGGGTCGGTGGCTGCCATGTCATTCGCGAATGTCACGATTTCGGCAAAGATCTTCTCCATCATCGCCGTCCTCGGCCTTGCGATGCTTGGGGTCGCGGGGGTCGGGATCTCGGCCCTGCACACGCTCGACGAGATCGCCGCGGAGGTGGAGCACGCCAGCCAGGAGGCGGTCGAAGGGGTCCGGCTCACCCAGCTCGTCACCACCTTGAACCGCTCGGAGTACATCATCGCGGCCGAGCCCAGCCCGGACCGGATCGCCCGGATGCAGTCGGTGATCGCGCAGGAGAAGGCCGAGCTGGAATCCCGGCTGGCCGATGCGCGGTCGATGACCGCCCCGACCGAGGTCGAGCTTCTGTCGGTCCTGCAGCGGGTCGAGGCCGGGTTCTCCGGCTACCGGCGCGGCATCGAGGCGCTTCTGAAGGTTGTCGCCGGCGCCGGCGGATCGGTCGAGATCAGCGAGACGCAGCGCCGCATCGTCGAGGCGGTCCGCGCCAATCAGGGCGAGGCCCGGAACCTGAACAGCACGATCCGGGAATATGTGGCGCTGGCCGAGGCCCGGGCGCACGCGCAGGCAGTCATGGCCGAGGAGACCTACCAGCGGATCCGCACGATCATGATCGCGGTGTCGGCCGCCGGGCTGGTGCTGGGGACCGCGCTCGGGATGGCGATCGCCCGCTACGGCATCGTCGGGCCGATCAGGCGGGTGGTGTCGGCGCTGAAGGAACTGGCCACCGGCAACCTGACCACCGACGTCTATGGCGTGGGACGGCGCGACGAGATCGGCGCGATCGCCGGCGCCATGCAGGTGTTCAAGGACAACATGATCCGGACCCGCCAGCTCGAGGACGAGGCGGCCGAGGCCGAGCGCCGGGCGGCGGCCGAGCAGGCCCGCGCCATGAACGCGATGGCCGACCGGTTCGAGGAGAGCGTCGGGGCGATCGTCGAGGTGGTGTCGTCGGCCGCGACCGAGCTGGAGGCCGCCGCCCAGACCCTCAATGTCAGCCTGGAGGAGACCAACAGCCAGGCCGGCACGGTCGCAGCGGCCGCCAACGAGGCGAGCGCCAACGTCGAGACCGTGGCCACAGCCTGCGAGGAGCTGGCGGCGTCGGTCCGCGAGATCGGCCAGCAGGTCACCCAGTCCTCGGCGATCGCGTCGCGCGCGGTCGACGACGCCGAGCGCACCCGGGTCACCGCCGAGGGCCTGGTGGTGACCTCGCAGAAGATCGGCGAGGTGGTCGAGCTGATCCAGGACATCGCCGCGCGGACCAACCTGCTGGCGCTCAACGCGACCATCGAAGCCGCTCGTGCGGGCGAAGCGGGCAAGGGCTTCGCGGTGGTGGCCGAGGAGGTCAAGAACCTGGCCACCCAGACCGCCCGCGCCACCGAGGGCATCACCGCCCAGGTCGAGGAGGTCCAGGGCGTCACGCGCCGGACCGCGCACGCGGTCGAGGAGATCGCCCGGGTCATCGGCGAGAGCCGGGAGATCGCCTCGGCCATCGCGTCGGCGGTCGAGGAGCAGGGTTCTGCCACCCAGGAGATCGCCCGCAACGTCCAGCAGGCCTCGAGCGGGACCAACGAGGTGAGCGGCGCCATCGCCCAGGTCAGCCAGGCGGCGGCGGAAGGCGGCTCGGCGGCGGCGCAGGTGCTGTCCGCCGCCCGCGAGCTCGCGGAGTCCGCCAGCAGCCTGCGGCGCGAGGTCGGCGAGTTCGTGTCGCGCGTGCGGGTCGCCTGAGGCGGGTGCCCCGACGCTTCCTTTTCCGACGGCGCAGCGGCGGGCCAGCACCCGCTCGACGAACTCTGCATGCTGGTCGGGCTCGCGAGCGGCTTCCGCCTGACCGTCACGATCAATCTCCGGGGGACGCCTGTTGCGGCGGCGGGCGCGCGATCGGCGGTGCTGAGCTGATGGGAGACCGCCAGCAAACCGCCATCGCGGCCTGATTGCCGGACCGTTGCACGGTCGTGCCGGCGGAAATCGCCGGGACGGCCCAGCCGAGAACAGGCAGGTCGGACTGGCCGATTGCCGGCAGTTCCCCGCTCATGTGGACGCGCCCGTGCGACATCGGAGGAGACAATCTTAACGAGAAATTGATATATGTATTATTGACGATCTGGAGACTCTAGTTTACTATACTATTATTGCAAGAAAAACCCATCAGATAACACCTATAATTCATTGAATTTATTTGATTCTTAATGCGAAAGGGGAGAGGTTCAATGTCCGGTACAATGCGTGCTCTCGGAATTGCCGTCGTCCTCGCAGTCATGGGAACGTACTCGACCGCGTTTGCGGATGGCGATTTCAAATACAGTCTAAGCGTCGTGTTTGTCGGAGTCGGCGGTGGTATTGCAAGTGCGCCATCGACCATTACGATTCAGAGTGGATGCGGCGATCCAAATACGAAGTGCTCATGTACATATTCGTCTGAAAATGGTGTCCTCAGCATGAATGGTCAGGGCACGGACGGCACGGCGACCGGTCTTGACTTTCAATGTGCATGGACAGTTACGAGTAAATCGCCCCTAGCGGGGGCAGCGAATCCCAGTGAGTGTACTGTCAGGGCACGAATCGATATCCCGTATGTCGGCTCGAACGGACTTTACCTCGCTGTTTCCTCGCCAGGGTGCGAAATCCTGACGGGAACGACGCCGCCGAGCGTGTCGTGCAGCGGGCACAACTTTAGCGACAACATGGTGATGACGTTCACCAAGGGTCAATCGACGGCGTCCGGGCTGTTGCCCAAGGGTGGATGCACCGGATAGCGGCCCTTCGACTCGGTTCGACCGCTGTTTCGACTGTGCGAGCGTTCAGTATCAACCAAACGGACGCCGCAATCCTTTCCCCGTTCGGTCTGAGACCGCCTTTGCGGCCGGTGGACCGGACGGGGTGTCTTCTTTAGGCGTGTCCGGGTCCTGATCGGGATCCTCCGACCCGGGGCTTGTCGGAGGCGACGAACAAGGGATCGAGGCCGACGCGCCACCAACCAGCCCGCCCGCTCAGCCGCGGGCCAGCGTCCGCTCGACGAAATCCAGGCGGTCCTGGCCGTAGAACGGCTCGTCGTCGACGAAATAGGTCGGCGCGCCGATCACGCCACGGACGATCGCTTCCTGGCAGTTGCGCTGCAGCTCGGCCTGCACGCCGGCGCTCATCGCCTCGTCCATCAGCGCCTCGGCGTCGGCGAAGCCGGCCGACCCGCAGAGCTCGGCCACCACCGTGCGGTCGGCGATGTCGCGGTCGTCGCGCCACAACGCCTGCAGCACCGCCAGGCTGAGCGCGTCGACGTCGCCCGGCTCGCCGCGCGCCGCCGCGCGCTGGCCGGCGATCACGATGCCGGACGGCAGCTCGACCGGGCCCATGTGATGCACCGGCTCGCGCAGCAGCGGTACGCCCAGGTGGTCGGCCCAGCGCAGCGCGTCGCGCATCGAGTAGTTCCGCAGCATGGTCGGGCGCTCGCCGAACGCCATGCCGCCGATCGCCGGCATGGTCACCGACAGCAGGATCGGCCGGTGCACGATCCGCCTACCGTGCGCCTTCGCCATCGCGTTCAGCCGGGCGGCGCCGAGATAGGTGAAGTTGGAACGGGTCGAGTAGTAGTAGTCGATGGTCTTCACGGCGGGCCCCCTGGTTGCGAGGGCGCGACGGTACGATGCGGCCGATCGGGTCGCCAGCCGGTTCGACGGCACGATTGCGTGAGGCCGGCCCTTCGCGGCCCTTCGGGCGCCTCAGGGCGATAGGGAGAAAGGGCGCCGACCACCCCCACCCCTGTCGCCCTGAGGTGTCCCGCGTCAGCGGGGCCGCGAAGGGCCGATGGCCTCAGCCTGGGCCGCCGCGTCGAAGCTCCGCCGCGAAGGCGGCGATGGCGGCCGGGTCCTTGCCTTGCTTGAAGTGCTCGGCGGCGAGCGCGAGGGTCGCCGCCGGTTTCTTCCCGGCGAGCGCCTGCATCGTCGCGAAAGCCCGCTCGAACCCGGCACCGCCGGCGGTCGCGAAGAACGCCACGGCCGGCAGTCGGGCCGCGGTGCGCGTCAGGTAGGCGCGGACCGGCGTGCAGGCGTTCCAGGCCCAGACCGGGCCGCCGACCACCACGAGCCCGTACTGCGCCGGGTCGTGCGCCGGCGCTTCGATCTCCGGGATCCGGTTTCGCCAACTGTCATGTCCGGCCCGCAGGGACCCGAGGAGTCCGGGCCGGTAGCGCGGGCAGCGGATCTCTTCCAGCTCGGCGCCGAGCGCGTCGGCCAGCGCCCGGGCGACCCGGCCCGTGGTGCCGGTGAGCGAATAACAGACGACGAGCGCCCGCATGGCGGATCTCCGGATCTGGCGCTGGTGCGTCCGGAGTATCGCTGATGCGCGCCTTCGAGGAATTGATCCGGCGCAAGCGCTCGGGCGGCCCTTCGCGGCCGCGCGTTGCGCGGCACCTCAGGGCGATAGGGAGAGAATAAGTGCCGCCTCTAGTTCCTCTGTCGCCCTGAGGTGCCGACCGCAGGTCGGCCGCGAAGGGCCGGCCGGGACCGGGCGGACCGCTGAGGACTTACCCCTTCTTCTGGATCTTCGCCCAGGTGTCGCGCAGGCCGACGGTGCGGTTGAACACCGGCTTGCCGGGGGTCGAGTCGCGGTCGCGGCAGTAGTAGCCGAGCCGCTCGAACTGCACCGGCGCCGGGTCGTTGCCGGCGGCCAGCGCCGGCTCGACCAGGGCCTCGACGACCTCCAGGGACTTCGGGTTCAGGTCGGCGAAGATGTCGCCGTCGCTCTCGGAGCCCGGGGTCGGGTTGGCGAACAGGTGGTCGTACAGCCGCACCTCGGCCGGCATGGCGTCGGCGGCGCACAGCCAGTGCAGGGTGCCGCGGACCTTGCGGCCGTCCGGCGAATCGCCGCCGCGGGTCGCCGGGTCGTAGGTGCAGCGCAACTCGACCACCTCGCCGGCGTCGTTCTTCACGACCCCGGTGCAGGTCACGAAGTAGCCGTAGCGCAGCCGCACCTCCTGGCCCGGGGTCAGGCGGTAGAACTTCTTCGGTGCCTCTTCCATGAAGTCGTCCTGCTCGACCCACAGCTCGCGGCCGAACCGGATCGTGCGGGACCCCGCCTCCGGGTCCTCCGGGTTGTTGACCGCCGGCAGCTCCTCGAACTCGCCCTCCGGCCAGTTCTCGATCACCACCTTCAGGGGGCGCAGCACCGCCATCCGGCGCGGCGCCACCTTGTTCAGGTGGTCGCGGATCGAGAACTCGAACATCCCGAAGTCGACCAGGCTGTTGGCGCGCGCCATGCCGATCCGCCTGATGAAGTCCTTCAGCGCCGCCGCCGGCACGCCGCGGCGCCGCAGGCCGGCCAGGGTCGGCATGCGCGGATCGTCCCAGCCGCTGACGTGGCCGTCGCGCACCAGGGTGGTCAGCACCCGCTTCGACAGCACCGTGTAGGTCAGGTTCAGGCGGGCGAACTCGTACTGCTTCGGCGCCGACGGCACCGGCAGGTTCTCGATCAGCCACTCGTACAGCGGCCGGTGATCCTCGAACTCCAGCGTGCACAGCGAGTGGGTGATGCCCTCGATCGCGTCGGACTGGCCGTGCGCGTAGTCGTAGGTCGGGTACAGGCACCAGGCGTCGCCGGTGCGCGGGTGGGTGGCATGCAGGATCCGGTACAGGGTCGGGTCGCGCATGTTCATGTTGCCGGACGCCATGTCGATCCTGGCGCGCAGCACGCGGGCGCCGTTCGGGAACTCGCCGGCCCGCATGCGGCGGAACAGGTCCAGGTTCTCGTCGACCGAGCGGTCGCGGTACGGGCTCGGGGTGCCGGCCTCGGTGAGGGTGCCGCGGTTCCGGCGCATCTCCTCGGGCGACTGGTCGTCGACATAGGCCTTGCCGGCCTTGATCAGGTGCTCGGCCCACTCGTACAGCGTCTCGAAGTAGTCGGACGCGTGGTACAGATGGCCGCCCCAGTCGAAGCCGAGCCAGCGCACGTCGCGCTGGATGGCGTCGATGAACTCCTGCTCCTCCTTCACCGGGTTGGTGTCGTCGAAGCGCAGGTGGCAGCGGCCGCCGAACTCCTCGGCGACGCCGAAGTTCAGGCAGATCGACTTGGCGTGGCCGATGTGCAGGTAGCCGTTCGGCTCCGGCGGGAACCGGGTGACCGGGGCGGTGCACCTCCCGGCGGCGACGTCGGCGCGGATGATGTCGCGGATGAAGTCCTGGCCGGGCCCGTTCTCCGGGGTGACCGCCGCATCCGTGTTGCTGTCGCTCATCCGAGGTTCCTTCGTTGCAGTGCGGCGACTATGTGCCAAATCCGCAGCGTTCCGCCAAGGGCGGCGTGTCCGTCGCGTCGTGGGTCCCGGATGCGCCCCGCCTGCGGCGATCCGCTCCGGGACGAGGCAATGATGAGGGCCTTGCTTCAACCCTCATCCCGGCCGGAGCGGCCTGCCGCGGAGAGCCGGGACCCGCCCGCCGCTGCGCCGTCCGCCGTCAGGCCCCCAGCCGCCAATGGGCGTCGCCGTGGGACAGGCTGCGGGTCGGGATGTCGTAGCTCATCAGGTCCTCGCCGATCGCGAACGGCCCGGCGAAGTCCTGCGCCACCTCGGCGGCCAGGGCCTCGCGGTCGAACTCGGCCGGCACGAAGTGGTTCAGCATCAGGAACCCGACCCCGGCCTCGCGCGCCACCTTGCCGACCTCCGCCGACAGCGTGTGGTAGGAGGCGACGGCGTCGATGCCTTCCTGGGTGCGCAGGCCCGGCACCGGCTTCATCAGGCCGTGGATGAAGCACTCGTGCACCAGCACGTCGGCGCCGCGCGCCGCCTCGATCAGCGCCTCGCAGTACCGGGTGTCGCCGCTGAACGCGGCCACGGTGCCGTCGTCGGCCCGGAACACGAAGCCGTAGGCCTCCTTGATCGGCTCGTGCTCGACCTTGACCGCATCGACGAACAGCCCCGGCAGCTCGACCACCGGGCCCTCGCCGTACTCGACCACCTCGGCGGTGAAGCCGGCCAGGTTCGGCCGGCGCTCGTGCGCCATCCGCAGTTCGCGCTCCTCGCGCCACAGCTCCAGCAGGCCCTCGACATAGGCGCGGGTGCCCTTCGGCCCGTAGATCCGTTGCGGCACCGTGCGGTTCTGGTGCCAGCCCGAGACGATCAGCTGGTACAGGTCGACCAGGTGGTCGGAATGCAGGTGGGTCAGCAGCACCGCGTCCAGCCGGCCGCCCGGGCAGCCGGCGCCGACCAGCCGCTGGGTGACGCCGGAGCCGCAGTCGATCAGCACCGAGACCTCGCCGTGGCGGACCAGGCTGGCCGGGCCGTAGCGCTTGGTGTGGCACTGCGGGCAGCCGGTGCCGAGCAGGGTGACTTTCATACGCGGGGCTCCATCGTTCGACCGTGGCCGCAGGTTACCCGTAACCCGGGCGTTCGTCCCGCCGGTCGTTCGCCCTGCAGGGGGGTGCGGCGTGACGTCTCCGGCCGTTGATCGGGCCTGAGCGTTCCCTACCTGTACGGCCTGACCGACCCGATGCCGGAGGCACGATGGACCCGACCAAGCTGCTCGATCAGTTCCTCGGTGGCGACGCCAAGGCCGCCATGGGCCGCGCAACCGATGCGGCGCGCCGGCAGGCCGATTCGTTGGGCGGCCTCGGCGGCCTGGCCGGCGGGGCTGCGGCGGGCGGGCTGATCGCACTGCTGCTCGGCAGCAAGAAGGTTCGCAAGATGGCCGGCGGTGCGGTCGGCTATGGCGGCGCCGCGGCGCTCGGCGCGCTCGCCTACCGGGCCTACACGAACTGGCAGGCCGGCCGGACGGCGGTCGACGCGCCGGTCGCGACCGCCGAGGACGTCGCCCGGGCCGAGCCGCAGTTCCTGCCCGAGGCGGCGCCGGCCGCCGACGGCCAGCCGTTCCAGCTCGCCCTGATCCGGGCGATGGTCGGGGCCGCCAAGGCCGACGGCCACGTCGACGCCGACGAGCAGGCCCGGCTGTTCGAGTCGGTCGACCGCATGGGGCTGGACGCGGCGGCGAAGGGCTTCGTGTTCGACCTGCTGGCCAAGCCGGTCGACCTCGCCGGGATCGCGGCGGCGGCACGCTCGCCGGAGCAGGCGGCCGAGCTGTACCTGGTGTCGCGGCTGGCGATCGACCCGGACCATCCGGCCGAGCGCGCCTACCTGGAGGCGCTGGCGCACCGGCTGAGCCTGCCGGCCGACCTGGTCGCCCATCTGGATCGCCAGGCCGAGAGCGGGCTGCCGGCCTGAGACCCTGTCAGGGCAGTTCCGTCGGGCGGCGCCGCGGCGCTAGCATGGCCGGGTCAACCATCGCTCGGAGACCCGGCCCATGTCCCGCCCCATCACCATCGCGCTGCTCGACGAGATTCAGGACGGCTTCAACCGGCACGACGTCGACGGGATCCTGTCGCACTTCGCCGATGACTGCATCTGGCTGATGGCCCGCGGGCCGAACGCGCCGGAAGGCCGGCGCTGCGTCGGCAAGGCCGAGATCGCGGAGGTGCTGAGCAGCCGCTACGCCGAGATCCCGGACATGCGCTGGGAGGAGATGCGGCACTGGATCTGCGACGACACCAAGGCGCTGTCCGAGTGGGTGGTGCGCGGCACCCCGACCGGCGGCCAGCCGTTCGCCTACCTCGGCTGCGACCTGTGGGAATTCCGCGACGGCATGGTTGTGAAGAAGGACACCTACTGGAAGTTCATCGGGTAGAGTGAGCCGGCGAATCTGCTAGCCTGATCGTCCGCCGGCGTTCCCCGGCCGTCCTCATCGCGAGTCCATCATGACCGACACCTCCGCCATGCCCGTCTTCGACGGCCACAACGACGTCCTGCTGCGCCTGTTCCGGAAGGGTGTACAGGGGGTCGAGTCGCATTTCCTCGACGGCGACGGGGAGGGCCATCTCGACCTGCCGCGCATGACGGCCGGCGGCTTCGCCGGGGGGCTGTTCGCGGTGTTCGTGCCGTCGCCGGAGCCGGATCCGGCCGGCGCCAAGGCCGAGCGCCGCGAGGCGATGTCGGGCGAGAGCTACGACCTGCCGCTGCCCGCCCCGCTGTCGCTCGGCGAGGCGCAGCCGGTCGCGCTCGCCATGGCCGGCATCCTGTTCAGGATCGAGAAGGCGTCGGGCGGCCGGGTGAAGGTCTGCCGGACGGCCGCCGAGATTCGCGACTGCATGGCCAGGGGCGTGCTGGCGACCGTTCTGCACTTCGAGGGTGCGGAGGCGATCGACACCGACTTCCGGTCGCTCGAGGTGATGGTCCAGGCCGGCCTGCGTTCGCTCGGCCCGGTCTGGAGCCGGCCGACCGCCTACGGCCACGGCGTGCCGTTCCGGTTCCCGGGCTCGCCCGACACCGGCGACGGGCTGACCGATGCCGGCAAGGCGCTGGTCCGCGAGTGCAACCGGCTCGGCGTGATGCTCGACCTGTCGCACCTCAACGAGAAGGGCTTCTGGGACCTGGCCGAGCTGAGCACGGCACCGCTGGTCGCCTCGCACTCGAACGCCCACGCCATCTGCCCGACCACGCGCAACCTGACCGACGACCAGCTCGCCCGGATCCGCGAGAGCGGCGGTCTGGTCGGTATCAACTACGCCACCTCGTTCCTGCGCCCCGACGGCCAGATGAGCGCCGACACCGGCCTCGACGTGGTGCTGCGGCATATGGACTACCTGCTGGAGAAGCTGGGCGAGGACGGTGTCGGCCTCGGCTCCGACTTCGACGGCGCCACCATCCCGGTCGAGATCAAGGACGCCGCCGGCCTGCCGAACCTGGTCGCGGCCATGCGCCAGGCCGGCTACGGCGAGGCGCTGGTCCGCAAGATCTGCTGGGAGAACTGGGTGAACGTGCTGGAGCGCACCTGGGGCGGGTGAGGGGCAACACTATCACGTTGCGCGTGCCCTTGCGGGGCTGACGGGGCTGCGGTCAGGTGGGCCGACGTTCACCGCGGAGCCGCCCGATGCCGCACGACCACCACCATGGCCACGACCATGCGCACAGCAGCCATGGGCACGGCCATTCCCACGGCCACCATCACCACGACACCGCGTCGATGGGCGACGGGCGCCTCGCCTGGGCGGTGGCGGTCAACCTGGTGCTGACGGTCGCGCAGATCGCCGGCGGGCTGGTCTCGGGCAGCCTGGCGCTGGTCGCCGACGCGATCCACAACCTCAGCGACGCCGCCTCGCTGGCGATCGCGCTGTTCGCCCGCCGGGTGGCGCGGCGCGGAGCCGACGCTCGCATGACCTACGGCTATCGGCGGGCCGAGATCATCGCCGCGCTGATAAACCTGACCACGCTGATCGTGATCGGCGTGTACCTGACCTACGAGGCGGTGTTCCGATTCTTCGCGCCGGAGCCGGTCGCCGGCTGGATCGTGGTGATCATCGCCGCGGTGGCGTTGGCGATCGACCTGGCGACCGCGGCGCTGACTTATGCGGAGTCCAAGAACAGCCTGAACGTGCGCGCCGCCTTCCTGCACAACGTGGCGGACGCGCTCGGCTCGGTCGTGGTGATCGCCGCCGGCGCGCTGGTGATCTGGTTCGGCTGGAGTTGGGTCGACCCGGCCGCGACCCTGCTGATCGCCGGCTACATCCTGTGGCACGGGCTGCTGGAGATCAGGAGCTGCATCCGCATCCTGATGGCGGGGGTGCCGCTCGACCAGGACCTGGCGGCGCTCAGCGGCGCGGTCACGGCCGTCGACGGCGTGGTCGGGGTCCATCACCTGCACGTCTGGCAGCTCGACGAGCACAGCGCCTATTTCGAGGCCCATGTGGTGATCGAGCGCGCCGACGCCGACCGCATGGAAACCATCAAGCGCGCGGTCAAGCAGGTGCTGGGCGAGCGCTTCGGGATCGCCCACGCGACGCTCGAGTTCGAGTTCAACGGCGCGGCCTCGGCGTGCGGGGAGACCGCGACGGTGGTCGCGCATTGAGGGAAGACGGGCGACCCGGGCGCTGCCATATCGCTCGCTGCCGGGCCGCCCGACCCGGGGTTACTGCTTGGGGGCTTTCCCGGTCTGGACGCCGCGCAGGACGTCGAACCGCATCAGCGCGGCCTTGACCTCGTCGGCCCCGCAGCCGGCATGGCTCATCGCCCGGTCGATCCGGGTCTTGCCGGCCTCGATCATCTCGAGCTGCCGGCCGGCGTGGATCGCCGCCCCGGCGCGCTCGTTGATCCGCGACTCCAGGACCTGGTAGTCGGCCGGCGTGAACACCGCGCCCCGGCACTCGACCGCCGCGTACACCCCTTCGTGGTCGGCGCGGTAGCTCTGCTCGGCCGCGGTCGGGGTGGCCGCACTGGGGGCGGCCATGCCGGCGGCCTGGGCGGCTACGGTACCGGCGAGCAGGCCGGCGACGGCGAGTCCGAGGGGCCGATGAAGTCGGATCATGACTGGGTCTCCTGTTCGGTGTCCGTTGCGACGACAACGCCGCGAGGGCCGGACGGTTGCAGGAGAGGGGCTCAGGCGGGCGCGGACGGGGCGGCGACCGCCCGTTCGGACGGCAGGTGGAGCGTCACGGTGGTGCCGGCGCCCTTGGCGCTGTCGATGGTCAGGCTGCCACCGTGCAGGGCCGCCAGCTCGCGGCAGATCGACAGGCCGAGCCCGGTGCCGCCGCGGTTGCGGTCGAAGCCGTTGTCGATCTGCACGAACGGCTCCAGGGCGCGGACGGCCTCGGCCTCGGTCATGCCGACGCCGGTGTCCGCAACCCGGATGGCGACCTCGCCGGGCAGCACCTCGGCGGCGATCGTGACCGACCCGCCGGGCGGCGTGAACTTGATGGCGTTGGACACCAGGTTGATCAGGATCTGGCCGAGCCGGAGCTGGTCCGCCCGCAGCACCGGGAAGTCGCGCGGCACGGCCAGGTCGAGGGTGACCTCGGCCTTGCTGAGATTGGCGGCGAACAGCCGTGCGGTCCGCTCGGCGACGGCGTGCAGGTCGACCAGCCGCTCGTCCAGATGCATCTTGCCGGCGCCGATCTTGGAGAGATCGAGAATGTCGCCGATCAGCCCCAGCAGGTGGGTGCCGCTGACGCGGATGTCCTCGGCGTACTCGAAATAGCGCTCGTCGTTCGGCCCGAGCAGCCGGCCGGCGATGATCTCGGCGAACCCGATGATGGCGTTCAGCGGCGACCGCAGCTCGTGGCTCATCACCGCCAGGAAGGTGCTCTTGGCCTGCGATGCCGCCTCGGCCGCCAGCCGGGCGCGGGCCAGCTGCCGGTCGGCGTTCACCCGGTCGGTGACGTCCTGGACCGTGCCCTCGAAATAGATGACCCGGCCGGTGGCGTCCCGGACCGCCCAGGCGTTCTCGGAGATCCAGATCCGGTCGCCGCTGGTCATCCGGCGGACTTCGGAGACGAAGTTCTCGATTCGGCCGTCCCCGGTGATCCGTCGGTAGAACTCCGCCCGCCGCTCGGGGTCGACATACCAGTGGTTGCCGTTCTCCGAGAGCTCCTTGAGCATCTCGGCTTCGCTGGCGTAGCCGTTCAGTTCGACCAGGGTCGGGTTGGCCCGAATCACCCGGCCCTCGGGCGTGACCCGGTACAGCCCGATGTTGGCGTTCTCGAAGAACGAGCGGTAGGTGCTGTCCAGCATCTGCCAGTCCCCGGGCGCGTGGTCGCGAATGGCGCGGATCAAGCCGGGTGGACCGCCCCCACGACAGTCCCCCGATCGCGTTTCGCAAATTAACAGCGGATTTTACTTAAACAATCGTGAACGCGGGGGCGAGCACAGTCTCACATCCGGATTTTCGCCCCGCTTCGCCGCTTCGCCGCTTCGGCCCGGGCCGTGTGGGCGGTCAGTCGTCCCGGACGGCCGATTCGGCCCGTGGGGTCCGGTCGTCGTACAGCGCCGCGTCGATCGCGCTCTCGGCCAACTGCCTGGCTGTCCGGGCCGCCTCGGGCATCCCGCGGACATGCGCGGTGACGATCGCGCCCTCCTTGAGAAGCGCCAGCTGCTCCGCGAGTTCCCTGGGATCGCTGGCGCCGGCCTGGGCGCAGAGCCGCTCGAGATAGTCCACGATGCGCCGCTTGTGCTCGGCGGCGGTGCGGTGGGCCGGATGGTCATGGTCGCCGAACTCGCCTGCGGCATTGATGAACGCACAACCGGAGAACCCGAGTCCCTTGAAGGCGCGCCCCTGGAACCAGTCCGCGAGCGCATCGAACATCGCCAGCAGGCGCTCGCGCGGGTCCGGCGAGGCCTTTTCCATCTCTCCCATCAGCCAGTTTCGGAACTGCTCGTCGCGCCGGTGCAGGACCGCGAGGATCAGCTCGTCCTTCGAGCGGAAGTGCTTGTAGAGCGTCATCTTCGCGACGCCGGCCTCGGACAGGATCTTGTCGATGCCGGTCGCGTTGAAGCCCCGGGTGTAGAAGAGCCGAAGGGCGGTATCGACGAGTTCGTCGCGACGGGACTGCAAGGCAAGCGCTCCTGCGATCAGACTGTTCTGTCTACATTTCGCACGCGAGAGCAATGGCTTCAAGGGCCGGCATGGCCGCGAAACGCCGTTCATCGCTGCATCGGGGTTGAAAATAGACAGACTGGTCTGTATATGTCTCGACGACGCGATGGTGCGTCGTCATCCGACCGACAATGAGGCTCCCCATGACCCGTATTCAGCTCCCCGACTCCATCGAAGCCGCCCCGGCCGCCGCCCGGCCGCACCTCGAGGGCGTCAAGAAGATGCTCGGCAGCGTTCCGAACCTGTTCCGCATCACCGCCAACAGCCCGGCCGCCCTGGAGGGCTATCTCGGTCTCAACGGCGCTCTGGCGAAGGGCAGCCTGAAGCCCCAGACCCGGGAGCGGATCGCGCTGGCCGTCGCCCAGTTCAACGGCTGCGACTACTGCCTGTCGGCCCACACCTACCTGGGCAAGAACCTCGCCAAGCTCGACGACGCCGAGATCGCGGCGAACCGGCGCGGTGCGTCGAACGATCCGCAGGCGGACGCGGCGGTCCGGTTCGCCGTCAAGCTGGTCCGCGATCGCGGGCAGGTGACCGACGCCGACGTGTCGGCCGTCCGGATGGCCGGGTACGGCGAGGCGGAGATCGTCGAGATCGTGGCCCACGTCGCGCTCAACACGCTCACCAACTACCTCAACGAGGCGTTCGGCACGCCGATCGACTTCCCGGTCGTCAGCGCCAAGGCCGCCTGACCTTCAGGGAGCGCCGCCGGCGGCCCGCCCGCGGTCCCGTGGCGGCGCTCCGTCCTCCCCTCAGGAGACTTCTCATGAGTCGTCCCCCTCTTCCTCCGTTCGAGGCGGATACCGCCGCGGCGAAGGTCCGCATGGCCGAGGACGCCTGGAACGGCCGGTCGCCGGAGCAGGTCGCGCTCGCCTACACGGCCGACAGCCAGTGGCGGAACCGGGCCGAGATCTTCGAAGGCCGCGACCGGATCGTCGCCTTCCTCACCCGCAAGTGGACCCTCGAGCTCGACTATCGGCTGATCAAGGAGCTATGGGCGTTTCGCGGCGACAGAATCGCGGTGCGCTTCGCCTACGAGTACCGCGACGACGGCGGGTCCTGGTTCCGCGCCTACGGCAACGAGAACTGGGAGTTCGCCGCCGACGGCCTGATGCGCCGGCGGATCGCCTCGATCAACGATCTGCCGATATCCGAGGGCGAGCGCCTGTTCCGCTGGCCGTCCGGCCCGCGCCCCGTGGATCACCCCGGCCTGTCGACGCTGGGTCTCTAGGGGACGCTAGTCATCCCGAGGATGGCGGGGGCCCCGCGTCAGTCGAGGCTCTCGCCATTCGAGGACGCGGCCCCGGGGGAACGCGGCCGGGGGAACGCGGCCTTCAGGACTGCTCGGCCTCGGTCGCCGCCCGGTCGACGGTGCCGTCGGCCGCCAGCACCACGCCCCAGCGCTCGCGGATCTGGTCGGCCGTGTAGTAGCCGCGCCGGGCATCGCGGGCGCACAGCTCGGGATCGCGCTGCCGCGGATCGCCGTAGCCGCCGCCGCCCGGGGTCTCGACGGTGATGGCGTCGCCCTCGGCGATCGCGATGCCCTGCTCCTTGGACAGGTGGAGCGGCGTGTAGCTGGCGCCGCCACGCTCGACCAGCACGGTGTTCGGCGCGCCGTCGGCACCGCCGAGCGCGCCCTGCGGGCCGACCCGGCCGTGGTCCATGACGAACGAGGCGCGCGCCTTGCCGCGCCGCAGCCGTACCTTGTAGCGCACCCCGAAGCCGCCGCGGCACTTGCCGGCGCCGCCGGAGCCCTCGCGCAGGGCGTACTCCTCGTACAGGATCGGGTAGCGCTGCTCGACCACCTCGATCGGCGTGGTCTTGGAGATGCCGATGGTCGAGCAGCCGTTGCTGAGGCCGTCGCCGCCCAGATGCCCGCCGTAGCCGCCGCCGGAGATCAGGTAGCAGACGAAGCCGCGGCCGGTCTTCGGGTCGAGCCCGCCGAGCGAGAAGTTGCCGCTGGTCCCGGCCGGTGCGGCGAACAGCAGGTCCGGCACCGCCTTGGTCATCGCCGCGAACACCGCCTCGGCGATCCGCTGGCTGACCTCGGCGGCGCATCCGGAGACCGGCCGCGGGTACCTGGCGTACAGGAAGGTGCCGTCCGGGTCGGCGACGTGCAGCGGCTCGAAGGTGCCGGCGTTGATCGGGATGTCGGGGAAGATGTGCTTGATCGCCAGGTAGACTGACGAGCGCGTGGTGGCGATCACCGAGTTCATCGGCCCCTCGCACGGCGGCGACGAGCGCGAGAAGTCGAAGAACAGCTCGTCGCCCTTCTTGGTCATGGTCAGCCGGATGAACAGCGGCGCGTCGACCACGCCGTCGCTGTCGACGACGGCCTCGCTGTCGTAGTTGCCGTCGGGAATCGCCGCGATCTTGGCGCGCATCTGCTGGGCGGCGCGCCGGCGCAGCTCGGCGATCGCGTCGTCGACGGTGTCGCGGCCGTAGCGCTCAAGCAGGCCGGTCAGCCGCCGCTCGCCGACCGTCAGGGCCGCCGCCTGGGCCTTGATGTCGCCGATCCGCTGGTCGGCGATGCGGATGTTGGAGAGGATGATCGACAGGATCTCCTCGTCCAGCACGCCGGCCTTGTAGAGCTTCACCGGCGGCAGCCGCAGGCCCTCCTGCTCGCTCTCGGTGGCGCTCGCCGAGAACCCGCCCGGCACGGCGCCGCCGATGTCCGGCCAGTGCCCGGTGTTGGCCAGCCAGCAGAACAGCTCGCCCTTGTAGAAGAACGGCTTGACGAACTTCACGTCCATCAGGTGGGTGCCGCCGAGATACGGGTCGTTGACGATGAACACGTCGCCCGGCTCGACCCGTCTCGCGCGCTCGATCACCGCGGCGGTGCAGTCCTGCATGGTGCCGACGAACACCGGCAGCCCGTCCTCGCCTTGGGCGATCAGCGCGCCGCCGTCGCGGTGGTAGATGCCGTCGGAGCGGTCGTAGGTCTCGCTGATCACCGGCGAGAACGCCGAGCGCGAGAACGCCACGTCCATCTCGGCGCAGACCTGCTGCAGGCCGTTCTGGATCACCGCCAGGGTGACCGGGTCGAGGGCGGTCATGCGAGCGCCCTCCAACACCTCATCCCGGACCGGGCCGCCGCAGGCGGAACGGAGCCGGGACCTATGCGGTCGAGCGCCAAGTCGCTCATCATGGGATCAGCGCATAGGTCCCGGCTCTTCGCGGCTTCGCCGCTACGGCCGGGATGAGGAAAGGGGTGTATGGCTCCGTCGTTCACGTCGTCTCTCCCACGCGCACCGTCACCAGCAGGTTGCCGTCGGCGTCCAGCCGCGCCGACTGGCCGGGCTCGATCACCGTGGTGGCGTCGAACTGCGCGACGATCGCCGGGCCGTCGAACGCCGCGCCCTCGGGCAGCCGCTCGCGGCGGTACACCGGGGTGTCGATCCGGCCGGTGCCCTCGAACCAGACCGACCGGCGGCCGGTGATCGCCGCCTCGGCCGTCGCCTCGCGCTCGTCGGAGCCGGCGAGTGCCGCCAGCGGCACCGGCCGGCGCTTGCCGAGCACGGCGGTGTGCAGGTTCACCAGCACCGGCCGGATCTCCGGCAGCTCGACAGCGAAGCGCTCCCAGTAGGCGGTGGCGAAGCGCTGCTCGAGGTCCGGCAGCGACGGCTCGCCGTGCTCCAGCGCCACCGACAGGATGTGGCTCTGCCCCTGGAACTGCATGTCGACCGAGCGGCGCGCCTCGATCCGTTCGACCTCGACCGCCTCGGCCTCGATGGTGGCGCGGCCGGCGGCCTCCTGCTCGCGGAACAGCCGGTGCACTTGCGTGATGTCGAGGTCGGCGAGCGGCGTGTTCAGGGTGTTGACGTAGTCGTGCCTGAGATCCGCGACCACGCAGCCGATGGCGTTGGTGATGCCGGGGCGGGCCGGGATCACCACATGCGGGATCGCCAGCTCGCGGGCCAGCGCGGTGGCGTGCAGCGGACCGGCGCCGCCGAACGCGAACAGCGCGAAGTCGCGCGGGTCGTGGCCGCGGGCCAGCGACACCATGCGCACGGCACCCGCCATCTTGTCGTTGGCGATCCGCAGGATGGCGGCGGCGGCCTGCTCGGCGGTCAGCCCCAGCGGGTCGCCGATCCTGGCCTGGATGATGGCGGCGACGTCGTCGACCGTGACCGGGTGGTCGACCGCCAGCAGCCTGTCCGGGTCGAGCCGGCCGAGCACCAGGTTGGCGTCGGTGATGGTCGGCTCGGTGCCGCCGCGGCCGTAGCAGATCGGCCCCGGAGTGGCGCCGGCACTCTCCGGCCCGACCCGCAGCAGCCCGGCTTCGTCGATCCGCGCGATCGAGCCGCCGCCGGCGCCGATGGTATGGACGTCGACCATCGGCACGTGGATCGGCATGCCGTATTCCAGGTCGAGCTCCGCGTGGATCCGCGGCAGCCCGTCGAGGATCAGCCCGACGTCGGAGCTGGTGCCGCCCATGTCGTAGGTGATGGCGTTCGGGAAGCCGGCGGCGGTGGCGGTGTAGGCGGCGGCGATCACGCCGGAGGCCGGGCCCGACATCACGGTGTTGACCGCGTGGTCGGCGGCCAGCCCGGCGGCGACGGTGCCGCCGTTGCCCTGCATTACCAGCAGCTCGCGGGCATAGCCCTGCTGGCGCAGTCCGCCGGCGAGCCGGTCGAGGTAGCGGCGCAGCACCGGTTGCACGGCGGCGTTCACGGCGGCAGTGGTGCCGCGCTCGTACTCGCGGAACTCCGACAGGATCTCGGAGCCGGCGGTGACCGCGGCCTCCGGCCAGGCCTGCCGGACCAGCTCGACGGCGCGGCGCTCGTGCGCCCGGTTGGCGTAGCTGTGCAGGAAGTGCACGACCACCGACTCGCAGCCCAGCGCCTTCAGCGCCGCGACCGCGGCCAGCACGCCGGCCTCGTCGAGCGGCACCAGCACCTCGCCGTCGGCGTCGACCCGCTCGGCGACCTCCAGCCGCAGCTCGCGCGGGATCAGCGGCTCGAACCGGCCGGTCAGGCCGTAGGAGGTCGGGCGGGTGCGGCGGCCGAGCTCCAGCACGTCGCGGAAGCCGCGGGTGGTGATCAACCCGGTGCGGGCGACCTTGCGCTCCAGCAGGGCGTTGGTGGTGGTGGTGGTGCCGTGGACGATCTGCTCGACTTGTCCCGCCTCGACCCCGGCGGCGGCCAGCGCCGCCAACACCCCGTCGGCCTGGTTGGCGACGGTGGTCGGCACCTTGGCCAGCCGGATGCCGCCCGGCGCGGACGGATCGAGGCAGACCAGGTCGGTGAAGGTGCCGCCGACATCGACCCCGACGAGCCGGCCGGCCGTTCGCTCGCTCATGGTGATCCTGCCGCAACCGCCGGACTCCCGTCCGGCACTCCGTGCGATCTTGTTCGTATACCTATGATCCGGTCAAGGGGCTCCGGGACTTGATCTGGAGCAATATCCGGCTGCCGCCGTGCCGGCAGACTGACATCGCTGGGACGATTTGCCGCCGGACTTGGAGGGAGTGGACCGTTTGCGGCTTCCTTCGGCGATCCCGGCTCGACGGCTTCGGTGGACATGACATGGGGGAATGTCCGTTCTCGGGAATCGCGAGGCCCGGCCCTGCCGGTTAACGAATTTTCAATCGGGCTGTGCGATTCTCGGAAAAGTTCAGAGGGGATGCGCGATGAATCTATCGGATTGCGACAAGCGAAAGCTCCGTGACGCTCTGTCCGTCAAGTCGTCCCTGAATGGAAATCTGATGACTTTCGTCGGCCTGGACGAGGTCAAGGCGAAGTATCCGGGAATGTGGGAGCACCATCGCGACCGGATCGTCGCGACGTCCCGGGCGATCCTCCAGCAGTTCACCGACCCGACCGCCGACATCGTCTTGCCGGCCGGCGAGACCAACTTCGTCGTCCTGTTCACCCGTCTCGGCAGGGACGAGGCGCTGCTGCGTGCCGCCGCCATCAAGGCGGAGATCCTGCGGCGCTTCATCGGCGACGAGGCGCTGGCCGACCTCGCCGTGGAAACCCAGGCCATCGACCTGGACTCCGGCAACGTGACGACGGGGGTGCTCGGCGACCTGCTGGCCGCGGCGTCGGCCGGCGACTCGGCGACGAACGGAACGTCGCCCGCCGGCGACAGACCGGCGGCGGTCGGCCGGGACGGGCCGGAACGGGGGGCGAACCGGCAACGTGTCTATCGGGCTTCCATCGCCGAACTCGGTGTCGGCGCGGCGATCTCGGTCGACGAAATGGAGGCCCGTTTCGGTTTCAGCTTCGACGATCTGGAGTTCGCGTTCCAGCCGCACTTCTACGCCAAGAGGGGCGTGTTCTCGGTCTTCGAATGCCGCGCCGTCCGCTACAGCGCGACCGGCGAGATCCTCAGCGGCTATGGAGTGCTGCCGCGGGACGCGGTCGGCGACCAGGTCGTCGCGCTGGATCAGATGACTTTGATGCGGGCCAGGCACGGCCTGGTCGACATGGCCGTGCGCAAACGGGTCGCGGTGGTGGCGATCCCGGTGTCGTTCGAGACCATGACGAACCGCGCCTCGGCGGGCGAGTATCTCACGACGTTGCAGCGCATCCCGTCGGACCTGCGTAACTACCTGGTCATGGACGTCAGGCGCTGCCCGCCGGGCGTCCCCGAAGGACGGCTCGCCGAGATCGTCAATCCGCTCAAGCGGTTGGCCCGAGCCGTGTTCGTCAATGTCACCTCGGCGCAGCAGTCGCTGTCCGCCATCAAGAACGCCGGGGCGTTCGGGACCGGCCTCGAGCTGGCGGCCAAGGATGTCGGAGACATGGCGAGCCCGACGTTCCTGGGGCGGTTCTGCGCGACGGCCCACAAGCTGGGCCTGCAGGCGTACGCGCTCGACGTGGACACCCCGGCGCAGGCGACGTGCTGCCGGAAGGCCGGCTTCGACTATCTCGCCGGTCGGGCGCTCGCGGAGCTGTCGGACTATGTCGGTCCGCTCACCGAGATGAGCGTCGCCTGACCCGCGGGCGGCCGGCTTGGCCTACAGCCGCCGGGCGAACCAGATCACCCGGCCGGCGATGGTGACTTCGTCGACCGTGCGCTCGTAGTCCTGGTAGCGCGGGTTGGCGCTCTTGATCAGCAGCGTCGGCGGGTCGGTGTTCGGCACGTACTCGACCTGCTTGGCGACCAGCCCGAGGCCGTCGTGCAGCACGAAGATGCCGGGTGGCGACGGGGCGATGCGCGAGGTGTCGATCAGCACCTTGTCGCCGGCGGCCAGCACCGGCTCCATGGAATCGCCGTCGATCGAGATGATCTTCAGGTCGGCGGCGCGGGCCCGTAGCTCGTGGCGCAGCCAGTCGACCGGGAAGTACCAGGAGTCGCCCTGGGCCTCGTACTCGGCGACGGCGCCGCCGCCGGCGGCCGCGGTCACCCGCACCTCCGGCACGGCCACCACGCCGGGCTCGTGGTCCGGGTCCAGTATCCGCGAATACACCCGCGGCCGACGGGTGGTGACGGTCTCGACCTGGCGCGCGCCGCTCGGCGGCGGTGACGGCGGGGCGCCGTCGCGCAATGCCGACTCGTCGACCCCGAGATGGGCGGCCAGCGACCAGCGCACGTCCTCCGGCAGCCGCCGCGGCGTGCCGCGGTGTACGAACTGGTGCAGGTAGGCGTGGTTCTTGCCGCAGGCCAGCGAGGCCTTCTTCAGGTCGGTCGGCGGGTCGCGATGCGCGACCAACTCCAACAGCCGGCGGCGGATCGGATCGAGCTTCATGGCCGGACCATATTCCGATTGTCAGGAAAAGTATACAAATAAAAATCCTATTTACGGATAAAACCGCTTGCCGTACGGTCCCGGGAATTCCGATGCCGGTACGCAACGCTGGATAGCGGCGGCGTGCCGGTCCTGGCTCAAGGAGAAGGTCATGGCTCTCGCTCCCGGATTGCAGGTACGAACCCTGGTGCGGCCCGGCGGCCGCGTCACCACCGTGGTGGTCCGACGCCGCCGGACGCCGATTTCTTCGGCCGAGATGCGCCCCCCGCAATCGGCGGAGGGCGAAGCACCCCCACGGCAAACCGCGGAGCCCGGCAAGCGTTCCCTCGGCGGTCTCGGCGGGCGGGCGGGGTTCTCGCGGCCGATCGTGCGGGCCCTGGCGGCGCTCGGGTCGCGGGCCTGGCCGCTGGGCCGCGACGGGCTGGCGCTGGACGGGCGGAGGGTGCCGCTGGCGCGGCTGGTGGCCGAGGCCAACCGGGCGCTGGCGGTGCGCGGATGCCCGCCGATTCCGTATCCCGGGGTGCGGCCGAAGGAAGATCGGTCCAACGAGGGCGGGCCCAGGGAGGACGGGCCCAGGGAGGGCGGGCCCAGGGAGGGTGGGCGATGAGCGGCTCCGGCAACGTCGCGTCGGATGAAGCCGGGCTGCGGGCGTCGCTGGAGGAAGCGGCCGAGACCCTTCGTCGGTTGCCGGCCGGGCTGCGGCGGCCGCGCCTGACCTCGTGGCCGGCGGTAGTGCGCGACAGCGCGGGTCTGCTCGCGCCGTCGTCGGATCGGCGGACCCGGCCGGCGGCGCCGACGCCGGGCGCCATCGACCGGATGGACCGGGCGCTCCTGTGGCTGCTGGCCTGCGACGACGAGGCCCGCCGGCTGGTCTGGGCGCGCGCCTGCCGGGTGCCGTGGCGCCGGCTCGAGGATCTCGACGGTCGCAGCCACGTCACCCTGCGCAAGATCGTCGCCCGCGGCCACGGCCAGATCCTGCAGTCTCTTCGGGCATCGTAAAAAAATGATCATCGATATGAAAAAACCGCTTTACAGGGTTTATAAGATCGACTAGAAGATGCCCTACCGTCGGGGTGATGCGGGATGGCCCGCCGCCCCGGCCGGTCTCCCCCGCTTCCGCAACTCGACGCGCCGCCGGCTCGCTCCGGCGGCGCGTCGGCGTTTTCGACCCATCCTCCCGGAGGTTCGCATGGCCGTTCAGCGCTGGACGTCACGCCGACGGGCGGCGTTCCTGAAGGCGCTCGCCGACACCGGCAACGTGTCGGCGGCGGCCCGGGCCGCCAAGGCGTCGCGGTCGCGGGCCTACCAGCTCAAGGCGGCCGACCCGGAGTTCGCGGCCGAGTGGACGGACGCGCTCGAGACCGCGATCGACGCGCTCGACGCCGAGGCCCGGCGGCGCGCGCTCGACGGGGTCGAGACCCCGCATTTCCACCAGGGCCGGGTCGCCGGCACCGTCCGCAAGTATTCCGACACCCTGCTCATGTTCCTCCTGCGCGCCCACCGGCCGGACCGCTATCGCGACCGGCCGGCCGGCGGATCGGATGCCGATGCCGACCTCGAAGACGACCTCGCCGCCGCCCGCGACACCCTCGCGGCCCGCCTTGCGCGCCTGGATGACGAGCCTGAGCCCGGCGAGCCGGAAGCGGATCCTGAATGAACTGTCCGATCGCGAGGCGGCGGCGCTGCTGTTCGATTGGGAGTTCTGGGCCCGGCCCAAGCAGCTGCCGCCCGACGGCGGCTGGCGGGTGTGGCTGATCCTGGCCGGCCGCGGTTTCGGCAAGACCCGGACCGGTGCCGAGTGGGTGCGGTCGCTCGCCGAGGCCGGCCGGGCCCGGCGGATCGCCCTGGTCGCCGAGACCGCGGCCGACGCCCGCGACGTCATGATCGAGGGCGAGAGCGGGCTGCTGGCCTGCTGCCCGCCCTGGGCGCGACCGCGCTACGAGCCGTCGAAGCGCCGGGTCACCTGGCCGAACGGCGCGGTCGCCACCAGCTTCTCGGCCGACGACCCGGACCAGCTGCGCGGCCCGCAGTTCGACGCCGCCTGGGTCGACGAAGTGGCCAAGTGGCGGTACGAGGCCGCCTGGGACAACCTGATGCTGGGTCTCCGGTTGGGGGCCGACCCGCGCTGCGTCGCCACCACCACGCCGAAGCCGCGGGCCTGGCTGACGCGGCTGATCGCAGACCCGGGCACCGTCGTGACCCGCGGCGGCACCCGCGAGAACGCCGCCAACCTGGCGCCGGCCTTCCTCGACCAGATCCTGGCGCGCTACGCCGGCACCCGGCTCGGCCGGCAGGAGATCGACGGCGAGCTGCTGACCGAGATCCCCGGCGCGCTCTGGACCCGGGCGCTGATCGAGGCGGCCCGCGACGACCCGCAGCCACCCGCCGAGCTGGCCCGCATCGTGGTCGCCGTCGACCCGGCGGTGACGTCCGGGACCGACAGCGACGAGACCGGCATCGTGGTTGCCGGTGTGGACGTCGGGGGCGGCGACGGCGGCCGGTTCCGGGTGCTGGAGGATCTGTCGGGCCGGCTGTCGCCGGATCTGTGGGCCCGGCGCGTGGTCGACGCCTTCCGGCGGCACCGGGCCGACGCCGTGGTCTGCGAGGTCAACCAGGGCGGCGACCTGGTGGCCGCGACCCTGCGCACCGTCGACCCGGCGCTGCCGGTACGGGCGGTTCGCGCCACCCGCGGCAAGCGCCTCAGGGCGGAGCCGGTGGCGGCGCTGTACGAGCAGGGAAGGGTCCGCCACCACGGCGCCTTCCCGGCGCTGGAGGACCAGATGGCCGGCTTCACCGGCGCGCCCGGCGACGCCTCGCCGGACCGGCTCGACGCCCTGGTGTGGGCGCTGACCGACCTGGCGTTCGACCGGCCGCCGGTCCGCAGCCGCGAGTTCCTGGTGTAGCCGCCCGTCCGAACACGCCGACCCCATCGGGAGACCGCCATGCGTCATGTCGAGGTCCGCGCCGAGATCGAGACGCGGTTCGCCGCGCTCTGGACCGCCACGCCCGTGGCCTTCGAGAACGTGGCGTTCGAGCCGCCGGGCGACGACGCCCCCTGGGTGCGGCTGGCGGTGACGAGCGACGGGGCCGAGATCGCATCGATCGGCGGCCCGCCGCGACGCTATCGCTGTCACGGCCATGTGAGCCTGGAGATCACCGTGCCGGCCGGCACCGGCAGCCGCCCGGCGCACGAGCTGGCGGACCAGGCGCTCGACCTGTTCGCCGGCTGGCCGGTCTCGAACCTGACCTTCTTGGCGGGAGCGCCGGAACCGGCGCCGCAGTCCGGCCAGGCCTACCGGCTCACCGTGGTCGTGCCGTTCCGCCACGACGATCTGCGCTGACCTGCCGCCGGGGTGCCGGAATCCGGCCCTGGGCCTTCCTTACTCGATCGCGAGACTTGGCGATGACGACAACCCTGACGGGCGAGGTCGGCCGCACCGGCCGGACGGAGGACGTGGCGATCGTGCAGGCACTGCTGGCGAACACCAAGGGACCGGACGGGAAGCCGTTCTGGGACCGCCGGATCGACGGCCGCCCGGGCGTTGAGCTGGCGGCGGCGATCGAGGACTTTCAGCGCCGCCGGCTGCCGGCGGCGGTCGCCGGCGGATCGGTCGAGTCAGGTGTCGTGCGGTCCGGGCTGGCGACGTGGAACATGCTGCTCTCGCTGTTTCCGCGACGCTTGGGGGCGCTGCGCGCGGTCGCCGGCAACCCGCTGATGTTGTATGCCACGAAAAACCCCGAGGCGGTTGCCGGGGAGACCGGGAGTCGGCTGCGGCAGGGGACCACGGCGCGGGACCGGACGGTTTCCCTGCGGCTGCGGCCGGATCTGGCCCGGGCGGTGGAGAAAGTGGCCGCAGGTCCCGGCGTCGGCCTCGTTCTCGGCTCGACGGCGCTGGACGGGGACCGGGTGGCGATGACGTTCCATCCGGTCGGGCTGTCGGTGCTCGACGGCTACGGCCGGCCGAGTTCCGTGAACGGCGACCCGCGCGGCGTCCCGGCGGCGCTGTGGCGCGAGGTCGACCGGGTGATG
>Ga0070728_10002028_pt1 | contig 26913 bp, 16 predicted proteins | sample tdDd471_FD_66723 | JGI IMG/M metagenome (GOLD analysis project Ga0070728, IMG submission 66723) | Marine sediment microbial communities from the Atlantic coast under amendment with organic carbon and nitrate - tdDd47.1 | ecosystem: Environmental > Aquatic > Marine > Coastal > Sediment | place...
AAATTTTCCAGATCCAGATAGCAGTACCCTATGCCAGATAACACATCGGCCGTAGATTTTAATCTGGTCGCCTTTTTGTATAGAGCAAGGGCTTTTTGGGTTCTGTCGGTGCGACGTAATCTATTGGCAGATTTCAACAGTGAATCATAGGTTTGGGCTTCTGCTTTTGGTTTTTTTACTTTCTTCTTATCTGCTTTTTTTGTTGCAGATTCAGTTTTTTTTTCTTTTTGTTGTGCTGAAGGAAGTTTTTCCAGCATTATTCTGCTGGGTGCATGATCCGGGTGCGTGCCAAGTATTTCATTAAGCAGTTTTCTGGCTGCATCTGTATTATTTTCTTCCGCGTACAAAACAGCTTCTCTGAAACGGGCCTTGATAATGGATGGATCCTTCAAGGCTGCCATTTGCAATGTTTCGTGGGCTTCTTTTGAAAGTGACTTGTCCAGAGCATAGAGATACCCTTTGATGGTGATGGCCATTGCATCTTCTGCATTCTTCTTTTGGGCTTTTTGAAGGAAGTCGTTGGCCTTGCCACGTTCTCCTCCCATGGCGTAATATGCCGCTAGGGTGCGCAGTGTTAAAAATGCTTCCGGATGCTTGTTGTTTGCTTGCTCAGCAAAATTGAAGGCAGATTTTTTGGCACTGTTGAATTTCTCTGTTGCAGCTACAACCTTCTTGTTCATAATGTCCTGCGCCTTGATTGCTTCTGCGAGTTTCAGCTTCAGCTCAGGAGTTTTCCTTTTGCTTTGTTCAAGGGCAATAATGGCCTCGCGAGCCTTTGTATTGGTGTCCAGTTGCATGGCTTCTAGAGAAACTACATCCTGCTGGTAAAGTTCTGCTTTGCTGGTGTTGATTTCGGAAAGCATGTTGACGGCTTCCAGCATGGAGTCGTTACGTTTAAGCAGATTCTTTAATGCAGCTTCGGCCTTGTCAAGTGAGGTGATTGTGTATTGGTTAATATCATTTCTGGAATTCTCAAGAATTTTCATTTCGGCTTTGGAATAGCCAGAGCCTAACAGGTTAGTGATAATTTCAGGTTTTACAAAATAAGTTGCACCGGCAGCGATGGCCAACAATACGATTAAGGCGATAATTGCCTTTAAGGCTCGGCCTTTGCCAGAAAATTCGTCGTCATTGTCTGCAACATCATCCCACTCGGAAAAGTCTTCTGATGAAGCTGACCAGTTTTCCGATTCCATGTTTTCCAGGGATGCAGGCGTGCCCATTACTTTGTCTTCAGATTGTTCGTTTGCAACAGTATCATCAGCAACATCCTGCTTTGTTTCCTCAACAGGCAAGGTTTCGGCTGTTTCATTTTTTACTGGAGGCGTTGCAACCTGTGTGGCTATTTCGTTGCCATTGGCATCGTTTGTTGCTGAAATTGCCGGTTCTTCGACTTTATTCTCAATGTTGTTTACGCCAGCAAGTTCTTCAAAGTTATATGTTTCCTGTACTGGTTTTTCCGGTTCAGGTTCAGCTTCTTCAGTATTCTCCTCTATCGGAGCGGAAAGTTCTTCCTGTTCAGCTTTTTCAGCTTCCGCTTGTGCTTGTTCATAATCATGGGCAAGCATATCCATGGTCTGTTTATGAGGTTTTTCCTCTTCCACAACAGGCTCTTCAACAGGTTCTGGTGTTTGTTCACCCATATCTTCAGCAGGCTCTGCAATCGGTTCGCTAACATCAGCCGAAGTTTTCTCGTAGGCTTCGGCTTCTTTCTGCTGATCTTCTTTGTTGCGTTCTACAATATTGAAAAAGGGCTTGTATTCCTCAAGTGTTCCGAGTTCGACAAATGTCTGTCCATCCATTGAAAGATGATCACTTGCAAGTGCTTTATTTTCCACGATCCAGCGTTGCAGGGTTGAAGCATCCTGAACGGTGAAGGTGTGTCCATCGGCTCGTTTCAATGTCCAATAAGGGGTCGGTTCTTCCTCTGCCGGTTTAACCTGGGTTTCTTCCTTTGAAGAAGACTCTGGATATGATTCGTCTGCGGTATTTTCAATCAGCTCACCAATTTCTGTTGCATCTACTGCTGTAGGAGTAGGCTCCGGTGGGCGCACTATGAAGAGGTGCTTGCATTTTGAACATTTTACAGCAAGTCCCGTTGCCGGGATTTTTGTTTCGTCGATATTATACTGGGCTTCACATGTATCACACGTTACTTTCATATCATTATCCTCGAAAGATGATAAATTCCGCTAACTTTCGTATATCACGCCATAAGATGTTATGAAAAGCAAATTTTAAAAAATTTGCAGGATTAAGATGGAATTTGACTGTCTGACTATTGATTAAAAGCGAATAATTAATTCATTTTAAGCTGCCAAACGTAATTCCTTAGATAATGAATTCTTGACATTGAGATAGGCCTGATTGTAGATTGGTACTACGTAATTAAACATCAGGAGAATAATATGTCAGGAAGCAATCAGGTATTGCCGAGTCCGGAGAACCTTGTCGATTTATTTGAGGAGAGTGTAAAAAAACACAGCAAACTGGACTTGTTTGGAACGAAAAACAGCACAAAAGACGACTATGACTGGGTTACGTATGGAGAAACCGCAGAGCGTGTGGATAACCTGAGGGCTGGTTTGGCCCAGTTGGGTATTGGCAAAGGTGATGGCGTTGGTATTATTGCCAATAACCGCAGCGAGTGGGCAGTTGCTGCTTATGCCACTTATGGTTTGGGAGCCAGATTTGTACCGATGTATGAAGCGGAACTGGTACGAATTATGAAATACATCATTGAGGATTCCGGTGTGAAGGTTTTACTGGTGGCCCGTGATGATATTCTTGAAAAAGTAGAGGATTTTCCCAATCAAATTAAAAGCCTTGAGAATATTTATGTAATCGAAGGAAATGAGAAAAACTCGATTGCCGAGCTGGAGAGGATTGGCAAGGAAAAACCTGTTGCTTCCCAAAAACCTCAACCAGAAGATATTGCAGGACTTATCTATACTTCAGGCACTACCGGAAACCCTAAAGGTGTGCTGCTGAGTCATAAAAATCTTTCATCCAATGCAATTGCTGCTGCAAGTATGCTACCGGAGATTATTGGTGTTGGGGATTGTTCGCTAAGTTTTCTGCCCTGGGCACATTCCTTTGGACAAACAGCCGAGTTGCATATGCTGATATACATTGGCGGCAAGACCGGTTTTGCTGAAGGGCCTAAAACGATTGTTGACGATTTGGCACTTGTTCGTCCCACAATATTGGTCGCTGTTCCTCGTGTGTTCAGCAAAGTATACACCGGGTTAAAAAACAAGATGGACAAACAGGGTGGTTTGCCCAAGTTCCTATTCAATATGGGATTGGCAGCTGCGGCTGAGAAACGAAAAATGAACGGCAGTTCCGGCTTTTTGAATGCGTTTAAATTGAAACTGGTCGATAAACTGGTTTACAGTAAGGTGCGTGAAAAATTTGGCAACCGCATGAAGATGTCACTGAGCTCCAGTGCTGCGCTTAATCCCAAAATTGGTGATTTTTTCGAAGATATAGGTATACCCGTATATGAAGCTTGGGGGATGACCGAGTTGTCACCGGGCCATACTGCCAACACTCTCGGAGAAAGCAGACGCGGTTCGGTGGGTCGACCATTCCCGGGTTGTTCAGTAAAAATTGACAAAACCTACACCGGAGGTGAAAAGGCCAAAGATGGTGAAGTAATTGCGTACGGCCCTAATGTAATGATGGGATATCATAATCTTCCAGAAGCAACCAGCGAAGTTTTGCGCGAGGATGGTGGCTTGCATACGGGAGATCGTGGCTGGGTTGACGATGACGGATATCTCTTTATCACCGGGCGTATTAAAGAACAATACAAACTGGAAAACGGTAAATATGTATTTCCTGTAGCTATCGAAGAGGCAATTAAACTTAGTATTTATGTTGAGAATGCAATGGTTTACGGTGCCAACAGGGCTTATAATGTTGTTGTTATGGTGCCTGATTGGCTGGTAATGGATGGCTGGGTAGAAGAACAGGGACTTAGCGGAACCCATGAGGAATTGGTCAACAATCCTAAATTTGTTGAGTTTATGGAATCTGAGTTGCAGCGAACCTGTAAAGATATTGCCAATTACGAAAAACCGAAGAAAATACTGTTGTTATCGGAACCGTTTTCAACAGAAAACGGCATCTTAACGCCAACGCTTAAACTAAAACGCCGAGAAGTACATAAAATATACGGAAGTCGCATAGATAGTCTGTTTGAGGACATGTAGAGTTGTAAATATCTGAATATTATGGCTATTTCTAGTGTGAATATCCATTTTTTTGTCAAATTTGCTTGGTTAAATCATTGCTTTTGAATAATAACTTGATATATAACCTTGACAAATATAGAAATAAAAGAGATAAAAGAAGTTGTGAAGAAATGTTTAAAGTATTTAAGCATTGTGCCGATTTCACAAACAGGGAAATAGGTTTCCAAAGGGCAGGAAACTTATGATGTTCTTTTAGCAATCAAGTGGGTATCCAAGGCCAAGGAAGGCTGGGAAAATGGATTTCGGGCACGAAAAAGTTTTCTTCCCATAAGGAGATTGCCATGGGTTTTAAAATTCAGAATAATTTAGAATCTTTAGTAAGTATCCGTAATCTAGAGAAAAATCAGAATCAGTTTGCGAAGTTGGTGGAACGCTTGTCTTCCGGGAGCAGCATTAATCGTGCTTCGGACAACGCTGCGGAGTTGTCTGATATTTCCAGATTGAAAGCCGAGATTAAATCTCTGGACATGGCCGGGCGCAATATAATGGAGGCGACCTCTACCCTGCAAGTCGCAGAAGGAGGAATGTCCCAGGTTGAGCAGATGATGGTTCGCATGAAAGAGCTGGCTACCCAGGCGGCAAGCAGCAATGGCGGACAGAATCTGGATATTATTAACCAGGAAATTTCTTCGTTAAGTTCGGAAATCAATCGGGTCGTCGAATCTACCGAGTACAATGGTGTAAAGCTGCTCGATGGCTCCTACATTACAGAGTATCAGGTAGGCGACAAAAATACTGCCGATAACCAGTTCAATTTGCAGATAAGTGATATCTCTACAGCCTCTATAAAAGGTGGAGCTGAGTTGAATTCGAACATCAACAGCATCACGGATGCACAGGATCTTATCAGCGATCTGGACGAATCAATGGATTACCTGGCTGCCAAAAGGGCAGACGTTGGGGTATATGCAAATAGATTAGACTACCAACAGTCAAATTTACTGGTGGCGATTGAAAACAAGATTGCGGCTGAAAGTGTGATTGCAGATGCGGATATGGCTAATGAAATCAGTGAGTTCACTAAAACTCAGATTTTATTGCAGGCTGATACGGCAATCCTAGCACAAACAAATGCTGCAAGTCAGGTTGGTATGAATCTCCTTAAATAAGATAAGATAAATTCACTATCTTAAACCTCGCTTTTGGCGGGGTTTTTTAATGGGGGAAAAAAATAAAAATATTTTAATTTCAGTTTGCCATTCTAGGAGTTTTAGGGCATAATGCCGGAACGCCAAATGGCGGTATTTGTTTTTATGGTAGCTGTTACCGGAGTACAAGGTGCCGATTTACGAGTTTAAATGCGAAAAATGCGGCAGGATATTTGAAGAAATAACTGATTCTGAAACCAAAGAAATGGACTGTCCATGCGGACAGGGCAAGGCTTTGCGGATGATGTCGTCTTTTTCACTCGGCGGTAAAGCAACTCCACAGTGTGGTGTAGACTGCGGATCTTGTGAGCAGTCCGAAAGTGAGGCCACTTCAACTGGCAGTTGTGGTTGTGGATGCGGTGGTTCTCATAGTCATGCATCATGTATTGGTGATAGCGTAGCCCAGAAGTATTTGAAGTAACCAGAGGAAAAATGGGCGATTGTTCAATTAACAAAATACTAAATTCGGGCGACTATGTGATTGAGGTAAAGCCACTCAAGTCACTCCGCCTCGTAGAATATGAAATCTGAGAAATAACGCCCCGTCTCCAAAAAGAGACGGGGTTTTTTTGTATCGTTCTTGTGAGAACTTTTCGTGTTGGAGGGTAAATTGTGATGGATACTTCCTTGGTGAAGCAATTAGAACTACTATTAGAGCTACAAGCAATGGATGTCGAAATAATGTCTTTTGAGGACGAGCGCGATGAAATTCCTAAAAAAACGGGATTGATGGAAGAAGAACTGCTGATGAAGCAGAAAGCCGTTGAAGACAAAGAAAGCATGATAGCTCAGGTTGAGACCGAGATTTCCGAAAAGGAAAGATTGCTTGAACTGGAATTTCTTAAGATAAAAAACACCAGAAACAAAGAAACCGCAATACAGAATATCAAGCAGTATGAAGCTTATGTTAAAGAGATCGAAAACCAGGAAGAATCCAGCGAGGATTATGAAGGTGTTATTAAAGACCTGAAAAAGAAACTGGAACAGCTTAATGAAGAAAAAGTTGGACTGGTTTCCGCTGTTGAATCCATCTCCAATTCTCAAACTGGTGCAAAAGCAGAGCTTGAGAAAAAGTTGTTAGAACTTGATGATTTACTTGAAGGTATGTACGACAAACGCGATGCCTTTGTCGAACAGATTCCCGAGAATGTTTATCTGCGATACGAATACATTGCAGAGCGCGTACCGGATGGTATTGCAATTGCTTCTCTAGATGGTGGAACCTGTTCGTTATGTAACATGGCTGTTTTGCCACAGGTGCAAAATGAAATCATGGCTGGTAAAATGCTTCACACCTGCCAAATGTGCAACCGTATTCTGGTTTATAAAGCAGAAGAAACGGATGAAGAAGAATAATCAGCAAACAAGGATTGGTGATTATTACATCATCAATCCTTGTTTATTATTCTTTCAGGTCCAGCATTTCCGGCTACTCTTTCATACTCGCCTTTGCCTCTTTTCTTAAATGTAGTGAAACCTTTCTTGGCAGCTTTATCATAGTCAACCTTACCAAGTGCCATGTCTCTGGATGCGGTCATTTTTGCCGGGGTGGATATCAACCTTTGCAGTTCGCCATCACCTGCTTTATCCTCAGCCTCGCAATCTTCCCCACATGTTTCCTGAACTTTGGAACTGCTGTGTAAAATTTCAATTACCTTACCGCATTTCTTGCATTTATATTCATATATCGGCATTAGCGAAACTCCTTTGTCTCAACTTTCAATATAGAGTCTTTTGCCTGTCTATATACTAAAAAATCAAAAACTTGGCAATGTATTGATTATATTGTTGTTGGCTGGGGGCTGATTAGCAAGCTTTACAAATATCTGCAAAGCAATATTGACATTCTCAAGGTAGTTGATATTATTCATTAACTGGAAAAGATATATAAAAACATGATTACGAAAAATACTTGGTACTGACTACTTTGGAAGGAGTTACAGCTATGGATAAAAGTATTTGGAGATTTGCGCTTTTAGTAATTATTGCTTTGCTTGCAAGTGGATGTTTTGGGGATGATTACAAGAAAGACATTGAGGTTGACGGCGATACAGGTGGCAACGTTGACGGTGATGAGGATGTTAATCTTGATGGTGATGGTGAAATTGAAGGCGAAGATAGTGATGGCGATATTGAAGATGGCGATTTAGAAGACGAAGATGATATTGATGGTGACACGGAAGATGGGGAAGACGAACTTGAGACTGAAGAGGAAGTTGAAGAGGAAAGAGAGCCACAAATAGTTTCCGATCAATTCTCGGTGCGTGCCAGTGTTGAGCAGATTCATATCTGGAGTGCCCCTGTTGAAGTGGAAATGGAAATTCTTGATGTGGATGACAATATTGTTGCCACAGCTTTTACGGATGATCTTGGTAGTTTGGTTTTTAGAAAACTGGCACCTGCAAAGGATTATTATGCGCGCCTGAAAGATACTCCTGAAGAATATACCAACCAGCTTGATATTATGTCTGTTGAAGGCAGCTTGCCGGATGACTCTTTTTACAGCGATCAGATTCTCGAACCCGGTTTTGGTTATCTGACTACTCGCGATGGAACCAAGCTTTCAATTTTTGTTTCACTGCCGGGACCTGTGGAAGATGGGCCTTATCCCACGCTGGTTAATTACTCCGGTTATAGTCCCTCTAAACCGGGAGAATCACTGGGTGGTGATGCTGAACTGTTTTGCACTGACTTTCCTGTTCTGTGCGATGCGCCCAGTCACCCGTTTGGTATTATCGGTGGTGTGATGGGCTATGCCACTGTGGGGGTAAACATTCGCGGAACCGGTTGCTCCGGTGGTGCTTATGACTACTTTGAACCTTTACAACTTTTAGATGGCTATGATGTTATTGAAATTGTTGCAAGTCAGTCTTGGGTCAAGCACAACAAAGTTGGTATGGTGGGACTTTCATATCCCGGCATAACTCAGCTATTTGTTGCATCTACCAATCCGCCTAGTCTGTTGTCTATTGCTCCTTTCTCGGTTCTGGCAGATTCAGTTTCTTCTACACTTTTGCCAGGGGGAATGGTTAACGAGGGTTTTGCAATAAACTGGATTGATAATGTCATGAACAAGGCTCTGCCCTATGCTCATGGGTGGATACAGGATCTGGTGGATGATGGTGATACTGTCTGCGAAGAAAATCAGCTTCTTCATTCCCAGTTGGTAGATGTAATTGCCAAAGCCAGAGAAGATCCGTTTTACGATGACGACAGAGCTAAACCAATTGATCCCACAAGCTTTGTGCATAAGGTTGATGTACCGGTTTTTCTGGTTGGCCAAAGTCAGGATGAGCAGACAGGCCCTCATTTTCCGGCATTGTTTGATAAATTCACCAACTCGCCTGTTACCAGATTCACCATGACAAACGGGGTGCACCCGGACGGAATAGCTCCCCAGGTTCTTGCAAGATGGTTTGATTTTACTTCCATTTATGTAGATCAGGAAGTTCCTCAAATGAACGCAGTTGTTGCAATTTTATTGCCGATGTTCATGGAGCAGGTGTTCAGCGTTTCGGGGATGAAATTTCCTCCAATGATCTACGAAGACTATACAAGCTTTGATGATGTCGTTCAACATTACGAAGCACAGGATCCGATAAGGGTTATCTATGAAACCGGAGCAGCCGAAGGATTGGATGCGGGTGCACCACAAGGAACATTTGAAAAGCGTTACTCTGCCTGGCCGATTCCTGAAACTGTTGTTACTCGTTACTATTTTCATAATGATGGCAGTATGACTCTTACTGCTCCCACGGAAGATAATGGCTACAGTGAATTCGAACATGATCCCGAAGCGGGTAATCGGGTATATCTGGTTAGTGGTTCCATTGACAAACCTCAGCCAAACTACGATTACAAGCCACTTTTAGAAGACAAGGCGATTGTTTTTCTTGGTGAAACTCTGACTGATGATGTCGTTATGACCGGGCCGGGTAGTGCTGATATCTGGCTTAAGTCTGATGCCGATGATGCAGATTTGGAAGTTAACATTACCGAAGTTCGCAACGATGGTAAAGAAGTCTATATTCAAAGTGGCTGGTTGAGAGCCAGTCATAGAACCATGCGTGAGGAGGCCAGCGAGTTACGACCTGTGTCTTCACATTATGAAGAAGATGTAGAACCGCTTGTAGCTGACGAATGGAACCTTGTTCGTATTGAAATTATGCCAATGGGTCACGTGTTCAGAGAAGGCTCTAAGATTCGAGTCTCGATAGATACACCGGGTGATTCGCGTGCAAGATGGAAATTCGGACTGCTGGAATATGACACCAATCCTTCGCACTATGTGGCTCATAACAAAGATTATCCATCAAGTATTGTCTTGCCTGTTATCCCTGATATTGAGGTGCCGGAAAGTGTTCCTGCCTGCAACGCCTACAGAGGCCAGCCTTGCAGGGATTATGTCGAGTACACAAATACAACTACAGTTATTGAATAATAGTTCATACTGAAACAAAAAAGGCGAACCCGGTTGTGGTTCGCCATTTTTGTTTCTGCAGTTACTTAAGTTATTCTTCAGGCAAACCGGATGTTTCTATAAGTGCCAGAATAGCTGCACCTAAACCAAAGGAAATGTCGTCTACCTGTTTAATCTTTTGATACAGTTCGAATTCTCCTACAGTTGTTGGGCCTGAGGTTCCTGTGACTGTCGGTACATTATTTTGGTCTACCGTAATTTTACTGTTTACGCCTTGCATAGCTTTTCTGATAACTGGCAAAACTGTATCATCTGTCAAACCGTATCGCCAGGCTCTGCTCATGCCGTAGGCGAAGAGGGCGGTTGCAGAGGTTTCGAGGTAGGTTTCGCCGGGGCGATTGAGGATTGTCCACCACAAACCGGTTTCGCTGTCCTGCAAGGGGATAATTGCTGAAAAATGTTTGTCCATGGCTGTTTGCATTTCCGGTAAAGATTCGCCTCTGGCAAGTCTCGCCCGCAGATGATCGGCGGTTGCCACTGTAACCCAGCCATTGCCTCGTCCCCAGTAGACACCGTCTGTTTGTTTACCTGTATAGCCGTAGGCATGCTTATATAAATTAGAATCTTCCATTAAAAGATTTGTGAAAATATGATGTTGTTCTGCATACTCGTCTAGCAGTTCTTTATCGTCGGTAAGCTCTCCCCAGCCTGTCATAACATTGCCAAACATGAAGAGGGAATCTATCCACAAGGTTATACCTAACATGTCCCAGTTTCCCAGGTGATTGAGGCCACCTTCTTCGTTGCGCAGGGCAATGTTGTCGAGGTAGTTGAGTGCTTCACCAAGTATATTTTGGTATTTTTCATCTTCGGTTTCTTTAAACAGATCTATTGCAAGTGCGCTTGGGGCACAGGTATCGCTTGTTTCAATGGCTCTGTCAATCATGAAACCTTCTGCAATATGGTAGTCGATCCATTCCTTATAGTAGTTGAAATATTTCTGGTCGCCAGTTACTCTGTAAAGCTCTTTAACACCAATCATCATTACGGCCTCGCCCCAGTCCCAGGTAATATCTGTGGCTGTGTGGGCCTCAATCTGTTTGTCGGCTATGGCTTTTGCAAGTTTAATTGCATCCGAGTCGGGGTTTCTTTTGGATGCATAGCAAATCTTGTCTGGAGGTGTGTTTGGTTCGCAGTAGTCGAAGGGTTGTACTATTAATTCTTGCTCTTCTTCCATATCATTGTCGCCATCGGTTTCAATCTCTCGATCACCATCGGAGGTCTGATCAATATCACCATCGGAGGTGTCTGTAGAGTCGCCGCACGATGCAAGTGATAGAGATAAACAGAGCGCAAGTATTGGGAGTAATATGCTTAATTTAAAATCGTTCATTGTAGGTTCCATTTTTTTCGGTAAAAAAAGACTTAAAAATCCTGCTTGACGGCAGTTGTTCCGGTTTCGTTTTCGAAAATACTTACAGAATTCAATTGCATCATGGTGCCTCTGGCAATCAAGGCAACTTTGTTGCTGCCACTTTTCGAGACGAGCACAAACTCGGCATCGGTTTCGATTGTATCTCCTGTAGAGAGAGTTATGGTTGTGACTGCATCCGGTTTTCTCAGAAGAGCAATTTCTTCACCTTCTGAATGTTTTATACTGTATGCGGTTACACCTGTTTCGCCATTATTAAATGTTAATGGTGTTACTTCTAGCTTGTATTCTGCATCGCCTTCCACTGCGCTTGTGCTATAGGGTGCAGAAACCGAGAGAAAACCCGGGACAGCAGCGGTGATGGTTCCATCCATTACGCCGTGATGTTTTTCGTCTCCATCAATTTCATGGACATGTGGTGGGTACCATTCCTTGAATGGAGGTTCGGCAAGTGTAAGTCCATCATCGGTGGATGAAAGATATACTTCTACGCCTGCGGCTTCTCTTTGCCAGACAGCATTATTGGCATTGACCTTAAAATCTTCGCCTTCATCATAGCCGGCGTAGCCGTGGAGTCTCCATGTGTGCAGACGTGGTGTGGTATTGGTGGTTACAATACGGTCTGCTGTTACAAGGTATCTGCCATGCACCATCATTACAGAACGTTCGGTGGTGGAAATCTCCAGAGGTTGTCTGGATTCCACGTAGGACAGTTCATTGGAGAGATATTCGTTTTCCAAGAATGCATCGGTGTCACCGAAAGTTGTCAGAATGCCTTTTTCAGGCACTTCTTCACCGTCTATGATCAGTACATTATGGGCGTCTGCTTGAGCTGTGCGGGCGTTGTTAAAGGCAACCGGCTTATAGTAACCTGTGTCCATCAGGAGGTATTCACCATAGGCATATAGCTGGAAAGATCCTCCATCGACGTGGTCGTGTACAGTTTTACGTACCGAACCATGTTCGGCATTGACCAGTGCCCAGACAGCGTTGGTATCCCAGCCACTTCTGAAAATTGCCTGACCGGCATCGTACATTACCTTGTTTTTCCAATCAGGTTCTACTGGTTCCATATCATCTGGAACATAGGCCAGATGTTGTACATACAAATCCATTCCTCCGCCCATGTTGAAATTATTGTTGTAATAATCCCAGAGAAGATCGGGACGATCCATGATGCCTGCAAAAAGACCGGAACCATTCTGGTCTTTCATTCCACCATCTTCAAGAGGTGGTCTGCGCCCATTCGGCATTCTTAAACTGAACATCCACTCGACAGATTTCTGAACTCTTTCACCGTAGAGAAGATTTTCGTAAACAAAGGGTTCACCATCAATGCAGCCATGATCCTGCCAAGGGTCGATATCCTGTCTGTTTATGCAATCTCGTTTCAATAAAAGAGGTTCGCCAATTCTGTTTCTGTAAGCTAGAAAAACTGCCTGCGCTGCACCAAAACCAAAGCGGTAATAGTGTGGGCCTTCGGATACACCACCGTCAGGCTGGACGTATTGACCATTGGGGCCGTAGAGGTAATCCAGTTCGCTAAAGGCCCAGTTGGCCATGGCCTCCGCATCCGGATGCTCTGGGTAGGCCATTGCAATGTAGCCTATGGAACAAGCAGTTCTAATAGGATGATTGTTTTGTGTAAGGGCAATTGAAACCAGACGTCCCAAGTCATCTAAAACGTATTCCTTGTAAAATTCGCTGGTAATAAAAGTCAGCTTGTCTTCTGCATCTTCAATTTCGTCTTCAGGAATAAAGTTGCCTGCCACCAGAAAATCAAGTGCGTTGGCATAACATATTACAATTGAGGGCAGACGTATGTTGATATCGCCGTCTTCGTGACTGTGATAATCTCCGGAGAGTTGTTGTAAAAAGTCACGAGCCTTATCCGCCATAGCTGTGTCGTTTTCCAGCCATGCCAGAAAAGCGGCGTGTTGAGCTATGACACCGTTTTTCTGCTCGTCGCTGTCGAAAACGTTTGGCGTGGTCAGGTCATAGTGACTTCTTTCTGCGCTTGATCTGATTTTAGCCAGTATGGAAATGAAAGGTTCTTTGTCGAGTCTCGCTAGAATTCTATCTTTGTCTTCCGGTAGCAACATCAGAGAGGGTGCGAAGTCCGGCCGTGGAGGCAGTCCAACCTGATATTCTATTTCAGGCTCAAGCTCTTCTTCTAATTCTTCTTCAAGCTCCAGTTCAAGGTCATCTTCCAGCGCTTCAGTTTCTTCTGATTCGGCATCATAATCCGCATCGCCATCAGGAGTTTCTGTTTCAGCTTCTGTTTCGCTTTCATCCCCATCAGTAATTAAACCAGTATCATCCCCGCAGCCAACAAGGGCTAGGCTAAATATAGTTAATAGAATGATGACTGTTGTACTTTCTATAACGCTTTTCATACGGATACTCCTGCTGCGTTGAGATTTGCAATGCTGAACTTATGGACAATTGACTGTTCCAATTTATCTTAGATGAAGTTGATTTGCAAATCAAAAAATCAATAATGAAAAAATGAAAAATTTAATTTTTGGGGAGTGATTTTAACGAAAAAAAAAGTGACCCTTAAACAAGGGCCACTTTAAAGTCGTGATTATGTAAAGAGTTACTGTTTTCTTGGTGTAAGCGTTAAGACATAGGATTCTTCTGTTTCGCTTGTTACTGCGCCATCATTGATGTCGGTTGAGTTTGACAAAGTACCAACGATCATCAGTTCCTGTCTATTTTTCAGTTTGTTTACATCATCGTCTGTCAGTTTTGCATTGAAATATTTTATATCCGGTGCCAATGAATCAGATACTACTCTTTCATCACTTGGATTTGGGTTGTTGAACTGGAAAACATCGCCATTGTCGCCACAGTCCCAGCCACCTTCTTCTGTGTCGTTTTTGCAAATATCAGCCATGTCCTGAATGCGCCACCTCAGGTAGGTTGTGTTTTTTGGTAGATCGTATACGCCCCACTTAAGAGACTTACTCGGCAGGGTTGAAAATACGATAAACTGTGCCGAAGCTTCCCAGGCCATGTTGTCCGGTACATCAGGGTGATTCGCCATATCGTGCTTGCGAACTTCATAGTCGGTAACACTGCCACAGGCAAAATCCATGTTACAGGTAAATGAGCTGCCGTTGTCTGTGACATCCCAGTTTGAAACACTGTTGATATCATGGAAGAACGAGTTTTGTATTATGGTTCCCTTGGTAGCGAAGCCATCCATATATATCTTGAATGGTAATTGCAATGCATTGCCATTTGTGTCTATTCCACCCGGGGCGATGCCTCCCTTTTCATCTATGTTTCCAGAAGCAATTTCCATATCTTCTGTATCAAAGTCTATTGCAATCTTTTTTAACTCAACATCAATGGTGTAGTCGTCTCTGGATTCTTCCATACCTGAGAAAGAGTAGTCAGATAAGACATCGACAGACAACTTAATATCCCAGAGATTGTTGCAGAGTTCCTCTACCTCTTGAATGCGTTTGTTAAGGTCTACTAATAGTGAATCACCAAATTCGTCACCGGCGAAAATTGCTTCTGCGGATTTATGCTTATCGAGGCAGTTTTTGTACCAGCCACATCTCTTCTTTTCATCGCCGGGGATATCCAGCTGTAAAAATTCATGCACTATTACCGCATAACCAACCTGAAAGTTTTCATCAACTTCTTCATCTTCAACGTCGTCTGCAGGGCTTGCTTTGATGCAGTAATATTCCTCTTGCCATCTTTTGGCACGTCCCTCAATACAACTATCTCCTTCTATCGGAGTCAACTCAATCCATTTGTATGTCAGCTGTGTATGAAACTTTGACCAGGCTTTTTTTACTTCTTCAACAAAGTCCGAGTCCAGAAAACCGCTGTCATTGTTGGAACCAAGGCTTGCCCGACAGGCGAAAATATCTTTTGCTCTTTGCCAGGCTTTGTTTCCCGGCTTTGCACAGTAAAAATCGTCTGGCAAGGGAAGGGCAACCGTTGATTCCAGACTTTGTCTGTTAATGATGGTTCCCATTTCGATAAACAATTGAGCTTCTGCTGGTGTGTCTGTATGATAGTTGGCAGTACAGATTGCCAAATTGTTTCTTTTGGGAACATTGTCCTTACACTTTTTCCCGCCTTTATAACTTTTGGCTTTTTCACACATTGTGGCAAGCTCAGCTTCAGACATCTTTACTCCGCTGTAGTTACTGAAGTGGAATACATGACCCACAGTTTGGTCGGTTGAAGCTGTGCTAGAAACAAAGTTGGCCTCGGAGTCATTATCTACCCAAGCCAGATAAACCTGATCTGCTTCTGCAAATGGAGTGCTATGGTATATGGTTATGGTTACAGGCTCAAAAAACTCCAGTCCGTCAGGCTCCAGGTTAATTCCGTTAAAGGCAACTTCGCCAAAGGAAATTGCTGGTGCTGTTTGAAGCTCTTCAATGGAAATTACAATGTCTTCTGTAATTGCTTCGGCTGGAACTGACACAGACACGCTGTCACCGTTTGCAAGCTCGAAATTAAGTTGGCCACCATTTTCAATTGTGATAAGGGCCTGGTTGTCTTCCAGAGTGATCTCTTCGTCGCCATCGGTTGGTTCATTATCTGTATCACCATCGGTGGAGATGTTGTCATCACTACCGCCACATGCATTAAAAACAAGAGAACAAATCAGGATGAATAGGTAAATCAGTTTTTTCATATTAGCCTCCGCTTGAATTTCATTCCGGGTACCATTTGAACAGGTATAATAAGAAGTTTAAAAATGAATGGACATAATATGACCATCAATAACAATGAGCAAAATATATAATAATTATATATTTGCTAAAGTAAATCCTTTTATTGTAAATATGTTTATATAACTCTGTTTTAAGAGATTCTTTAAAGAATTTGTCACTAAGTGAAAAAATTTTGGTAATTGTAAATTCTATGATATCATTGATACTATGAGTTAGGCGTTAGGCTAGATTTGGAATGTTTCAAATTGAGAAAGTCCGATCAGCTATTTTATATGTTTGGTTAGGTTTCATGTTGGAGTTGGTATGAAAATTTGTGAAAATATCGAACAATGCATTTTTTTCAACAACAGAATGAGTAATATGCCAACAATGGCTGAAATCTACAAAAAGCAGTTTTGCAAGGGAGAATTTTCTGAGTGTGCAAGATACATTCTGCTAAATGAATTTACAAGTGAAGATGTTCCTGGAGATCTGTTTCCTATTCAAAAAGAAAGAGCTGAAAAGATCAAGGCAAAGCTGGAAAAATCAAAAAAGAGCTAGTATATTCAATGCTATAGATATAGAGTAACTGTTTACTTAGTTCGATATCCCCACCTGTACTTGTGTGATAATGTTCAACACCAAAATATTGCTTAGGAACAGTCTGAGATGCACAATCGTCTCAAATCTTTGCACGATATCCGCAAATAATGCAAATTAATAGAGAAGAAATGACATAGTATGACCGTAGTGATGCTATCTATGTTTGCGACAATTTAGCAATATCGCTGTTTTTAATTTTGTATAACATTGATAAAATAAACTTAATTTTATAAATAATTGGTTAATTGTCTTTTTTGCTTTGCAAATTTTATCGGGAAATGCACAATACTTGCAAATTATGCACAGAGTGACATAGAGGCGCGTATGATATATCTTACTAATTTTCACAATACTTGCCTAGTCTAATATAAAATACACTGAAATTACATAAGCTTAAGGGAAAATTGCCGAATTTACTTCTAATCGTAAAAACTTGGCATTAACTTTGCTACATATAATAAACAGATTCTGATTGAAAAGTGGAGCGACTCATGAAACAGCATAGCAGACATGAGAATGTAGATTATGAAGCGGATGGAACAGTTAATAACATCCCTGAATTCAACATGACGGATCTTGACAAAATTAAAGTTGGATGTTTTCTCTGCCATAAGTGGGTTCCGGTAAGACAAACCATTGTAGTAGTTGGAAACAAAGACGTTCGCGCTCATATCTGCTTGAAACACTTGAAGAAATTGGAACAAACCACGCCTCTCCATCAAGCTCTTTAGCTTGACTAAACTTCTACCCTCTGCTACTATGACGGCCCAAGCAGAGGGTAGAGGTCCTCTATAATAACCAACTGGGGATAAAGATGAATACAAAAAAAATGTTCTGTTTTATGGGGCTGTTGGTATGTGTTTTATTTCTGTTTTCCTCCTGCAACAAACCTGTAAAGCAAGCTGAAAGAGCTGACTTTCCAAAAGAGTTGAAACCCGTGGATTACCTGCCTTTGAATGTAGGCAATTCATGGACCTACGAAGTGCGACAATTTTTCATAGATGGCAAAGCACCTAAAGAAAGTTCGCTGCTAACAAAAGTGATTGATAATAAAAATGGTGAGGCGAGTGTACTTTCAGGTGATCAGATTATTAAGTACAAAATCAAAGATTCCGGTATTTTCAAGCTTTCCAGTAAAACACTGCTAATCCCACAACCAATCAACAAAGATGCTGAGTGGGATATCAATATCGCTGGTATCCATGGTAAAGGTAAGATATTATCTACTAGTGAGAAAGTTATTACACCTACAGGTCTTTTCGAGAATTGCCTTTTGATTGAAGAGCGATATTCAGAAGATGATCTGATTATTCACTATGCCTATGCTCCAAAAGTTGGACTCGTCAGGATTGAAGAATACGTTATAATGGATAAAAAGGAATTTCTGCATTTGCAAGCCAGCTTGAGGATTTACACGGTGCAATAGCATCTGGAGTAAAATGATGTCTACCTTCTTAAAGTCTATGCTACTTCTCTTGATACTCATAGCTTTGCCAGTTTATTTATCATCTTGTATGACGAGTGATGCTTGTCCCTACGGTTGGGTTCAAAATGCCACCGGTGACTGTGTGAACCTCAGCGAAGAAGATGGTGACAGTGGAAACGGGCAGGTTCTTGACCCTTGTCCTGAAGGCTGGGTTTTGGGGATGAGTGGTTTTTGTGTGCTGCTTGGCGATGAAGATATTCCCACGGAAGAAGACGGTGACTTGGATGCATCTGATGTTGATGACGAGCTTGAACAAGAGACAAGCGATACAGTTGTGGACGGTGATACGACTCCTGTGCATCGTAAATGCAATATCGATCAGGATTGCAATCAGGCGGAACTTTGCCAGTTTATTGATGACCAGGGTGAGGGCATTTGTTTTTCCAAATGCATCATGACTGGCAATTGTCGTGAAGTGGAAGGTGCAAGTTATTGTTCGAAAGAACAACGTTGCGTTCTTGGTCAAATCCCGGAAAATTGTACATCTGATGCAGTTTGTGAATATGGCAATGTATGTCATTCTTCTGCCAATTGCGGAGAGGGTAAATGTTTCCCGGAATGCAGACAGGATAATCATTGCAGCCTGCTGTTTGAAGGTGTGAGTTGTTCCGGCTCATCTGATGGTGATGAAGAAGCAACCGTAATTGAAAGCTACTATTGTTCCGGTGAATACAGATGCGAACCCGGTATACCTGGAGTAAATGCCTGTGTAAACGATGGCGAGTGTCCCGTAGATCAAGTTTGTCACAATGAACTGAACGACTTCAAGGGTAAGTGTTTGGAAACATGCAGGAACGATACATTCTGCCAAAATTATCAAGAAGCGTTTATTTGCAACACCGTTGGTAAGTGTATTGAAGACAGAAGCGATAATTGTCAACAGGATATTGATTGTCCATATGGTCAGGTTTGCCATGCAGCCATATCCTTGTGTAATCCGAAATGCAGCAACGATAGCCATTGTAATGTCTACAGTGAAACACTTTGGTGTAACAGTCTTGGTTACTGTGCCGAGAGTCCCACTATTGACGGATGTACGGACAACTGGGGTTGCCATTTCGGTAATGTTTGTCATTATGAAGTTCCAAACGCAAATGCGCCCAGCAGAGGAACTTGCCTGCCATATTGTACAGATGCGGATGACTGTATTGATCGCATAGGTACGCCATACTGGTACTGTAACGCCTTAAACGAATGTTCTCCAAGTGAGATCCCGGATGGAGACCTTGATGAAGAGATTGAAATAGAGGTCGTTGATCCTTGTGACAGCGATGTTTTATGTGCAGCCCAGCATAGACGTTGTTTTAATAATGGTGGAGTAGCCGAGTGCGGTTCTTGTCTTAGTGGTTACTATGAAGATCAGGGGTTATGCATTGAAGGTCAATCCTGTGTGCCAATCATGACCAACTCAATCTACACCATCAATATAGAGACTGCCAATTTTAGGGCGATTGCCAAAAAGGATGGTGCAATTTATTCCGATCCTAGTTCTCTTAGTGCCATTTACCTTAGAGACAATGAATCCGGCAATCTTTTCCAGATTTATTCCAACTTCAGCGATGGCGGTAGTTTGGAGCAAGTTGAGGTTATTAAGGGCAGCTATAATGTCTGGGTGCAAAACAATCTTGGCCAACGCAAAGAAGTATTGACGAATGTTGAAATTGATAATGATCTGGAAATGGACGTTCCATTTGATTTTAACAAGATCACTATTAACCTGAACAAGAACAGTCAGCCTTTCCCGCAATTATCGGTTCAAAACAGAGGACAGTTAAAGCTGTATGATGCTTATAGTCGCAGAATGCACCTTATTGGAGAGATTGGAGGCGATTCCAACTCATATACCATAAATGTTTTCGATTCCAGTTACAGTATTATATTCGATGGTTATCTGAATGATGACGGTAACTCGTATCAACTTGACACGCTGATAAGTAAGGATCCGGTAACAAGCGACAGGACTTATAACATTAACCTCGATACTGTGACAATCTCTGGTGCTATTGATGTGGATGGTAATCTTGACGGTGGCGAAGATAACGATTTTGGGGAAGCCTGGCTTATCAATGTGACCACCAATGACAGGTTCGTTTTCTGGTCCATTGATACAACCGACGAAATATCTTTCTCGCGTGAAGTGTTGCGTGATTTTTATTATGTTTGTTATAAACCACAGCATATTACCGATAAATCTTATCTCTGGCGACCTGAAAACTTCAGACAATGGGATGAGGATACAAGTGGGCAGGAGATTGATTTTGAGCTGATTAATTTCACCGGCCATGTTTCTCATAATTCCGAGAGTTTATTTGAACTTAGAGATGTGGAGACAGATGAATTGCTTGACAGGGGTGATATTTATCTCAGAGATTCCCAGACCAAAGAGAAATTCCATTTGCTGAGTTTAGGTAAAGAGGGCAATGGCGAGTTTGATGTCTGGATCGGGCCCGGGACATATGATTACTATTATCAGGGCAGACTGATTGAGGATGAGTATTATCAGGGTAATGTATATCCTTCGGCTGTACAGAACATGGTTTGGCAAACTGACGTGGAATTGGATCAGGACACTATTACGGTTATTGATCTTCCGCTGGTTTCATTGACTGGATCGGTTAGTGTAAGCTTTGCCGGGCAGCCGGCAGATTTTAGTGAGGCTACTGGTGATATTGTCTCGGTCAGACGTGCAAACACTTCCAGTGACATTCCAATATTCCGCTTTCACAAGTTGCCAGACTCTCATGTTTACAGTGTCTTAATGTTTCCGGGAACCTATGACATGCGCTATTCGGGATCATCGGTCTTGGGTCTTTACCAGAATAATAAAATATTTGATTCGTTTATTGTTTCTCAAAATGAGAACACTAAAAACATAAATATTGAAACTTCAACACTGGGTGTGACAATTATCTCGGGTGATAACAACCTTTACGATCTATTACAAAATGGTACCTACGAAAGTGCTGATATAAGAGTCTCAAACGATATAACAAGGTTGCTTGGTGCAGATGAAGTTGATGAAAACGGACGTTTTGTTATTGAAAGACCCGTCGGAGATATTTCTCTGCTGTTATATCTCTATAAAGGCGATTCCTATCAGATTTATCCGCTGATTTCGGCAAGTGACTGGGAATTTACCGGTGATGATGAGTTGTCCTTTGATATTTCGCCTGTAACCTTTGTTGTCAACGTCTTGAAAAATGGCGAGGTATTGCCTGATGCGTCCCAACCATATTCAAGGGGAAACCTGTTTCTTAAATCGGATGACAGTTGGGAAACGGATATCAGGCTGGATCTTGGCAAAGAGGGAGACTCCTACGATATTCATAGTGTAGTGCCTGGTCGATATGGAGTGAATTTATCGGTTGGATACGGTAAAGCTTTCCCGTTTTTACAGTGGAAGTATATTGAATGTGCAGAAATTTCAAAATGATGCATTTATTATGTTGATTTGTTTGCTTTAACAGTATAAAAAATATTGTACATATACTATTTTATATTAGCAAAACGAGTGTAGGGATAATAGGGTCTGATGATGATTGAATTCGACACTAAGAATAATAATGGAAGTATAGGCAAAAAACTTGTATTGGTAATGATTCTGGTTATTGTTGCATTGTTTGTATATGCCAATTATATTCAGACTAACAGCAGTCGAGTTGTATCCATTAATGATGAAGAACCGGAATCCGTATCTAAGACAAGCAGCAAAAAGAAGTCCAGAAAGGTTGGTAACAGTAGCGTCTGGAAGTACGTTAATAAAAAAGGAATGTTAATCTTTACCAGCGATTATAATACCATCCCTGCTGAATGCCATCGAAGTGTTGTAAAGGTGTCTGGTAACTAGTGGAAAACTGAATAGATAGCTTTAGATACAAATGGCCGATGCTTAAATGCGTCGGCCATTTGTTTATCCGAATAAAAAAATCCGACATGAAAATTCATGTCGGATTTACTATTTCGATCTGGAAATATACTAGATTTTAATTCTGAATTCTTCCCAGGCTTTGAATTTCAACCAGTCACGGAAGTCAGGATGTGCAATGCTGATCAGCTTTTTAATGAACACAGACTGACTGCAACCTGAAACTCTCACGATACCATATTCGGTAGCGATGAAGAGTCTTGATCCGGAGCGTCCACCCATCAAATCCGGGCCGACATGGCTGATTGGGGTTCCAACTGGCATGAACGGGAAAATTGAGGAACGTTTTTTGCCATCTGGTGTTGTGTGAGTGGATTTGAGGCAGAGATAACCAATACCACCGTTGCCCAGACCACGGAAAATCTGTGCGCCACCACCGATACCGGAGTGATGGTTTTTATAACGACCGCCAGAGTTTACATGTCCGTGGAAATCAACGGCCAGGCAATTGTTGATTCCCATTCCACCGTAGAAGCCTTCAGGAATGACAACACGAGAAGCAGCCGACATAATAACATCCGGGTTGTTATGCAGCTTGGAGTAGAAGTCGCTTCCTTCTTCTGCCATGGAGAATGTACAAACCATTTTTCCATCTAGCTGAGTACGTGTGCCGTTGGATTCGATAAAGTGGGAACCTTTGAGTTTGCCACATTCATACAAGTCGTAGGTGAAAGGTTCCATCATTTCGGTGTAGCTGCGACCTGACCAGCTTGAATCTTTCAAACCTCTGATAGCCAGAACGCCTGTGCCACCGAAACCAACCTGAATTGCTCTTCCGTTGGTGTAGTTAAGATTTTGCTCAATGTGATTCACTACGTTTTCGGCAACTGTAAGTTCAACTTTGCCAGGATTGTCAAATGCGCCTGCTGGCATGGATGGTAGTTTACCTTCATCTTCTACTACATAAAGCAGTCCCTTTTTAGCCAGATCTTCAAATTCGTTAATGTTGAAGGTGTTTGGAGCATCTGCATAACCAGTGGTGAAGGGGTAGTTCTTGTTGACGTACATCAGAAGTTTTACGCCACCGATGGACATAATCTTACTGAGGATTTCCCAGTTGGCACCATTTGCCATACCTTGACTCATTTCTCCTTTTTCATTTGGAGGAGTCAGAACGCAAATAAAGGTATCTACAACAGGTTTTCCATCAGGGTCATAACCCATGGAATCAACCGCATCCGGGAAATGGATGGACTGCATATCAGTAACACCCATACGGCTTGAGTTACGGCCGATATAATCAGGATAGAGGGTTCTGGTTATGGTGTTAATCGGAATGATGATATTTGTGGCATTACCAATGAATGGGCTGGTGAACTTGATATTTCTTTCTTTGAGTTCTTTGTAATGCTCAATCAGGTTGCCCAGACCTTCGAGTTTCTGTGTAATCTGATTGGCTTTTCTTGCCAACCCACTAAATATACCACTTTTTTTAGCAGCTTCGACAAATTTACCTTTGCTTTGCAAAGTGTTACCTAGGCAAAGATCATGAGGAGAAAGGAACAAAGCCTGTCTTATATCCAGATTAGTGATATCTTCTTTTTGGATGTGATTCCACAAAGTTTCGTAGAAGGTGTGCGGTTCACTCGTTGCAAAACCGGAAGCAAAAGTAGTGTTTGAAGTAACACATGCTTTTAGGGCTTCTTCATTCGAGACGATTCTGTCTTTAAAAAACTTGGGGTATTCTGCGTAGGCCATTGTCAGCTACTCCTTGGTAAAAAGTGGTTCAACTGGGGATACTGCTAAACTATTAAAATCTATGATAAATATTATGTTAATTAATACTGCTTTCATATATCGGAAATCGGTATCTTTTTGATCAAGATGGACGAACAGCAATGTAAAATATAAAAGTAATAGCCTAAGTAATATATCGGACAACTCAAAACAATATTTTGGTGTTTTTAATCAAATGAATAGGCATTCATATGCTATGCAGGGAATACCAGAACATTAGTCATTCGTCAACTGATAAAATCAAAAACAGTGTAAATTAGTGGAATTTTCTACATTTTTTAAGATTATCAGTACATATTTTCCTTAATTTTGTGATATATGTTCTAAAGTGTAAGTAAACCATGTTTACTATAAAATAACAGATATATCAAACTGTTAAGGAGGTTGTGATGGCTGTTTATCTGATAACTGGTGCTTCATCCGGTATTGGGGAGCAATTGGCTCTTCAGGCTGCTGAATGTGGGCATAAAGTTTATGGGTTGGCAAGATCTGAGGATAAACTGCAAAGTATTGCCAAAACAGTTGGCGAAAAATTCGTCCCTCTGGTTTGTGACATTACCGATGAGCAAAAGGTTTATGAAACATGTAACGGGCTTAAAGACATACCGGATGTTGTTATTTTAAATGCAGGAACAGGATTGTTTGACAGCAAGAAACGTTTCAATTTAGACGTGCATAAACAAACCTTCGACATCAATTACTTTGGTGCAATATATTTTGTAGAAGCTTTGTTTGACAAGTTTGCAGAAAGAGGAAGTGGTGTTTTTGTTGCAATGGCGAGCCTGGCTGCATACAGGGGAACCCCCGCTTCTGCGGCATATTCCGCAAGCAAGGCTGCTCTTTCAAACTGCTTTGAGGCATTGCGTTTGACCTATAGCAGGCAGGGAATAGATTTTATAACAGTGCACCCGGGGTTCGTGGATACACCCATGACCAAAGTCAACAAAGATCCGATGCCGTTTTTATATTCTGCTGAAAAGGCTGCTAAAACAATTTTAAACGGAGTAGAGAAGGGTAAGCTCAACATCAATTTCCCATTGCCAATGTGGTTTGCTGTCACACTGGCAAGACTTATCCCACCATGTTTATACAAAAAGATTTTAGCCTTGAAATAGATAGGTATAGACATAATCACAAGAGTTGCGTTGTCTCTTGTGATTATGTCTTGGTTTTATTCGTAACCTAAAATTCCCACTCCACTGTAGGCGATGGATCTCAGATACTCCTGATACATATAGGCTGCATCATCATTGTAGAATATCGCAAAATGACCATCTGACGGGTATTGCAACAGACCGCATGTTGCATCTGTGTTACTTGGGCCTTTGACTGTATTTGAGGCATTTCTGGAAAATGAGGTTATGTTTCTAAGAGTCAAGCCTGTGACAACTTCATCCAACGGAGGTGTTTCGGGATCGATTTGTGGTATTCTTCCCGCTACACACATGGCATAAGTGGAATTTTTGGGCGTCTGTGAGTCCGAGAAACCAGTGGTAACCATGATGTTTCTGGCATCGCTGTTAAATGGTTTTTCCACCCAATAGGGTGCGTAGTTAATTGGGTCTGTTATTTCAGACATTAGCTGTACCATCATGATAAGCGGGTGATGTTTATGTGCGTCTGTCTGATCAATGATGCTATAAGATTCCAAAAGTGCCAGAATATTGGGGCTGGTGCGCTCCATTACTGTGATGCCCATTCTTCCACCAGCACCAGAAAGCACCCAGCCTTTAATATCAGGTTCAACAGCAGCAGCCATAGAGCCGGTTAGACCACCTTGACTGTGACCCATGAACAAGATGTTGTCTGTATCGAAAGTTATCGTGCCTGGGCCACTGTATACTCCTGATGCGGGCCATGAATCACAACTGCTGCTGGTAATGGAAAGTTTGCCCGCCTTGATAAAGCTGTTTAAGGCTACCGTGTCCATTACAGACTGGCGTATTGTGGCTCTGGCTGAATCTGGATTGGTAAAGTTAAAGGAGTATGTTTCCAGCTCTTCATCGGTGTAGTTGTTTCCTCGAGTGCTATGTAATGGTTGCGGTATACTAATTACGGCCATTTTTTTGTCCAACAGCAAATCAGCAACGTTATTTGGGCCAGAGTTTATAAATGAGTCTTCATCGCCTGTTGTTCCGTGTGAGTACATTACAATGGGCCATCCACCCGCCGGAACAGATGCATCCGATGGCACGCAGAGCGAGAAATCAATATTTTCGGATTCCTGTTCAATGGGATCTCCATTGGAGTCAAACATAAAGCTGCCACCACCTCCGGTAAGAATATCGTAGGGTTTGTTTCCGCTTTGGAAGTTTGGTGAGGTATAGCTTCCTTTAAAGCAGACATAGCCAGTTTCGTTGTGGCTATACTCGCAACTGTTCATAGTGCCTGTCAACTCGCCATTTGGATATTCTGCTTTGATATAGTCTGCCATTTCTTTTGTTTCAAGTACGGGATCTTGTGTTGTGAAAACTGTAACAGCACGAACTCTTGTCTGGTTTAGCTTATCGTCATTTGCGGCAAGCCAGGTGGCAAAGGGAACATAGGCGTAGTCGAGTTTGCTATCTCCTGTGCCTCTGCCGGAATACAGGTCGGCCATTGTTGCTGTTCTCCCCAAAGGAGTACCAGTGTAGTCCTGAACTCCGTCAGTCAGGATCATAGCATAGGTTGTATGAGGTTCAAGCGGGAAGCCATCTACAGGTGCCACTGCCAGCATTCTGTCTGCTGGTTCAAAGGTTCCTGTGGAGCGAGAGGTCCAGTGCCATTCAACCGGAGTCAGCTCGTTGTAATAGTTACTTTCAGTGTCGATGTTTATTAACAGTATTGATCCTGCAAAGGTCATAGAGTCGCTTGGGGTTGTTGGTAGTGAGCCTGTGTTGATCTCTGCCGGGAAAGTCCAGTAAACAGCTGTGTTGTTACCAAAGCCATCCATATTTTCCGCTTGCCCTTTATACAGTGTCATCAGGGCATAACCTTCGAAATTCTGGAACGGGTCGGGAAGAGGGAAGTCGTCCATGATAAGGTTGCCGTCTCCGTCTTTATAAAAGTCATTTGGCCAGGGAGAGCCGAAAAAGTTTTGATCGTAGGCATCGAAATCAAAGTAGGGTGTCATACCGCCAATGGCGGAAAGCTCCAGTGTTTCGCCATCTATTTCAAGCTCCTGTTCTTCTTCTGCTTCTTCTTCATCTCCATCTACGGCGCAGGTGCATTCT
>Ga0070728_10002032_pt1 | contig 26878 bp, 14 predicted proteins | sample tdDd471_FD_66723 | JGI IMG/M metagenome (GOLD analysis project Ga0070728, IMG submission 66723) | Marine sediment microbial communities from the Atlantic coast under amendment with organic carbon and nitrate - tdDd47.1 | ecosystem: Environmental > Aquatic > Marine > Coastal > Sediment | place...
CCTTGACGCCCATGGTGTCACGCACCAGCCGTGCGCCATCGGAATCCACAAACACGCCGTTGGTTTCCTGTAAGATTTCCCGGTTCCAGGTCAGGGGGGTGCCCATACGGTTGACCTTGTAGCTCCACTTCATGCCCACGGCCAGAGGATAATAGGTATGAGCCTGCTGTGCCTGCTGCGGGGTGATAGCCACGCCCCGGGGCACGGCATTTTTAGATGAATGGGCACAACCCGCCATCATCAGGGCGCAGACCAAAGACAGGGCAAAAAGGGAGAGGGAACGTTTCATGGGCTCATACTCCATTGTAGAGTCGATAGGCAAATCCGTGGGGCAGCCCGGCATCGATAATTTTCTGGGCAGCCTTGGCAATGTCGTATTCCAGCCGGTGGAAGGTGGCTTTTTGGGTGTCGGAATCGTACACCACAAAGCCGGTCCGGGGATCGTTATCCCGGGGCTGACCCACGCCACCGGCGGCGATAAGGTACTTGTACTGGGGGTCCAGCACAATGTTTTCCGGCACTACTTCCCGGACCATTTCCTCGCTTTCAAAGCGGAAAATCCGGCGCAGGTGACTGTGCCCCACCCAGGTGAGATACTTCAATTCCTCGTGGAAATGCAGCAAATCCTGGGCATGTTGCAACGTATAGATGTAATTGTAATTCTCCGGCATGATGGGATCGCCGTGGGTAAAGCACTGTCCCGTGTCCTCATCCACCTGGCTGTAGGGCAGGTTGGCAAGCCATTCCAGTTCATCGGGATCAAGCTGCTGACGGGTCCACTCCAGCACCTGCCGGGCGGCATCGTAATAATAGCTGAAATCCATCTTGCCGCTGATGGCGGCATCGTGGTTTCCCATGATGGTCAGCTCGCAGGTATCGCGGATGGTTTGCAGACACCACTTGGGGTCTGCGCCGTAGCCCACCACATCGCCCAGGCAGATATACCGGTCAATGCGTAGACGCTCCAGTGAGGCCAGTACTGCTTCAAGGGCTTCACGATTGGCATGAATATCGGTCACGATTGCAAATCGCATGGCGAAGACTCCGGGTTATGAGGATCAGGTTGTCACCGTCGTTTTTTATCCACATGCTTTCCAGGAAATACGACGACGTTGTCAGGCAGGCTGTCCCCTTCCCCAAGGGGGCGAAGCTCTGCAGGAATCACCACGCCCCGCTCGCCGATACTGGCGAGTTCGCCCACAAATACGAAGGCCATGGCGCGTAAAGATCCAAGAGTTGTCTGGGGCGGATGAACATCCCAGAAATAGCCGTCGATATAATCGTCTCCAAAGATGTCCCTGACCTCGGAAAGCGGCATCCAGCCGCCGTTGTCCACCACGGTGGCGAACAGGGCGCGCTGTACGTCGCTAAGGCCTGCATAGATGTTTCCGGCTTCGGCGGGATTGTTGAGCTTTGTAGCGATGGCGGCAATGAGCCGCGGTTTGGTGTATTGTTCGGCATTGCTTATGCCAAGGTTGTGGCAAATCACCTTCAGCCAGGCCACCGGCAGACCCTGCAACCCGGTGCGCAGCCGTACGTTGGCCGACAGCTTCCGGTGTTCTATGCGGTCTTTCATGTCCTGCTGTTCCGCCAGCAGATCATCGGGGGCAAAGGAAAGCTGCACATGAATATTATGGTGATTCCAGGCGGGATCGTAATACAGTTCCGCCACGTTGCCGCTGTCGGGCATAGCGTCCAGCAGATGCAGGCGATCCCGTTCCAGCTGCACCGTGACATCCTGCATGGCCTCGACCATGGCGGCGGATTCTGCGGAATGTACGGGGTTTTCCGTGCGGTGAAGCAGGCGCAAAAGATACTGGTGATGAACCGTAATACGATGCAGGCGGGCGCTGGGCAACAATTCGCTCTTAAAGCGAAATGCCTCTATGGCGGTCAACAAACGGAGGTTCTGGTCCAACTCCTCCAAAACCCACGTCCGTAACTCCTCACGTTCCATATGTACGCCGTCACTCATACAATCATCTCCAGATTTCAAACAGACTGCATCATAGCAGAACTTCGGGCCAACCCAAAATTTTTAGGGAACTTTTTTGAACTAATCACCAATACCGGACAAACGTTTAGAAAAGATACAGTTACCCGGCAAAACTGTCCCGCGCCCCGGTCATGTTATACGGTATCAGAAGGGATTGCCAATGGAGAACTGGAAGGCGATTCCCGTGTCCTCAGGCCTGGGCGTGAGGGGAATACCCCACTCAAAGCGCAACGGTCCCATGGGACTGTACCAGCGGAATCCAAAGCCCACACTGTAGTACATACCCAGCGGCAGTTCGTACTCGTTTTTATGCCACTGGTTGATATAGAACCACTGTTCCGTTTCGCTCCAGGTATTACCGGCGTCAAGGAAGAAGATCCACTTGAGGCCCGCCTGCTCCAGAATCGGGAATTCCAGTTCAATGTTGGTGACGAATTTTTTGGTGCCGCCGGCGCGATAGGTGGAACCGTAACGGGCAGGATCATCCTGCTGCATCACGTCGATCTTCGGCGAAATGGAGCTGAAGTCGTAGCCACGAATAGAGTAAATGCCACCCAGCAGATAGCGCTGGGAAATAGGCACCAGATTCACATCCCGGTCACCGGAGGCGCTGTTGACATCAGGATTTTCCTCTGTGGAAAATACCCAGCCCCAGTCAAAATTGAACTTCAGCACCAGCTTCCACCACAGGGGCACATACACCTGATTGTTCATGCCAAGGCGCACAAACTCAAGCTGTGAGCCGGTGTAATCATCGGCGTACTCAAAGCTGAAGGTGTGATACTGACCGGCACTGGGATACAGCCGGTTGTTTCGTGTGTCGTAAATGACATTGGCAAGGAAACTGGAGGTAAAGCCATCGCGGAACAAATGGGCATGGAATTTGTTGTCCACATCCACCTGCTCGTTGGAAAGCCGCCAGCCCGCCACCAGATACAGGTCGTTGATAACCGGATACCCGAATTTCAACTCACCACCCTGGCTGAGTTTATCGTAGCTGCCAAAGCTGCCCTGTGAGGGATAATACACCTGCTGACTGTACATGGAGGCCGACAGGGTCCAGCGGGAATCCAGGAAGTACGGTTCAAAGAAACGCACCTGGAACTGCTGCCGCTGTCCGGAAATCATGGCGTTAAGGGACAATGACTGCCCGCGGCCAAGGAAGTTGTTCTGGCTGACCTGAGCCTGGAACAGGAAACTTTCAAGACTGGAGAAACCAAAACCAAGCTGGAAGGTGCCGGTGGGACGTTCCTTGATTTCCACCCGCAACACAATGCGGTCTGCCTTGTTGCCCCGTTCCTGCCGGATTTCCGCTGTCTCGAAAAAGCCCAGCCGGAAGATACGGGCTTTGCTGACCCGCACGGCGGTGCTGCTGAACAGATCGCCTTCGGAAATAACCATTTCCCGGCGGATAACCTTGTCCCGGGTTTTGGTATTGCCCACAATGTCGATACGCTCGACATACACCTTCTGGCCCCGCTCCATGTTCATGAACAGGGAAATCGTGCCCCGCTCCTCATCGAAAATGGGAATGGGCATCACGTTGGCATAGGCATAGCCCTGATCCATAAACAGATCAGTCATGCGCTGCAGGTCTTCCATGAAGACGGTACGGTTAAAGGGTTCGCCGTGCTCCAGCCGGGAGCGTCTCTGCAAATGCTTTTCAGTGAACACCTGATCCTGCGGAGCCACATCAGTGGTACAGGGCAGGTTTTCCGGCCACCAGTCGCGGCAGACCATATCACCTTTAAAGTACAACTGGTCAAAGTTGTAGGGACGGCCTTCGGTGATGTTAAACACCACGGTGATAAAACGCTCATCACCGGAAAGGTAAATTTTGGGACGCTGCACCTTTGCCTTTGCAAAGCCGTGGTCCTGATAGTATTTTTCGATCATGAACACATCATGCTCAAGATACTGTTCCCGCAGAATACCGAAATCCGTCAGCCAGGTGAGGATATCACCGGGCTTGAGAGCCATAATCTTCCGCAGTTCACGGTCCGGCACCTGCTCGTTGCCGATCAGCACGATTTCCTTGATGTAAATCTTGCCGCGCTCGTTCATGACGAACACCAGGTCCACCATGTTTTTGGGGGCTTTTTCCATGCGATGGGTCACGCTGGCGCGGTTGTAGCCCTTTTCCATGTACAGGTTTTCGATCTTTTCTTCCACCCGGCGAATCCGGGCAAGGTCCACCACCTCGTTGGCCTTCAGGTCCATCACCTCGTTGACATCGTCTTCGTCAAGGGTGTCCAGACCTTCGTAGCTGATACTGCGAATAGTGGGGAATTCCTGCACCGCAACCACCAGCTTCACGCAGGAGCTGCATTCATCGTTGCGCTGCACAAACAGCTGTACATCGGTAAAGGCCTTGAGGTCGTATACCGCCTGCACAATATCGTGAGACATTTTCGGAGTCAGAAACGTTCCGGGATGCACTCCCAGTTTCTGCAGATGCACCAGCACCAGATCCTTTTCGGTGCGCCAGTTTCCCCGCACATCGATAGTGGTGATTTTAAAGGTGTCACTGGCTGCCTGGCTCAGGGGAACCAGCAGGGTCAGTAAGGCCACGGTCACCGCAACCATCAGCGTTACGGGCCGCGAAAAGCGGCGACGCTGTGTGCTTTGATCCGATGTTGTAGGGACGTTTTTATACATATTGCTGCTCGTGTTGCGATCAGGCCTCACGTTGATCCTTTACTATACGACCTCCCTGTATTTCCCATTGACGTTTCATACGTCTGGCAAGGACATGGTGGTGCGTAACCAATAACAGTGTCATGTTATACTCGGAGTTCAGGTCAAAAAGCAACCTGTGAATTTCTTCCGATGTTTCTTCGTCAAGATTTCCGGTGGGTTCATCCGCCAGCATGATCCGGGGACGCATCACCAAAGCCCTGGCAATAGCCACCCGCTGCTGTTCGCCGCCGGAAAGTTCGCCGGGACGATGATCCAGACGATGAGTTAAACTAACACTGTCGAGTATGTTTTTTGCTGCTGCGGCGGCTTCCGGCCGTCCCATGCCCGCCATCAGGGCAGGCATCATGACGTTTTCAAGGGCATTGAAATCCGGCAGCAGATGATGGAACTGGAACACAAAACCGATGGTGCGGTTGCGGAAGGCGGCAAGGGATTTTTCGTTGAAACGAAAGACATCCTCGCCCATGTACGATACCGAACCGCCGGTGGGCCGGTCCAGGGTGCCCACCACATGCAACAGGGTTGATTTGCCCGCACCGGAACTGCCGATAAGGGAAACCATCTCGCCCTGCCACAGGGTACGGTCTATACCACGCAACACATTGATTTCCTTGCCCTCATGGAAATAATCCTTTTCCAGACGTTCCATATGCAGCAACGGCGTTGCATCACTGCCCATATCCCGGGGCGGACCGGGGTCCGGGGCCGGGGTAATGGTTGCTGGGTCCGGTATCAAAGGACTGTTCATGCCTGGGCCTTAATCATTGCGCAATCCATCCACCGGAGACATACGCGCCGCCTTCCAGGATGGATAGATAGTTGAAATAAAACATATCGCCACAGCGGTCAAAGGCACTGCCAGCAGCACCTCGATCTTCATTTTCACCGGAATGGTGGGCATGTAATACACATTCTGATCCAGCGGAATGCCGATCTCCTTGACCAGCAGACAGGTCACTATGCCAAGGGCAAGACCAATCACAATACCCAGGCTGCCGATAACCGTGCCCTGCAGCATGAATATCTTCATGATGGTGCCGTTGCTTGCGCCAATGGATTTCAGAATGGCGATTTCCTTGTTCTTTTCCATCACCGTCATAATGAGGGAGGAAAGAATATTAAAGGCCGCCACCATAACGATAAAGGTCAAAATAATGGCCATAACGATGCGCTCAAGTTTCAGCGCCGCCAGCAGGTTGCGGTTCATGGCTTTCCAGTCCCGAACCTCGTAGGGAAAGCCCCCCAGCCGGGTTTCAAGCTGCCGGGCCACAACATCGCTGTCATTGATGTACTCGGGCTTAAGCCGGTATTCCACCGCCGTGGCCACGTCATCGGTATCGCTGGTATCCTGCACCGCCTTCATGGTGGCATAGGCGAACTTGAGGTCATACTCGAACATGCCGGAGTAAATCAGCCCCGCAATGCGGAAGCTCTGCCGGGAGGGAACTGGCCCCGTGGGACCGACACCGCCGCCCAAAGGATCTACCACGGTAATGACATCGCCGGTAAACACCGAAAGGTACTTGGCCATTTCATGACCAATGATAATCCCCGGCAGTTTTTTCTTTTTCAAAAGTTCCTTGCGGCGCTTAAAGGCCGGGACGTATTTAAGCTCATTCCCGTTCTCTTCCTCATCCTCAACCGTTTTCCCGTCATCCAGATTATTGGCGGCCTCGGCTTCTTTTTGCCGTTCCTTAATCCGGGCGTCCACGGCTTTGGTAAGCTCGTCGATTTCCTGATCCAGGGTTTTCTGCATCTCCCGCACCGCCCCGCTGCCGCTGCCGGTATCCGATGCAGTATCGTCTTTGGCTGTGGCGGTGGCTTTAGGTTTGGGTTCCGCTTTTTTCTTGTCTTTTTTATCCCGCATGGCCGGGGGCACATAATAGCCGCCGTAACTGGTGGTTTCCAGCAGCTTTTTCTCGCTGCGCAGAAGCTCCATGGCATTGCTTTTCGGGTGCGGCGCATCAGGGTCGGCGCAGTTGGGATAGCACAGGGCGTCATCCAGATACTGCTGCAGATCCGTTACCGAAACCGTGGTATCCAGATCAAGGCCCTTGAGAATCGCGCCGGTGACGTTGGCGTCGGAGGTAATCATAACCTCCCGCATGATAAAGGGACTGACGCCCTCCACCTCGGGAGCATTTTCCTGAATGGTTTTCACCACTTCCCGATACTCGGGAAAGGTGCCCATGATTTTAACCACATTGCCGTGGGCGTTGGTGCCAATAATTTTTTCCCGCAGGTCCTCTTCAAAGCCTTCCATCACCGACAGCACCACGATCAGCGCCCAGACACCCACCACCACACCGGCGATGGAGATCAGGGTGATTTTGGACAGAAAATTGCTGGATTTACGCGAACGCAAATAACGCAGCCCCACAAAAGATTCGACCTGTAACAGCTTTCTGCCCAAAAAGACTTCCTATACCTCCGGGCGCAGCAGCGGGAACAGCACCACCTCGCGGATGGAGGTGTTGCCCGTCAGCAGCATGGCCAGACGGTCGATGCCCACGCCTTCGCCGGCGGCGGGCGGCATGCCGTATTCCAAAGCGCGGATGTAATCTTCATCCATGCCGTGGGCTTCGGCGTCACCGGCGGCCTTGGCGTCAAGCTGGTCACGGAACCGCTGAGCCTGATCCGCGGGATCATTCAGCTCGCTAAAGGCGTTTGCAAGCTCCATGCCTGCCACCATAAGCTCGAAGCGGTCCACCATCTCCGGTTCGCCGTCGCGACGGCGGGACAAGGGGCTCACTTCAAGGGGGTAATCAACAATAAACGTGGGGTTGATGATGTGTTCTTCCGCCACTTCATCAAAAAGTTCCATCAGAATCCGGCCCGGACCTTCAAAGCCTCCAAGCTTGACCCCCAACCGGGTGGCGCAGGCAGCCAGGCTGTCCTTGTCCGCCAGATCCGCCTCGGTGATGCCTTTGGCTGCGCCGTATTCCAGCACCGCGTCCCGCACCGGCAGACGCCGCCAGGGCATGGCGAAATCGACTTCGTGGTCGCCGTAGGTCAGCTTGGTGTCGCCGTGCAACTCCTGCACCAGACTGGACACCATATGCTCCGTCAGATCCATCAGGTCGTTGTAATTGGCAAAGGCCCAGTAGAATTCAAGCATGGTGAATTCCGGGTTATGGGTGGTGTCGATGCCTTCGTTACGGAAGTTCCGGTTCACCTCAAAGACCTTCTCCATACCGCCCACCAAAAGCCGTTTCAGGTACAGCTCCGGGGCGATGCGGAGGAAAAGATCGATATCAAGGGCGTTGTGATGGGTCATAAAGGGCTTTGCCGCCGCGCCACCGGCCTGGGGATGCATCATGGGGGTTTCCACCTCGATGAAGCCCCGGTCCTCCAGATAGCGGCGGATATAGCTGACAATGCGGCTGCGTACCTTGAAAATCTCCAGAACCTCGGGGTTCATGAACAAATCAACGTAGCGCTGGCGATAACGGATTTCCACGTCCTTGAGGCCGTGATATTTTTCCGGCAGGGGACGCATGTTTTTGGTCATCAGCTGGGTGGTGTGGGCGTTGATGGTCAGCTCGCCGGTGCGGGTGCGAATCATATCACCGGTAACGCCAATGATATCACCAACATCGAATTTTTTCACCAGCTTGAAGGTGTCGCCCAGGGTTGCCTTGTTAAAGGCCACCTGCATGTCGCCGTCCCGGGTGCGCAGCCGGCCAAAGGCCAGTTTGCCCATAACCCGATGACCGATAAGCCGGCCGGCGATGGAGTATGTTTCTTCAATGGTTTCCAGCTCTTCGGCGGTTTTGTCGTCGTACAGACCACGCAGTTCCGACACCGAGGAGGTGACCCTGAAGGTATTGTCGTAAGGGTTTACACCCTGCTCCTGCCACCACTGCAGGCGTGCCCGCCGGGCGGCTTCCAGATTGCTTGATTCACTCATAATACGATTCCACTGGTTCTGGGGGAAATGCATCCGCTGTTACCACTAACAACGCAGCACTGTATTTCATTTCATCCTTTTCAGGAATAAGCAGACTACTCGACACTTTTTGGGGAGTCAAGAATTATTCTCCCTATATATAGTATATGGAAACGGCGTATGCCGACCCCGATTTTTACGATTGAACAAATGACCGGGAATTATATGACGCCCATGAGAACGTCCCGGCTCTCCGAAACTGGTTTTTAAATCACATGTTATCTTATTTCCCATAATATTCTCCTTTTTTCGTTCTTGCATCCCCGGGCGGCTGTGCTACACTGAGGCCGCATCACGAACATACAGCACTTCCGATAAAATTATTCGGTCCCATTGCAAAGAGGCGCGTTATGAAACCGTATCTAACTGTTATTGCAAGCATTATCATTCTACTTATCACTGCCTGCAGCTCTGAAGACAGCCCGGCGGTCACCTCCTGGCCGGTCTGCGAGTCGGTAGCCATGGAAGGCAGCCTGGCGGACAAGGCCGCAGAGTATGACCGCATTGCAAAGGACTGGCATCTTTCCGGCGACGGCCTGCTGCGCAATGTCTACCTGACCGAAGATTTGTCAGCGGTGGAGCTGCATCAGCACACGGAAAACACCATTTTATGGAGCGGTATGTACCTGGGCAGTCAGGCGCTGCGCTATGCAGTGACCGGCAATACCGAAGCCGTGGCCAACGCCACCGTGGTGGTCAAAGCTCTGCGGCAGCTGACGGAAGTCACCGGCAGCAAGGGTTTGTACGGACGCTCCATGGTCAAGCCCGGGGTGGATTACAATTTTGACGGAAAAGACAACCCCGGCTGGACCGCCTCCCCGGCCCAAGGCTACGAGGGCTGGTATTTTCGCAATGATGTAAGCAAGGACGGCTACGACGGCCTGGTCTTTGGCTATGCCGTGGCCCTGGAACATTTCGACGATCCCTTTATTGTGCAGGAGGTTTCGGCTCTTTTAGGGGAAATCGCCGATCATCTGGTGGACAACGGCCTGCAAATTATCGATTACCACGGCGCGGTCACGGAACACGGGCGGCTGTACCACAGTGCTCTGGACGATTTCCCGGGCTTCAATGCGCTTTTGGCCTCAAGCTGGATCAAGGTCATGGCCGACGCCCCGGGCGCCCGGGCCGACCTGGACGATTTTTACTACGGCTGCCTGATGGGTATGCGTGATGTCACCTGCCCGGTCTTTGACACCATGGACATGGGCACCTATATCGAGAGCATGGAAACTGCCCTGAACCTGTTTTTGCCCAACTGCAAGCAGAATTACGACAACTTTGACATGTGTTATCAGGCCATGTATCCCCTGCTGCGGCGTGAGCAGGACCCGGAACTTCGGCAGCGGCTTTTGGATGTGCTGCGCAGCAGCATGTTCCACACGGAAAAAGGCACCTTCCAAAGCATGGCGGAACTGGGACACAGCTTTTTCACCTTTGCCTATGTGGGCCTTAGCGGCGATAACGCCGACGATCCCATCGTGGCAAAGGCGGTGGACAACGGCATCTGCACCCTCAAGGAGTTCCCGCCGTTGAAGTATGACCGCTATATCCCCGCAGACCCCCAACAAGGGGTATGCATCAACCGCATGGACAAGGCCACTGCCGCAGAGCCCATTCCCCTTTCCAACTACGCCTTTGACAACTACCTGTGGCGGCTGGACCCCTTTGAAATTCAGCCGGAAGAACACGCAGAAAACCGCCGCCAGATTTTCAGCCCCGAGGACTTCCTCATCGCTTACTGGTTGGGGCGCTACCACGGAATTATCCCGGCGGAGATGTAAAAAATATCCCTGCGCGGGATCAATTATCCGGGGGTCTATTTGGTATGCATATCTTATGATGTGTAACTATAAATCTCCCCTGTTGTGTGTGATGGATATTCAGTTGTCAAAGAACATAATATGTGACCCTTTGGCCACACATTACCCCTAACACATGACCGGATTTTATGTAAGCGGAACGTAATTTTTTTTGGAAGATTTTTGGGGGGGCCAGAAACACTGCATAACCGATTTATTTTCAGCAAGTTACACGATACTAAGAACATCCCCGAACCGTAGGGGCAGGCCCCAGTGCCTGCCCTTCTCCCGTACAGGGCGGCCACGGGGGGACCGCCCCTACACCACCAAAGGAGTGAGCTTCAACAGAATGCATATTCCTGTAAAACAACACTGGGAATATCCCCTGCCCCCTTCACAAAAAAGCCGGAACCCTGAAGGATTCCGGCCTGTATCTTTTGGTGTCTTTTCAGACGTCGCTACTTACTTCCCCTTAAGAATATCGCTGTAGGTTTGTTCCCAGAATTCCAGGGGTTTGTAGCCCATAACCTGCTTGCCGTTGACCATAAACACCGGGGTGCCCCGGATCCCAAGTTTGACACCGGCTTCAATATCCGCCTTGATGTCTTTCATCACTGCGCCGTCCTGCACACAGGCCTTGAGTTTTTCCAAATCAAGACCTTCAATGTTTTTGGCGTAGCTCTCGATGTTGACCGGGCTGAGCTTCTGCCGGTGTTCAAACATCTTGTCCACAAGCTGGGGGAACTTGTTCTGCTGCGCTGCGCAGCGACCCCATACCGCAGCATCGCAGGCATTGGGATGGAAGGCCCGTTTGATGGTGCGGTTGCAGGCGTTGTCCAGGGGAAAATCGCGATGCACCACATAGACTTTGTCCGGGTACTTCTGCATAAGCTGCATGATTGAATCGTGGCCCTTGCCGCAGAAGGGGCACTGCATGTCGGTGTATTCCTCGATTTTCAAGGGCGCATCGGGGTTACCCATGGCCATGCCGGACACCGGAAGGCCGTTATAATCACCATGAGGAGCCGCGCCGGGATCATCACAGGAACAGTGGAACAAGGGCGGCACCCAGATGAATTCCGACAGCAAAAACAGGGCAACCACCACCACGGTGGCCCGGGTGGGCATGTGGGTGACAATGGCGTCGTACAGCTCCCAGGGGCCATCCACCAGCAGTTCCTTAAAGGATTTGCGGTTGGCAATGGCAAGCATTAAAGAGCTGCCAAGGCACACGGCGTACACCGTCATGCACAAAAGACACATAGACTTGATAAGAAATGCGGAAACCAGGCCCAGGGCCAGACAGCCGGGCAACGCCAGGGTCATCAGCCAGAAAATGTAGGATTCCCACTTGATACGCCGGAACAAAGAAATGGCCAGAATCGCCAGGGTAAGGATGAAATACTCAAGGCCGTATACGGAAATGGGAATGCCGAACAGGCGGCTGTACTGACTTGCGGATACCGAAATACAGTTCACGCCGTCGCTGACCGCGCAGAAACTTTCCACCGGCCCGGTGGCGTCATGAACCTTAATAAACAAATCCGTAAGGTATATTGAGCTTATGAGGCCAATGAGCATAAGTATGGCGGTAACTAGTTTAATTCCCAGACGTTCTTTGTTCATATCATTACTCCTTACAACCGAATATCGCCGCGAAGCTTCAGGCTGCCAAACCGAGTTAGCCTTGCCGAACCCGCTGTATACAAACAGGCAGGCAGGAGGAATAATTCCACAGAAAGCGAATTTTTTCCAGTTTTTTCGGGCAATTGTCAGCGATAAGCACTACGAAAAAGTCAACATTTTCTTCTGCGCCGCCAACGCCGAAATCCGCCAACGGTCAGCCGGTTTCCTTTACGCCCTTACGCACCGCCCGCAACACGTCGGGCAAAGAGTTTTTAGTGAGCATATCCAGTACAAACTGGGGCACCGGCAGGCCGGGGTTGGTGTACACGCTGTAATGCACCAGGGTTTTGGTCCCCTTTTTATAGGGGAAGAATTTGTAGGAACCGTTGGTGGTTTTGATGTCGCCTTCCAGGTATTCCCACTCGATGTAATACGGCGCATAGTGCCGCAGTTGCAGCTTGTACTTGATGGTGGAGAAAGCGATTTTCAGGGTTTGCTCCACGGTGGCCATGTTGCCGTTCCACTTGTAATCAATGGCTTCCATATGGGGCATGTACTTGGTGTAGAGATCATAATTTTTCAAAAACGCCGCCACCTTTGCCGGAGGCGCGTCGATGGTGGCGATGGCCTCAAACCGCTTGGCGTCGGGGCTGGCGTCACCGGCCACTTCCCTGACAATCACCTCGCCTTTAACCAGTTGCTTCATTTCGTCTTTGGACAGTTTGGGAGCCTTGCCCAGTTTTTTTCGCCCAAGAGACTTGATCTGATCCGGGGGAACCGGCTTAAAGGTGGGGTTCTTGTTGACATGCTTTGGAGGGTCCGCCGCAAGGGCCGTTACCGCAAAGGCGCACAGAATCAACACAACACAACTGCTTATCCTTAGAGATCGGGTCATTGGAATACCTCCATGGCTGTATGACCGCATACAACATAATTACACAGATACATGCTACTCCATGATTGCCCGCTATGCAATTTCGTTTTCATTTAATATGCCTGTGAGTATTTCGTGATTTTGAAGTTTGTAAGAAAAGCGGTTTCATGGTATGATATATAATCAGTGCATCATGTACATTCAACGGACGCAATTGTAAACCTGTGCCGTATTGAGGAGTAGCCGTAATGCCTACCGGACATTTGAAGTTATCGTGGTTTCTTTCCCTGTGCGTTCTTCTTATTATCGCCTTTGGATGTTCCGAAGCCTCCACGGGCCTGCCCGGAGAGTTGACCGACGGCGATGTCACGGCCCCGGATGGGGACGACAGCGACACTGATCCCGAGGGCACGGAAATCGACGGCGATCTTGAGCCGGACAAAGAGCCTGATGCCGACGGCGACGTGGAACTGCCGGATATTGAGCCGGTGGAAGGCACTGACGATGATCCCGGCGAGGAAGCCGAACCCGCCGAGGAAGAACCGCAATGCCTCTGCGATGAAGAGAACGACTGCTGCGACGGCTGCAATCCTATTAATGAAGGTGGCAGCTGCGCCGCCGATGGTCTTGACTGCACCATTGACGCCTGCACTGCGGGACAGTGCGAACACACCCTTGCGATTGGCTACTGCCTGATCGCTGACGCCTGCTTTGAGCATGACGCCCAAAACCCGGAAAACGAATGCGAAGAGTGCAACACTATCCGGGACGCCCAAAGCTGGAGCCCGGTTGACGACGGGCTTTCCTGCGATGACGGCGACGAGGAAACCACTGACGACGCCTGCCGCAGCGGCGTGTGCGCCGGTGTTGATCCCAACTGCCAGTGCGCCGGAGAAGACTCCTGCTGCGACGGCTGCTACTTTATCAACGAAGGCCTGGACTGCGATCCCGACGGCCTGTACTGCACTGATGATCTGTGTAACAGCGGCTTCTGCGTCCATACCCTGGCGGAAAACCACTGCCTGTTTGACGACACCTGCTATGCACAAAACGATCCCAACCCGGACAACCCCTGCGAGGCCTGCGACAGCATGGCTCCCGCCGACTGGTCTGCACTGCCCGACGACAGCCCCTGCGAGGACGGCAATCTCTGCACCGAAGCCGATGCCTGCCAAAGCGGTGTCTGCGAATCCGGTGACGCCGTGACCTGCGCCGACCCGGAAGTCTGTCACCAGCCCGGCGTCTGCGACGAAACCACGGGACAATGCAGCTACGACCCGGCGGAAAACGGCACGGCCTGCGACGACGGCAACGATCAGACCACCGATGACGCCTGCACCGATGGCCGCTGCCTTGGTTCCGGCTGTGAATGCAGCGGCATCAACGCATGCTGCGACGGCTGCAATATTGTAAACGAAGGAGGAGCCTGCGCCGCCGATGGCCTGCACTGCACCAGCGATGTCTGTGAAATGGGAGAATGCCTGCACAGCCTGCTGGAAAACTTCTGCCTGATCGACAACGCCTGTGTAGACCCCGGCGAGGGCAACCCGGAAAACATCTGCGAAAGCTGTAACCCCGGGGCAAACATTTATGCCTACAGCCCGGTGGAAGACGGCGCTGTCTGCGAAGACGGCAACCTCTGCACCAGCGATGACGCCTGCGTGGCGGGTCTGTGCAGCGCCGGAGACGCGGTGATCTGCGAAGATCCCGGTCAGTGCCAGCGTACAGCAGAGTGTATGCCGGATACCGGCATCTGCGAATACGGAAACCTTCCCGACGGCACATCCTGCGATGACGGCAACGACCAGACCGGCGGCGACCGCTGTGTTGAAGGCGTATGCCTGGGCGAGGGCTGTGAATGCAACACCGTGGACGCCTGCTGCGACGGCTGCTTTGCCATCAACAACGGCGGAGCCTGCGATGAGGACGGTATCAGCTGCACCACCGACGCCTGCAACGCGGGCCTGTGCGAGCATACACTCACCAACGGCTTCTGCCGTATCGATGAAACCTGTTACGTCAACGGCGCGGACAATCCGGACAACCCTTGCCAGCAGTGCCTGGTGGATGTGGCGACGGATATCTGGTCCGCCATTGACAATGACACACCCTGCGACGATGGCGATCTCTGCACCACCAGCGACAGTTGTCAGGCGGGATTCTGCGAAGCCGGAACCGCGGTGAACTGCGCCGAGCCGGAGCAGTGCAGCCTTGCGGGGGAATGCGATCCCGCCACGGGTCTGTGCAGTTTTGCCAATGCGCCCAACGGCACGGCCTGCGATGACGAAAACGATCAAACCATGAACGACGCCTGCGCTGACGGCGTATGCCTTGGCGAGGGTTGCGAATGCAGCGGCGTCAACGACTGCTGCGACGGCTGCGCCATTATCAACGAAGGCGGAGCCTGCGCCGATGACGGCCTTAGCTGCACCTCCGATGTCTGCGGCGGCGGTCAGTGTACTCACCAGCTTGCGGACACCAGCTGTCTTATCGCCGGAGAATGCCTGGACGCCGACGCGGTTAACCCGCTGAACTCCTGCCAGCTCTGCGACCCTGCACAGGCCACCGACGCCTGGACCGATGCATCCGATGGCGCGTCCTGTGACGACGGCAATGCCTGCACCGCCACCGACACCTGTCAGGCGGGAACCTGCATGGGAGCGGAGCCGGTCACCTGCGATCCCGTGGGCATCTGTTATGATGCCGGTGTCTGCGATCCCGCCACGGGTCAGTGCACAACCCCGCTGAAACCCGAGGGAAGCCTCTGCGACGACGGCGACCTCTGCACCACCGGCGACACCTGCGCATTGGGAGAATGCATCGGCGTGGCTAAAACCTGTGAACCTCCCGACGACTGCCACGACATCGGCGTCTGCAACCCGGATACCGGAGCCTGCGAAAACCCAATACTGGACAACGATACGGTCTGCGATATCGGCAACCCCTGTTATGTCAACGGCCTGTGCCAAAACGGCGTGTGCGAACCCGGCAACCCGGTTGACTGCAACGACGACAATCCCTGCACCGACGACACGTGCGATCCTCTGGCACAGGAAGCCTGCGTGCATACACCTCTGACCGGCACTGCCTGCGACGACGGCAACGCCTGCACTCTTGAGGATATATGCGAAGCCGGAGCCTGCGTTCCCGGCGACCTTAAAGATTGTAATGATGAAAATCTCTGCACCGAAGATATTTGCAATCCCGCCGACGGCAGCTGCACAAACCCGGCGATTCCCGATGGCGGCAGCTGCGACGATCTTGATCTGTGTACCACCGGGGATCAGTGCCTTGGCGGCGTGTGCAGCGGTGAAGCGGTAACCTGCACCGAAGCAGAACAATGCTTTGTGAACCCCGGCACCTGCGATCAGGCCACGGGTCAGTGCCAGTACGACTTTGCCGCAGACACTGTTGCCTGCGACGACAACAACCCCAACACCGGCGGCGACCACTGCGACGGCGCGGGCCACTGTGTGGGCGCAGACTGCACCTGTAGCGGCGTCAACGCATGTTGTGACGGTTGTCTGCCCCTTAACGAGGGCGGCAGCTGCGCCGATGATGGTCTGACCTGCACCGGAGAAACCTGTCAGGCGGGCTTCTGCGAACACCCTCTTGCCGAAGGTTTCTGCCTGATCGGCTCTTCCTGTGTGGCGGCGGGAACCCCCAACCCCGCCAATCCCTGTCAGGCCTGTCAGCCTGCCCTTGGCACCGACGCCTACACACCGCTGGCTGCGGGCTCTGCCTGCGACGACGGCCTGTTCTGCAACGGCGCCGACACCTGTGACAGCAACGGCGCTTGTGTCCACGAATTCACCGACAACTTCCCCACCTCATGTAACGATGACAACGTCTGCACCAGCGACGCCTGTACCGAGACGGATCACTGCGTCAATACACCGCTAAGCGGCACCACCTGTGATGATGGCCTGTGGTGCAACGGCATGGACTACTGTCAGGACGGAACCTGCGACAGCCATGACCACCCATGGAATCCCGGCGAGGCCGGACGCTGCGGCGACACCGGCCAGGATTGCCAGGTCTACGCCTGTGTGGAAGCGGACCAGACCTGCGTAGCCTCCCAGGCCCAAGACGGCACAGCCTGCTCTGATGAAGGCCTTGCCTGCACCGATAACATCTGTGAAGCAGGAAGCTGCACCCATCCTCTTTCCGCAGGTTACTGCCTTATAGATGGTCAGTGCCAGAACTCCGGCAACACCAACCCGGCAAACTACTGCCAGTGGTGCCGCCCCCTGACTGCTGACGATGCCTGGACCGGCAAACCCGAAACCATGACCTGTCCCGACGACGGCGTGGCCTGTACCGCAGATCACTGCGATGGCGCAGGTACCTGCATCCATGATCTGGAGGCCGACGCCTGCCTGATTGACGATGCCTGTTACACCAACGGCGACCCGGAACCGGATAACGAATGCCTTGTCTGTGACGTCGCGACGGCACAGGACGCCTGGACCCCGCAGCCTGAGGGTACGCCCTGTACCGATGACGGGTTCCCCTGTACTGTTGACACCTGCGATGGAGCCGGTCTGTGTACCCATCCTCTGCCGGACGACATCTGCGCCATTGACGATGCCTGCTGGGCCCTTGGCGAACCCAACCCCAATAACCCCTGCGAGATATGCTCCCCGGGCGACAACCAGACGGGCTGGACCGCTCTTGCGGACGGTGTTTCCTGCGATGATGGCCTGTTCTGCAATGGCGATGACTCCTGCCAGGCGGGTGTCTGCGAACATACCTGGAACGACAGCCTGCCGCCGGACTGCGATGATGGCGATGTGTGCAGCGCCGATTCCTGCAACGAACTTGCCGGTGGATATGGCTGTGCACATAACTTCGGCGCCATGAACGGCGAGCCCTGCGACGATGCCAACCCCTGCAGCACCAACGATGTGTGCCATAACGGGGCCTGTTACGGTGCGGCTGTGGTCTGTGACGACGGCGACCAGTGTACCACCGACTGGTGCGACATCAGCGATGGTCAGTGCAAGGTTACCGGCCTGCCCGATGGCAGCGCCTGCACCGCCGACGACGACCTCTGCACCTGGGACAGCTGTCAGTCCGGTGTCTGCACCCCCCAACCACTTGACTGCAACGATGACAATCCCTGCACCGATGACTACTGCGATGATAGCGTAGGCATGTGCTTCAACGATCCCATAACCGGCGACGGCGAATGCGACGGCAATCTCTGCACCTATGATCGCTGCGTAGATGGCTTCTGCGTAGCCGCCGGAGCCGGTGAAAATCTCTGCGGACAGCCCTTTGAAGCAGTAAGCGATCCCGACTATTTGCAGGACGACAATTGCCGCGATGATGTCTGCAATCCTGCCACCGGCCAATGCAACCCCGGCGGCGTGCAAACGGGCAATGACCGTCCCATCCTTTGCGCCGACGATTATTCCAGCGTGTGTCAGGATGGTCCCGGCGATGCCGATGGCTGCTGCGTAATTGAAAATTCATGGGCAGGCTCCACCTGCTGCGGCACCCCCCAGCCGCCGTCTCTGAATGACGATCCCGGCTGGACCGGCTGCTGTGTGCGGGAACACTGGGGTCCGGTGTCCCGCTATGTACGCAATCCCAATGGCGTGTGCGAAGATGACGGCCTTGCCTGCACCACCGATGAATGCAGCGATGGCGGCACCTGTGTACATGTCATTGCCGGTAATCGCTGCGTTATAGACAACCAGTGCTATCGCCGGGGCGCATCCAATCCCAACAACCCCTGTGAGCGCTGCGCACCGGATCCCGCCAACCCGCAAAGCCAGGTAAGCTGGACTCCCAGAGGAGTAGGTACAGCCTGCAACGACAACAACCCCTGCACTGTTGGCGATCAATGCACCTGGAACGATACCGGGGATCAGATTGCCTGCGAGGGAACCTTGGCAGACCCCTTTGTTATCTGCGATGATGGAAACCAGTGCACCATCGAACACTGCTCTGTGCAAAAGGGCGGCTGTTATTACATCAATACCCCGGACTTTTTTGGCTGCGATGACGGCGATTCCTCTACGGTCAACGATGTCTGCCTTGACGGCATGTGTACCCACGCCGATCTCAATGCCGACGGCTACCCGGATATTGTCACCGGCAGCGGCGAACTGTTCCCGGGCAATTCCACCGCCAGCTATGCCGTGCCCATGCCGTCTCCCATGCCCCCGGGAATGTGCACCGGTGTTGCCACCGCAGACTTTAACCGCGATGGCTATATTGATGCGCTTCTCAGTTGTCTCGACAGCAGTGTGTTCATCGCCTTTGGCCCCCACCTTGCGCCCGTTTTGATGGTTCCGTACCTAGGAATAGGCATCTCTAACCGGGTATGCACCGCCGATATCGATGGCAACGGATACCCGGATATCGTTCTGCCGGGCATGAGCAACGACGCCCAGGTGCTTTTCAATATGGACGGCACAGACAATTTCATTCCCTATTACTTTCCCACCGGCCCAAACACCAGGGACTGCGCCATTGCGGATTTCAATGGCGACGGCAAGCTTGATGTTGCGCTTTCACAACTTATCATCTCCTCCAGCGGCAGCCAGCTGTCCGGTGTATTCATATTATTCCAGACCATGGACAGCGACGACAATCCCGGTTTCCTGACCGACAATCCGCCGCGGATCTGGATGCCCGGAGGCTACGAACTTGAAGCCGCTCAGCTTGACCCGGTATTTGATGGTATGCGGGACACCGGTTTTGTAGACCTTGTGGTGTCTTCTATACATGCCCCCTTCTCCGCCATTATCCGCAACCCGGGGCACAACGCCACGGACATACATCAGTTACCCTACGAAATGCCTGCCCGGGGTGTTGCATTGGCAGACCTTAACGGCGACGGCATCCATGACATCCTGTTCGGTGGCCCTGGCGGTGCTTTCTCCATGATCCTTGACGGAGACCTCTCCACCGGTGTCTACACCACGAATATGAGCATGCCTCCTTTGGCCAGCTCTGATGTATACGGCGTTGACGCCGGGGATCTTAACGGCGACGGCCAGCCGGACATATGCCTGGCGGGAGCCCCCATGGCATCCTATGGCTTTGCCCCGGCTTTCAGCCCCCTGCAACAACTGCAAACCTTCCCGATGCCGGAAAACGACATCACCATTGTGGGCGGCACGGAAAAAATGCAGGGCACCCCGTCAACCTGTCAGTGCGGCTCTGTCACCCCCACGGTCTGCTGCGACGGCTGCATGCCTGCCAACGAAGGACGCTATTGCAATGCCGACCACAGCCGCATCTGTCAGGGCGGCTATTGCATGCCTGTGCAATACTAAGCCTGAATCATTTTTAGCCCACAGCCCTCCGGAATTCCGGGGGGCTTTTTTTGTCATTATTTTCTCAATTTTCTTTAGTATTTCCGAATATATGAGTACAATAGACTGTTATAGAAGCAGTGTTTTGTTATTAACAAATGAGGTATTTTTCATGGTACGCACATATCAGGGCATGCTGGCCCTGGCCACCATTACAACGATAGTGTTTATGCTGATGGGTTGCAATTCAACAACCCTGAACAACGATGATCTTGTCGGCTGCCAGAGCAACCTCGATTGCCCCGGGGGCAAAATGTGCGTTGATGGTGAGTGTATCAGCATCGACGGTGATACAGACCCCGCCGTGGACGGCGATACCGATGCCGCCGATATCACTGACAACGCCGAAGATATTGACGCCATTGATACCGATGATCCGGTTGCCGACGGCGATACCGACGCCCCGGACAGCATTGACAACGATGACGCCATTGACAATACCGACACGGATAGCATTGACCCGGACAACGATGGCGATAGCCCTGATCAGGATGGGCCCGAGGTTCCGGCGGACATCATTTCCGTACCGGATGTCATTGACTTTGGCATAGTTACCGCCGGTGAATCACAGACCAAAAACCTTATGATTTCCGTTGCCGCAAACGCCGGGTCAGTTTCCATCAGTACTATCACCACCCAGAATTATCAGGGAGAACAGGGTTGCAGCGCCTATGAAATCAGCGCACCCGGTTCTCTGCCCCTGGTGCTGGCGGAACCTTCCACCCTGGCCCTGCCGGTGAGTTTTTCGCCCTCCACAGCGGGTAATCACAACTGTCTGGTTCGTATTGACTACGGCTGGCCCGGGGACGATCCCACCTTTAGCCAGGCCGCCTTTGTCACCCTGGTTGGTCAGGGAAGTCTGACAAACGAACGCTGCATTCAGATTACCCCGGTGATGAACAACGGCACCAGCGGCATCAATTTCGGTTCTGTCGCTATCAGTCATTCCAAAAGTCAAACCCTGCGCATTGCTTCCTGCAGCGGCCAGACCCTTACCATCAACAGCATTCTTTTGGATACCAGCGACTGGAACTGCGCAATGTTCGGCATATGCCCGGAATACACCTTTAGCCCCGGGCTCCCCATGGAAAGCTCCCGTCAGCTTGGGCCCGGTCAGTTTTTGGACATCGAAGTGACCTTTACCCCCACCCATGCGGAACCCCAACCCTGGACCATCTATGTAGCCTCCAATGCAGAGGTATCCATGCCGGATACCGCATCAGGAACCCCGGGTAACATGGAAGTTCAGTTATGGGGTCAGGGACTGGATCTTCAATACGAAATCACCCCTCAATCTCTTCGTATCCCCGGCACCCCGGCGGGATGCTGCTCCGAAGCCTTCAGCGTTGAGCTGTCCAACACCGGCACCAACGCCCTTGATATTGATGAAGTAATCCTGACTCCGGGCTCATTTGAATTTGTGAACAGACCCTCGTATCCCCAAAGTCTGGCAGCTGGCGCTACCGAAGAATACGAGATTCGTTTTTGCCCATCGGCTCAGGCCGCCACCGGTGATATCCGGGGTGAACTGCAAATTGACCTTGCCATTCCCGGAACAAATGACGGAGACACCGCCGTCATCTCCATTGAAAGCAGCGTTGTGCCTCCCCAGGTAACCGACACCTTCCATCAGCCCAACGAGGCAAAGGCAGATATTTTGTGGGTCGTGGACTGCAGCGGCTCCATGGGAGAAGAGCAGCAACTGCTTTCCGATACCGCATCATCCTTTATCACCAACGCGGTTAACCGTGGCGCGAATCTTCATATCGGCGTTACCTCCACTGATATGGAAGACAGCAATCATCAGGGACAGCTACAGGGAAACCCCAAGGTTATTTCCACGGACAATCCCCAGGCCGCCATAAGCCAGTTTGAAGACAATGTTATGCTGGGAACCTATTGTTCCGGCACTGAACTGGGCTTGCTACCCATGCAGACGGCCCTGACAGAACCCCTGATCAGTGGTGCCAACGCCGGGTTCCTGCGTTCCGATGCCCGGCTGATTGTGGTCTTTTTGTCCGATGAGGAAGATCAGTCCCCGGGCGCAATTGACTCCTATGTTGATGCTTTGGCCGGGGTAAAGAACAACAATCCCTCCATGTATACCGCTTTTGCCATTGTGGGCAACTGCCCCGGCGGCTGTAGCAGTCTGGAAACCGGGGATGCTTCGGAAGGATGCCGCTATACCGATTTTGCCCGGGAAGTTGAGGGTGTTACCGCAAGTATTTGTTACAGTGATTACAGCGCCGTAACCACCGCTATTGTGGATGAGTCACTGTCGTTTCCCGATACCTTTTTACTCAGCGCCGCACCGCAGATCAACACCCTGCAGGTGCGGGTCAACAATCAGCTGCTCTCTTACAACGTACAATATACCTTTGATGAAGAGACCAATGCGGTATATCTGAATACCGCCCCGGCGGCAGGCGCAACCGTCAGCATCAGTTATCAGGCGCTGTGCGCCAATTGACACAAGGAGTTTCCCATGCCCGGCAGAATCACCGACGTAGACGGCATACTGGTAGGCAACGCCCATGATCTGGTTGGCCTCACCGGCTGCACCGTGGTTTTTGGCACCGAATCCTTTCCCGCAGGTATGGACCGCCGGGGCATGGCAACCAGCACCCGGCAGGTGGACAGCCTGCAGGAACCCCTGCACACTGTTTCGGAAATCGACGCCTTTTTGATTTCCGGCGGCAGCGCCTTTGGGCACAATGCGGGCAGCGGTGTCATGCGCTGGCTTGAGGAACATGATCGGGGTATGCCCACCCTGTACGGGCGTATTCCCATCTGCCCCTCTGCCGCGATTTTCGATTTAGGTCTTGGCGACAGCAAAGTCCGACCCGATGCGGACATGGGCTACCAGGCCTGCGAAAATCTGGGCGTAGAATTTGACGTTGGCAGCGTTGGCGCCGGGGCCGGGGCAACGGTGGGTAAGGTCTACACCGCCAAAAACGCCATGAAAGGCGGACTGGGTACGGCCTCCCGTATTCGTGACGATCTGGTGGTTGGCGCGTTATCCGTGGTCAATGCTTTTGGCGATGTGGTGGACCCCCAAAGCGGCAGAATCATTGCCGGAGCCCGTAAAAACCCCAATGATCTTACACTGGTAGACACCGTCAGCGTTTTGCTGGGCGGCAAATTGAACCGGCATGTAAACGCGCCGGACCAGCCCTATCTGGAACCGGGACCGGAAAACACCACCATCTGCGTGGTGGCCACCAACGCCCATCTTGACCGGTTAAACGTACAGCGTCTCGCCCGCATGGTACAAACCGCCATGCCCCATGTTATCCAGCCGGTGCACACGCCGGTGGACGGCGACGTGGTCTTTACCGTGGCCACAGGAAAGGTAGACGCCAGCCTCAACCAGGTGGCGACTCTGGCGGTGGACGCTGTGGTGGAATCGATTCTCAATGCGGTATTGACCGCAGACGGATTCAATCGTATACCTTCGGCACAGGACCTTTTGAAGGCTGGATCGTAATACCTCAACGCTTGACAGCAGAACCGCAACTGCGGTATGCAGGAACACATGATGAAACGTATTTCGATAGTTTTGCTGCTTATATTCATTTGTGCCACAGCCGGGACAGCCCAGGCTTTTGAAGAAGAAATCGTGCCCGCCGGTGTATCCGGTCGCGGTGGCGCTGGTATCGCCGGGGCCAAGGGAAGTGAAGCCACCTATTACAACCCGGCGGCCACCACAAACTCCAAGGATTACATTCTGGATCTGTCAAATCTGACAACCTTTGACGCCGGATTTTATCCCCTGTCACTGGCTCTGTTCGATTCGTTGACCAATCCCTACCTCTGCACCCATATCGGTTTCACCTTTTCCGATATCAACAGCGGCGGCATGGACGAAAATCTCTACGCCATTCGTCTTGGTGTGGGTATTCCTTTTATGGACAACAAGATTTCTATTGGCACGGGATTCAAATATTTCATTTCAGATGCCCCCGATGCCCTCTATCACCGCTTCGGCTTTGATCTGGGCATGACCTTTATCCCCATTCCCCTGCTGAAACTTGGCATTGTTGCCCACAATCTCGGCCAGTATCATATGGATCGCTACGGCCAAACCGTTGGTTTCGGCCTTGCGCTGGACTTCGAGTTTCTTATTCTTGAAACCAATTATGTCCTGTATTACACCATCCCCGATGGCACCGGCCACTCTAAAAGCGAAATATCCCACGAGGTTTCCACCGGGCTTTCCGGTAATATCGCCTGGTTTATGGGCTCGGTTGGCTATAAGTTTACTGAATTCAAAGGTGAACACTGGGTCACCGGCGGTGTGGGATTCATGAGCCAGTCATGGGAACTTGGGCTTACCTTTGGACAGGTGGTGTCCATTGACGAACGCTACGCCCCCAAAGACAGCCTGGGAAAATCCATGCTGCTTATCAATTTACGATTGCACCTCGCGGGCATGATGAACGGACGCTAGGAAGGATACAGCAACAGTGAAAAAGCAACAATTTATAGTGGATTTGACCGAGGGAACCATGTTTACCGAGCCGTTTTTGGTTCGCTCCAAACAGGTCAATACCGGTCGCAACGGACAAAAATACATGTCACTGGTTCTGGTTGACCATACCGGCACCGTGGACGCCAAAGTCTGGGATAACGTTGAATATCTCAGCGGTCAGTTTGAACCCGGCGATATTCTGGAAGTCAACGGCGAAGTGCTGATGTACAAGGGCCAAAAGCAGTTCCGTGTGCAAAAGCTCCATCGCGTTGATTCAGGCAGCGTACACATGGCGGATTTTATCCCCAGCACCGAAGTACCGCCGGAAACCATGATCGAAGAGCTCAAGGACCTGCTTCGCGAGCACGTTACAGATCAGCACCTGCGCAAGCTGGTTGGCGCATTTTTCAAACGTGAAGACATTATCAAACCCTATATGACCGCCCCCGGCGGCAAGGCAATTCATCACGTCAGTCGCGGTGGTCTTTTGGAACACACTCTTTCCATGGCCCGTCTTGCGGTTATGGTGGCAGATCACTACGGCGACAAAATAAACAAAAGCGTGTTGCTTACCGGCGTGCTGCTGCACGATGCAGGTAAAATCTACGAGCTGGAAGGCGTCGCCGCCTACGAATACACCGACCGCGGACGTCTCACCGGGCATCTGGTCATCGGCATTGAAATGCTCAATGAGCTTTTGGCCACTATTCCGGATTTCCCGGAAGCCTATGTGCTGGTCATGAAACATATGATCGCGTCCCATCACGGTATTCCGGAATACGGAGCCATCCGCCAGCCCCAAACCATGGAAGCTTTGGTGCTGTCCTTTATCGATGATCTTGATGCCAAGGTGAACAGTTTTGCCGGTATTTTCGCCACCATGGGTGACGGAGAAATCTGGAGCGGCTACAACCGCCTGTATGAACGCCCCTTGTTTGACTGGCGCAACGCCCTGCCCAAGGCTGATCGTCCGGTCAGCGAAAACGCCAGTGATTCCAGTGCCAAAGTAGTTACTCCCGGGTTTCAGCGGCAGAAACCACAGCCCCCCAAACATACAGACAAACCCCTGAAAGGCAAGCTGGACATCCCGACGGATCTTCTCAGCCAGGTAAAGTCAGACAAGTAGCCAAGCTCTGCTCTCTTTATAACAGATATCTTCGCCCGTGTGCCCCGGCACGCGGGCTTTTTTACACCCATCTGAATGGCAAACGGTTCGTACCGGCAGTTCTGCTCGGCCAGGTTAAATCCGGCAAGTAGCCAATCCCCCTTTATGACAAATCTTTTCACCCGTGCGCCCCGGCATGCGGGCTTTTTTGCCCACTTTATTCCACTTTACAACATTTTCTCCGGCCAGTTTTTGCCCCCCCGGGTATTCCCCTTCTTCCCACGGGCCGCAGTCTGGAAAATAACGCGCAAAAATGGTCGAAAATCAGTATAAATATAAAGTACAGCGAGTGTTATGGGATTTGCATCCGTGTTTTTGACCTCGCGACCCGGGAAATCTCTCTATGCGTCCCAGGAAAGTCCCGATCGGAATTTATAATAGTGCTGCATATCTGCATAAAACCGTAAACACCCGGCGGGCTTGCCTGTATGATTTCAGCAGAATCGCGTCATGTAGGCCATCCCGCAGGGCTTCACATAATAAAAAGACCCGCAACAAGCATGTTGCAGGTCTTGAAAAAGGCGCAAAAAAAACGCCATCAAGCTTTAGGCTTGATGACGTTTATAATAATAGTCCCGGCATCGTCTTACTCTCCCACACAGTTACCCATGCAGTACCATCAGCGCTGGAAGTCTTAACTACCGAGTTCGGAATGGAATCGGGTGTGGCCCTTCCGCTAATAACACCAGGACATATTAACTGAATAGTGACGCGAAGTCAGTTGAATGGATGGAGAAGCTTTGCTGAAAGATCTCGCAGCCAAGATTTGGCCTGAACTCAATCTTAAACAGATTCAAACAAAAGTCATTCGACTATTAGTACCGGTCAGCTTAACGCCTTACAGCGCTTACACACCCGGCCTATCAACCTAGTAGTCTCCTAGGAGTCTTATGATCCGAAGATCGGGAAAACTAGTCTTGAGGTCGACTTCCCGCTTAGATGCTTTCAGCGGTTATCCGATCCG
>Ga0070728_10002034_pt1 | contig 26799 bp, 20 predicted proteins | sample tdDd471_FD_66723 | JGI IMG/M metagenome (GOLD analysis project Ga0070728, IMG submission 66723) | Marine sediment microbial communities from the Atlantic coast under amendment with organic carbon and nitrate - tdDd47.1 | ecosystem: Environmental > Aquatic > Marine > Coastal > Sediment | place...
TCGCCAATCGACCGGAACGCCTCGTCATGTCGACGCCATCTCCAGGCGGCAGCCAGCGGTTCGACGTCACCAATCGCTCGATCCTCGGGATCGCGGTCCCGATGACGCTCGCCTATCTGTCGACGCCGCTGCTCGGCCTCGTCGACACGGCGGTGATCGGCCGGCTCGGTTCGGCGGCGCTGATCGGCGGCATCGCGCTGGGCAGCATCGTCTTCGATCTGGTGTTCACCACCTTCAACTTCCTGCGCAGCGGCACCACCGGCCTGACCGCGCAGGCGCTGGGAACCGGCGACCGTATCGAGCAGGTCTGCGTATTGCTCCGGGCGGTGATCCTGGCTCTCGTCGCCGGCGTCGCGATCATCGTGCTGCAAGTGCCGCTGATCGAAGGCGGGCTCCTGTTCCTCGGCGGCACCGACGAGGTGCAGCAGGCGGCGCGGTCCTACCTGTCTGTTCGCATCTATTCCGCCCCCTTCGCGCTCGCCAACTACGCCATTCTCGGCTGGTTCATCGGCATGGGCCGGGCCGGGCGCGGCCTGGTGCTGCAGACCTTCCTCAACGGGCTCAACATCGCGCTCAGCGTCCTGTTCGTCCTCGGGCTCGGCTGGGGCATAAAAGGCGTCGCGCTGGCCACCGCGGCGAGCGAGATCGCCACCGCGCTTGCCGGCGCGCTGATGATCCTCGGCGGGCTGCGCCGCACCCCCGCGCAAGGGCTCGACTGGGCGCGGGTACGCGACGGCGCCGCGTTCCGGCGGATGATCGCGGTCAACGGCGACATCATGGTACGCTCCTTCACGCTGCTCTTCGCCTTCGCCTTCTTCGCCGCCCGCAGCGCCGCCCAGGGCGACGTGGTGCTGGCCGCCAACGCAGTCCTCCAGAGACTGATCATCGTGAGTGCCTATTTCCTCGACGGCTTCGCCGCCGCCGCCGAGCAGGTCGCCGGCCGCGCCGTCGGCGCCCGCTACCGGCCGGCCTTCGACAGGGCGGTGCGGCTGACGCTGGTCTGGGGCTTCGCGCTGGCCGGGTTCGCCGCGCTGGTGCTGCTGGTCGCCGGGCCTTCTCTCGTCGACCTGGTCACCACCAACGAGGAGGTCCGCGAGGTGGCGCGGGTCTATCTCCTGTGGGCCGTGATCGTGCCGCTATTCGGCGTGCTCGCCTACCAGATGGACGGGATATTCATCGGCGCCACCTGGTCGCGGGACATGCGCAACATGATGCTCCTGTCGCTGGCGGTCTTCCTGGCGGCCTATTTCGCGATGTTCCCGATCTTCGGCAATCACGGCCTGTGGGCAGCGTTCCTGATCTTCATCGGCATCCGCGGCGCGTCGCTGGGCTATATGTGCCGCGTGCGCGCCGACCAGACCTTCGCCGGGGCCGCCTGACCCGTGTTTGCGGCCCGTCGCGCGGTTCGTCTTGAACGCGCGACGGGCTACGAAACCGTCAGCCGGCCTATTTGCACTTGCCGGTGAGCAGGTCGTTGACGGCGCAAGCGCCGCCGGAATCGCTGCCGCCCCCGGAACCGGAGTCCGAACCGGAGTCCGAACCGGAGTCCGAACCCGAATCCGAGCCGGAGTCGGATCCGCCGCTCGATCCCGATCCGCCCGACGACCCGCCGCCGGCGGTATCCGATCCGCCGGAGGTATCGCCGCCGCTTCCGGCCGTGTCGCCACCCTTGTCGCCGTCATCGGGCTTGAACAGCGGCGGCCGCACCCGGGCGCGGAAGATGCCGCGGCCGTGGGTCGCCGCCAGCAGCGTGGTTTCGCCGACCCAGATGAGCTGGTCGACGGAGACCGTCCCCGGCCCGTCGTTCTTGGTCGACCAGGACTTGCCGCCGTTCTCGCTGGTGTAGAGCCCCACCTCGGTGCCGGCGTAGAGCCATTCGGCCTTCGACGGATGGCGGGTGAAGCCGCGGATCGGTACGTCGGGGAGCTCGCCGGAAATGTCCTTCCAGGTCTGTCCGCCATCGGTGGTCTGGTAGAGATTGTCCTTTTCGTAGCCGCCCAGGGCCACATAGACCTTCTGCTTGTCCTCGGCGTCGATCATGATGGTATTGACCGCGCGCTTCGCCTGGATCGGCATCTCTTTCCAGGTCTTGCCGCCGTCGAACGTGGCGTGAACCGCGCCTTTGTTGTAGCCGAGCCAGATGACGTTGCTGTCGCCCTTCGCCACCGCGATCGACTTGATGTAGTTGTAGCTGCCCTCGATCGGCGGCTTGATCGCCCGCCAGTCGGGTTTTGCCGCCTTGATGTTGTCGGAGATCCAAAGCGACGCGGCGCCGGCCAGCATCCGGTCGGGATTGTTGGGATCGAGCATGAACGGCGCGATGAAATTCGCTTTTCCTGTGCCGCCGCAGCGGCGCGCCTCGCCCTCCGCGATGCCCTGGCAGATGAATTCGGAGCGAAGCTGGTCGCCCATCCGGCGGTGGATGGAGAGATAGACGTATTCGCCGTAAAACACCTTCGGATCGGTCGGGTCGAAGGCGGACATGCCGCCGTCGCCGCCGCGGAACTGAGCCCAGCTCTTGGAATTGCCGACCCGGACCAGTGAGCCGTTGTCCTGGGTGCCGCCGATGACGACGCTGCCGTCGGCGGATGCCGCGACGGAATAGAACTGGGTGATGTCGAGGCCGTTGTTGAGGCTCTCCCAGCCCTCGGTGAGCTTGACCGTCTCGACATTGGCCTTGTAGAGGCCGCCGTCATTGCCGAAATAGACGATCGGGTTGGAGCCCTTCCTGTAGTTGCTCGCCTCGACGATCACGTGATGGTCGGCATGGGCCGATTGCGGCGCGCTGTACCACTGGCTGATCTTGGTAAAGCTCTTGGCGCCGTCGGTCGAGCGATAGATGTCGAGCCCGCCGACGATCACGTGGTTGGCGTCGGTGGGGTCGACCCACAGCGCGTTGGCGTACCAGCCCTGGCCGCTCAGATGCTTGGGAACGGAGACGGGGGTCCAGGTCCGGCCGCTGTCGTCGGAGCGCGCCATGGTGCCGTAATTATGGTCGACCGCGGCGTAGACGACCCCGGGCTTCGACCGGGCGAAGACGGCCTCGACCCGGCCGGCGATGCCCTGGTGCGAGGTCTTCATCACCTCGACCGACTTCCATGTCTGGCCGCCATTGGTGCTTCTCAGGATGTGGCCCCAATAGGCGGCGGCGATGACGATGTCGGGATTGCCCGGACTGTAGTCGATGTCGTAGGCGCGGATCTTGGTGACCTTGGTCCAGGTTTTGCCGGCGTCGGTGGAGCGGAAGATGCCTGCTTGCGTCGCCGCGAGGAGGCGGTTGGAATTCTTCGGATCGATGCCGATGCGGTTGATGTAGAACCAGGCGGCATCCTTTTGCGGGCTGGTCTCCGCCAGGCTGTTCCAGGTGACGCCGCCGTCGGTCGACTTGAACACGCCGGCGCCGCGGATCGCGTCGGCATTGAAGAAGCCTTCGCCGGTTCCCGCATACATCACCTGCGGGTTGAGCGGATCGATCGCCATGGTCGACACCGCCACCGAGGCCATGAAGTCGTCGACCGGCTTCCACGACTTGCCGCCGTCGGCGGAATGCCAGATGCCGCCGGAAATGCTGCCCAGCCAGATCTTGTCGGGATCGGTCGGATGGACCACGACCGAGCGGACCCGGCCGCCGATATTCCCCGGTCCGAGCGATTCCCAGACGGCCGAGGTGATGCCCGCGGCCTCGTGCCTGGTCTTGCCCGCGGCGATGGATTCGAGCATCTCCCGGCGTTCCCTGAGGCCGAGGATGAGGCCGTCGGGATCGATCTTGCCGTCGTCGCCGGTCTGTTCCAGAGCCCGGAACTTCGCCCATTCGCCGGGCGTGTCCGGTTTCGGGTTGATGAAGCGGTAGATCGACCGGTCGAGTTTCGCCTTCGGCATGGTGCAGACGTCTTCGTTGGACAGCGCCCTGAGCACCTTGATCTGGTCGAGAATGTCGAGATCGACGTCGGCGGCCCTGGCGGCGGCCTCGTCGGTGCGCTTGCCGCCGCAGCGGTCCTCGGCGGAGGCCGGAGTCAGGACGGCGAAAGCCATGAGCGCCGCCGCAGCCAGCGCGAGGGGCGCGCTTCTGCGAACGAATGAATGCTTTGTCATTTCCTGGTCACCTTCACAATCAAAGCCCCGCGCGCCAGCCCGCCCGCGTGATAGAGATCGACCCAGAGGAATTTCGTCCCCGCCTCGTGGGCGACCAGCTCGAAGAGTTCGGTCGGAACCTCGCCCAGCGCTGGAGGCGGCCGGGTTTCGTCGGTCTTCGAGCCCTTGTCCGGAAAGCCCGTTTCCTTTTCGCCGCCGCCCGTGGCGGGCATGCCGCCCGCTTCCGGCATGGCCGGACCCTCCTTGAGGATCCGGTAATGCGGCTCAATCGTGAACCACGATTCCTTCGGCGCGCGCACCACCATGACCGGTGACTTCAGCGGCGCCTTGGAGATGTATTTGACGTGCAGGATCGCCTTCTCGCCGACCACGAGCTCCTTCGGCGCGGTCCATAGGACGACCTCGACCGCGTCGGATACTGCCATTGCAGCGGTCTCGTCGCTCTTGTCCGCGGCGAGACCGGCCGCCGGCAGCATCACCGCGAGCGAGGCGGCGGCGGCCATCAGCGACCGTCTTGTGGGCCAGGGGCCGTGTCGAGATGTCTTCACGTCAACCTCCCTTGAAATCCGATATCGGGCAAAGTCATGATTGGCGCCGCCGGCCGCCGGTTATTCTCGCGCGGGCGCCGAAAGCCCGATGATAGCGAAATCGGCCGCCGGCGGTAAGGGCGATTCGCATCTCAGGACCCTCCGCCGAGCGCCTTGTAGAGACGCATCGAGGGCCGTCCGTCGGGCTTCATTCCGTGCCGTTTCTGGGCGCTCTTGATGGCCGCGACCGTGATCGGTCCGATCCGCCCGTCGGCCTTGCCGATGTCGTAGCCGGCGCGCAGCAACAGCTTCTGCAATTCGAGCCGCTGGCGTCGCGACAGCCCGGGATCGTTCGTCGGCCAGCCGACGCGGAACCGCTTGCCGCCGCGCAGCCGGTCGGAGAGATGGGAGATGGCGAGCGCGTAGGAGACCGCGACATTGTAGCTGTAGATGGCCCGGAAGTTGCGGGTCACCAGGAAGGCGGGCCCGCGCGGTCCGGCGGGCATCACCAGCGCCGCGGGCACCCGTCCGCGCACCGGCCGGCCCTTGAAATCGGTGAAGCCGCGTTTGCCCCAGTCGTCGAGCGGCCGGAAGCGGACCCGGTTAAGCTTGCGGGTGGCGTAGCGGCCGCGAAAGCCGCGCGGCGCGCGCACCTCCCAGCCCCAGGCGAGCCCCTTGCGCCAGCCGCTTCGGCGGAGGAAATTGGCCGCCGAGGCCAGCGCGTCGGGCACGGAATTGACCAGGTCGCGGCGGCCGTCGCGGTCGAAATCCACCGCCAGCCGCGTGTAAGTCGAGGGCATGAACTGGGTCTGGCCGAAGGCGCCGGCCCAGCTTCCCTGAAGATCGCCGAGCTTGACGTCGCCGCGGCTGACGATCTTGAGCAGGTGGATCAACTCGCGGCGGAAGAACTTCGGATTGCGGCGGGCGCAGATCACGTTGGCCATGGCGTGGGGAACGAAGAAATCGCCCACCTTGCGGCCGAAATCGCTTTCGATGCCCCACAGGGCGAGGATGACATGGCGGTCGACGCCGTAGGCGCGCTCGACCCGCGCCAGGGTCTGGCCGTGCCGTCGCATCATCGCCGCGCCGTCGACCAGCCGTTCCTTGTCGACGAGGAACGCCATGTAGTCCCAGATCGGGGTTATGGATTCGGGCTGGGTGCGGGAGAAGCGGACGGCGCGTTCGTCGAAGCTGACCTTGCCGAGCGCCGCGTTGGCGACCGAGCGCGAAACCCCGGAGCGGATCGCCTCGGCCCGCAGCCTGGCGACGCAGGAATCGAGGTCGGCGCGGGCGGTTTCGGCGGCGCCGAAAAGCGCCGCGCCGAAGGCGGCGATCGTCGTGAGCAGTTCCGTGGCCGGGCGAGTTCCGGTCGCTGTCCGCCGCATCGAGCAGCCTCCTCCAAAGACGTGTCGCCCCCCGGCGCGGCCCTCCCCATGCGAATCGCGACGGACGTCGCGCAGGCGGGATCGGCCGGGCGCATTCAATCGCAACTCGACCGCAGCCGCAACCGCCGACCGCTTGGCGGATGCGGTGAGGCGGGAAGCGCGAAAGGTCTTATGGAACCACCAGAGGGATTATCGGCTAGCGAGGCTCGTTCTCGACCGGATTTTTCAGCGTGCCGACGCCTTCGACCGTGACCTCGACCACGTCGCCCGCCTTCAGCCAGATCGGCGGGTCGAAGCGCGCGCCGGCGCCGGTCGGGGTTCCCGTGGCGATCAGGTCGCCGGTTTCCAGCGTGCCGAAGGTCGACAGGTATTCGACGATGCGGGCGAAGGGGAAGGCCATCGACGCCGTGGTGTCCGACTGCCGCACCTCGCCGTTCACCCGCGTCTCGACCGTCATGTCGGTGACGTCGAGGCCGGAGAGATCGGTCTCGATCCACGGGCCAAGGCCGCCGGAGCGGTCCCAGTTCTTGCCCGGCGTGACGTTGAACTTGCCGTGCCGGACCCAGTCGCGGATGGTGCCCTCGTTCATGATCGTCAGGCCGGCGACATGGTCCATGGCGTCAGTTTGCGAAATCCGCCGGCCGCCCTTGCCGATCACCAGCACGATCTCGCCCTCGTAGTCGAGCTGCTCGGATTCCGGCGGCACGTAAACGGCCTGGCCGTGCGGGGAAAAGCTCAGCGGGTTGCGCACGAACACCGAGGGGTATTTCGGCGCGTCCGAGCCGTCGGCATATTCGGCGTTGCGGTTCGTGTAGTTGACGCCGATGCAATAGATGCGGGTGGGGTCCGGGATCGGCAGGCGGAGCATCACTTGGTCGAGGCCGAAGTCCGCGTCGCCGGCGAGGGCGCTGTCCGGGAGAGGATTTCCCTCGGCGAGGAACCGCTTCACCGACGCGACGCCGGCGCGGGCTGTGAGATCGTAGACGCGGTCGTCGACGACGGCGCCGACCCGCGTTTCGTTGAAGGTTATCAGCCGCACCGTTCGCTCCCCGTTTCGTTGCCGGTCGATTTCGTTAACATGTTATCATGTTTTGTGTCGAGCGGGCAATTGTTGGCGATCTGCGTGCAAAGAAAATCCAACAGGAGCCGCTGTACAAGGCAGATATGCGTGGATCCCCGCCTGCGCGGGGATGACGGAGAAAGTGGGGAGCCGGGCGGCTGAACCGGGAGCGCGACGAGCCTTGCAAAGTGTACCGATACAACAGATAAGTAGTTGATTATCAAGCACTTCCGTCATCCCCGCGCAGGCGGGGATCCATGCTTTCCAGCCTTGTACGGTGGATCGGTAACCTTCGCCTGAATGCGCATGCGACTTCCCGACCGCCTAAAAGAAAACCGCCGCCCCCGGTCTCGGGAGCGGCGGTTCCGTATGCTACGGCCGGTCGGTGCGAAGCCTACGCGGCTTCGACCTGGTCGTCTTCGTCCTTGCTGTCGTCGCTGTCCTCGCCCTTGGCGCCGCGGCGCGGGCTCTTGGCGAGATTGGCTTCGATCTGGCGGATCGCCTCGGTTTCCGAGCTCTTGTTGACGGCGGCGATTTCGCGCGCCATGCGGTCGAGCGCCGCTTCGTAGAGCTGGCGTTCGGAATAGGACTGCTCGGGCTGGGTGTCGGACCGGAACAGGTCGCGCACCACCTCGGCGATGGAGATCAGGCTGCCGGAATTGATCTTCGCCTCGTATTCCTGGGCCCGGCGGCTCCACATGGTGCGCTTGATGCGCGCGCGTCCGGTCACCGTCTCCAGCGCCTTGGCGACGGTCTTGTCGTCGGACAGCTTGCGCATGCCGACCGATTCGATCTTGGTGACCGGCAGCTTCAGGGTCATCTTGTCCTTCTCGAAGCTGATGACGAACAGCTCGAGCTTCAGTCCGGCCACTTCCTGCTCTTCGATCGCGGTGATCTGGCCGACGCCGTGGGACGGATAGACGATGTGTTCCTTGGTCTTGAAACCCTGTCTCTGTGCTGCCTTTTTCGTGGTCGTAGCCATACGCGTATCAACTCCTTAAAAGTCGTCTGTCGGGGCGGAGCGCGACGACCGGAAGCCCGGTTGCGAAGCGCCGGGGAGTCCCGACGCTGTTACCCGCCCGCTCTTGTTGTCGCGAACCGCCGGCCACCCTTCCGGGGGCCGCCGCACCGCATTGTTCAGTCGGTCTTGCGCCTGTGGCGGCAAAATCGAGCGGAAAACCAAACCCCCCGGGGAGACCGAAACGTTCACCGGGTTGCCGCGAATTTGCCCTCAAGGGAAGTGTTTGAAGGAGATGGTGCCGACTGTTGAATTATATATAACATAAAAACGACAAAAATCAAAGACTTGCGAATCGTTGTCAACCGCTTCGCGCAGGGCTCGGTCCCGCCTCGCGCATGGCGATGCGGCGGCGCAATATTCGAAAAGGTCCGGTCCCGGAACCTTGCCGGATCAGTCTCCCTGACCCGGATTCGACGAAAACAAGGTATCGAACTTGTTTTCCTTGCCGTCATATTCCTCCGCGTCGGGGAAGGAATCGCGCTTGACGGTCACGTTCGGCCATTTCTCGGCATATTCGGTATTGACCTGCAGCCATTTCTCCAGGCCCGGCTCGGTGTCGGGCTTGATCGCCTCGGCCGGGCATTCGGGTTCGCAGACGCCGCAATCGATGCATTCGTCGGGATGGATGACCAGCATGTTCTCGCCTTCGTAGAAGCAATCGACCGGACAGACTTCGACGCAGTCCATGTATTTGCAGCGAATGCAGTTGTCGACGACGATATAGGTCATTCCCAGTCCTTTCGGCCCAGCCGGTCAATCGTCGAGTTGCCTAACCGAGTTCCGGGCCGAGCGCAAGAGCCGAATCAGCCGTCCTCGAAGGGGTTTTGGCGAAGGGCATTCAGTTGCCGGCGCTGTTTCTTGGTCGGCCGCCGCGACGGCGGCTGAGTGCCTTCTTCGGGCCCGGACACACCGGATTGCGCCGGCGGCGGGCTCAGGTCCTCGTAGAGACCGGCGGCGAGCGTCGCAGACCCGCGCCGCTCGGTGAATCCCGCGATCCTCAACACCAGAACCCGCCGGTCGAGCGCGATGGTCAGCACGTCGCCGATCTTTACCGGCCGGCTCGCGTCGGTAACCCGCTCGCGATTGAGCCGCACCTTGCCGGAAAGGGCGAGCCGCTTGGCCAGCGTCCGGGTCCTGACCACCCGCGCGTGCCACATCCACTTGTCGATGCGCTGGCGGTTGCGGGCGTCGCCGGCGGCCGCTGTGTCGGCGTCAGTTGGGCTCATCTTTGGATTCGAGCTGCGACTTGAGCCCGGCAAGCGCGGCGAAGGGAGAATCCGGATCCGGTTCCCGTTCCGCCGGGCGCGGCCGGTTGGGCCGGTTACCGCCCGGCTTGCCCTGGCCGCCCGGTTTGCCCCGACCGCCCGGCCTGTCTTGACCTCCGGGAGCTCTGCCGTCGCGTCCGTCGCGGCGCGACCTGCCGCCCTTGCCCTGGCGCGGCCGTTTGCCGTCGGTCTCGCCGGCGCCGTCGCCTTCCGGCTTGCCCCGGCCCCTGCCGCGATTGGCCGGTCGCCGGTCGCGGCCCTGGGAGCGGCCGGCGGGCCGCCAGATCTCGATGAAGGCGGGTTCGGAATCGGCTGCGGCCGCTTCGGCTGGTTTGTCTCCGGCCGTCGCCACTGCCGTCGCCTCCGCTGTCGCCTCAGTGGCGCCCGTAGCGGCGTCCGCCGGTTCGTTGACGGTGTCGACCTCGATGGAAGCGTCCGTCGCTTCGGGCTGCGCCCCGGTCCCGGTCTCCGCTTCGCCGGTCTCCGCTTCGCCGGTCTCCGCTTCGCTGGTCTCAGGCGCGTCGGTTGCCGCTTCCGCCGCCGGCGGCGTTTCCACTTCGGCCGGAGATGCGGACTCCGGCGCCGGTTTCCGGTCGACCCGGTAGCCGAGCGATTTCAGCACCGAGGCGAAGTCCTCCCCGGCGCAGCCGAGCAGCGAGGTCATCGCGACCGTGACCATGAAACCGCCGCCGCCGCCCTCGGGCACCCCGTCCGGCTTCTGCGCCGCGTCGCCCGTCGCCTCGCGCCAGGAAAGGATCGGCCGGATCAGGTCGGCGAGGCGTTCGAGGATGTCGACTCGAACCGCCCGGCCGCCGCAGATGCGGAAGCCGACGATGCGGTAGAGGTCCTTCGGATAGGTCGGATCCACCGGCAGCGAGGTGCGGCCGGACGCGGACAGGTGCGGCAGGTCGACGAGGCCGGGATTGTCGCGCAGGTCGCTGCCGCCGTCCCTGGCCGAGGCGTAGAGCGCCCACAGCCCGGCGAGCAGCTCGCTCGGCGCCGGTTTCAACAGTGCCGGGACGAAAATGTGATAGGCGCCGAAGCGGACGCCGTATTTGCGAAGCCCCGCGCGGGCGTCCTGGTCGAGCTGGCGCACGTCCTCGGCGACGTCGCGGCGGTCGACGATGCCGCTGTTCTCCACCAGCCGGAAGGCGATGCCGCGGGCGATGCCCTCGAGATCCTCCGCCTTGGAGAGGTCGGTGAGCGGCTGCAGCAGGGTTTCGACACGGTTCGAGATCCAAAGCGCGAGCCGGTTGCGGACGGTCTCGAGATTGGCGCCGGTCAATTGCTCGTCCGACAGCACCATCACGCCGGGCTTGAGCATGTCGTCCGACGCGATCAGCCGGCCGACCAGCTCTCCCTGCCAGCGGATCGAGCCGTCCGAGGTCAGCACGAATTCCTCGTTGGCCGCCTTGCCGAGCTTCTCGGCGCGGGCGTCGATCTCGCTCGCCAGCGCCTTCATGGCGGCGGCGCGGATCGCCTTCTGTTCGGTGCCTTCGGCCCTGGAATCGGGGGTGAAGCGGAAGCCGTGCAGGATCCCCACATGCTGCCCCTCGACGACGACGTCCCCGCCGTCGGTTATTTCAGCTTCCAGCATCGCATTTTCTCTCAAGCGTCTCATCAACACGCTGGTCCGGCGGTCGACGAAGCGCTGCGTCAGCCTTTCGTGCAGCGCGTCCGACAGCCGGTCCTCCAGGTCACGCGTTACCCCCTGCCAGTGGGCCGGATCCCCGAGCCAGTCGGCCCGGTTGGCCACGAAGGTCCAGGTTCGGATATGCGCGATCCGGTTCGCGAGCGTGTCTATATCGCCTTCGGTCCTGTCGGCATAGGCCACCTGTTTGGCGAACCAGTCGTCCGGTACACTACCGTCGATTGCCAGAAACCGGAACAGGGAAGAGACCAGTTCGGCATGGTTGGCCGTCGCGATCTTGCGATAGTCGGGCACCTGGCACACGTCCCACAACAGACGGACGCTATCGGCGCCGCCTATCAGCTTCATGACATCGTCGTCGCGCATCGCGTGTTCGAGCGACACCTGGTCGACCGCCTGCGGCGCCCGGGTCAGCCCCTGTTCGCGCGGCAGAGCCTCGAGCGAGGCGAACAGCGCTCGCGCCGAAGAGAAGTCGAGCACCGGGTTGCGCCATTGCAGCACCTTGACCGGCTCGAACTCGTGCGTTTCCAGCGTCTGCACCAGCGGATCGGGAAACGGGTCGGTCCGGCCGGTGACGCCGAACGTGCCGTCGCTGGTATGACGGCCGGCGCGGCCGGCGACCTGGCCCAGCTCGGCAGCGCTCAGGTCGCGATACTGGTAGCCGTCGAACTTGCGCTTGGAGGCGAAGGCGATGTGGTCGACGTCGAGATTGAGGCCCATGCCGATGGCGTCGGTGGCGATCAGGAATTCCACGTCGCCGGACTGGAACAGCTCGACCTGCGCATTGCGGGTGCGCGGGCTGAGCGAGCCGAGCACCACCGCCGCGCCGCCGCGCTGGCGGCGGATGAGCTCGGCGATGCCGTAGACCTCGTCGGCCGAGAAGGCGACGATCGCCGAGCGCGCCGGCAGGCGGGTGATCTTGCGGGCGCCGGAATAGGTGAGCATCGACATGCGCGGCCGGGTGATGACGTTGATGCCCGGCAGCAGCTTTTCGAGCATCGGCCGCACGGTCGCGGCCCCCAGCAGCAGCGTCTCCTGACTGCCGCGCAGGTTCATGATCCGGTCGGTGAACACGTGGCCGCGCTCGAGATCGCCGGCGAGCTGCACCTCGTCGATTGCCGCGAAGGCCGCGTCGGTGTCGCGCGGCATCGCCTCGACGGTACACACCCAGTATCGGCAATCCTCGGGGACGATCTTCTCCTCGCCGGTGACCAGCGCCACCTGGTCGGCGCCGACGCGCTGGACGACGCGGCCGTAGACCTCGCGCGCGAGCAGCCTCAGCGGCAGCCCGATGACGCCGGATTCGTGCCCGAGCATCCGCTCGATGGCGAGATGCGTCTTGCCGGTATTGGTCGGCCCGACCACGGCTGTGACGGTACGGGCCCGGGCGGCGGGGGGAAGCGGCGCGTCGCGCAGGAGAGTCATGAAGAGATTATCTGCTGTCCATCGATCCGTGGGCGGCGACGGGCGGACCGTACCCGCGAGGGCCTGACAATTGCCCCTTTATGTAGCACAGCCAGCTTTGCATTGCCCGCCTAAATCCGCGCCGTCTTCGCCGTCCGGTTAACAACCGGAACGAGTCTTGAACAAAAGACGTCCGAATCGCTACCTCGGGCGGATTCACTTTTCGTTCCATACAATATGTTGTGGAGAGCGGCTCGCGCAATACAAAGGATTCCGGCCGGCCCGCCCGGCCGGTCCCGGTTCGTTAACCAAACCGTGCCGGTTTGCGATTGATATCATGGTTAGCGAACGGTTGCGCCCGCCCTCCGCCGCACGGGCCTCGCCGTTAAGGATGCGATCATTGGGGGAACGGGCCGTGTACGAATCACCGGTTGTGCCGATGTTGCGGCTTTGTTCAGGGCCAGATGTGGTCCACCGGTCCGTGCGCCCACCAGATCTCGTTCGCGCCCCGCCGGGGTCCGCGCCGGCAGGCGGGCGGTAGTTAACCATTGCGTGCCGAATTGGCACGATCGGCGCGGGGGCAAGAAAGTTAGCGAATTGTTGCGCCATGGGTCCGTCGCGCGGGCCTCGCCGTTAAGGATGCGATCAATGGGAGAACGGGCCGTGTACGAATCACCCGTCATGCCGATGTTGCGGTTTTGTTCAGGGCCAGATGTGGTCGGGCGGCGCCCGGGGAAACCAGATCTTGTTCGCGCACCGCCGACGTCAGCGCCGGCCACCTGCCGGCGGTTAACCATTGCGCCCCGAATTGGCACGATCGGCGCGGGCAAAACAAAACCCGGACCGCGATAGCGGCCCGGGTTCGGTGCCGGACACCGAAATCGGCGCCCGGAAATTCAGGTTCGATCAGAGCTGGTCGAGAATCGTCGCCGCGCCCGAAGTGACCGCCTGGCCCGGCGATTCCTCGATATTGAGCGCGGTGACCACGCCGTCTTCGACGATCATCGAATAGCGCTTCGAGCGGACGCCCATGCCCGCCGCGGTCATGTCGAGGTCGAGCCCGGCGGCCTTGGTGAAATCGGCGCTGCCGTCGGCGAGATACCGGATCCGCCCGGCGCCGCCGGTCGCATCGGCCCAGGCGCCCATGACGAACACGTCGTTGACCGAGACCACCGCGACGTCGTCGACGCCCTTGGCCTTGAGCGCGTCGAGATTCTCCAGATAGCCCGGCAGGTGGTTGCGATGGCAGGTCGGGGTGAAGGCGCCCGGCAGGCCGAACAGCACGACCTTCTTGCCCGCGCAAAGGTCCGCGGTGGTCATTTCGGCCGGCCCCTCGGCGCCAGGCACCTTGAACTTGGCTTCCGGCAGCCGGTCTCCAATGGCGATCGTCATTCAATTGTCTCCGTTTCCATGACGGGGCGCGCCCGTCGGTTCCGTCCGTTCGTGCCGGTCATTCGAGCCGCCACACCTGTTGGTAGGCCGTTTTTCCGTCAACGATGGTAAATGTCAACTTGGTTCCTTTCAGGCGCGCGGACTTCGGCACCGAGGCGAGCGAAAGGCCATATCGGCCGCCGCCGGCTTTCGCGTCCTTGCCCGCTTCCGGTTTCGGCACGCCCAGATACCAGCTCTCCGGACCTTCCGCGAACAGGTCGCGCTTTCCGGATGTCGAAGCGAACCCGACCTCGATTTCGAGCCGCTTCGTCTCAGCATCGAAAGTCACGGATTTCACCCCGCGTCCGGCCTTGGTATCGGCGGCGGTCAGCGCGGCGGGGACGCGCCTGAGGGCGGTGTCGATCAGTCCCGTGGTCTCCGCGTCGGCATGCGATTTTGGCGAGACGAACACGGTTGCCTCGCTCTCGGCGGGCACGCAGACCTTCTCGCAAATTCCGTATTCCGCCTTGACCGTGAGCAGCACCGGTTTCGTCGGATCCTTCGGTGCGATGCGCAAGGGGAACACGACGTCGGACTTGTAGACCAGCGTCGTCGAGAAACCGTCATAGTCGCGGACGGGCGGCGGATACAGCACCTCGACCGATCCGACATTCGACGAGGCGGCGAAATCGAAGCGGGGCGGGATGCCGCTGTCGCCCGGCGACCGCCAATAGGTCTTCCACCCCGGGGCGAGCGCGATCTGGATGCCGGCGAGATAGCGGCCGTCGGCGGTCGTCTTGCCGCCGGCGGCGACCAGCCGGAACTTGCCGCCCATGCTGGCAGACCAGGGAGAGGAAACCGCCAGCGCCGGGCCGGCCAGCGCCAGCCAGGCCGCCAGGCCTGCGAGCACGGTACGCGGAACGGACCCGGACCGTTTCGGAAAGCTGTGTGCGATCATCATGACCGGTTTTTATCCCATCGCGGCCCGTGCGTCGCCACAATGTTCCCTCATAACTTAGTGATGGGTTGTGACGCCCGTTTTGCCGTCCGGACCGCTGGCCGCAAAGGTCGGAGCCGGAGGCGTCGCGGGGACTTCGAAGACGTCTTCCGGTTTTCAAAACCGGCCAAGTCCGGTAAAGTATGGGCCGCGATGTGGCCGGATGCCCTCATTGATCGAAGGCGCCGGAACGAGCAGGAAACGAAGCAGGCGCGGAGACCGGATACCGGAGACTGGGCGCCGGATTGGAGCGTGGCAGGACGGCGATGGTCGACTATCTCGACGGACAGGTGCTGATAGCCATGCCGGGCATGGAAGATTCCCGGTTCGCCGGTTCGGTCGTCTATATCTGCGCCCATTCCGACGAGGGCGCGATGGGCATCGTCATCAATCAGCTCTCCTCCGAAATCACCTTCGTCGACCTGCTCGAGCAGCTCAACATCACCCCCGAGGGCGGCGAGGCGATCCGTCTGCCGGATCTCGACAGGGAGATCCCGGTGCTGCAGGGCGGACCGGTGGAGACCGGACGCGGCTTCGTTCTGCATTCGGCCGACTACCACATCGAGAATTCGACCCTGGCGATCGACAGCGAAGTGTCGCTGACCGCGACCCAGGAGATCCTGCGCGCCATGGCCACCGGCGGCGGCCCGTCCAGCGCGCTACTGGCGCTCGGCTATGCCGGCTGGGCGCCGGGCCAACTCGAGAACGAACTGCGCGCCAATGGCTGGCTCAATTGCAAGGCCGGTTCCGACATCATCTTCGACCGCGACCTCGCGTCGAAATACCGCCGCTCGCTGGAGGCGCTGGGCATCAACCCGGCGATGCTGTCGAGCGAAGGCGGCCAGGCTTAGCGTTTTTCCGTTGCGCCGCCGATCCGCGCCTTCATTCAGGCCAGATGGGCGAAGGCCGCCACCACCTGCTCGTAGACCCTGCGCTTGAACGGGATGATCAGCTCCGGCAGCCGCGCCATCTCCTCCCAGCGCCAGGCCATGAATTCCGGCCGGTGGCCGCCGGGCGGCTCGAGGATGTTGATCTCGTCCTCGCCGCCGGTGAAGCGGAAGGCGAACCATTTCTGGGTCTGGCCGCGATAGCGCCCCTTGAGCGCCATGCCGATCGCCTCCGCCGGCAATTCGTAGGAAAACCAGTCCTCGGCCTCGGCCAGCAGTTCGGCGCTGGTGATCCCGGTCTCCTCGGCCAGTTCGCGCCGCGCCGCCGCGAGCGGCTCCTCGCCCTTGTCGATGCCGCCCTGCGGCATCTGCCACGAATAAAGGTCGGCGACGGTTTCCGCGTTGCCGCCGTCGCGCTGGCCGATCCACACCCGGCCGGTATGGTTGAGCAGCATGACGCCGACGCAGCGGCGCAAAGGGAGTTCGGATTGTTTGGAAGTCATGTCTGTCGGGTACTCGGGAAGGAGGGAGACGGGACGGGGCTCACTTGTTCCCGCGCGCAGCGGCGCTCGCCGGCACCAGATAGACGCCGCGCGAGTCGAGCGACCGGGCCCATTCGGCGATCCGCTCGATGGAGACCGGCAGCGCCGAGGCGAAGCCGACCGCGACGCCGCGCGACCGGGCCATGGATTCGAGCTGCAACAGCCGCGCGTCGATATCGGCGGCGTCGGGATTGGCGTCGACCACGAGGTCGGCCCTGAGGAAGGGCGTTCCGGTGACGGCGGCGAGGCGCGAGGCGATGCTGCGCGACGACGAGCCGTCGTCGAGATAGAACAGGCCGCGCTTGCGCACCTCGTCGAAGACCGGGCGCAGCGCCTCCTCCGAGGCCGTGAACCGGGCGCCCATGTAGTTGACGACGCCGGTATAGTTGGTGAGCCGCGACAGGGTCCAGAACAGCCGGTCGCGATTGGCGGCGACCGGCAGCGAAGTGACCAGGGTCTGCGGTCCGGGGTCGTTGTCGGGATAGTCGTAAGGCTCGAGCGGCACCTGCAGCATCACCTCGTGGCCGGATTTGCGCGAGGCGCGCATCCAGCGGTCGAGGCTCGATCCGTAGGGCGCGAAGGCGAAGGTCACCGAGGGGGGAAGCTTCTCGATCGCCGAAAGGGTGCTGCGCTGCGACAGGCCGAGCCCGCCGACCACCAGCACCACCTTGGGCAGGTGCATCGCCTCGGGCCGGATCGGCGCGGCGTAGAGGTCGAGCGGCCTCCGCCCGTCCGCCGTGGTCATCGGCAGCGGGCCGTGCGGACCCTTTTCCACCGCCGCGTCGACCGGGTTCACCGAAAGCGGCGATCCGGGCTGGGCCGGTGTTTCCTCTTCCCCGGTCGTCCCGCCCGACGCGGTCGCCGGCGGCGCCACCGTCTTGCGGGCGTCCGCGCCGGAGCTCGAATCCGGACCCGCGCCGGTGGCGGCGGGCGTTCCGGTCTTGCCGTCCGCATGCGGGTCGATCACCGCGATCTTGCCGTGGTGGATCGCTTCGTCGGAGCCGCCCAGCGCGATCACCAGGTTCGGCTCGCCGCCCATCGGGTCGTCGACGATCGTGACCCAGATCAGCATCGACACGAACAGCGTGCCGATCAGGCCGATGCCGATCAGACCGTAGGGAATCCGGGAATACCAGCGCGACCGGGCCTTCATCAGCCCCAGAGGCGCGGTCAGATTGTCAGCCGCCATTCGCGATCATCGGAATAAGGCACCGTCCCCGCCGAAACCCGACGGGGACGATGGGGTCGATCAGTTGGGTACGCCCGCTTTCGGATCCGGCGGGAAGGCCTTGTCGACCTTGACCCCGCGCAGCAGATCGAGTGCGAAGTTCAGTTGCTTGTCGTCCTTCGGATCGGGCGGGATATAGGCCTGGCTGCCGCCTTTCTCTTCCTCGGCGTCGCCCTTGAGGTGACCGCGCAGGCCGGCTTCGCCCTTGGTCTCGGCGCGGCCCTGCAGTTCCTTCGGCAGATCCTGGAGGATAGCGATATCCGGCTCGATGCCGGTCGCCTGGATCGAGCGTCCCGACGGGGTGTAGTAGCGCGCCGTCGTCAGCCGGATCGCCGTGTTGGCGCTCAGGTGGATGATCGACTGCACCGACCCCTTGCCGAACGACCGCGTGCCCAGGATCGTCGCCCGGCGATGGTCCTGCAGCGCGCCGGCGACGATTTCCGACGCGGAAGCCGAGCCGCCATTGATCAGCACGATCACCGGCAGGCCGTCGGTCAGATCGCCCGAGCGGGCGCTGTAACGGTTGGTTCCCGACGCCACCCGGCCGCGGGTCGAGACGATCTCGCCCTTGTCGAGGAAGGTGTCGGAGACGTTGATCGCCTCGTCGAGCAGTCCGCCGGGATTGTTGCGCAGGTCGATGACGAAGCCCTTGAGATCCTTGACCTCGTTACGCATCTTCTTGATCGCCTTGACCAGCCCGTCGGTGGTCTGCTGGTTGAACTGGGTGATACGGACATAGCCGACATCCTTTTCCAGCCGGCTGCGCACCGAGCGGATGCGGATGATGTCGCGCACGATCTTGATGTCGAGCGGCTTCTCCGCGCCCTTGCGCAGCACCGTGATGGTGATCGCCGAATTGACCGGCCCGCGCATCTTCTCGACCGCCTGGGCCAGGCTCAGCCCGCGAATGCTCTCGCCGTTGAGATGGGTGATCAGGTCGCCCGACAGGACGCCCGCCCGGTAGGCCGGGGTGTCGTCCATCGGCGTGACCACCTTGACGAAGCCCTTCTCCATGGTGACCTCGATGCCGAGCCCGCCGAACTCGCCGCGGGTCTGCACTTCCATGTCGCGGAAATGCTTCGGCGGCAGGTAGCGGGAATGCGGATCGAGCGAGGAGAGCATGCCGTTGATGGCGTTCTCCACCAGCTTGGAATCGTCCGGTATCACCACGTAGTCGGTTCGGACCCGCTCGAACACGTCGCCGAACAGGGCCAGTTGCCTGTAGGTGTCGGCACCCGCCGCATTGGCCGGATTGCCGACCTGCAACTGCAGATGCGAAAGCCCGATGGCCGCCGCGCCTCCGATGACCGCACCAGTTAGCAAGAGTGAAAATTTCCGTATCATCCGCGCGCCTTCTCGTTGCGACTTTCGGCCCACCAGGGAGCCGAATCAATGGACTTGCCGTCCTTGCGAAATTCCACATAGATCACGGGCTGCGTCGAACCGAGGTCCAGCGAAGCGGCGCTTGCCTGTTTGCCGCTGCCCATCAATCCCACCGGTTCTCCCGTGAGGACGAATTGCCCCAATTGTACATCCACGCGAGCCATGCCGGCCAGAACTAAATGATATCCGCCGCCGGCGTTGAGGATCAAGAGTCGGCCGTAGCTGCGGAACGGTCCCGCATAGACCACCCATCCGTCGCTCGGCGCCGTCACCACCGCGCCCTGGGTCGAGGCGATGGCTATGCCCTTGGTGACGCCGCCGAAGCGGTCCGGCTCTCCGAAACCGCGCAGGCGGACGCCGCGTACCGGCAGCGGCAGGAGTCCTTTCGTTTCCTCGAACGGCAGCGCCGGCTCGATGCGGTTGGGATCGTTCAGCAGCGCCAGTTTCTTCGCCGGGCTCGAGCCGGTCTCGACCGCCCGCTCCTTCGCCGCCCTGGCCGTCTCGCGGGCGGTCTCCGCCGCCTTCTTCACGGCGGCGAACCTGGCCTCCATGCGGGCGATCAATTCTTTGAGAGACCTTGCCTTTCCTGCGAGCTCGGCGGAGGCGCGGCGCTCCTCGCGCAAGGCCTCATGCGTCGCCATCCGGCTTTTGCGCTTCTCTTCCAGCAGCAGCCGGATCCGCTCCTGCTCGAGCTTGAGATTCTCCGCCCCGCGCCTGAGCTCGGCGTCTTCGGCGCGGGCCTCCTTGCGCAAGGAGGCCAACTCGCCCAGATCGGTCGCCAGCGCCTCCGCCTGGCGGCGCACGGTGGGCACCACCGAGCCGACCAGGATGGCGCTGCGCAGCGCCGCCAGCGCGTCCTCGGGCCGCACCAGCACCGCCGGCGGCGGATGCTTGCCCATGCGCTGCAGGATCGCCAGCACCTCGCTCAGCGAATCGCGCTTGGCGGCGAGCGACGCCCGCACCCGGCCGGTCTCCTGGCGGATCCTGTCGAGCCGGTTGTTGCTGGCGTCGATCTCGTCGTGGATCTTCCGGCTGTTCTCCGAGGCCTTCATCAGCGCCAGGGTCAGCTTCTTGCCGTCGCGCTCGAGCGCGGCGATCTCGTCCTTCAGGTTCGACTGGCGTTCTTTGCTGAGTTCGATTTTCGCCGACAGGCCGTCGAGCTCGGTCTGGCGCTGGAGCTGCATCCGGCGCGCCTCGGACAGCACCGGTCCGGCGGCCTTGCCTTCCTCCGATGCCCGCCCCGAGGCCGGCAACGCGAGGACGACAACCGCGACGGCCAGCAATCCCGCCGTGACTTTATGGTCCTGCCGCTTCAAGAGACCCATCCGGTTTCCCCTACGGAGCGCCGCTCGGTCCGGTGCTGTCCGACAGGGGCGTGACCCACTCGCCGCGATACTAGTCCCGGTCCGTTAACGGTTCGTCAACCAGACCGCGACGGCCAAGTGGCCGGATCGCGGATCGCGGGTCCGGCGGTTTGGCGCCGGGCATTGGTGCAAGGGAAATGCGGCAATTCGCGGGCGGGAAAAACCGGCCTATGCACGATGGTAGGGATGGCCGGAAAGGATGGTGACCGCACGGTAGATCTGTTCGGCCAGCATGATGCGCACCAGCTGATGCGGCCAGGTCATGACCCCGAGCCGCAACCGGTCGTCGGCGCGGTCGAGAAGCTCCGCGCCGTGGCCGTCGGCCCCGCCGATGGCGAAGGCGAGGTCGCCGAGCCCCCTGTCGGCAAGCCCGCGCAGCCTCGTGGCGAACTCCTCGGACGACCAGGCCGCGCCGCGTTCGTCGAGCGCTATGAGATGACAGGCCGGCGGCAGCGCGCCGACCAGCGCCGCCGCCTCGCCCGCCTTGCGCTCCTCTGCCCGGCCGGCGCGCGCCTCGGGGATTTCGTGGACGGCGATATCGCGGATGCCGAGCCCGCGGCCGGCCTTGCGGCCGCGGTCGAGATAGCGGGCGACGAGGTCCCGTTCCGGGCCCGCCTTGAGCCTGCCCACCGCGTGGATCGAAATGCGAATGACGTCACCGGACCGGTTGAACGGCGCGCCTGCCGGGCGCACCGCAATGACGAATGTCGACAAAGCCTTAAGGACGTGCGGCCGATTCCGGGACGCCCCTTCACGATTCCGTAAACCTAATGCCAGTTTCCGGCCGCGAACAAGTCCGATTTAACCGCTTCGCACCGCGGCACAAGCTAGGGTCGGCCGGCGGATCAACTGGACGAGGGGCGGCGCGCGCCGCGCTTGGCATGAATATACACACCGAAGTCGGACATTCCGAAACCGAAGCGGAGCTCGAAGCCCGGGACCTGGGCTTCATCACCTCGATCAACGGCTCGCAGGCCGTCGTTTCGCTCAGCCGCGAAGCGGTTACCCACCAGACCGACAACCGCATCACCGTCGGCCGGCTGATCTGCGTCGATACCGGCTTTTCCGAGGTCGTCGGCGTGATCTCCCGGGTCAGCACCAGCCAGGGTCCGTCCAAGGTGGTCGACCCGGAAGACCAGATCATGGATGTCGACCTGATGGGCGAATTGCGCGAGGCCTTCGTCGGCAAGGGGCCGAGCTTCCAGCGCGGCGTCACGGTCTATCCGATCATCGGCAACCGCGTCCGCACGCTCACCTCGCGCCAGCTCGAGCTGATCCACAAACTCGACAGCGCCTCGACGATCACCGTCGGCCGGCTGCAGCAGGACGACACCATTCCCGCCTATGTCGACGTCAAGGAGATGCTCTCCAAGCACTTCGCCGTGCTCGGGACCACCGGTTCGGGCAAGTCGTGTTCGGTGGCGCTGCTGTTGCAGCGGATCATCGCCGCCCAGAACGCGGTGCGCGTCTTCCTGTTCGATCCGCACAACGAATACGGAAGCTGTTTCGGCGACAGGGCCGAGGTGATCAGCCCGAAGAATGTTCGCCTGCCCTACTGGCTGTTCAATTTCGAGGAGATCGTCGACGTCATCTACAAGGCACGGCCCGGCAGCGAGAACGAGGTGGCGGTGCTGCGCGAGCTGATCCCGATCGCCAAGGCGCAATATGCCGCCAACATGGAAAGCGCCGGCGTCAGCCTCCGCCGCAACAAGGTGGAGAACTCCGGACAGTTTTCGGTCGACACCCCGGTCCCCTACCGGATGGCCGACCTGATGAAGTTGCTCGACGACCGCATGGGCAAGCTCGACGCCAAGCACTACATCCCGATCTACCGGCAGCTCAAATCGCGCATCGAGGCGATCATGGGCGATCCGCGCTACGCCTTCATGTTCGACAGTCTCTCGGTCGAGGACAACATGACCGAGCTGTTGTGCCGGCTGTTCCGTATTCCGATGAACGACAAGCCGATCACCATCATGGAACTCGCGGGTTTCCCCGCCGAAGTGGTCGACGCCGTCGTGTCGGTTCTGTGCCGCATGGCCTTCGATCTCGGCGTCTGGAGCGACGGCGCCATCCCCATGGCGCTGGTCTGCGAGGAGGCGCACAAATACGTGCCCGCCGACAAGTCCCTCGGCTTCGGCCCGACCCGCAAGTCGATCTCGCGGATCGCCAAGGAAGGCCGAAAATACGGCGTCTATCTCGGGATCGTCACCCAGCGGCCGGTGGATCTCGATCCGACCATCCTGTCCCAGTGCTCGACGCTGTTCGCGATGCGCATGTCCAACGAGAACGACCAGGCGGTGATCCGTTCGGCGGTGGCCGATGCCGCCGCCGGCCTGCTCGAATTCCTGCCGTCGCTGGGCACCCGGGAAGCCTTCGCCTTCGGCGAGGGGGTGTCGATCCCGACCCGGCTGAGCTTCGACCTGTTGACGCAGGACCAGCTGCCCTCGAGCAAGAACACGCTGTTGCACGATCCCGACCGCAGCTTCATCGCCGACTACGCCTTCACCGCCTCGGTGGTGCGGCGCTGGCGCGGCGCGTCGTCCTACACGCCGGCGCTGGCGCAGGGCGGCTTCGATTCCAAGGCCGCCGCGCGCATCGCCGGTCAGGACGATCCCGATTACGACCCGACGACCGACGAGATGGCGGAACTGCCGATGGCCTACCGCGATCCGGGCGTCGCCCGGGCCAACGCGACGCGGGCGAAGGCCGATCCCTACGGAATCTCCGAGGCGCCGCCCGACCGGTTGCCCGACCCCCCGCATACGTCGCCGCCCGCGCGCGCGCCAGAACCGGAACTGGCTCCCCGGCCGCAGGGAGATTCCGGCTACGAGTGGCGGAACATCCGCGACAAGATCCGCCAGCGCTGACGCGGAAGGTATCGGGTTGGCGACCCCGGGTCAGCCCGCCTCGCTCGCGGCCTGCGTCGCCTCCAGCCGGTCGGCCTTGGGCGAGCGGCCGTAGAGTTCGCGATAGCATTTCGAGAAATGCGAAGCGGAAACGAAGCCGCAGGCGATCGCCACGTCGACGATCGGCATGTCCGACTGCATCAGCAATTGCCGCGAGCGGTCGAGCCTGAGGTCGAGATAGTAGCGCGCCGGCGAGCGGCCGAGATATTGCCTGAACAGCCGTTCCACATGCCGCCGCGACAGGCCCGCGAACCGCGACAGCTCGACCAGCGTCAGCGGTTCGGCGATGTTCGCCTCCATCAGCTCGATCAGGTAGATCAGCTTCTTGTTGTGGATGCCGATCCGCGCCCGCAAGGGCAGCCGCTGCCTGTCGTGCGAACCGCGCACCCGGTCGGTGATGCATTGGGCGGCGACCGCGTCGACGGTCTTGTCGTCGAAATCCTCGGCGATGATGTGCAGCATCATGTCCAGCGAGGCGGTGCCGCCGGCGCAGGTGAAGATGTTGTCGTCGATCTCGAACAGGTCGGCGTGCACGTCCACGTCCGGATAGGCTTCGGCGAACGCGGGCAGCGTCTCCCAGTGGATGGCGCAACTGCGATCCTCGAGCAGTCCGGCACGCGCCAGCACCCAGGCGCCGGTGCACAGCCCGGCGATGCGGATTCCCTGGCCGGATCGCGCCCGGAGCCAGGAATTCATCTCGACGCTGTTGAAGGCCTCGACCTTGACCCCGGAACACACCACGATCAGGTCGGAGCGCTCGAAGGCGAGGCGGCCGCGCCGGTAGTCGCCCAGCGCGCCGTCGACCTGCACAGCCATGCCGTTCGACGCTTTCACAGGCTCGCCGTCGGTGGAGATGAACAGCCATTGATAGGCGGCGCGGCCGAGGATCCGGTTGGCGAGCCGTAGCGGTTCGACGGCGGTCGCGAACGCGATCATCGAGAAATTGGGCACCAGGGCGAAGAGGATCTTCCGGGATTGCGGCGGAGCGGGATTCATCACGGCGCGACACAGGCCCTTGTTCGTTTGCGTCCCGGCCATGCGGCCGTGGACAAATCCTGTAAACGCAATCTGCCGGTAAATGCTACAAGGAAATACATGGCCGGCGCAATAAAATCGCCGGCGCCGCCGGCTCCCGCCGCAAGACTTCGCCATGTCGCTGTGGGACTAGGACTTGTCGGCTCTCGCGGGGGTCCGCAAACGCCCGATTGGCGAAGTTTCCGCCGCTATCGCCCGACCGCTTGCGCACGCGCCGCGTTTCGGGCAAGTCAGGCCCAGGTCGGACGCGGGCCGGAAGCGGGCCGAAAGGCCCACGCGGGCAGCGGTCCGCAGGCGATGTGGAGGTTGGGTTCGATGTCACGCTACTCGGCGTTTTCCCTGTTCCGGCAGGGCCTGTCCGGCCACAAGGGCTGGCGCCCGGCATGGCGGCATCCCGATCCGAAACCTTCCTACGACGCGATCGTCATCGGCGGCGGCGGCCACGGGCTGGCGACCGCATACTACCTCGCCAGGGAACACGGCATGACCGATATCGCGGTCGTCGAGAAGGGCTGGATCGGCGGCGGCAATTCCGGGCGAAACACCACCATCATCCGCTCCAACTATCTCTACGACGCCTCTGCCGCGATCTACGACCACGCGCTCGGATTGTGGGAGACGCTCGGCCGCGAGCTCAATTTCAACATCATGATGAGCCATCGCGGCGTCCTCAACCTCGCCCATGACGAGGGCGAGGCGCGGCAGCTCAAGCGCCGGGTCGAGGCCAACCGCCTCAACGGGGTCGACGCCGAATGGCTCGACGCCAAGGGCGTCAAGGAATTCTGCCCGATCATCAATATCAGCCCCGACATCCGCTATCCGGTGATGGGGGCGACCCTGCAGCGGCGCGGCGGCGTCAACCGCCATGACGGCGTCGTCTGGGGCTATGCCCGCGCCGCCGACAAACTCGGCGTCGACATCATCCAGCAATGCGAGGTGACCGGCATCACCACCTCGGGCGGCGAGGTCACCGGAGTCGAGACCACCCGCGGAACCATCAGGGCGCCGAAGGTAGCCTGCGTCACCGCCGGCCATACCAGCGTGCTCGCCGCCATGCTCGGGCTCAGGCTGCCGATCGAGAGCCACCCGCTGCAGGCGCTGGTCTCCGAGCCGCTGAAGCCGATCAACCCGACCGTGGTGATGTCGAACGCGGTGCATGTCTATTGCAGCCAGTCAGACAAGGGCGAGCTGGTGATCGGCGCCGGCATCGACGCCCACACCTCCTACACCCAGCGCGGCAGCCTCGACATCATCGAGCACCAGATGGGTTCGATGATGGAGCTGTTCCCGATCTTCTCGCGGCTGAGGATGATGCGGCAATGGGGCGGCATCGTCGACACCTGCCCCGACGCCAGCCCGATCATCTCCAAGACCCCGGTCAAGGGCTTCTATATCAACGGCGGCTGGGGCACCGGCGGCTGGAAGGCGACCCCCGGCTCGGGCCATGTCTTCGCCGACCTGATCGCCCGCGACGAGCCCAACGCCATCGCCGCCCCGTTCGACATGCAGCGCTTTACGAGCGGCGACCTCGTCGCCGAGCACGGCGCCGCCGCAGTGGCCCATTGAGGAGGCCGAAGCGATGTTCCTGATCGATTGCCCTTACTGCGGCACCCGCGACCAGACCGAATTCTCCCATGCCGGCGAGGCGCATATCTCGCGGCCGACCAATTCGGAAGAGCTTTCCGACGCCGAATGGGCCGAGTTCGTATTCATGCGCACCAACACCAAGGGCATCCATGCCGAGCGCTGGAACCATGCCGCCGGCTGCCGCCGCTACTTCAACATGCTGCGCAACACCGCAACCGACGAGATCCTCGCCGTCTACGGGATCGGCGCCACCCCGCCGGACGTGACCTCGACCCTGCCGGCGACGCCGTCGGGCGAGGCGCTGGGCTCGGGCAACGACGCGGTCAAGATCGTCAATGCCGACGACATCGCCGCGTCCGGCGGAAAGGCCGGACGATGAGCGAGCAGCCCTACCGCCTGGCCGCCGGCGGCCGCATCGACCGCACCCGGCCGGTCTCCTTCACCTTCGACGGCCGGCAGCATACCGGCTTTCGGGGCGACACTCTCGCCTCGGCGCTGATCGCCAACGGCATCCACATGGTGGCGCGGAGCTTCAAGTATCACCGCCCGCGCGGCATCGTCGGCGCCGGCTCGGAGGATCCGGCGGGGCTCGTCGGCATCGTCGGCCCGGACGGTCGCGAGGACCCCAACACCCGCGTCACCGAGCAGGAGATCTATCCCGGCCTCGAGGCCGTCTCGCAGAACCGCTGGCCGACGCTGAAACACGATGTCGGCATCGTCAACGACTGGTTCGCCGGCTTCATTCCCGCCGGCTTCTACTACAAGACCTTCATCGGTCCGCCGTTCTCGTGGATGCGGTTCGAGCCGATCATCCGTGCCGCCGCGGGCCTCGGCGTCGCGCCGAAGGAGCCCGATCCCGACCGCTACGAATCGATCAACCGCCATTGCGACGTGCTGGTCGTCGGCGCCGGCCCGGCCGGGCTGATGGCGGCGCTGTCGGCGGCCCGGTCCGGCGCCCGCGTGATCCTCGCCGAGGAAACCGCCGAGCCCGGCGGACGGCTGCTGTCGGAAAGCGAAAGCCGGCTGTCGGTCGCCGGGACGCCGGCGGCCGACTGGGTCGCGGGCGTTCTCCGCGAGCTCGGCGAGATGGA
>Ga0070728_10002039_pt1 | contig 26744 bp, 18 predicted proteins | sample tdDd471_FD_66723 | JGI IMG/M metagenome (GOLD analysis project Ga0070728, IMG submission 66723) | Marine sediment microbial communities from the Atlantic coast under amendment with organic carbon and nitrate - tdDd47.1 | ecosystem: Environmental > Aquatic > Marine > Coastal > Sediment | place...
CGCATGGTTGATATGCAGAACCCTGCACTAACCCCGCAGGAAGCAAACGCATGCTTCGAGAATATTCGTGCGGATATCACAGCAATCTGGCAGACAGAGGAAAACCCGTCAGAAAAAGAAACAGTGTTTGATGAACTTGAACACACACTATTCTTTATGACAGATGTTATTTACCGCGTAGTCCCGCCGTTTTATGAAGCATTGGAGTCTGCGCTTGGAGAAACCTTCGAAGATGCACAAGACCAGAGCGCTCCAAACCTACTGCAATTTTCGTCATGGATAGGTGGTGATGCATCAACCAATCAGGAAGTTTCAGCCAGGACTACCCGAGACACACTGGCGCGGCAAAGATCGCTCATTCTGGACCTCTATTACAAAGACTGCCGCGTGCTGGCGGAAAAACTGAGCCAGAGTATTAGCCGCATAGATGTAGATGCTGAGATTAAGGACCGTATAGAGCTTTACAGCAAACAGTTTCCAATCGTGCGCGGCTCAATGCCGAATCGCTACCGGAACATGCCGTATCGAATGTTGCTGCGACTTATTTGTCAGCGCCTGCAGGCAACCTATGACGACAGCGCATTCCCGTATGAATCCGCAGGTCGATTCATAGATGATTTAAAACTTATCGCAAACAGTTTGGCCAAACGTAAGGGAACCCACGCGGGACTATTTAGTGTCAATAGAGTAATCCGGCGAGCCGAGACTTTTGGCTTTCATTTCCTGAGTATTGATATACGGCATAACGCTCAGGATATTCAAAAAGTTGTTGGCCACTGTCTCGGCGATGACGGATGGCTTGACCGCTCGCCGGAGCACAGGACCGAGCGTATACAACAGGTACTTGAAATTAATGACTCGCCCACCAAAGATCCGGATAACGATGCCAAGCGCCTGTTATCCATGTTTAGTTCCATTTCCTTCTGTCGGCGAAAATATGGCGAACGCGCCATTGGCGTTTTTCTGATTCGGCATTGCAAGGGGACTGATGATGTACTGGCGGCACTGTTACTCGCTCGCTGGTCCGGGATGAGTATCGTAGATGGCGCAATACCACTGCACGTAGCACCCGCGTTTGAAACGAGCGAAGAACTGAGCTCTGCAACACGACTGGTAGCTGAGTTACTGAATAACAATTTCTACCAACAAAATATTAGGGCACTTGGCGCTCACCAAACAGTAATGCTCAGCACTTCGGGAGCCATTTCCGATGGCAGTGTGGCCGCCTCACGCTGGAGTATGCAGCAGGCTCACGAAAACCTGAGCAAAATATTTGCGGCTGCCAGCATAGACTACACTTTGTGTCACGGACGTGGCAGTTTTTCGGGACGCGGCGGTGTTGCTGACAGTATTGCCTGCGGTCATCTCCGTGCTACCGAACACGGTGAATCTGTTAACGAACGCTACGGCGTACGCGGAATCGCGTTGCGGACCTTGGAAAAGGCTTTTAGCGCGGTCGTTACAGCCACGGCCGGACTGGAAAAAGGTTCAACGGAATCTGCTGCACGAGAAGACGTCATGGGCACCATCGCCAACAGTGGTGATGCTCTATACCGAAAACTCATCGGGCAAGGTGTTGGTTTTAATCAATACTTCCAACTGGCCACCCCGATCGACGTCATTGAAAAAATGCGCACGGGTCAAAGCCTGCTGGCAGACCACGATGACGAAATTGCCAGCAGAAATATACCTTGGGCATTTGCCTGGGCACAAAGCAGGCATCTGCTGCCGTCCTGGTATGGTTTCGGCACCGGGCTTTCACTCGCCATCGAGGAATATGGAGTTGATACCCTGCGCGAGCTGCTGCGCAGCTGGCCGTTCTTTACCCGGCTCATCAATGATGTTGAAACCGCTCTGGCAATAACCGACCCGGGTATTGCCAGGCACTATTCCGAATTGGCTGGCAATGAGCTGCATGATAAATTCTTCCCTGCTATTCATGCAGAATTTGAACACAGTGTCGATTCCATCCTGCTGCTCCGTGAGCAAAAAATATTGCTGGAAAAAAACGACACCCTCAGACGATCCATCCGTCTGCGCAACCCCTATGTTGACCCAATGAGCTTATTGCAGGTTGAGCTGCTTGATCGCTGGAGATCGGGCGATCGTCAGGATGCTGTTTTGCTTAACGCGTTACTAGCCAGCGTCAACGGTATCTCCCGGGGCTTGCAAACGTCCGTATAATCAGCGGTTGAGTAACCAGGGCAAGCTGGGTTACCTTGCACATTGCCAAAACAATAAAAAAATCTGGAGGCTTTAAGCGGGTTCGATTCTGGCTGCGAATTCCCGCCTGTTGGTTCATTCATGATTCTTTCATCCGATCTGACACAATTAGCAACCTGGTACAGCCCGCGCAGAAAGCGTTTCTGGGTACTCATACTTATAGTTTCGTATACGCTGGCCGGTTTCTTTCTGGTCCCGTGGATAGTCAAAAACGAACTCCCCGGACTGGCACAAAACCTGCTGTTAAGAGATGCGCAGGTTCAACAGGTTCGTTTCAACCCGTGGACGCTGCGTCTGCAAGCCAACGGTTTTGAACTGATAGACAATGATAAATCGCAGCTAGCAAGCTTCGACGAACTCATTGTCAATCTCCAGGTTCGCAGCATTTTTCAATTTGCGTTGGTGTTCGACGAAGTTTCGCTAACAGCACCCAGGTTTCATTTAGTGCGCTATGCATTTGCAGACTCTAACGTCAGCCGGATTCTCGATGATCTGGAAGCTAATGCCGCAAACGATACAGAAGCGGGAACAGCCGCTGCAGATGATTTCAGGCTGGTCATAGACGATCTGAATATCAATGACGGCCTGATTCAGCTCAGTGATGCGATGCCAGATACCGACTTCAATACTACGCTCGAGCCAATTAACATCAGCGTTACCAACCTCAGCACCCTGCCCGACAGCGCCGGCGCACAGCATATTGATGTAACAACAGAGACAGGCGCAAACCTTAAATGGACGGGCAGCCTGGAACTTAGTCCACTGCATTCAGCCGGTAACATCGAGATATCCGGTTCGCCTTTGCCGCTTATCTACCGTTATTTTCGTGATCGACTTGGTTTCCGGATAGGAGACTGCTGTCTGGATGTAGCGCTCAACTACACAGTCGATGCAATGACCGATGGCGGAATTGCCGCACATGTCGCCAATCTAAATGTGTCCTCGCGAAATCTTGATCTGCGCGCACTGGAAAGCGACGACAATATTCTCCAGCTACCGGAACTGCGCATTTCCGGTGGCGATATAAAGTGGCCGGACAAAACGGTTCGCGTTGACGAGCTTTTGATCGACAAACCGGATATCGACATATGGATAGACAACGAGGGTGTGCTCAATCTAGCTACGCTGCTGATTCCGGAGGCTGGCGATGACGATATAGCAGAACCACAAACAGCCAATGTCGAAGCTACAACTGTCGATAGTGAGGCCGAGCTCGGCGAGCAGGATACTGACTGGGATATCAGCCTGACCACATTCCGGGTAAGCGGTTTACAACTAGGCTTCGAAGACCGCACTTTAGCAACGGCAGGACGACTGGATGTTACCGCAGGCGAAATACGGGTAAGCGAAATCAGCAATCGCCCGGAATCCCAGTCTCCGTTTGCGGTTACGGCACAGGTAGGCGAAACGGGCAGCGTTAAACTGAATGGCACTGCAGTGTTTCTGCCAGCCCCTGTAGTGGATGCAAAAATTTCCATTTCCGAACTGGCCATTCCCGCGTTACAGCCGTGGGTGCAGCAGTTTGCGAGTATCAGCATCAACGATGGTGCATTTGGTCTCGAAGGAACTTTACGCTCGGATGCGAACGAACAGTTAGCGGTACTCGCAGATATCCAGGTAGACAGGCTGGCCATAAGTGACACGCTTGAAAATGAAGCTCTGCTCGGATGGGACAAACTTGAACTCGAGGAGACCGGGTTGCAACTTGATGCCAGTCGACTGGAAATATCCCACGTTAAGCTGAATGAACCCTTTACCAGGCTGGTTATCGCAGCAGATGGTACGACTAACTTTCAGTCGCTCGCGCTTGATAATGCTGGCGAACAAACTGAAATTGATCCAGAAGAAAACAGCGATGATGCTGAAGATATCGCGTTTGTATTCCATATTGGCAAGAGCACAATTAGTAATGGTTCGATGGATTTTTCCGATTTCTCGCTGCCACTGCCCTTCCGCGCACCAATCAGCAATTTTGGTGGTGAACTGTCAGCGCTGGCCAGTGATAGCCGTCAGCCTTCCAAGCTCAATCTGGAGGGACAGGTCGGTGAATACGGGCTGGTAAAAGTTGGGGGATTGATAAGTGTTATGGAACCGACTGAGCAATCAACGATCGAAATGGATTTTCGCAATATTAATATGCCCGAACTGTCACCCTATACCGCACAGTTTGCCGGGCGAAAGATCTCCAGCGGGAAGCTCAATCTTGACCTCAACTACGGGTTCACCGATAGAGAAATGGTTGGCACGAATAAAATCGTGCTCGAAAAATTTGAGCTGGGGGAAAAAATCGAAAACCCGGACGCCATGTCATTGCCACTCGATCTGGCAATCAGTCTACTGAGAGATGTGAATGGCGTCATAGACCTGCAACTGGATGTTTCGGGTGACCTGGATGATCCCGAGTTCAGTGCCAGCGGGATTATCCTGAAAGCCTTCGCTAATCTCATTACGAAACTGGTGGCCGCGCCATTTAAACTGTTGGGTGGATTGATACCTGGCGGGGAAAATGTTGAATTTGATGCAGTGGATTTCCAGCCTGGCCGCGCAGACCTGGCTCCACCGGAACGCGAGAAGCTCGACCAATTGGCCGAGGCTCTGACATTGCGCCCTGCCCTGCAACTTAAAGTCCCCGGGGGCTATAACGCGGAAGCTGATAAACAGGCATTGCAGGCTATCGCTGTCGATAATCAGTTAAACGAACTGCTGGGCGACGATGTGGCAGGCGAGCAGGGAATGCTTATTGCCCGCAATCGCAAGGCGCTCGAGAAACTCGCCAGGCAACAGTTGCCGGACCTGTCTACCCGGGAACTGCGTAAAGAATTCAAGCCCGACAACCCGGCAACAGATGGATCAACTTTCGATGAAATTGCCTATACAGCGGAACTGCGCCAACAGCTTGAGAATGCTCAGGCAATAGATGACATTCAGTTAACCGCACTCGCCGAAACCCGCAGAGCAAACATCATTAGCCAGTTAACATCAGCTAATGTGCTTAACCCGGCACAACTCAACATGGATGATGTTGCCGAAGCGGGTATTACCGACGATGCCTGGATTCGGTTGGAACTGAATCTGGAACCGGCTGAAGTAGCGGACAACCCTGCAGCAATAATCGGCGAATAGAGTGGCCGAATGAAAACAGTATTCCTCGATTTTCAGTCACTGCGTCCGGAAGACCTCGACATCTCAACGCTGGAAGCAAACCTGGGAAACGTGCAATTCTGGCAGGACACGCCGCCGGATAGCCTGGCAGAACGACTCGCACAAACTCAGGTGGTCGTAGTCAATAAAGTCCATCTGGATGCCACAACACTGCGTGCTCTTCCAGAACTGCAACTTATTTGTCTCGCCGCGACTGGCACTGACAACGTTGACCTTGAGGCCGCCAAAGAACTTGGTATCGCGGTAGCCAATATTCGTGAGTACTGCACCCCGTCCGTCGTGCAGCATGTATTCGCCCTTATCCTGTCGCTTACTCAGCATTTGAATATCTATCAAACGGCTGTTCAGGCTGGTGCGTGGCAGTCCAGCAGCCAGTTTTGTCTGCTGGACCCACCTACAAGAGAGCTACACGGGAAAACCATGGGGCTGGTAGGTATGGGAGCGCTGGGCAGTGGTGTAGCCGGAGTTGCCCGTGCATTCGGCATGCGGGTCATCGCCGCACGACTACCCTGGCGTAGCACCCGCGCCGCTAGTGGATCCGGACAAAGTGCACCGCGATTACCATTACACGAACTGCTGCAACAGTCAGATATCATCAGTCTGCACTGCCCGCTCAATGAAGATACCCGACATATCATTGATGCGGCTGCACTCGAACTGATGAAACGGGACGCATTGCTGATAAATACCGCACGCGGTGGACTGGTGGATTCGGGTGCCCTGCTCACCGCACTCGAACGGGAAGAAATCGCCGGTGCTGGTATAGACGTACTGGAACAGGAACCCCCGGTCGATGGTGACCCGCTGATCAACCGTTCTTTGCCTAACCTGCTGGTAACGCCCCATATAGCCTGGAGCGCGCGCGAGGCGCGTCAGCGCGCACTCGATGAAATTCTCGCCAATATTCTCGCCTTTGAATCAGGCGAAGAACGCAATCGCGTTTGATAGTGACCGGAGGCTGCTGAAAAACCGCGTTTGGGCAGTACCGGTGCGGAAATCTGCACACACCGAAGCAGCTCTGTTGCACGAAGTGAATTTCGCCTGACTCCATCAGGCCTGAACAGCACCGGGTATCGGACCCGCGCTTACGCTGGGCGGCCAATTCAACCTTTAGAAATAGCGTGTCAGACACGGGGGGCGCTGTAATTCGGCTGCACGTTCGATGCTCAGCTATTCCAACCTTCGGGAATTACTACTTAGGGTTGGAGTGCCTTTGGGCCGGGGGTATTGTGCGCAGCGAGTCAAGCGGACCGCAGGGAGCCATCGCGGAGTGCAATACCCCCGGCCCAAAGGCGCGTCAACCCACTGAACGGTGCACTAACCGTTTCGCAATACCGCAACCGGAGGCTCGTTAACCGCTTTTCGTGTAGCCAATGTGCCGGTCACGCCAACGACCAATGCACCAGACAACAAGCCGGCGAGCCAAAGTACGGGATCGATCTGATAACTCAAATCGAATACAAAGCGCGCGAGTGCGTAACCAATCACACTCGCACCCAGAGCGGCCAGAAAGCCCGCCAAAGCACCCAACGCAATAAATTCAGCTGCAATACCCTGCAATATCTGTCTGCGCCGCGCACCGAGTGTATGCAGGATGGCACTTTCAAAGCGCCGCTCGTCGCGGGTCACCTGAATGGCAGCAAGTAGCACGACTATCCCCGCAAGCAGCGTAAACACAAATACATACTGCACAGCCGCTGATGCCTTATCAATAATATCGCGCACCTGTGCCAGCGTAACTTCCAGATCCAGCAACGTAACGGCCGGGTAATTCTGCAGCAGCATCTTCAACACGCCACGTTTTTCATCCGGAATAAAAAGACTGCTTAGATAAGTTTGCGGCAAATTACGCACATCCCCTGGCGAGAACACCAGGTAAAAATTAGGGCTTAACGAATCCCACTCTATAAAGCGCAGACTGGTAACGGGAGCCGTAACTTCTTCACCACCCACGGTGAACCCCAACTCATCACCTACACCCACGCCGATGTTGGCTGCAAAATCTGCTTCCAGCGAAACCTGCAGCGCGCCGTCGTAATCCGCCGCCCACCACGCGCCAGCCGTTACGCGATTGCTTTCCGGCAATTCAGCCGCCCAGGTCAGATTGGCTTCACGCCGGATAAAGTTTTCACCCTGCATAGCCGGAAAATCATAGTCAGCGACCGGAATACCATTGATACTGCTCATGCGACCGCGCATAAGCGGCAGAAAATCGGGGCTGCTACCTAACTCACGGCTAAACAACTCGCTGATGCCATCCCAGTCTTCGGGTTCAATATTAAGCAGAAAGTAATTAGGCGCATCTTCAGGCAAGGTGCGGCGCCAGTCGTCCAGAATATCGTTACGCACGACTGTTAGCAGCAACAGAACCATCAACCCAAGCCCAAAGGCCACGATCTGCACAACGCTTTCACGGCCACGACGCGCTATATTGGCCAGACCATAACGCCAAGCCACGCCGCCGGCACCCCGGAAGCGCGTAAAAACTCTTACCAGTACCCAGCCTGCCAGCACCATTACCAGTGTCATAAATGCCAGTCCGGCCACGATCCAGAGCAATAGCTTCAACTCCTGCACAATCGACCAGATCATCGCAACGAGAGACAGCAGAGCGATGCCGTAGACAAAACCCGCACGCAAAGGCGGCGGAGCCAGATCGCGGCGTAATACACGCAATGGCGGGGTAGTTCGCAATTGCAACAGATGCGGCAGGGCAAAGCCGACAGCGATGGTTGCCGCAGTAACCAGTCCCAGCAGAGCTGCCAGCATTGATGCTTCCGGCAATTCGAATGGCGTAAGACTGGCCAACAGACCTGCCAGGAGATACTGGGCCAGATAACCAAGTGCGGTTCCTACCGCGGCGGTGCCCAGAACAATAGAAATCAATTGCCACAACATGCTGCGCTGAACGAAGCTCTGCGTCGCGCCTATACTCTTGAGAAGTGCCACAGTGTCCAGGTGACGCAGCGCATAGCGGCGTGCGGCCATAGCCGTCGCTACGGCGGCGAGAATCACGGTAACCAGGGAGGCCAGAGTCAGAAAGCGTTTCGCACGATCTATCGCTGCAGAAATCTGTTCACTCGCATCATCGACCGTTCTGAGACGCTCTTCCTCACCCAGTTTAGCGCTGATGCTGTCTTTGAAACTCTGTATATCACCGGGCGACCCGGCATAGAGCTGCCTGTAGGTAACCCGGCTTCCCGTCCGAACCACATCCATATGCGGAACATCGTCTATATGCACGAGAACGGACGGCGCCAGGCTCATAAACCCCAGACTCTGATCCGGCCTGAATTCCAGTACTCGAGTCAGCACAAATTCCGCTGCGCCCAGCCGGATGGTATCGCCAATCTCAACGTCCAATCGTGCCATCAGCCCTGGTTCAGCCCAGACGGTAGCCCTCTCGGGGATCCCTTCAGGAACATAGCTTTCGCCGAATAGCTGGTCTGACACCAGAACCGTGCCGCGCAGCGGATAGGCGCTGCTCACCGCGTTTACCACCGACAGGCTGCGACCATCATCTCCCGCAATGGCCACCGTCGGGAATCCAAAAGCCTCTGCTGTTTGCAGTCCGGCTTTCTCACCCAGGGCAAGATAGGTTTCATCAATGCGCGCGGGAGAACGAATCACCAGATCCGCAGCAAGCGTCTCGGCCGCCTGTGCCTGCACAGCGCGCGCAACGCGGTCGGTAAAAAAGCCGACTGCGGTCATCGAAGTGACCGCAACGATAATGGCGAATAAAAGGACCGATAATTCACCGGCTTTCAGATCACGGATCAGGCTGCGCCAGGCGAAACCGCGACTATTCATTTGGCTGACTCTGATTTAGCATCATCGTGACCCGTTGCTCAGGCAATCAGCCTGCCGGCTTCAAGCTCAAGGATGCGATCGCAACGGCTCGCAAGCGTCTTGTCATGAGTTACCAGAACCAACGTCGTACCCGATTGATTATTCATATCGAACAACAGTTCACTAATACGCTCGCCGCTGGCCGTATCCAGATTTCCGGTTGGTTCGTCGGCAAACAAAACCGATGGTTTGGTTACAAAGGCCCGCGCAATAGCGACACGCTGTTTCTCACCACCTGACAGCTGACGCGGATAATGGCCGGTGCGCGGGGCCAGTCCAACACTGTTCAGCGCCTCTCTGGCACGAGTCGCTGCATTTTTCTCATCCGCCAGCTCCAGAGGCAACATAACGTTCTCCAGCGCTGTTAATGACGGGACGAGGTGAAAAGACTGGAACACGAAACCAACATTCTGACCCCGTACCTGCGCGCGGCCATCTTCATCCAGTTTCTCCAGATCTGCGCCGCACAAGTGAACTCCACCGCAGCTCGGATGGTCCAAACCAGCGAGTAAGGCCAGCAAAGTAGTTTTGCCGGCGCCGGATGGCCCCACCAGCGCAACAGCCTCACCGGCAGCGATTTTGAGGTCGATGCCCTCAAGTATAGTCAGCGAGCCCTCGGGACTGCTAACCTGTTTACCCAGATTACTGGCGGAGAGAACTATTTCCTTGGACATACGATTACGCTTCTTTAAATCATTGGCCGTATCACTTATCGGCATTTTAGTATTTGCGCAAAGCGCATCCGCTGATTCACGCCCGATCATACTCGTATTGGGCGATAGCCTTAGCGCTGGTTTCGGAGTCGATCTCGAGGACACCTGGATCGCTTTGCTGCAGGCAAGGCTTGAGGAGAAAGGTTACGGTTATCGGGTAGTGAATGCCAGCATAAGCGGCGATACAACCGGCAACGGAGTGCGGCGCTTGCCGCGGTCTCTCGATATACATCGACCTGAGATACTAATTATTGAGTTGGGTGGTAATGACGGATTGCGCGGACTGCCCATAGAAATAATGCGCGCCAATCTGACAAAAATGATTACCTTGGGAAGGGAGAACGGTGCGCGCATCGTGCTGGCAGGCATGCTGATACCGCCTAATTATGGTGATGACTACGCCAATGATTTTGCCGCCGTATTTCCTGAGCTGGCGGCGGAGTACGACGCGCCATTGATACCATTTTTCATGGAAGGGGTTGCGCTGGATCCGGGCAAGATGCAGAGGGACGGCATTCACCCTAATACTGAAGCACAGCCTATTCTTATGGAAACTGTCTGGGCAACGCTGGAGCCGGAGTTGATGCAACAGGCTGTTGCTGTCAGCTCTCGTTGAGCCATCGCGGAGTGCAACACCCCCGGGCCAAAGGGGCGTCTCCCACTGAACCGTACAATGCCGGATTTAGCCCAGAACTTCGACTATGGTCCGCTGGATCGCTTCGGCAGCAGCTTTCGGGTCAGGTGCATTGCGGATTGGTCGGCCAACAACAATATGATCGGCGCCATCCCGAAAAGCATCCTCAACTGTGACTACGCGTTTCTGATCATCCTCGGGACGATTTTCTACCGGCCGAATACCTGGCGTTATAACCAGCAGCTTGTCATCAACCGCCTCGCGTAAAGCGGCGACTTCGAGACCAGATGCAATTACGCCGTCACAACCCGCTTCAAGTGAGCGGCGAGCGCGAGATAAAACCAGCTCACGCACATCGCAGGCAAAACCAAGGTCATCCAGATCCCCGCGATCCAGGCTGGTCAAAGCCGTAACGGCGAGTATTTTTACATCACCTTTCGCAGCACCGGCGGCTTCCATGATGCTCTGGTTGCCGTGAATGGTCGCGTAAGTAATACCACGATCACGCAGGTTACTGACGGCTGACGCGACCGTGGCAGGCACATCGAAAAATTTCAGATCAACGAATATTCGTTTGTCGCGCGCAACCAGCCAGTCAAGCAACTCAAAATAGCCGCCCGACATACACAGTTCCAGACCCAGCTTGTAGAAGGTAACCGAATCGTCCAGTTGCTCTGCCAGTTGCCGCGCGGTATGCGTGTCCGCTACATCAAGGGCAAAAATAAGACGATCTTTACTGGGGATATCTTTGGGCGTCACGGCTGCTCTCTGCTCGGTTGATCAAGGAGCGCGGATTCTAACATTGTCCTCCACGAATGCAGCGTATAGATAGTGCCCCGCAGCGTCGCACCAATCAGTAAGCAGTCATGCGGACTGACGACAGTCTGGCGACTGTAAAACAGGCGGGAGCCGCAACAGAATCAAAGCTCCAGGCTGGAATCGACCAGTCGATGATAGGCAGACAGTGCATAGCGATCCGTCATACCCGCTACGTAATCCGCCACTGCCCGGGCGCGCCCGGCATCGCCCTGCGCGACCTCATCCGCCGCCGCCCGAGATGCGTGTTCCGCGGGCATACTGTGCGGGTCGGAAAAGTAAACATCGAACAGCCCCGCAACCACCTGGTCGGCACGATGGGTCATTTCCAAAACCCTGGGATGACGGTAAAGCTGCTCGTTCAGATAGCTTTTGAGCGCCCTGTGCTGCTCGAAAATGGTATCGCTGAAAGCAACCAGCGGCGCCGGTTGATCACGCACGGCTTCAATATCGGCCGGTTGCGCTACCTCCAGCCCCGCCCATGTTTGTTCGAGCAAATCCGTGACTATCAGATTAATCATTCCGCGCACCGTCTCGTGCAGCAGCGCGCGCTCACTAGCCTGCGGATGCTGCGCGCGAACACGCGCATACTGACCACCAAATAGCTGCACAGAACAAAGCTCGTCAACCTTGAGCAACCCTGCCCTGACGCCGTCGTCAACATCGTGATTGTTATAGGCAACCGCATCCGCAAGATTGACTAACTGCGCCTCCAGGCCCGGTTGCCCGCCATCAATAAAGCGCTGGCCCAATTCGCCGAGCACGCGCGCATTACGACGAGAGCAGTGCTTCAGTATTCCCTCACGTGTTTCAAAACACAGATTCAGGCCCGGGAAGCCGGCGTATTTATCTTCCAGCTCATCGACGACTCGCAGTGACTGCAGGTTGTGCTCGAAACCACCGTAATCCCGCATGCATTTGTTCAGCGTGTCCTGGCCAGCGTGACCAAAAGGCGTATGGCCCAGATCATGCGCCAGACAGATAGCTTCGACCAGCTGTTCGTTCAGACCAAGTTGACGGGCTACCGTTCTGGCAATTTGCGACACTTCCAGAGAATGGGTCAGGCGAGTCCTGTACAGATCACCCTCGTGATTAACGAATACCTGAGTCTTGTAGACCAGTCGACGAAAGGCCGAGGAATGCACAATGCGATCGCGGTCACGCTGAAATTCACCTCGATAAGGGTGCGAAGATTCCTCATGCTGGCGCCCGCGGCTATTAGCTTGCTTAGCGGCGTAAGGCGCCAGACCTTTATCGGGGTTGAGGCTGGTCAAACTCACAGAATAAACCGCCCTCGCAGCAGGCATGCCTGTATAACGAAACAGTGCTTAACGGATGAATTGATCACTCAGTAAATCTACCAGTTCATGTGAGGGATAATCCGATGTCGTCACCGCCTCACCAATGGACTTCAACAAGACCAAACGAATCTCACCCGCCTGAACCTTCTTATCCAGCGTCATTGCCGCCAGAAAATCTGCCGGCTCAACATAGGGTGGGTCTACCGGTAACCCGAAACGCACAAACAATTCGCGCGTACGCTGCACATCGGCGGCGCTCAGCCAGCCTATACGCTGGGAAAAAGCAGCCGCCATACACATACCGGCCGCGACAGCCTCACCATGCAACCATGTGCCGTAGCCCAGGCAACGCTCGATGGCATGGCCAAAGGTGTGTCCGAGGTTAAGTATGGCGCGCTGGCCACGCTCACGTTCATCGCCCGCGACTACCTGGGCCTTGATTTCACAAGAGCGGCGCACAATATGCTGCAAGCGCTCCGTATCACGATTGAGTATCTTCGCGTGCTCATTTTCCAGCCAGCTAAAGAGCTCAGCATCCGCAATAAGGCCATACTTGACCACCTCTGCGAGACCCGCTTTTAGTTCCCGGTCAGGCAAAGTATTGAGGGTGTCTGTATCACTCAGTACACAAAGTGGTTGGTGAAACGCACCAATCAGGTTTTTCCCGCCCGGATGATTGACGGCTGTCTTGCCACCAACCGATGAATCTACCTGCGCAAGCAGCGTCGTCGGCACCTGGATAAAATCTACCCCGCGCTGCCAGGTTGCCGCCGCAAAGCCCGCGATATCACCGATCACGCCACCGCCCAGGGCAACCAAAACGCAATCCCTGCCCATACGCTGTTCGACCAGGGCGTCATAAATCGTCATCAGTGTCGCGGGGGTCTTGGCAGATTCGCCATCCGGCAACAAGAGTTGCTTAACCCTGCTCCCTGCTAAAATATTCACGAGCGGCTCCATATAGAGTGGCGCCACCTGATCATTCGAAACGACCAGCACATCACGACCCCGCAGATAGGGTTCAAGCAAACCCTGCGTTTGTAATAATCCACTGCCAATTTTTATGGGGTAACTACGCGCACCCAGTTCGACATTCAGGTTGATCATGCTGTTTCTTCTTTTCGCTATCTAGCTGTTTTCGGCATTGTTCGCCGATCCAGCCGCAAGTTTTTTCTGTATTTCTTTTGTCACTGCAGCTACCTGCCTACCATCCGTTAGCACGACAATGTCTGCTATTTCGCGATATTGAGGGTCGCGCAATAGCATCAGTCGCTCCAGCACTTCGGCGGGATCGTCATTGTTAAGTAACGGTCGGTTGCGTGATTTACTGGTGCGACGTTTTTGTTCTTCCACGCCAGTGTACAGATAAACCACGGTACCATTTGTGCTAAGCAAACGCCTGGTGCCGGGATCTTCTGCCGCGCCACCACCTGTCGCGAGAACGATGTTGTCCAGCTCAGCCAGCTCAGCTAAAAGAGCTGACTCCCGCTTACGAAAACCAGTTTCGCCTTCTTTCTCAAATATGTACGAGATATCGACACCAGTCCGCGCCTCAATTTCGTCGTCACTGTCGCGAAAATCAAGGCTAAGCAGACTCGCTAACCTCCGGCCAACCGCAGACTTGCCTGAACCCATTGGCCCAATCAGGAATATTCTTTTCTTATTTTTCATCCAGAAAAATCGATCTCGCCAGAATCGAGCATACACCGGTAACAAAGTTGCTTAAGGATACAGTACCCGACCCGGGGAGCATAAATCGCGCTAAAAAAATTACTCCAGGACATAGCTGCTGTCCCACTAAATCGAACAAGCTGTCCAGCCGTCATGGTTTGGGGCGTTTTTGGGAGACTGTGGCCCGCAGGGACGCGGGCCCCAAGCCCACATGGACGTGTTTACGGCGGGTCTCACAAAAACGCCCCAAACCATGGCGGCGCTGCTACAGTCTTTCTGAGACATCACTAAGTTTTGCAGTGCGATCTGGACAGCAGCGGTATGACAAAAAAACAGGGCTCAGTAAACTGAGCCCTGTCTCGATTGAACAAACCAGCAAATCAGGAACTGGCTAGTAAATCGTCGAACCTTCCTTGAGAATTTTCGGGGTGACGAAAATCAGCAATTCCGATTTGTTGGAGACGACCTTGGTGCTGCGGAACAATGCACCCAGTCCCGGAATATCACCGAGGTAGGGGACTTTGCTGACCTGCTCACCACGTTCAGTCTCGTAAATACCGCCCAAAACTACTGTCTGACCGTTATCTACCAGAACCTGCGTGGTTACTTTGCGTGTATCAATACTTGGTACACGACCACCAAAGCCATCCGAGACGAGTTCACCAACACTGTCTTTAGTCACTTCCAGATCCATAATAATGCGGTCATCCGGCGTGATCTGCGGGGTAACCGTCAGGCTAAGTACCGCATCTTTAAAGCTGGTTGTTGTCGCGCCACTGGAAGAGGCTTCCTGATAAGGAATCTCGACACCCTGCTCAATCTTGGCTTCCTTCTGGTTTGCCGTGATCACGCGGGGTGAGGAAATCACTTCGCCGTTGCCTTCAGCCTGTGCGGCAGAGAGTTCAAGATCAATCAGGTAGTCGTCATCCAGAATAGCCAGGGCAAATGAGCCGGCCGGGTTGGCGACAGGCAGATTGACCATGTATCGATCACTCTGACTTGCTTGCGTTACGTCGCCGCCTGAAAAAGCCACGTCTTCTGCACCTGGTGCTCTACCCGTCAGCGCATACTCTTTGCCGCTACTGTTCTTGGCACCCGTGAAACCCCATCGTATGCCAAGATCCCGACTGAAGTCGTCGTTGACAATAACGATACGAGATTCGATCAGCACCTGCTTAACCGGTATATCAAGCTTGGCGACCAAGCGACGTATGTCTGAAATACGATCGGCCGTATCCTTAAGCAACAGGGTATTGGTGCGATCATCGATTGAAGCGGAACCACGGGAGGACAGAAGAGAATTTTCTCCGCCCTGACCGAGCAGCGTAGCGATATCACTCGCCTTCGCGTAGTTTACCTGCAGGTATTCAGAATACAGAGGCTCAAGCGCCTTAATCTCTTTACGTGATTCCAGATCGGCTTTTTCGCGTGATGCGATCTCATTTGCAGGAGCAACAATTATTACGTTGCCATTCTCACGCATATCCAGGCCTTTGGTGGCCAGCACGATATCCATGGCCTGGTCCCACGGTACATTCTGCAGGCGCAGCGTAACGTTACCCGATACCGTATCGGAAACCACGATGTTTCGACCGCTGATATCCGCAAGCAGCTGCAACACGGCACGTGCGTCGATATCCTGGAAGTTAAGTGTCAGACGCTCACCAGTGTATTCCTTGGTACCGCTATAGAGTGTAGCGGCTTTAGGACCCTCATCTTCGGCAACCGGCTGAATCTCGACCGTGAAGGTACTGTCAGACTGATACGCCAGCTGTTCATAAGTGCCACTGGAGCTGATTACCAGGCGTGAATCGCGATTTACCTGAAGAGAATCAATTGTTGTTACCGGGGTCGCGAAATCCATTACGTCCAGACGTTTCATTAGCGCGTCTGGCAGTGACGTATCGCTGAAGTTAACAATGACACGACCGCCTTCCTGACTAACGTCCACAGGTGTACTCGCATCGGTCAATTCAACAATGATGCGGCCACCGCCCGATTCTGTCCGACGAAAATCAACCGACTCAATCGCACGTGAACCCCCACTGGTACCTCCGGAAACAGCCGCCGTTGCCGCAACAAATTCCGTTACGCTCGGCTGACTGAACTTGGGGTTATCCAGAGTTACGAATACAGTATTTCCAGCAACCCTGGTCTGATAAGAAACCATGTCATCAAGGTTAAGTACGACTCGAGTACGCCCGTTGGCTTCAGCCGCCAGAACTGTATCCAGCACACCCAAACCTATATCTGTACGACGGCTGTCCAGACCCAGTGAGGTGTCGGCCAGATCCAGCGCAATACGCGCTGGCTGATCTATCGTAAAAGCCAGCGGCTGAGGCGCCGGGCCAGATAGATTCAATCGCAATTCAACTTTGTCGCCCGGCAGACTCTGCGCTTCGATACTCTGAAGCTTGTTGCTCGCTGCCTGCGCACTGACTGATGCGCCAGCCAGCACACCAAATACCGCTACCCGTGCAAGTAAAGAGAATTTGCGGCGACACTGTCCCGACCCCTTCAAAATTCCTTGCATTCGTGTGGCTGTAATCATCGTTTACTACTCCCGGATAACTCCCGTGAAGGAGTTAATCATCCAACCCAATTGCAGCGGATCTTTTGTAGAAACCGCCTATACCATCGGGCACCAATTCTTCCAGCCGGATTCCCGCATCATCTACATCAACGATACGACCATCGTTCTGGCCTACGTAATTACCTGAAGTTACCCGATGGACCATGCCGTCCTTCGTTTTAACCAGTCCAAAAGTCTGCCCGCTACGGTCGAGCGTTCCGACCATTGCCAACGTATCCAGAGGAAACTGTTCCAGGTATTCTTTATCTCGGTCCTGTATAGGTTTGGGCCCGGCCATACTGGAGGGCGCTGCAGGACGATCGGGTGTAAACGGCGAGCGGACATCATCAGCCGCGTAGCTAAAAGTTTCGTAGGGCTTTATCTGTGGCAAAGCTTCTATTCGCCCACCAGGACGAGCTTTTATTTCATCCACATATGACAGCAATTCATCATCAACGCCGGATGAACAGCCAAGCAACAGAGACACTGAACCGAGGACTCCAACTTGCAATAATTGTTTAGCCGCCTTAATCATCAGCCCGCCCCTCCGGATTCATCATCCTCAAGATAGCGATAGGTTTTTGCAGTAACGTTGAGCACAAGATTGTCATAGCCACTCTTTTTACCAACTGGCCGAATTTCAATATTGTGCAATGTCACAATTCGGGGCAGTGCCGCTATATCACTAACGAAATTGCCGAACTCATGATAGCTACCATCCAGTTTGATCCGGATTGGTTTTTCAGCGTAGAAATCTTTGCGCAACTCAGCCATAGGCTGAAATAATTTTTCTTCAAGCCCTGCGCCCAAACCAGTTTGCGATATATCCACCAGAAGATTGGGTATTTCTGTCTTACCGGGAAGCTGCTGTAGCATGGTACCGAAGGACCGTTCTATCTCTGCAAGTTGTTCCTGATAAGAGCTGAAGTTTGCGGCCTTCCGTTGTTTCTCTTCGAAAACAACTCGCAATTCTCTTTCTTCTGCCTCCGCTTTCTCCAGCAATGGCATCTTTTCTTCGTAAACAAACAGATAGATGCCGGCGATTGTGGCGATTGCCCCGGCTAGCGCTACAGCAGCCGCACGATAGACAAATGGCCATCGCCCTATGTCGTTGAAATCCAGGCTTTGCAGTTCATCGAGGAAATTCATGACCTCTCCTCCTTAGCTGTTACCTGGGTGGCAAAAACTGTGAATTCGCTGGCACGACCACCCCGTCCATCACCTTTTTTGACCTCGACGACTTTCAGGTCCGGCGCTTCGAGCCATTCCGATTTAGATATATTGCGCATAAATGCAGATACCCGTGTGTTCGATTCAGCCGTGCCCTGAATCTCCAGGCGACGACCGGACTGCCTGACAGAAGTTAGATAAACTCCGTCCGGTAAGGTGCGAACCAGATCTTCAAAAACGTGCACAATTTCAGGACGACTTTTCTGTAGCTCCTCGATAATCTTCATCCGGGCAACCAGTCGATCCTTTTTCTTCTCAAGGCTCAGAATTTCTTTGATTCGCTCATCAAGCTTTGATATTTCAGCATTCAGTAATTCATTGCGGTCATATTGTGAGTCGATGATGCTATTCATCAGCAATACACCGATCAGCACGACCACAGCCGCAACGCCGAACGAAGCACCCATGGCCATATAGAACTGATTGCGCCGCTGCGCACGCAGTTCGTCACGCCATGGCAGGAGATTGATTTTAGGCATTAGTCAAAACTCCTTAAAGCGAGACCACAGGCGGTTAGTAATGCTGTCGCGTCACCCTCGACACCCTGCGAACGTGCCCGGGATGAAATTTTCATTTGCCCAAGCGGATCACCAATTTCGGTCGGAATTCCGACCTTGGATGCAATGAGATCTGCAGCGCCGGGAATATTTGCGCAACCACCACAAACCAGAATCTGATCCGGTTGTTCGCGGCCGCCGCCCGAAGCAAGGAAAAACTGCAGCGAACGACTAACCTGTTGTGTCATGTCGTCAACAAAAGGGTCCAGTACTTCCGGCTGGTAATTGCTGGGTAGACCACCTTCTTTCTTTGCGCGCCCGGCATCTTCAAGACTGAGCCCATAAATGCGCATGATCTCTTCCGTTAACTGCTGGCCGCCAAAGTTGAAGTCACGCGTATACACAACGCGCAAATCCTGCAATACACTAAAAGTGGTGCTGGATGCGCCAAAGTCGACGACGGCTACCTGGTGATCCATTCCAGCATCGGGCATTTGATGCGTCAGCAAGGTACAGGCATTTTCCAGCGCAAATGGCTCCACATCGACGATGCGAGCCTTAAGACCGGCAGCCTCTACTGCCGCTCTGCGCTGATCAACGTTTTCCGTTCGGGTAGCAACCAGCAGGACATCCACCATATCCGGATCGCCTGATGATTCACCGATAACCTGAAAGTCGAAACTGACTTCTTCCATCGGGAACGGTATGTATTGATCGGCCTGAATTTCGACCTGCGCCTCAAGATCATTGTCATTCAGTTGCCGCGGCATCTGAATAACTTTTGTGATGGCCGCATCGCCACTGATCGCGATAGCGACTTCAGAGGCCTTCGTTGAAGCGCGCTTAACCGCGCGTCTCACTGCCTCACCAACAGCGTCGGCATCAACAATAGATTTTTCAGTAATGGAATTGGGTGGCGATGGCTCGGCTGCATAGCATTCGACGCGATAGCCACGCCCATTAGGCACCAACTCGATCAATTTGATCGATGATGTCGTTATGTCAAGTCCTGCCAGTGGTTTGGAGCGTGAAGCGAACATCCGTTTTTCCCTTCAAAGTCCTTCGCTTGTCCAGACATTGCTAGCGCAAGCATTAAGTATCAATTTAACAATATATCACTACACTAGTGAAATGCCTTACGACTTTCATTGTGACTTTGGCAACATTACATTCGGACGAGGACGAAAACCGTGAACGACTACCGATTTGGACATATTCCGCATCTGGCCGTCAAAACCGGAGAAAAGGACGCCTGGATCAGCGTAGGGATGACGGTCGACATGGGCCACACACACATACTATATGTATAAGCCCGGTCTACCGGCAGCCCCGCTATCCTAGGAACAACTTGGATAAAACCTGTTAAATCAACATGTTATATCCGGTTTCCCTTAGACCGGTGGCTTTGCGCCCCCACCTTTCAATGGGTTTGCCACATGACCGCGAGTAATATGCATAATCACTCACCTCAAAGCAAGGGACTGCATCCGGTTTATTTATGAGCATTATTTTTCGATTACTGCCCTATGTGGCAGGACTACTGGCAACCATATTTCTAGGCATTGCTGCAGGCGGCCTGGCGGGTTACTACTACCTTCAGCCCGCACTTCCCTCAGTGGAAGAAATGCGCGATATCCAGCTGCAGATTCCGCTGCGCATTTACTCGCGAGATGGCCGATTGATAGAGCAAATCGGCGAGAAACGGCGCAACCCGGTGGACTACGAGGATATCCCGGAAATAGTAGTGCAGGCTTTTCTCGCGGCGGAAGATGACCGGTTTTTCGAACACCCCGGTTTTGACTACCAGGGAATTGTCAGGGCGGGGTTCAAGCTCATTGCTACTGGATCGCGCTCTCAGGGTGGCAGCACTATTACCCAGCAGCTCGCACGCGAGTATTTTCTTACGCGGGACAGGACTTTCGTTCGGAAGGCAAAAGAACTTATTCTAGCTACCCAGATTGAAAGGGAATTTACCAAGCCGGAAATTCTTTCGCTTTACCTAAACAAGATATTTCTGGGCCAAAGAGCCTACGGTGTTGCCGCAGCAGCCGAAGTATATTTTGGCAAGCAACTATCTGAACTCAGCGTGGCAGAAGCTGCCACGATTGCAGGCCTGCCTGCCGCACCCTCGAGACTGAACCCGGTATCCAATCCTGATCTGTCGCGGGACCGTCGCAGTTATGTGCTGCGCCGGATGCAGGAACTAAAATTTATTGACGACCAGCAATTTACAGATGCCATGATGACCCCGGTGGAATCTCACCTGCATGGCCCTCGCGTTGATTTGCGCGCGCCCTATCTCGCGGAGATGGTCCGCAGCGAAGCCGTCAAACTACTTGGGGATGCAGCCTACACAGACGGCTACCAGGTAGTCACTACCATCGACAGTCGCTTGCAACGCGCCGCAAGCAGTGCGCTGCGCGAAGCTCTGCTCACATACGATCGACGACATGGCTATCGTGGCCCGCTGGCCCAAACCGTTATCGCAACAATAGTAGATGACTATGAAAACCGGAATGTAGACTCGGAGTCGGAATCGCCAGCAGATGATTTTATTGATGCGCCGCTTGAAACGCGGACGGATATCGCCCTACAGGATTATCTCAATGCGTTCCCCGTCTATCGCGATCTGAATATAGCGATCGTTACGGGACTGAAGCCCGGGAAAGCCGGCCAGGAAGAAGATCCGGCGGGTAATTCCGCAGAGTTATTTCTTCGTGATACCGGGCGTATAGGGGTGCCATGGGACAGACTGCTGTGGCGACCGTACGTTAATGACAACGTTATAGGTACTGCGCCTGAAAACGTCGAAGAATTGCTGTCTGTAGGTGATGTCGTATATCTGGTTAACGGTTCGAACGGATGGCAACTTGCGCAACTACCCGAGGCTCAGGGAGCATTTGTCGCATTAGATCCGCGCGATGGCGCAACCGTGGCGCTGACCGGCGGCTTCGATTACTACGCCAGTAAATTTAACCGGGCCGTACAGGCACGCAGACAACCTGGCTCTTCATTCAAACCATTTATCTACTCGGCCGCACTAGAGAATGGTTTTACACCAGCAACTATTGTTAATGATGCGCCGGTTGTGCTGGACAGCGAAGGTCAGGAGGAATCCTGGCGACCAGAGAATTACTCCAATCGCTTTTACGGGCCGACGCGTTTACGCGAGGGGCTGGTCAAATCGATGAACCTGGTTTCAGTGCGCGTCCTGCGTGAAATTGGCATGCGCAGGGCGCTTGCACACATAAAGCCGTTCGGCTTTCCCAATTCTGCTTTACCCCGGGACCTGTCGCTCGCGCTTGGCAGTGGCGGTGCCTCTCCCTGGCAAATGGCAGAGGGCTTTAGTGGCCTGGCCAGCGGGGGCTACGCCACCCAGCGCTATTTCATCGACCGCATTCTTAATTCGGATGGCCAGATTGTTTACCAGTCCACACCAACGATGGTCTGCGCACAATGTGCGCCCGTCTGGTTTGACGGGCGTGAAAAAGATTTAGCGAATGCTGCTTTTATGCCCGCAGTTACAGAACGGCGGCCAGCAAATGCGGTGGAGAACAAAGCGGATGCGCAGGAAGATACCGAAGCAATCGACCTGGATCCCGAAGTACCTGCCTACGCCTCCGTCGACGAAATGATTCAAGCAGGCGTCGACTGGCGACCGGATTACACAGAAACACCTCTGTTCTGGGAAGATCGATCGCAAGCAAAGCGCATTATCACGCCGCAAAATTCGTATCTGATCTATACCATGATGCGTGATGTTATTAATCGCGGCACGGGGCGCAGAGCGCGGTCACTCGAACGCGGCGACATTGCCGGCAAAACCGGCACTTCCAATAATCGTCGCGACGCATGGTTTAGTGGCTTCAATACCGAGATTGTTGGCATTGCCTGGGTAGGCTTTGACAATGACTCGCGGTCACTGGGTGCCGGGGAAGAGGGCAGCCGAACCGCTTTGCCGATGTGGATAGATTTCATGGCCACCGCCATTGTTGGAACCGAGGAAGCACCCCTCAAACAACCAACGGGAATCGTCACGGTGCGCATAGAAAAGGATACCGGCTTACTTGCTACCGCCAACGCAAACGACGCTATCTTTGAGATTTTCGAAGCCGGCACCGAGCCTCAGTCTGGTGGAAAAGCGGGTGAATTTGGCGAAAGTGATGTTTTTGTTGATGATGCGGATGACTCCTCTATTTTCTGATAGAAATAGCTGGTATTCCCGGATAAACAGCAGGTGACAAGCATTGGCTGTTCAGTCTATCCTCACAAATCATGGCCTGAAGTGAGGGGCCATACGTAAACCGTGTTTAGTCCGTTAATCCACGAGGGGCCATCGTCATGGGGAAACGACCCGATCGCAGAAATGAAGATAATCTTCGCACGGTACTCGCTCAGGAAGCTGCCCGGCTTATTTGTGATCATGGCATCAACGACTATCGCGCCGCGAAACAAAAGGCGGCTGACAAGCTGGGCCTGCGAAACTTTGGTGCTTTACCGAATAACCTTGAAATAGAAGCGGCGCTGGCCGAACGCAATCGAATTTTTAGTGCCTCCCGGCACGAGAACTTGCTAACACAATTGAGAAGTATTGCCGTCACGGTGATGCATGATCTGCACGTATTCAAGCCACGACTGGTGGGGTCAGTGCTTAGTGGCAATGTTACCGAGCATTCAGCCGTCAATCTGCATCTATTCAGCGCACCCACGGAGAGGGTCGGAACCCAGTTAACAGCCAACGGCATCAGGCACGACCTGATATCACAGCGGTTGCGGTTACAACGGGATATGGTTGAACAGTTTCCAGGATATCGGTTCTGCTCCGACGAGGTAACCGTTGAAATTACCGTATTCCCCGAAAAACGCGACAGACATGCTCCCTTGAGCCCGCTGGATGGCAAACCCATGAAGCGTGCAAAACTAAGTGAAGTGGAACTGCTGGCCTACGCCTAGAGCTCTGTTACCACGTGCACACAGGTTTCTGTTGTCCACGATATCGCTAACGCGGCCTATAAATGCCCGGGCCAGCTTTAAGCAGTAACAAAAAAGGCCGGCGCTCAAACGAGACCCGGCCTGATTGATTACCCTGCAATCTGCTCGTTAACGCTTGGCAATATCAATGTAATCCCGATTAGTCGGACCAACATAGAGCTGGCGCGGACGGCCTATACGATGCGCCGGATCGGTAATCATTTCCTGCCAGTGGCTTACCCAGCCAACGGTGCGGCCTATTGCAAACATAACCGTGAACATTGATGGATCAATGCCAAGTGCACGGTAAATAATGCCAGAGTAGAAATCGACATTCGGATAAAGTTTTTTCTCAACGAAATATTCATCCTTGAGTGCCACTTCTTCAAGCGCCAGCGCGAGTTCAAACAAAGGATCGTCATCACGCCCCAACTTTTTAAGCACTTTATGGCACATTTCACGAATAATCGTCGCACGTGGATCGAAATTCTTATAGACGCGATGCCCGAAGCCCATTAGGCGGAAAGGATCATCCTTATCCTTTGCCTTGGCAACGTAATGATCAATATTCTTAACGTTCCCGATTCGTTCCAGCATATTCAGAACCGCTTCGTTGGCGCCTCCGTGTGCCGGCCCCCACAGCGCCGAGATACCTGCGGCAATCGAAGAGTAAGGGTTGGCGCCCGAGCTACCGGCGAGGCGGACAGTAGATGTTGAACAGTTCTGTTCATGATCAGCGTGCAATATCAGCAACAGGTCAATTGCTTCGGCTGCAACGGGATCGATCTCATAGTCTTCTGTAGGTACCGAGAAGAACATATTCAGCAGGTTGCTCGAATAATCAAGATTATTACGCGGATACATAAAGGGCTGACCCAGCGTATGCTTGTAAGCCGCTGCTGCGATCGTCGGTAGTTTGGCAATAATCCGGTGCGCAAATATTTCACGGTGCCTGGGATTCTGGATATCCATAGTCTCATGATAAAAAGCTGACATGGAGCCAACCACACCGGAAACCATCGCCATCGGATGCGCATCATGGTGGAACCCGTTGAACAAACGCAACATGGTTTCGTTGATCATCGTATGTGTACGAATGTTTTCTTCAAACTGATCCAGCTGCGTTTCAGTCGGTAGCTCTCCATAGAGCAGCAGATAGCAGACTTCGATGAAAGAACTTTTGGCGGCCAGTTGCTCTACCGGATAGCCGCGATATAGCAAAATGCCTTTTTCGCCATCGATAAACGTAATTGAACTTTCACAGGCCGCAGTGGACGCGAAGCCCGGATCAAAAGTAAATTTGTCCTGCTGGCCATAAAGACTGCGAACATCTATGACGTCCGGGCCTAACGTACCTGAATATCTTTTCAATTCGGTGGACTGGCCGGATTCGTTATCCGTTATTGTGAAAGTCTTATCGCTCATATGCACTCTATTCGCTTTGTATTGATCTCTTCGCGTTCGCCTGAATAATCAGCCCGCACTTTCCGGGACTCCATAATCACGAATCCCTGAATCTTATTTTTAGTCAATGATGACCCGACTGCGCCGAAAGCAATCGAATTGCTATCCGTTACGCTTAACCGGCAGTCATGCCGGAGCTACCTCGCGGCGCACAACCACCATATGTACTGAATCAAACTGCCGGAACACTTCAATAGGTGCCACCGGACTTTTGTGCTTTTACCGCGCGAACTGGCCGGTCATTATAGTGGACTGGCGCACTCTCTGCACACGAAGGACGGCGAAATGGGAACTGTCGAACTTCGCTGCCGGCAAAGCCCCTACATACCGTATTTACGGCGGAATTTATCAACCCGACCAGCGGTATCAAGAATCTTTTGTTTGCCGGTGTAGAAAGGATGGCAGGATGAGCAGACCTCGATATGCAGTTCGTCCGCCAGGGTCGAACGCGTAAGGAATTCGTTACCACAGCTGCAAGCAACCTTGATTTCCTGATAGTTGGGATGGATTTCTGCTTTCATTGTTCTGCTACCTGGTTGAGCTGCCTGCGAAGGTCGTGTCGTCTGTGCCTGTCAGTGGCCAGGGACGAGTGGGCGCGGAAGGATAGCGGGTCAGGAGCGCCAAGACAAGAGGCACGTTAAGCTTTAATTCGGGTTGTGGATTATCCACAGAATCTGTGGATAAGTCTGTGGATGAAGGCTGTTACCTGCTCGTAACAGACGGAAAGCATTACAAAAGCTGCGGTTTGGGCAATAAATAGCCATCAGCATTATAGCGATATATTTCAATGGCTTACTGGCGTTTTGCAGAGCGTCATCTTACCAAAATCGCTCTAATACTCTGATTTAGTTTGCAACCTGCCCGATTGTGCATAAAGCGGACTTAGTCTAAGCACCTGGGTGTCGGATAAGTTTACATAACAGATCAGGATGGACAGAAATTCACGCGGCCGTCTAGTCCGACGGCAAAAAAATCCCCTGCAGGTCATCCAGAAAACGCCAGCCTCGCTCGGTCGGCCGCAAGTATCCCTCAGCCGATTGCACAAGCAACTGTTTTTGCATGGCTTCTTGCAGTCCCGCGTCCAGATAGCGGGCCGGGAGTCCTGTGCGGCTGGTAAACTCAGTGAGTTCGAAGCCGCCCTTTAGGCGCAGAGCGTTCAGCATGAATTCGAAAACCCGGTTCTGCTCCCCGACCTTTGCTCGGCTAACCGGCGGTTCGCCCGATTGCATCCGACGCAGGTACTCGCGCGGGTGCGCCGATCTTGTTTCGCGTATCACCGCTCCATTTGCCCCGGATAACTTGCCATGCGCGCCGGCACCTAAGCCCAGGTAATCGCCATAGCGCCAGTAGTTGAGATTATGCCGACACTCGCGCTCCGGTCGTGCCCAGGCCGACACTTCGTAGATTTTAAAACCGGCCGCCTGCAGCCTTTCAGCGCCCGCTTGCTGCATATCCCAGGCAAGGTCGGAATCGGGCAAGGTCGGGGGCTGATTGTAAAATACCGTATTTGGTTCAAGGGTCAGGTGATAGTAAGAAAGATGCTCTGGATCCAGCTCCAGTGCGGCATCGATATCTGCCAGCGCTTCTGCCACAGACTGTCCGGGCAACGCGAACATCAGATCGAGATTGATATTAGTGAAC
>Ga0070728_10002041_pt1 | contig 26724 bp, 28 predicted proteins | sample tdDd471_FD_66723 | JGI IMG/M metagenome (GOLD analysis project Ga0070728, IMG submission 66723) | Marine sediment microbial communities from the Atlantic coast under amendment with organic carbon and nitrate - tdDd47.1 | ecosystem: Environmental > Aquatic > Marine > Coastal > Sediment | place...
TGTTAAAATGCTTCGCCCAAGAATGCTTTCGGGACATTTACAAGGCAAGTTTTTAAAAATGATTTGCCAAATGATGAATCCTAAACGCGTACTGGAAATTGGCACATACACTGGATATTCCGCCATTAGTATGGCTATGGGAACTTCAGATGATTGCGTTATTCATACCATTGATTGCAATGATGAATTGGAATATTTCACCCGAAAATTTATTAAGCAATCTGGTTGCGAAAATCAAATTGAGTTCCATATTGGCGAGGCCTTGGATATCATTCCAAAACTTGAAGAATGTTTTGACATGGTATTTATTGATGCCGACAAGCGCCAGTACATTGAGTATTTCGAAGCCGTATTACCAAAACTAAAACAAGGTGGTTTCATTTTAGCCGACGATGTTCTTTGGGATGGTAAAGTTGTTGATAAGGTAGACCCAAACGATAAACAAACTCAAGGAATTCTCGCATTTAACGATCACGTACAAAAAGACGATAGAGTAGAAAATCTAATGCTACCCATTCGTCATGGATTGATGATGATTCGGAAAAAGTAATTCTTCAAATTACAAATCAACAATTTTAACAAGGATGGTAGCTCCAAGGTTTACCTGACCTTTTTTTTGAGTGATCTGCCAACCTTGTTTAATTAGTTCCTTTGCAATTCCTCCGTTTAGCATGCCATGAGCAACTAAGACCGCTGTTTCTTCCTTTTCTGCAACTTTAATTAGGTTTTCGGCAGCTTGTTTTGTACGTAATTTTGATTCTTCCCGACTCTCTATTCCACGGTGATTGTAGCCCAACATCCAACTTCCGCGACTAAAAGCCTGCCATAATCCAAGAGGCAGCTTTACAATGCTATTTGCGTTTATCATTCTGATTTCAAACTCTCGAAAGATGGAATCAGAAACTACTGGAAAACGATCTCCAAAAATCGATAGCGCAGTTTCCTGTGAGCGAGGTAAATTGGAACAATAGATGGTATGATCAGGATTTAAGTTTACTTCCACAAGATTTTTATCTATAGGAATTACTGGCACCGAATTGTAATCGATCACATACTGCTGCGCTTCTTTCGCCGAATAGAACAACTTCTTTTTCAAATTTGGCTTAGCGTGTCGAATCAAATAGATCTGTAATTTTCGCTTACCAATCTTCTTTAATTCTAACTGTTCATTTCTATCCACCTCATTTACACAAGTAAATGCATCACAATCAGAATATGCTTCGGCATATTTCTTCTGTGTTGTACACGAGAATGCACTAATCATTGTAACAACAAGTAACAATCCAGATAATTTAAACAGTCTTTTCAAATCACAAACAATTAATTCAAAATTGAAATATCAAATTTAAGAGATTTTACTCATCTCTGCACAATAAATATTGTTAAAATTAGACTGCTATCCGAGTGACAACGAAGGCTAAAAAGTGATATCTTTGCCGGATAATTTAACAGATCAGATAATAGAATGGAAACTAAGAAACTGACTCAGTTTAGTCCGGGAGCTGGATGTGGCTGTAAAATCTCACCAAAAGATTTAGAATGTATACTAAAAAGCAGCACACCAAGAGTCCCGAATCCAAATTTACTGGTTGGCAACGACACAAAAGACGATGCCGCGGTATTCGACTTGGGAAACGGACAAGCTTTGATAAGCACCACCGATTTTTTCACTCCTATTGTTGATGATCCGTATGATTTTGGTAGAATTGCTGCTACAAATGCCATAAGTGATATTTATGCAATGGGCGGAAAACCGATTATGGCATTAGCTATTTTAGCCTGGCCTTTAGATAAATTATCAACTGATATTGCCCAAAAAGTAATTGAAGGAGCCAGAGATGTTTGTGCAAACGCAGACATTCAATTAGCGGGTGGTCATTCCATCGATATTGGTGATCCTGTTTTTGGATTATCGGTAAATGGAATTGTTGCAACCGATCGTGTAAAGAAAAACAATACAGCAAGTCCGAATTGTACTCTATTTTTAACCAAACCTTTAGGAATTGGTGTTCTTACCACTGCTGAGAAAAAGAAATTAATCGCTCACGAAAACAATCAGATTGCAGTTGATTTAATGTGCAGTTTAAATAAAGTTGGTGTAGTTTTCGGAGAACAAGAATATATTAAATCGATGACTGATGTTACCGGTTTTGGTCTTTTAGGTCACTTAAGTGAAATTTGCGAAGGAAGTAAAGTTAATGCGGAAATCGATTACAATGCTGTTCCAAAAATCGATGGTGTTGAAGATTTGATTCAAAAAGGAAGTACGCCTGGAGGAACACGACGCAATTGGGCTTCTTACGGTCATTTAATTGGAGAAATTACCGAAGATCAGAAAGCTCTGCTTTGCGATCCTCAAACGAGTGGCGGACTTTTGGTAGCTGTAAACGATGATAACATTTCAGACTTTGTAGAGCTGGCAAAATCAGAAGGATTCAACTTGAATCCAATTGGTAAATTGATGGAAAGAAAAGATGATAACGAACCATATATTAGCGTAAGATAATTATGCACAAAAATACATTGATACAGATTACCCAGAATGGAATGGGTTCGGGAAGCGAAGAGTTGGGTGTAAAATTAGCAAGCAACTATTTTAAACTTTTAGATGCCGAAGGCAGATTGCCGAAAATCATTGTTTTCTACAATGCAGGAGTGAAATTGATTTGTGAAAACTCTCCAGCATTAGAAGCTCTGCAAAACCTGGAACAAAAAGGAGTTAGAATGCTGGCGTGTAAAACTTGTCTTGAATATTTCAACCTGTTAGATCAAATTAAAGTTGGAGCAATAGGAAGCATGCCTGATATCATTACTCTTCAGGCAGATGCCGATAAAGTAATCAATCTGTAAGTAAAAACTCGATATAAAAAATTAGCTCATCCAAACTTTGGATGAGCTTTTTTATTTTTGTGGCTAATTTACATTACTCATTACATAAAGCTTTTGTATATTTAATACACAATTGTCTTTTATTATCCCTATTGAAGAGATTTTTCACATATCTGCTGCTCATTCTTTTCTCATTCCAAACATTTGAGACAGCCATTATCGTGCTAAATTTTAAAATCAACCAAGATATATTCGCAGAAATTTGCGAGAACAAAGACAAACCCGAAATGGAATGCAATGGTAAATGTCATTTAAAAAAACAAATCAAAGAACAGGAAGAAAACAAATCAAAAAACGATCAATTAGTTATTGAGAAAGAAATTCAATGCTTCATTCTTTATACTTCCACACAACTACCAACACCAATAATTTCAAAAAATAAGGTTTCTTTCCTTTTTAAAAATTTAAGTCCCATTACAGGGATATCAGACATATATCATCCTCCGAACTCATAATCTATCGAAATATCCATTTTTCTCGAAATCAATTTCAATTTATTGATATCGAAATTCTTTGTACCCCTAATTTTCAGGAGTACATCATTACTTACCTTAAAAAATCAAGGATGAAAAATATATTGTCCATCTGTTTTCTACTATTAGGATTTCAGATTTACGCACAAAAAACCATTCAAATTCTCGATCAGGATACGAAAGAGCCCATCGCATTTGCTCATTATTTGTATCAGAATCAAAAAGGAAGTTCTTCCGCAACAGGCGAAATAAATATCGTTTACAATGAAGGTGATAACTTACAAATATCACATGTTAACTATGGAAAAATCATCATTAAGAGCACTCAACTAAAGGACGCTCTGGAATCTGGAAAATTATATTTGACCCAAGCCTATATTTCCTTAATGCCAACAACCGTTATTGCTCGAAAAACTGGTAAAGCAGAATCAGATGTGATGAAAGTAAACTCAAGCGATAAACTATCGCACGATGCCGGAGATTTTCTTAGTCAGACTGCATTAATCGGCGGAATTCGAAAAAGTGGAAGTTATGGTTTTGATCCTGTTTTACGAGGATTCAAATACAACCAAATTAACATTATTATGGATGATGGTTTAGGTGCTACTGCAGCATGCCCAAACCGAATGGATCCACCAATCAGTCAAATTCCTTTAAATATGGTCGACAAAGTGGAAATCATGAAAGGTCCACACTCTTTGCGCTACGGCAATTCATTTGGGGGAAGCATTCATTTTAAATCCTCACAAAAAAGCTTTAGCGATAAAACTCAAGCTTTCGGACGAGCAACCACCAACTACGAAAGCAATGGGAAAATTTTCAGAACAGAAGCTCTGGCAGGAGTTAAAGGAAAATTCTACAATTTCGGAATTTTTGGAGCTTACAGCGAAGGATCGGATTACGAAGATGGAAATGGAGACAAAGTAACTTCAAGTTTTAACCGGAGAAATATTGGACTTTCGGGAGTTCTAAAATTATCTTCAAATCAGAGTTTAAAAATATCAGCAAATAGCAATTACGCCGAAGATGTTGATTTTCCGGCTTTAAATATGGATTTACGAGAAGATGATACCAAACTAATTAGTCTGGGACACAAAATTACTTTTAACAATTCAGCCTTAGTATCCATTTCAACATCGGCAAACGCATCTTTCGTTGATCATGTAATGGATAACCTGACCAAGAATCTTAATCCACGAAAAGTAAATGCCATTACCGAAGCTGAAACCAAAAACTATGCTTTTAGATCGGAAGCTGCTTTTCAGTTCAAAGAAAGTTCATTATTTGCGGGAGTAGATTATAAATCGGAAGAAGCTGATGGTACTCGCTCTCGTGAAATGTTGATGGGACCGATGGCAGGCAACACAATTTACGACAACATTTGGCAGGATAGTAAAATTTCAAATATTGGCGTATTTGGAGAGTATCATTTCTCATCAGGCAATACCTATTTTATTGCATCTACCAGAATTGACAACAATTCGGCAGAAAGCAAAAGCAAAGCCAATGAATTCATTTTAGCTAACTCTGGCGATCCTTCGGATGATTTGAATCTTTCTCTTAGTATTGGAGCAACTCACGATATTTCTGATAAAGTAAGAATGGGAATCTGGTTTGGACGTGCTGCTCGAAGTGGAAGCTTAACCGAACGATTCATAAATTACCTTCCAGTAGATGTAGATCCTTACGAAAGGATTGGAAATACCGATTTGAATCCCGAAATCAACTACCAGATAGATTATAATTTTACATGGCAATCAAAATCATTCAATTTGGATATTAATGTTTTTGCATCCATGTTAAGAGACTATATCAGCGCTGAAATTCGAAACGATTTATCACCAAAAATGTCCAGTGCTCCAGGTGTTAAACAGTATGATAATATAGATAAGGCTGTAATGCGCGGATTTGAGATCAGCTTTAACCAAACCATCAATTCGCAATTTTACCATCGTATTAATTTAGCTTATACTTACGGTAAAAATAAAGATGAAAATCAGGCATTACCTGAAATTCCGCCTTTGGATATTAGATATGCTTTTGGAGCTCATTTTTGTAAAAATAAATTTCACCCTGAAATTAATTTCAGACATGCCTTAAAGCAAAGTAGAATTGCAAAATCATATGGAGAAACAGAAACACCGGATTTTTCAATTGTAGATTTAAATGCTTCCTATTTTATATCAGACTCATTTCATTTGACAGGAGGAGTTCGAAACATTTTCGACGAAGCCTATTACGAGCATTTGAGTAGATCTGTAAAAGGAAGTGATGAAGCAATATATGCTCCGGGAAGAAGCCTATACATTACTTTGGGATTAAATCTATAGCCTAAAAGAATATAAGCCCAGAGTTCATAGAATTTCACAGAATAATTATCTCTGTGGAATTTTATGCTCCGTTGTTAAAATCATTTCCTAATTATCGTAAATCTTCCTTCTAATTTAGGATGAAGCATTTTTCTACTAGCACAATATTTACGCAAAACCTCAAAATCTTCAAGCGCTAGCGGATCATTTTCATCAATTAAAATTTCAAATTCAACAGTTAATTTTTTAAGAAAATAGTTGTTTAAAGAGACTGTAAGTAAATCATCATCCTGCAATTTTTTTCCTTTCCATTCAATATTTATAGAATTCAATTTTTGATTGTAATTGTAGCGAATGCCCGATACATGTAAAAGTTGCCCCCTAGTATCACCTGCAAACTGTATAAGTAGTTTCTTCATCTCAATTCCTTTAATCAAAATCTGACAGATTCTATTTCCAAATGGCAATAATGATCGCGCTGATTTTAAAGTAAAATCACCTGCTGAAATATCAGCTCTGATTCCTCCTCCATTTATCAAGCCTACATTTGAATCATGATATTCACGATAAGCATCACTAATTAAATTCCCTGCCAAACTTTCACCCTTTATTCCACTTCTAAAATCCAGAGCAACTTCCAGGTCACAAAGCTTCTCTTGTAATCTTAGATCCATATCCTTTTTATAGTAAATTTCCATATCGCGAAGATATTTCTCCGCTTGAATTGTTGAATCCAATGAAATCATATCTACCTGCACTTTTTTATTATTTTGGATCGTTATTTTAGCCAAAGAACTCATATTTCCCGCAGGAGAAACGATTGGAGTATTCCCTTTGTAAAAAACATTGCTCTCATACTCGTATTGCTCTTCGGTAAGTATTAAATCAATCTCGGGAAACTGTTTTAGGATTTCTCGATTGGTTTTTAAATCTGTTTGACTGATTACAATCAAAACATCAACCGATTTCAATTCTTCAATCACATCTGATATGGCAACCAACAAATCTTCCTGAATCACTCTCTTGGTTTGCATTGTTGAATTCATTGCATCGGTTAATCCAATAAAACCAATACGCATGTCGCCAAATTTCTTAATTAGATATTTTGGCAAACTGGCAAAAGTACCACCATCTCTGTTTTTAAGATTCGAGCTCAGCCATTGGAATTTTGACTTACTAAGCATTTCCAACGTATGATCCACACCAAAATCAAACTCATGCTGACCAAAATTAGAGATATCCACCGGAATTTCATTGAATGCTTCAATCATCGGCATTCCTTTGTACATTCCGCCAAACAGAACACCTCCGCACAAATCTCCACCATGTATTACTAATGTATTTGGGTTTATTGTTTTTACTTGGTCTGCGATTGTTTTTAGACGCGCAACGCCTCCACGTCCACCTTCAACATCATCAACAGGAAAAATTCGATGTGCATCGGTAAAATAGAGGATTTCTACTTTTTGAGCATTAACAACAAAAGAAAGAAGCAAAAAGAAGGGTAGTAAGATAAGTTTGTTCATTGGAATCGATTTTACAATTCGAAATTACGAAAAATCTCAATTCAATTCCTTAAAAAAACATGAAGTATATGTATATAAAAAAAGCCGTTTCATTTCTGAAACGGCTTTCATCCTGAGTACCCGGGGCGGGACTTGAACCCAACCCGCTATATCGCTTATTATCAATAGTTTTAAATCCATATTTTTTAATGGTGTCGATTTTGTTCCTCTAAAACCATCTATATATCTTAATTTATACCCTAAAGATACTTCTTTTTTAGGACTCATTCAAATCCCTTTTCTCACCGTAAAAATCACATTTTAAAATTACATCCGAATGATAGATTCTCTTGGTTTTTTAATTAACAAGCCAATATCCACCTTTTGCAGCTCCGAGTCTTGCTATAAGACCTTTATCCTTTAATACCGCAATATTCTTTTCAATTGAAGTAGTACTTAGTCCTAGGTGATTTGCCATCTCAACAATAGTAACTTTAGAATTTGCACTAATTAAATGTAAAATACTATTCCGTGTTTTTGTAAGTTTTTCACCCAACTCATTAGAAGATTGCCTAAAAAATCTCATTACAAAAAAGCCAATAAACTCAAATTCTGGCAGAGGTAAGTTCACTTCAGACATTTTATTTCTCATTCTACTAATTCCAGTTCCCATTTTTTCAATGCACCTTACACGCTGTAAAATACTGGCAATAATCGGATTACGAACAACACTTAGTTCCCCAAACTTATCAGACGAAAGACCTTTAGGAAGCCCTCCTGGGTTTGTAATTTCTACACGATTATCAAAAATCTCAATCATTATATTGGCACCCTTTTCAAAATCAATTAACCACTTTCATTATATATGCAGAAAAGAAAGCAACTTCTTCCAAAATGACTTTCTTGTTGTTCCTGATTTATTTAAATCTCCTCTACTAAACTTGCCTAACCTCCGATTATAATCAATATGGTTTTTTGACCATTTTTTAGCCCAAACAACTTCATTTCTTCTTATCCAGTAATGAGATTGGCATTCAAAACTCCAATTACCTATAGAAGGATATAAAGAAATACTATTCCCATTATAAATTAACTCCCAATCATTCGGTGATATTGGTGTAACAACTTCATTGCCACAGCCGCACATACATTTATGCACGGCTGTATTGTAATGAATTGTAATATACACAACACTTTCTTCAATCAAATCAGGAATTGTCTCTACAAACTTAAATATCGCTTTTTTCCTCATTACTTAAGAAAGAATTATTAATTGAATATATTGAATGAAACTCTTGCTCTAAATCCTGATAAAAACCAGACATTTTTTTCCATTTCAGTACAGCAAGAACTGCATTTAAAGTATTAAGTTCTGCAATCTGAATATTGGTGACATAATCGTTATCAACTCCTTCGCCAGATGGAATGTATTTATCTAAGTGATTATTGTTTTGAGCATCGGCAGAAGTAACTCTCACCTGACCAATAAGTTTATCATCAATTACATTAACACCTAGACCTACATCAATAAGAGATACCTTATTTGTAACCAAATAATTAATAAGTGTTTTCCTAACACTATTATCATCAATACAGACAAATACAAAATCAAAGCTCGATAACTCTTCAAAATTACCTTCATGCAGGTAGTAATTGTGACTAACTATACCTTTGCGCATAGAAGAATATTTTTTCTGATAGTAATCTACCTTACTAGCTTGATTTTCTAATTCCTCCATAGTAGCTGCACCCGGAGACCTAAATGCATTATGATTTAGGAAAACATCTCCATCATAAATATGAATCTCTCGAACATTCGTTTTGGAAATCAAATCCAAAATATATGCTCCTGTTCCACCTAAACCTGCAATAGCAATTTTTTGAGATATTAACTTGTCATTAATGAAGTCAATATTGGCTCTACTAGAATTAGTATCTAAATAGTGAAATCTGGTTTCAATTTCATTGTCAGCAATAGGTAAAAATGGTTTCTCAGTAACAGCATCGTTAATTGATTTTGCTGGTGCTGACACGATTTCCGCATACCTTTTTACCTTCTCATAAAAATCAGAATAACCATTAGGCGGTTTGTTTGAAAAAGAGAAGTTAGCCTGTATTGAATTTCCAAATAAAGTATTGTTAGTAGAATGTTTAATTTGCTCGATTGGAATGCCGTCCTTACTACAAGGATACTCTCCACTAAAAATCATAACATGGTTATTGGGCTTAGTAGTTGATGTACCACTCATAGTTAATGGCGAAATTAAAACACCATACCTTATTTCACGTTTGGAATTCACATAAGGTATATGGTGGGCAAATAAATGCCCACCGTTTACTTCAATTTTATACCCTTCGTCTCTTAGACGTTTCAGGTCCGCATTACGACTTATCAGTTGCTGTGACATTGAAAATCATTTTATGTTTGACTTTTACTACATCGCCTGCAACCATTGAACCTTGAGGTTTATCATTATTACCTCTGGTATAAGTCACAGTGTAAGCGGTTCTACTATTGTTTTGGATTGTACCAAATGCAAGTTCTACAACTTGCTCAAATGAAATGGTCTTATCGTTCCATTCTTTTTCACGACCATTTACGATTAAAATATAAACTTCTCGCATTGTTATTACAATTTAAGTTACTTATTAAAATAATTTAAGCTTTGGTTCTATCCTCCTCATAAGAATAGAACTATTTATTGAGGGTAATAAAGCTCCAATATTTATCAGTAAGCAATTGATAAATCAAACAGTTAAGAAGTCTGAATTTGCATTTTTTGAAGAAAGGTATTATCTTTGAATTCTCATGTAAAAAGAAAGAAACCTTTCTTATAAAAAATACGGCTCAGTTTCTAACTGGGCTTTTTTATATCATTCTATATTTCCACTAGTTCTAATTTTTAAGTTGAATATCTGATTTAATCTTAATGTTATTCTGAACAAAATTATTTGCCTCTAATCCTGCTGTGATATTGTCATAAACTTTAGTTTTATTTTTAGTATCCTTTATAGTTATTATTAAACAAAAATCAGTACTTAAATCATCCTTGGTTTTTTCCAAGTGATCTCGATATAATCCTTCTATCTTAAGAAACCACCTTTTGGGATATTCAGTATACTTGATTTTCTTATTTTCTGTCATATCCTCAAGATTAACTGCCCATTTTTTTACAGGTTGAAATTTTTGATAATAACTTTTAAGGATTCTTTCTGTTTTAAAGCCAGAATTTTTCTTTACTTCTCTTTTACTATACACTCCTGGGTCTAGTAAATTCTTCCCCATCGAATCTCTACCTATAGGATTTCGTATTGTTTTACCTTCCCTCTTAACTTTTTCGTTATATGTGCCTAGATATACATCTATATTCGATTGACAGTACTCATTACCTTGAGATACATCTAAGTCAGGAGAGCTAACAAGGGTTGCAGTAATTTCACCATAGTAAAAATTCCCTTCAACCATATCATCTGGATATGGGAAATCTAAAATTTCTATAAAACTACCTTTCTTCAATGTATCCCTAAGCACAAGAGTAATTTCATTCTCAGAATTATATAGGATATTAATAATATTTGATGGTACTCCAAAGCCCATTTGCTTTAAACGTTCATCCAAACCTAAGTCTGTTGAAGGGTATTTTGCAGAGTGTATCATTAATGCCTTTAACAATAAAGGATCAAACTCTTCTGTCAATTCATTCTGCAACCCAGCTAATATTGATGTTACTCTTGGGGTTGAGAAACTTGTTCCAGCCTTTGGACTGATCTCGTTATTTCCATTTACCGTGTTTACTCCTGAAAATGTATTAAAGCCATCCTGGCGCACTCCAGAATTTCCTCCATAATGTGTTAATTCAGGCTTGATCAAATTAAAAGGTCCAGGCCCCATACGACTAAAAGGAGATGGTTCATTGATATTCGAGAAATCATCTTCTTCTTGTTTGTGTGCAATTGAACCAACTGCAAGAGCCCTAATCGAATCAGCAGATTCTTGTATTTTTCCTCTGGATTTATTTATCGTAAAATTACCACAATTACCAACCGAAGTACATATTATGACATTATACTCATCCTGAAGATAATCCAAGGCCGCACCAAAATCAGAAACCTTACAAGCATCAACTTCTTTACTCCAGCCCACACATAAGTTCCACACTTTAATTTCTGAATTACTTGTAATTGCTTCAGTAATGTTTTCCCTTAGATCAAATTCGGTTATAGTGTTTAATAGTTCTTTTTTGGGAACAATTGTCGCATCAAATAAAAAACAACCATCCACACCTGTATGATCTTCATTCTCTAATTGATCTCCATAGACAATAACACTAGCTACTGCTGTACCATGGGCTGTATCAACATCATCATCTATAAAATTAGTGTGTTTATCCTCTAAAACCCAGGGCACTAGACTTTCATTAACCGCTATGCCAGAATCTAACACTCCTACAGTTGGATAATTAATATCCTTTTTAGGTTCTTTTTTACCTTCAAATTTTATGTTATCCTTTGACTCCAAGCCAAAAGTAATGCTATAAGTTGGCATATCTTCAATGGAGCTTAAACCTTCAAAGTTTTGCAAAACAGGCATTGCTTTTTCATTATATGGTATTTTGTAAATAATTAAATCATCAGAATAATTAGTTAACTCAATTTCCATATTGAGTTCTTTACACCTTTCTTGAAAAGCTCTGTGGACCGTTCTATTTAATTCAATATCCTTAAAATCTATTAATTTAACCTTAAGAATATTATTATCTTCTATATCTACTCTCGGTTGAAATAAATTTGTTTCAATAATTGAAGCTAATCCTTGAATGTTCCTTTCAATGTCGGATATTTTTTTTCCAATTAAATCAAGGTCCTCCTTATTATCAATTTTTACAAGTAAGGATGCATCATCAAAATAACCAATTAAGTTATTTTTACGATTTACATCTATTATATTCCTAATAGCTGAACGATACGATTTTGCCAATGTCTTGTTATCTAATTTCAATTCTAATGCAACAGGAATAAATACATTATCACTAATCCTTCTATCCAATTCAACACCGACTTTATCAAGCGTTTTAGATATCATCCCAGCTCGTGCTTCTAATGGAACATTATACATCCAAGCCGGAATGTCACCTCCACTCCCTTCAGTTAAAGAATCATCTAATTCTTTTCGCTTTTCTACTATTTTTATAGGCAAATACTTTCTGTTTTCCATTATTCTTTTTCTTTAAATTTTGTAATAGTCTCTTTAACTTTACGCAATGACATTCCAGTATCCTCTGATATTTCAATCTGAGTGATAAGGTTTTCATTTAAAAAAGCAATTAACTCTTCATTTGAAACTTTACCATGATTTTTATACTTAAAAGCCTCCTTTAAAAACTCTATATACCTGACTGTTGTATCCTTATTAATAATGGAATTAGTAATTGCATTATTGCAAACTGTCTTAATCTCTGATGGCGAACTATTGGATAAAACAACCATTAATTTATCTCTTCTCTTCTTATCTTCTTTAAAGTCTAATGTAAAATTCTCAGTAAATGAGTTTACCAATCCTTCTGTAAATTCAGATGAAGCAGGCCTATTGACTTTAATCACCGTGTTGAATCTTCTCCAAACTGCACTATCCAACATTTTACTATGATTAGTAGCAGTAATCAAAACATTATCAAACTGATCTATACTCTGCAAAAGACTATTTATAACACGCTTTAATTCGCCATGTTCATATTCATCATCTCTCGCTTTTGCAATTGCATCAAATTCATCAATAAAAAGAATACATGGTTTATTATTAGCAAAATCAAAAACTTTTCTAATATTTTTTGCCGTACTTCCTAATAATGAAGAAACCAGCGTATCCAATCTAGCGGTAACTAATGGTAAATTGGTTTCCTTTGCTATATAGTTAGCTAAAGTTGTCTTTCCACAACCTGGAGGACCATATAACATTAGAGACAAGTTAGTAGCCACTCCAGCTTTTAACAACTCATCTTTATTATTCACTTTTTTTATAAATGTATTTAAAGCTTCTTGAATAGATTCATCAATTATAACCCTTGAAGTTTGTAATGGATTTTCAACTTCAACCATACTAACTCTCGATTCATTATCCACAGGAGCTTGAGCTGTTATTTCATCCAATGTAGCCATACTCACAAATGAATCTGAATTTAACGACAAAGTCCTTTGAAGTCTTTCAGCTGAACGTTCATCTCCTTCTTTTTTGAGTTTCTTAATTAAAAGATCCACATATTGCGAAACCTTCTTAGGGTCTTTTTTTAATCCTGCCTCTATTATTCTAATTATCTCAGTGTGCATCTTATCAATGTTTTGTACAAATATATACATTATTTGTTCCGCATCAAAGCTTTTTCGTTCTTTACAACCCGCTTTTTGTTCTTTATAGTGCAATTATCAACACGCCCGTTGTGTTTCAGTATTTTATAATCGGAAAAAATCTGAAAAAAAAATAAAACATAGGGTGTGTATTTATTTTAGTTAAGATTCAACTAAGAATGTATAAAAATATCCCAAATGAATTATCAGGCTAGAGTTTCTTTGTACCCAGAACAATCCTATTACATACATGCTCTTGAACGAACACTATGACTACGACAGATTGACTAGTAAATAAAAGTCATCAATATCCTCTTTCCAATTTAATCAATAGGTTTTTAACAGAAAATTACACTTATCTTTTAATCCTTCCTTTGCTTCTATTACACTTTAATTTTGAGCTATATTCAATTTTATCTTTTTGATCCTCTTTACGAATATGCCATAACAACTCTTTCAAAAACTCCTTCCTTAAATCCATTTTTTCATTAATACTCGTTCTTTCAAAATCCTTTCCCAAATTGATTTTCTGTTTTTGATTGAAATAAAACTCAGGTCGAATTTCAAACTTCGACAATCGAATTGGATAACGAATCACTTTTCCATTCCCATCCGTCACAACCACAATATGGCCTCTGCCCGATTTTCTAATTTCTACATTAAAGAGCTTCAGAGTTTTATCATACGAGATTTTGGAATTTATGGATTCCAACTGATTTAAATGCAGAAAAAGACTTTCCAAGCTTTGCTTAATATTTCGACTTCTTGCTAAGAACTTGAATACAGGCTTTTCTTTTCGAGTTTTATTATCAAGCTGATGTCTAAGCTCTAATTCCTTAATAAAATTTTGAACCTTTTGCCTTTCGTGATTATCTTTGATTTTCTTGCCTGTTTGCCTATCAATTCTTGAAGAAACGATATGAAAATGCACTCTATCCAAGTCTTTGTGCTTGTAAACGAAATAAGGCTGACCTCCATATCCCATGTGCTGCATCAGCTTATCGATTTCCACATGAATCATTTTGTCACCTAATTTTAGATAATCATCTGTAGATGGATTAATGGAGATATGAAGGCATTTATTCTTTACTATAGGATTACGCTTCTCAATGTCTGAAAACTCTTTTTGGCGGTGCTTTTTATCGTATAAAAAGGGATTTATAGCTTTGGTGTTTCGGCTATGAAAAAATGTGGCGACCTTCTCCTCCACTTTCTTCTCATTATAAAAAAAAGCATTCTCTGTACTGGCAGTTTGATGAATCACTATAACCATGGAAAGGGCTTTTATCTTTACTCTATCATATCCATATACTTCTGCAAAACAGAAAAACAGTTTCGAAGTTCTTGCAAAACCTTTTTGAAAACTTCCCGATCTGAAGCTGTGAGTTGATAAACATGTTGGGCATTAATATTCCTAGAAACCTGATTAAGATTTACGCCAATCTTATTAAGCTCGTAATCCAGCTTTTTAGTGATCATCACAAACTGCTCACTAACCTCGATCTTTTTAATCTCTCTTTTTTTGACCAGCTTTGCCCTGCAAAAATCACTAAGAGTCCTATAGCCTTCCTTCTGAGATTGTTTCAATAGTAATCTCTTTTCCACTTCCGTCAAGCGAATCCGAACTCCTTCTCCCAATTTATCATGGTCAGCTGTTTTAGGTCTCATATTTACCTTTCCTTGTCCCATGGACAATCAAGCTTTTCATCTCTGATGAAAAGTCCCTGCTGGAAGGCACAAGCGTTTTTGTGGAACAAAAACACATCTTGCATTCCCCTCTTTAAAGTTTCTGTAGTAGTTTATTTTTTGGTTTCTCTTTTTTTAAAGAAAAGGGAAGACCGACCAAATCTTTGGAATAGCCTTCCCCCAACCTTAACAACCACTCTAATTCTAACCTACCTTCTTGCTGGTTCCTTTTGATTTTTGCAGTTTCTCTTCTGTTTTTTCCTGCTTGAATCCTGAAAAATTAATGCTTCGATTGGCAGCATCCACCTGAAGGGTAGCAGTGAACTTCTTGCCATTCTTGTCTGTCATGCCACTCAATGTGATTTTCTTTCCTGCTGCCAGTTTCTGTCTTTGCTCTTCTGACAGGCCTGCCTCCTTGATCTTTTCCGGTACCCTGATATGTTTGGTTCTAAGTGGTATGAGTTCATTGGTTTTGGAATCGATGGACAAGTAATAGCTGTCTTTCTTTCCATCTTTCCCTGTTAACTTAATGGTTTTTCCAAGATTCCGGTTTTCCAGTAAGGCTGTTCTTTCTGTTTTGGTAAACTTATGCCCCATGTATTCTTCCGGAATGTGTAATCGCTGAATGGGATGTACTTTGATGTTCACACTTCCATCCTCGTTTTTTTGAAGCCTGATTTTTGTTGGAATCCGAAAGTCTTCCTCATTGATCCTGGCATTTACGGTATAGAGTTTGGCGGAGCGAAAACCGTTCAGAAAATCATTCAGCTCCCGGCTTTCCATTCTGTTCACGAAGTCTCTTTTGATACCAACTTTTTCCAGTTTTTCAAAGGGAATTTCTTCTTTACTGATTCTTGTTGTCTGTTCCATATTTCAATTTTTAAAGGGTTAAACTATTCTTGTGTGTTTTTGATTTTACACTCTAACAATATCTTTTGGATGTCATTGCAAATGCGATTTCTGTTGTTTTCCAGTACTTTTTCCCTGTCATCAAACTCATAGATTTTGGGAATGGATTTGTATTTCTTTTCTTCCCTTTCGATAGCTTCCGTATCCACATCTATGAGGCTGTTGAAGTTCTTTTGCAGGATCTGTTCTCCAAAATTGTCTGCCACCTGTCCCACCATATACCCTTGAGGCAGTGTGGCGATCTTTCCTTCGGGTACCAAGTAATCCATTTGGGTGGTAAAAGAGGTGGACTGTGAATTTCTGTTGATGTTGATGGATTGCCGCTCCTGAAGAATCTTGCCCATTCGGTTTTGTATGAACCGTGCCGTTTCGCCCACCGACTGACCTGCGAAAATGTTTCCGATATTGGTCAGGATAGCATTGGCCTGTTCCTTGCCGTAATCCCGGATTAGCTGATCTATGGTTTGAATGCCCAGTAGTGTGGAAATCAGATTACTTCTGGCTGTTGCAATCAGGGTATCCAACCCGAGAAAATAGATGGTTGGCAGCTCATCAAAGATCACGGAGGATTTGTGTTGGTCTTTTCGATTGATCACTTTCAGCATCCTGGTGATGTAAAGGGAAAGTACTGCTCCGTACATCTCTATGCGAAGGGGATTGTTGGCCAGGCAGAGTACTTTGGGTTGAGTTGGATTGTTAATGTCCAGTGTAAAATCATTTCCTGAACAGGTCCAGTAGATCTCCTTACTGATAATTTTTGAAATGGCAATTTTCAAACTTCCCAACTGTCCTTCCAGCTGCTCATGGGCTCCTCTTTGATGTGCATTAATAAAGGGATTGATGATGTTTACTACATCCTTTTCCTGGGACAGTACCTCAAACAGGTCATCGTAGTCCAGTTGAAGCAGCTCAATGGCATGCGGTAAAGTACAATACATTCCCTCCTGGTAGCGCTTCAAAAACCAGATGACTGCCGCAAAGAAAGAAACTGCAGATTCAGAAAAGAATTCTCCCTGCTTTCGAATCCATTCCCTGTTCAGGTTATAAAGTACCGTTCTGGAAGATTCAAAGGCGTCAATGGGACTTTCCAAAAATTCCGGGGCTAGTGGATTACACCTGTAGGATCTTGTGATATCATCAAAATTGATGATGTAGAAGGCTGCCTTTTCAGGCAATCTTCCTCTTTTTTTGGCTTTCAGAAAATGGTTGTAGCCCACTTTGGACAGATCTGGAAACTTAAAATCATATACACACATGGCAAAACCTTTGTCCAGATGTTGTTTGATAAAGGGCAGGACCACAGAGTAGGATTTTCCTGATCCAGGTGTACCAATGACCATACTGCCGCGGAAGGGATTCACCAGGTTGATCAATCCTTCCCTTTCGTTCCCTTTGTGTCGGTATTGTGTTTTCAAATTCACGGAGTAAATGTTTTCCTTCAATTCTTCTTCCTGCCGGAATGATTCATTTTCCCTGTTGAAGCGGTCTTTCATCAGGTTCACATTGATGAGTTTGGAGATGTTGTCAAAGCTGATGTTCAGGACCACAAATCCCCAAAAGGAGAAAAATAGATACAATCCTGCTTGTCTGTCTGTTAAGATCAAACTTCCCCAATAGAGGGATAATCCAAAAGCCAGCTGGTACAAAAGCCGGGAGACTTTCAAATCCCTGTCCTTTTTGGCTTTGGTTCCAATGCAGGTAATCATCAGAAAGCCCATGCAAACAGCCTTAGAATAAATGGGATGCACCAATATTTCAAGTTTCTGCAGTTTTGTAATAGCACCATCCAATTCCGGGATATAAAAACCATTAGACCTAAAAAAGGAAAGTTGAATCAAATAGAGAGAGACAAGCAACAGGAGATAGGAGAAGAATCGAAATCCTTCATGTAATCTCACCAGTTCCCTTGATTCCCCTGTCATCGCTTTTCCCTGTTTTTTTTTTATTTTACAAACTCTCTGCCTTGATGATATCCCTGTTTTTCACTTCCAGAGTCAGTTTCCTGCCTGTATTTCCCAATGCTTTTTCACGCATTTCTATGCGCAGTATTCTCTGATCTGTAATGGTGAATTTGGGTAAGACAAATACCTCCCTGACCCTGCTTTTGGCAGGCACGGATTGAATCTCATAGTATTGATATACCGGATGAATTTGGTACTCCTGTGTATTAGTTGCTTTCATTCGTCTTTTGTCCTGTATCCACCAATGAAATCCTTCCACTTCATAGTCCATTTCAGTTTTGTTGCGAACCTCCAGTTCAAAAAACAGGGCTGAATTTTTCAGATAAATATTGCGGACTGCAAAATGAATTCCATCGGCTTTGTAGTTCCTGCCTCGAATGCTCCTTTTCTTTCCGGAGAGGATCATCCTGGAGCAGGATTGAAGGTCTTGTTCTCTTAGTAATCCTCCCATATAGAGATTTGCAAGCACTCCTTTTAATTCTTTCAGGTGAAAGGAGTTTTTGGGAACTTTTCCATAGCTAAGCTCAATGCAGTACATCTTACCTGCGGATACCAGGGAGAGGGATGTTTCTCTTTCAAACTCACCAATGGCCTTAACACGTATCAAATTGGGATGTTCAGCTACGATTTCAGCCAATATCAGGTTGGGATTGCCCACCTGCAGGTAGGTGATCTTTTCCTCTGAGATCAGGTGTACGACCTTGTTCTCATGGATGATCATTTTGTTTTGAGCTTGTATGCTTACAAACAAAAAAAGACAAATTATAATGCTTAAAAGAAATTTCATGACGATTAATTTTGATTGATGATATAAACCTGTGTGTTTTGTTTGATGGTGATTTTCCTGAGTTTTACTCTTTGAATCAGCGCCTGTGCAGTACGGTCTGCGGTATTGATTCCGATACCGGTAATGGGATCGCTGCCCATACTCCAAAGCGGTGAAAGATTTGTGCGGGAGCCAATCTCTTTACTCACCCTTCTGGCTGCATTATCCGGTACATAAAGGCCGGACAAACCATCCAGATCATGGATGAGCAGATCAACAGGCAAAAAACTGTCTTCCAATGGAAAGCTGCTTACCTGTATGTTCAGGCGTTCGTTGTTGATCTTGCAGATGCCATAAAAGAAGCTGTGTTTTACTGCTTTTTTCCCATTGATCCAGACATCATCCAGCAGTCGCATTTTGATGCGATTTCCATTGAGAACGGTTGTGGTCTCACAGACTTCTGCCCTGATCATAGAAGTGGAGGTACTTTTCCCATCAAAGCCTATTGCATGCTTCTTTTCCAGGGTAAATCTTTTCTCTTTTGCTTGGGTAACAGCTTTGAGTTTTTCCCGTGTTTCTTTCAAAAAATATTTCAGGGAATCATTTTCCCGGCTCAGGCTGGTATTCTGATCAAAAACCTTCTCAAGTTCTTCCAGTCCGCTTTCCTGTCCCCGTATTGCTTTTATGAAATCATCCTCATAGTTTGGATTCTTTTCTGTTTCATGATTCCTGACTCTTGCAGAAGATTTCTGTTTTTTGTTGGGAAGGATCATATCCCTTTTTTTCTCTTCACTCCTTTTCTCTTCCTTCCTCTCTTCCCTGACGGCTGCTTCTTTCCGTTTGACATGGGCCAGCAACTTGTTGGAAACATCCGCTTTTGAATGGTTTTGAAGCAAAGCTTGCAAACTGTCCGCCTGCATATCTGTCAAATCTGCTTTGGTATTGGCAGAATCAAGATCATGATTTGGTGAAGAATTTTGAGCTCCTGATCCAAGCGGTACACTTTCATTTTGATAGGCTTCCAGCTTATCAAAGATCTCTATGCTCTTTTCTGCCTGAGGAAGCATGTAATTAGCTCCGTCAGTCTGGTGCTGGTTCTTGTTTTCCTGCCTGGTGACTTGCTCTCCTCCTCCAAGAATATAAAAGATCAGGATGACAAAGGGGATCAGAATCAGAGGCAGCACCATCAGGGCTTTATTCTTTTTCAGATAAATTTTCATGGATGTTTCTTTTTAGGTGGTTTTCAAATGAGTCTACCGGCATTTCAAATCCGTAGGTACTGTTCTTGCGGAATGACTTTCCCTGTTCTCCGGAAATTTCCATGGCATCTTCAGATAACTGTATCATGGGATTCCAGAGAAAAGAGGCTGCAAAGAGGGCAAAGAGAGCGCATAGAATCAGAATTCATTTTCTTTTTCGAATCTCAGGATCAAGAGACTGATCATCCCGGTCTGCCTTTTTGATCCATGTATTGATCTGGTTTTTTAAGGTTTTCTTGTCTTGTAAATGCTTTCCGTTTTTCATATCTCCTCTCCTTTCTAAAAAACTTTTCTTTTGATGGTCTCCAGGTCCTGATTGTCCGTGATGCGCCAGTTTTCCATCAGAAAACCATGGGGATTGTTATCCGTTCTGGAGATGTTTCTCAAGCTTCCTGAAGTACTCAATCTGCGAATGGTGATGTTGGACTTTCTCACAATCTTCTGCTTCCCATAAAAATAAAAGCGGTAGGGATAAGTGGAAAAATCCAATTGGATGGAATCTGTCTGAAGGGTCATGCTGATATCTGAAGCGATCACCTGGTTGTAGAGATTGCTTTCCTTATAGGATTGGTATTGCTCCATGGCGGATCGATCTGCCAGATGGAGGGCTTCCCTCACATTGTTTTCGATGTACTCTTTGTCGGGTTCCATGGTAAAAAAAAGCTCATGGAATCTTTTCACATGATCCCTGGCTTCGGCATTTCGGTTCTCTGAGATGTCTTCCCTCAGGGCTACCAAAAGGGATTTGCCATTGTCCAGCACATAGATCTTTTGCCTGGATCGTTCCACCATGTTCGCCGAGAGCTGAAAGACATAAACGCTTACCCCTATCAACAATACAGCGGTCACAAAAAGGACGTAGACCGTAAATCGAAACTTTCTTTGGATGTCAAATGTTTTTTTCATCGTGTTTTTATTTTCTTATTTCATCCTTTTATAATTTTCTTACTTCAACATTCCTTTTGTGATGGCCATGGTAGCTGCTGTTCTGAACATTCTGCCTCCACCGGAATTGGTTCCGGTAGCCTGAACGATCCAGGATGCAATTTTGGGCACCATGCTCATGCCCACAATACCGCAAATTGGAACTACAAGTGAGGTGACATAGAATAGTTGTGGCTGGTAGATCAGCATGCTGTTGATCTTGTGGATCTCCCATTCCAGCATGTAAATGAGGATTTCCTGCACCAATGCCAGTATCAACAGGGCAATGGGCAGGTAGAGGTTCACATTGATAAAGCGGGCGATCCATTGCAGATAGTTGTCCTGAAATCCATCGAATATGGAAAGGGCAAAGACCAATGGCCCGAAGATAACCAGCAGGACACAGAAAATGGTTCGCAAAAAGGCAATCAGGTAAACGATGGCCTCAAATACGGATTCCAAAAGCTGACGAACGGCATCCATGATGTAGAAATTGATTTGGTTCTGTATGGCTCTTCCCGTCATGATGTTGTAGGTGGTTAGCAGGATGTTGATCCCCTTGTCCCAAAGTGCTGCCTCCTTCTCCTCATTTTCATAGAACACTGGCAAGTCTGCTGCCAGCATGGCATTTTGCTTTTCTTCCAGCCTTTGGGCCACAATGTGTTTCTTGTCTGCATATATAGCCTCTGAGAGGGTGGAAAGTCCCTTGGTAGGCACCATCAAAAGGTTTACAAATACGCCCCAGAAGCTCAGGACCAGCACAAAGGCAAAGGGCCTTAAAAGTGGTAGCAGGGTGATTGGATTATCGGCAATCAGCTCTTCATAGATGCGTTTGGAGATATAGAAAAAAGCAGCAATCCCTCCTATGGCCCTGGCCATATCCACCAGTATTCTGGCATGATTGATTCCTGAAGTCACCAAAGAATCCGTAAAGGCAAAAAAGTCGTTGGTTGTCAATACCTGTAAAATCATGATTTCAGTTTATTGGGTTAAAAATGCATAATGAGTATTGTGGTATGTTCCAAAGGTTTGGAAGTAGTTCATTTTGGAGATGCTGTAATCCAGCTCTCCAAAGAGTCGAACCAGTCTTGTTCTGATCTGGGTAAAAGCCTGAAACTTCTCTCCGTGATCGGTTTCCAGGAGGTTGATTAGTAAAAATTGTTCCAGCAATTCATTGGCTTCTTGTTTCAAGATCTTTTTGACCTTACTGCCATGATTGATGTGATTGAATTCATCCATCCTGTCGTAGAGTTTCAGAAAGACCTCGGTCAATCCATAGATATCTGCCAACTGATCTTTCCGGCTGTCGAATAGTTTTTGATCGATCTTCTTTTGAAATTCATTCATGAGCTTAATCATGCCTGTTTCCTTATGCCTGCCTTTGAACTGGGATCTCTCCATCAGCCTTGAAAAGATGCGCAGCAGATCTGTTTTGGTTTTTCCTGTGATCTCCTTGGAATCGGTTACCGGAACGGATTTTACTTTCCAGTAGTAATGGGTGGGAGAAATGCGAACAAATAAATGTGGTTTGGGTGGCAACCAACCTCTGAATGCAATAAAGGACTGGGGATAGTTGTTGTTCATCCTTGGGTATCTTCCCTTCCATTTTTTGATGGCTATGGCCTGGGCATTTGAACTGTCCGCTGATAGTATAAGAAGAAAGAGTATTAACAGGAGAGTGAATATTTTCAATTGTTTCATGTCTTTAATAAATTATTTGTACAATGAGTAATACATGGCAAAGCCTTCCAGGTTCCTGCTTTCATAGCTTCTCAAATAGGAGGCATACAAGAGCTTGTTGTAGAGGTAGCAGATGGTTCCGTAGTGCTGTTTCACACTCCCATAAACGCCATTGATGGTATCGTATCGTTGCTTGTCATCCATCATCAGAAGATTGTCCCTGAGTATGGTTTTCAAAATGGTATTGACCAGCTGTCTGCTGTCGTCCAGGATCAGGTCAAAGGACTGTACGATGACAACAGCTTGTTCATTGGTGAAATTCTCATCGCGAATCAGCAAGGGCAGTTTTTTGGTATAGATATCCATCACCTTATCCAGCATTTGTTTGGTTTCCTGTACCCGTTTGTAGTCTTTGATCAGTGCGGATACTTTCTCCAGATTTTCCAGCATTTTTTGATCTATACCCAGCATTTCCCCTGTCAATCCTTTGATGTCACCATTCAGAGCTTTAATCAGCACATTGTACCAGTTGATTTTAGCCAGTATGCCCTTTTCCTGTTTCCAAAGGGCTTCTCGTTGAATTCCGGCTCCCACATCGGTAACGGGAGTTTGAGTCATTCCTCTTTTTGCTTCACTGATTAGAAATATCAACAGAAGTGCAAGTGTTATCATTGTTGTTCTCATTTTTTAAAAATTTTAGTTGGTTTACATTTGGTTTAAAATTTCAATCAGGGAGTTTTCCCCTGAGAGTTTGCCAAGGATCATCTCCTTCTCTTTTTGTTCTGTAGTGTAGCAGTAATATTCTGCCTTGCTCACCTCCAGGGCAAATACCCGGGAATAGGAACCCAGTGCGATGAATACCTCTTTCAGCTTTCTGTCACCGGGAAGGTTTTGATTGATGGAGAGAATTTGTTCCTTTTGGAATTCTGTCAATCCCAGAAACTGACTGATTTGATCAAATTTGTTTTTGAATTTGCTCATGTCCAGCAGGATTCTGGTGTCTGCATTGTTAATGATGGCATCCCGGATAATGGGCGATGAGATGACATCGTCCACTTCCTGTGTGACCACCATGGCTTCTCCAAAGAATTTTCGAATGGTCTTGAAGAAATATTTCATGTAGCCAGCCATCTGAGGAGTGGCAATGGCCTTCCAGGCTTCTTCTATGCAGATCACCTTCCGAACGCCTTTGAGCCTTCTCATCTTTTGCAGGAAAATGTCCATGATGATCAGGGTTGCCACGGGAAAGATCACGGGATGGTCCTTGATGTTGTCCAGTTCAAAGACCAGAAAGGGACAGGCGAAGAATTCATCGGTTTTCATGGCTTTATTGAGCAGGTAATCGTACTCTCCTCCTTCATAGTATTTACTGAGGATAAAGAAGTATTCATTGGTGTTAAACTCCAGGGACTGTCTTTCTACCAGATCAGGGATGTAATCCATACAAAAGCGGTAGTAGCCGTTAAAGGAGCGTTCCAATTCTGGAGTGTTCAAATAATCCATTACAGAATGGGCAATGACATCTTTTTCCATGTCGGAAAGGTCTTCCTTGTAGATGGTATAGATCACTGAAAGAATGGTCTGTTTTCTCTCTACATTGAGCTCTCCTTCTATCACAAAGGGATTAAAGGAGATGGGTTGATCTGTGGTGAATTCCACCATCATGGCTCCTCCCTGCTCTTTTAAACTCTCATTCAAATATCGGGTCAGCATTTCATAGCTTCTTCCCACATCCAAAAGAACGATGTGGCAATTGCCATTTTCTGCATATTGTCTTAGCAGGTGATTGGTAAAAAAGGATTTTCCGGAACCTGAACCACCTATGATGAGTTTGTTTCTGTTATGAATCAAATGCTCCTGCATGGGTTCATCGGAAAGATCAATTTGCACAGGACATCCTTCCTGTCGGTTGGAAAGCTGAATGCAAAAATCAGATTGGGAATTCCGCAGCTCTCCCTCAAAATTGGTGAAACAACAGGCTTGAGGAACTTGTGTGATGAAGAGCTCCGATTTCGGTAACTGAGTGGAAAAAGGCACACAAGAAAAAAACAGCAATGGCAAATCAAAAGTATGCTGATAGGGAAAACAGTTCATCAGGGAAAATGCGGATGCACACTCACTCTTGTTTTGCTTGAGTTTCCACAAGGATTCTTCCATAAGTAAAACATTGAAATGTGTTTTTACGATCTTTTCCCCACTGCTTTGAACGGTATCCAGAAATTTTTCAATCAATCCTGCATTGATCTTGTTCTCAGAGGAAAAACGGGACAAACTGTAAATCTTCTTGTAGTTGCTTTCCAGCATACTTTTCACCTCCTGTTGTCCCGGCACATAGATAAACTGGTTGGTGATGTGAGAAAAGGGAAGGTTGAAGGTCAGAGGATAAACAAAGGAGGCGGGCAATCCACTCCCCGGATGTCCTAAAACGGGTCTGACCGCTGAAGGAACATGAGAGTAATCACTCAAACTCAGGATCTCTACAAATTGATCCATTACCCTTAGCCTGTCCCTGAAATCTATTCCTCCCAGGAGTGGCTTTTCATTTTGAAAGTTCAGAGTCAGATAAGATTCTATCAATCCCGTCTTTTCTTTTGTCCCAATAGCCTCTTCCCTGCTGATTGGTGTGCAGGTAATTCCTGACTGATTAAAAAGGGTCAGTAGATTGGCTTGCAGCTCCCTGGCTTTTTCCTCTCTTTTCATTTCCAGTTCCCTGGCCTGTCTGGATAAGATTAAAGAGGAGCTCAAATAGTTTTTCAACAGTCCCTTGTTGAGTAAGGAGATGTAGAGATAACACTCATGCCTGACAAATTCTCTGCCCTCAAAGTGTTTTCCGTAGGCTTCATTGAGTTTGGAATTGTTCTCCTTCTTTTTTGTGGAAGCATAATGATCCACAAAAAAGAAATCCTGTTTGTGCAAAAGGGAATTCTGGGGAAGTAAGTTGACAATCCTCTTGAAACAATCGTGCAAACCGTAAAACTGTTCCTGGCTGCAGGACAAACTTTCCGGCAGCTGCAGTTTCAAGCCAAAACTTAGATCCAGATTATTGGAGATCAGAAAATCCCCCTGAAAACCCAGAATGGATAAGGTCTCTTCTATGGATTTTACGTTCATAACTTAGATTTGACAGATTCTTCTTTTGACAAGGATAAATTGTGGGAGTTTTCGGGCATGTCTTTTCTTGGACCAGCCCTGGTGTCCATACTTTTTTTGAATTCGGTTCAAGCGGTACAGCAAGCCAAAAAAGCAGGGACAGCAGATCAGAAGAGCTGTAAAGACTCCAAGCAGAATGTAGAGTAGAACAAAGACAAAAAAACTTCCGATCACATTGTACAGAGCCAGGTAAACCAAGCCTCCTGAAAAACCTTTCACATAGAGGCTGGTGTCAATTTTTTGGATCACAAAATCTTTCATCAGGAGAAGAAAGCTTTGATGACCACTCCTACCAAAATCAGGAACAAACAGGCTCCAAACCATCCCATGATGGCTTTTTGGGTGTCCTGGTCTCCACTCTGCCATTTGATGTAAACGCGAACCCCTCCAATGAGTCCGACCACTGCGCCTATGGCAATGATCAAATTCGAAACCGGATCCACATAAGAATTAATTTCCGTGGTGGCCTGATCGATTCCTGTTGAACTTTGAGCCATCAGGATGGACAGGGAGCAATAACAACTAATCAGAAAGGTGCTTAGCCTTTGATAAATTTTACGATTGATCTGTTTCATTACATTATATTATTAAAAAATGATTATTCACATTGCACCTGGCTTAAAATGGAGAAAAGGGTGGCTTCATGTCCGCCCAGGAAATAGTCCAGCTCATAACCTTCATCTATTCCTGTTTCCTCGTAGAAAGAGGTAGGGGAGGAAATTCTTTCACCTGAAATACTTTGAATGAGTTGACTAGGAAAATCCTTTTCCGAGACGGTCAAAAGGGCCAGCCCCTTTCCAGTAAAATCATCTCTTTTGTCCTGTTCATACAATCGTTTCTTTTGACTTCCCTTCTCCTTCTGCCAGGCGGT
>Ga0070728_10002044_pt1 | contig 26700 bp, 30 predicted proteins | sample tdDd471_FD_66723 | JGI IMG/M metagenome (GOLD analysis project Ga0070728, IMG submission 66723) | Marine sediment microbial communities from the Atlantic coast under amendment with organic carbon and nitrate - tdDd47.1 | ecosystem: Environmental > Aquatic > Marine > Coastal > Sediment | place...
ACGGCCCTGAAGCCCGGCTCCGCCACCCGTCCCTTCTTCGGCATCAAGCCCATTCTGGTGGACGAGCAAGGCACGGAACTGAAAGGTGCGGCCAGCGGCAACCTCTGCATCACCGACAGTTGGCCGGGCCAGATGCGCACGGTCTATGGTGACCATGAGCGCTTCATCCAGACCTATTTCTCCACCTATCCGGGCCGCTATTTCACCGGCGACGGAGCGAACCGCGACGAGGACGGCTATTTCTGGATCACGGGCCGGGTGGATGACGTCATCAACGTCTCCGGCCATCGCATGGGCACGGCTGAGGTCGAGAGCGCCCTGGTCGCCCACACCAACGTCGCCGAGGCCGCCGTTGTCGGCTATCCGCACGATGTGAAGGGCCAGGGCATCTATGCCTATGTCACCCTGAATTCCGGCGTCGAGAGCAGCGACGACCTGAAGAAGGAACTGGTGCAGTGGGTGCGCAAGGAGATCGGTGCCATTGCCAGCCCCGACAAGCTGCAATGGGCCCCCGGTCTGCCGAAGACCCGCTCCGGCAAGATCATGCGCCGCATCCTGCGCAAGATCGCGGAGGACGACTTCGGCAGTCTCGGCGACACCTCGACCCTGGCGGAACCGGCAGTCGTCGATGACCTGATCGCGAACCGCCAGAACCGCAGCGCCTAGAACGGTCCACCGTTGGATAGCATCACCGGCACGCTCTGGGCTGTGAGCTGACGGCAGGGTCAGATCGCGCTGCGGGGCACCACGCTCAGGATGCCCGGCCCGACGTTGTGAATGTCGGCGCGGACACGGTAGGTCTGACGCAGCAGGTCCGCGTTCAGCACATCTGCCGGTGTCCCGTCGCCGACCAGCCGCCCCCCGGAAAGGCACAGGATCCGATCGGCAAAGCTGGCCGCCTGGGTCAGGTCATGCATGGCCGCCACCGCGATGATGCCATCGGTCGCAACGCGCTGGCGAACCTGTTCCAGCACGATCAGCTGATGCCGCAGGTCCAGCGCCGATGTCGGCTCATCCAGCAACAGCACCTTCGGGCTGCGGAACATGGCCTGGGCCAGGAAGACCAGCTGCCGTTGCCCGCCGCTGACCTGATCCAGCGTGCGATGCTGGATCGCGTTCAGCCCGAACCTGGCCAGCGCCGACAGGGCGCCGTCGATCAGGTCGCGGGAAACGCTCAGCGACAATGACCGGATTCGGCCCAGCAGTACCACTTCGAGCAGGGTCAGCGACGATGTCGCGCCGGTATCTTGCGGCATGTAGGCGATGTCCCGCCCCCGCGCACGGTTGTCGAGTGCCTGATCCGCCAGCGCAACAGACCCGCCATGGACCTGCAACCCGGCCACGGCCCGCAGCAGGCTGGACTTGCCCGATCCATTCGGGCCGATCAGGGCGGTGAAGGTGCCGGGGCGCAGGCTGGCGGATATGCCGTCCAGCACCCGTGCTGCACCATAGCGAACCGATAGGTTTCCGAGACGAAGCATCACCAGAACCTCCTGCGGCCACGCATGATCAGGATGAACAGGAACGGCACGCCGATGACGGCGGTGACGATGCCGATGGGGATGACCGAACCGGGGGAGATCACCTTTGACAGGATTGATGCCCCCATCATGACAAGCGCGCCCATCAGCGCCGAAACGGGTTGCAGGAACCGCTGATCCTCCCCCACCAGCATGCGGGCGATGTGCGGGGCCACCAGCCCCACGAAACCGATGGTACCGACGAAGGCCACCGCCCCGGCGGTCAGCAGGGCAACAACGGCAAAGACACGGATACGCAGGCGACGGACATCGACCCCGATGGCCGCGGCACGGTCATCCCCCATGCGCAGGGCTGTAAGTCGCCACATGTCGGGGATCAGCACGGCGGCACCGGCGGCAACCACCAGTGCGGCGATGGGTACATTGGTCCAGTTGGCCTTGGTCATCGATCCGAACAGCCAGAACACGATCTGCTGCAACACCTCCGGCGACGCCATGTACTGGGCCATGGACTGCAGCGACTGGAACAGGAACATGGTGGCGATCCCCGCCAGCACCATGACTTCCGCACTCAGGCCCTGCATGCGGGAAAAACCGTAGACCAGCGTCGCCGCGACCAGGCAGGCGAACAGGGCCGCGACCGGGATCGACAGACCGGGAAACACAGGCAGCGAGAACCCGGTCAGGATCGCCGCTGCAGCCCCGAAACCCGCCGCCGACGAGAACCCGAGCGTATAGGGGCTGGCCAGCGGGTTGCCCAGGATGGTCTGCATGTGCGATCCGGCCAGGCCCAGCGCCGCACCGACCAGCAACGCCATGCAGGTCATGGGCAGACGGATCGCGTGAATGATGGCAACGGAAACCCGGTCGGCATCACCGGGCCGGAACAGCGTCGACACGACCTCGTCGACATCCAGCATGGCGGGCCCGGTGAGAATATCGGCTATGATCGTTGCGCCGAGCACCAGCACGGATGCGGCCAGCACGATCAGCCGCCGCGCGGTCAGGCCCTGATAGCTGGTAGGCGGAAAGGTATCCGTGGTCATGGTGTCACCCCTGCGGATCAGACGAAAGGGTGCGTGCGCGGCAGCACTGGCCACCGCCGCACGCACCTGTTTCAGGTCAGGTCAGATCAGGCGGGTCAGGGCAGTTTCGTCATGTAACTGCCGTTGGCCGCGATCGGCAGATAGGTGTCGAAGAACCTGTCCAGCGTTGCCTGAGGATCCAGGTCGGCAAAGGCATCCGGATACAGCACCTTCCCGATGTACTGCAGGTAGGCATGATCATACAGCGTGCGCGCACCACCATGGTAAAGCGCATGGACCTGGCCATTCTTCACGGCCTGAAGGTCCTGCCAGCCCGGACGGCCCAGATAGGGCCGCAGCCGCGCATGGGTCGCATGGGCGTCGATGCCCGGTCCCATGACCACGGCACGGTCCCGCCCGACCCAGCCGGACCCGGCAACAAGGATCACGTCCGGGTCCTGTGCCAGCACGAATTCGGCGCTCAGCGGGCTCCACTTCGCGACCTGTCCGTCGGCAATGTTGCGCCCCCCGGCCAGGTCGATCATGGCCCCCCACATGTGTCCGGCATAGGTATTGCCAAGCTCGTCCGGTCCCCGGTTGCCAAGCTCCACATAGACTTTCGGTGCAGATGTGGTGGCCCCGGCAACACGGGCGCGCACATCCGCAACGGCGGCGGCATAGGCATCGGCCAGCGCCTTCGCGCGATCATGCTGCCCCAGCACGGCACCCAGCAGCAGGGTGGACGCGACATGCCGCTCCACAGTCTGCGCGTTGTAATCGACGACGACAACGGGAATGCCCGCATCTTCCAGGCGGTTCACCACATCGCCAAGGGCATTGAACTGCCAGTCCGCCAGGACAGCGACGTCGGGACGGGCGGCCAGTGCCTTCTCGACGGAAAAGGTACCCGCATCGACCTCGCCGACATCGATCAGCTGTTCCAGCCGGGGATCGACCGCAGTGTAGGCCTTCCATTGCAGGTTCCGCCAACCTTCCCAGGCATCGCGGGAAATTGCGGCGACCCGGCCATAGGCATCCGGGCCGCCAACGGCATAGAAGTCCTCGAAATAGAACCCGAGCAGGATGCGCTCGGCCCTGGCGGGGATCGTCACCTTGCGATCCAGCACATCAGTCACGGTCATCGTTTCGGCATTGGCGGATGTGGCGGCCAGCATTGCGGGCGCAGCCACGGTGAAGGCAAGCGCCATTGCGGCGCCGGCGAACATACGTCGGTTCATCATCGGTAATCTCTCTGTACATGCATGCAGAAGTGCCGTCAGGCACTGTCGGTTCAGCTGTGATGCAGGGCCAGAAGAGGGGGCGCGCGGGACGAGAACCCGATGGCGTGCGGCCGCGCAAGGCATGCTGCCTGCCGATCCGGCGCGGTGATGATATCGGTGACCGTCAGGACGATGTCGGTCGTGACACGATCCGGCGCAGGCAGAACGGAAGCGCCGAAACCCTGACACCATTCGCAGCCTGAACCACCGGACTCCGACTTTTCCCGTGCCGTGCCATCCGAAAGGTCGATCACCTTCAGACCCGACGGCGTGCAGATCACCAGTTCCTGAACCCCGGCGGCGATCAGACCGCGAAACTTCGCCTGATCCAGACTGCCGCCCACGGCGACAGGTGCCGCGGCAACCGCCCACGTCATCAGGAACTGGACAATGATCCAGGCGACGAGCGGGGCCAGAGCTGAAATCTTCTTGCGCACTGAGTGATCTGGTCCGAGGCGAGGAAGGTGCAGGGAGAGGTCAGGCTGCACAGTCGTATACCTGCAAGGCAATCGCTATCAGCACCATGCGACGATCAGAACCAGATCACGCGGCATCACGGGTCGAGCATGTGCGGGGCCGCGCCGACCTCCTCAGCCGAACATGTCTCGCGTGATCGACGCATACCAACCTTCTGCAAACCGGGCTTCGTGCGCCCGAACGTCAGCCCCCCCATCCATCGGGCTGAGGCCGCCGGAGCCGTCGATGCCGACAATGCCGTCGGGGGTCGAGCGGTAGACCCTGGCGACGGAGATGCCGTAATCCGGGGCCGCGAGACTGTAGCAGGTATTGGCAAAGGAGCCGGAGACCGGCGCCTCGCCGGCCAGTACCCGGACAATGTTCGCTGCGGCCACCTTTCCCTGACTGTTGGCGGAGAAACCTGACTTCGGCATCTGCCCGGCAATCGCGGCATCGCCGATGACATGAATGTCCGGCGCCATGTCGGACGCGAATGTCGTCGGATCGACCGGACACCAGCCATCGGCATTGGCCAGTCCCGCATCGCGCGCAATGGCCCCCGCCCACTGGGGCGGAATGATGTTGATGACTCCGCCGGAATGCCGTGTGCCGAACGCCGTCTCCACCCATCGCTCGGACGCGCTCACGTTGACGATGCGCCCATCGTCGCGGGCCGGAACATGTTCGACAATGCCGGGATAGAGTTGCCCCCAGGCCTGCCTGAACAGCCCCTGCTTCGAGAACCCGTCCTTCGCGTCGAGGATCAGAACCTTCGACTTCGGCCGGTTCTGCTTCAACCAGTGCGCAATCAGGCTTGCCCGCTCATAGGGACCTGGCGGGCATCGGAACGGATTGGCGGGCGGGGCGATGATCACGGTCTCGCCATCGGCCATGGCTTCCAGTTGCCGACGCAACAGCGCCGTCTGCGGCCCCGCCTTCCAGGCATGGGGCAGCGCCTCTGATGCGGCCTCATCATAGCCCGCCAGGGCATCCCAGCGCATGTCGACACCGGGGGACAGAACCGCCTTCTCGAAGCTGATCCCGCTGCCATCGGCAAGCTGCACGGTCCGGGTCGCCACATCCAGCGCCATGGCCCGCTGGTGCACGACCTCCACCCCGAAGCTGTCCGACAGCCGGTCGTAGGTATGCGCAATATCGGAAATTTGCCGTAAACCGCCCAGAACGAGGTTGCTGAACGGACAGGTGTGGAAGACGCGGTTCTGCTCCACCAGCACGACCGACAGCCCGGGCGCGAACTGTTTCAGATACCGGGCAGCGGTTGCCCCGCCGAACCCACCCCCGACAACAACGACATCGACCTTGCGGGCTGCGCGTGTCGGGCCTGGACGAAGGACAGAGGCGGCAGCCACACCGGCCCCGAGCCGGCCAAAATCACGACGGGAAAGGGCGGAAGGCATCTTATTCCCCCTTTCCGAACTGGCCGGACAACAGCCTGATCTCCGCGTCCGAATAGCCCCTGGCGATCCGGTCCATGACCGTCGCCGGGCGTGTTCCGGCACGGAAAGCCTGGAGCGCCTCTGCAATCTCGGAGGGCGTGAGCCGGTCGATGGCAGGAATGCTGCCCGGACTGGCACCACCGGGGCCATGACAGGCGGCGCAGGAAAGCGCGAGCACGGCAGCCTCTGTCGGATCTGCGGCAGCAGCCGGGCCAAGCGTGAAAACCGTCAGGAAAACCGCCACTGTCAGGTTTCGGATCATGCCTCCCCCCTCCTGTTTTCCCCAAGCCTAGCACGCCCGCAACCGTGACCCTGCGTTCAACTCCGCTTGAATAATATGTCAATATATCTGACTATATCAGCATTATTGACTAATATTGGGAGGAGATCATGGAATTTTCGTGCGCCCAGGACCGGGCAATGACCTGGATCGAAGCCTGGAACAACCACGATCTGGAGGCCATTCTGGCGCTCTATGCCGAGGATGCGGTCATGGCCTCGCCCTACATCCAGGATATGGGTATCGATCCGACCGGCGTCCTCACCGGCAAGATGGCGCTGCGCAGTTACTGGACCGGGGCGCTGCAGCGAAAGCCCAATCTGCATTTCCGTCGGCAGGGGACCTTTGCCGGAGCCGACAGTCTTGTGGTGACCTACTTCAATGAGGCGGACCGCCTGGTGGCGGAGTTCCTCCGTTATGGAACTGACGGTCTGATCGTCCAGGGGGCCGCCCAGCACAGCCGCTGAGTGGTGAACGCAGAGCGCAGGTCCGGGGCTGGTTCTCAGCGCGCCTCCGGCAGGCGCAGGACGATTGACAGTCCACCATCGGGATTGCGCTCGGCCACTGCCGTTCCACCGAGTGCCTCGACATTCCGGCGAGTCAGCCAGAGACCGAGGCCGTCATGACCATCGTCGGCTCCGTCCGTATCGCGGATCGTGACGTGGCGGACAAATATGGATTCCAGACGATCCTCCGGCACACCCGGCCCGTTGTCGGATATCCGCGCTTCGACCATACCATCCTCGACGGGCTGGATCGTGATCGTGATCTCGCCCTCCTGACCCAGCAGACCAAGGGCATTCTCCAACGGGTTCTCGATGGCGATGGTGAGCAGATCACTGTTGCCCACAACTGTCGTGCGCCCCTCGCTCCGGACCCTGATCGTTGCCCCCGATTCCTCCGCGACCTCCGCGAATCCATCGACAATGCGCCCGATCAGCTCGGCGAGATCCAGACGCGTCTTGTCCGGCGAGATCAGGGCGGCAGTTGCCTCCTCACTGCGGCGAATGGCACCGATCAGACTGTCGAGGCGCTCCACGGCACGGTCGATCCGTTCGATGGACTGGTGGGGTGCGGCCTTCACATCAGGCAACGCACGCCGGAGCGGCTCCAGGGCCTGTGCAATGACGCCCACCGGAGTCTTGAGGGCGTGTGCGTTCTCTTCAGCCGAAGTCCGCAACTGATCAGCGGAACGGCGCAGGCTGCCTACCATGTCATCGAAACTGCGGGCCACCCCATCCAGTTCCGGCAGCCGGTTGAGGTCACGGAAACTCGACTGGCGGCCACCCCCCCGCCGCATCACACCTGCCAGGTCGGCAAACCGCTGCAGGTTGCGCCGGACCGACAGGAACAGACCGAAGACAGCCACGACCATCAACAGATAGATCCCTGCACTGACCAGCATTTCCGGACTTTGCCAATAGGGCACTTCCGCAGGCGATCCCAGACGCGCGACTTCCGCCTTCGTGGTCACGACAACCCAGCAACCGGCCGCATTGCTGACCGGTGTTACCGACGTGATGGCCCGGCGGCTGCCGGAAACCGTTTCGTAGACGGAACCGGTGCGCCCGGCCCAGGCGCAATTGTCCTCCAGAATGGAAAGCGCCCCTGTCGCCAGCAGGCGCTGCTTCTCGCTGTCGAAGACATTCTCGGAAATTGACGGCCAGGCCCCGACAAAGAAGAAACCGCCGCTGTCACCTGCTGGCCGGAACAGAACCCGGATGCCATTGCCGCTGCTGTCGAACCTGGCAAGTACTTCCTGCAGCTCCGGCAGGCGCGCGGGGTCGAGTGATGAGAGAATGCCGCTGGCGATCAGCGCGCCCTGTTCCGCCACCGCCTGACGCAGCAGATTGCGTCGCTCACTGTCCGCCTGCTGCAGTTGCAGGTAGATGATTGCAGGCACGATGGCGAGAATCGCGGACAGGATGACCAGCCGCATCCAGAGGGAACGCAGGAAGCGCGACATCAGCCTACCCGGTCCGATCAGGCATCGCGTACCTTGCGCCAGCGGTAGCCGAATCCGGGATAGTTCTCGATCTCGGCGAACTCCGGATCGATTGTCTCGAACTTGCGACGGATACGCTTGATGATGCTGCGGACATTCGTGCGGAAGCCGTCGTCGCCGGACCCGGCGTGAAAGCCCTCGCCACGTACCAGATCGTAAATCTCCCGATAGCGCAGGTTGCGGCCCGCATTCTCCGCCAGGTGACGCACGACAGCAAATTCGGAGATGGTCAGGTCGACCTCATGCGCCTTCCAGAGCGTGCGCGCGGAATCCGTGTCCAGCAGCAGATCGCCGGCCCGATGCTCCGCCGATGCTGCTTCGCTGTTTCCAGCTGTACCGCGCGTACCGCCCAAGATCAGTTCGATCCGCCGTTTCAGAATGGAAAAGCTGCGTGATTTCTCGATGAAATCGACCGCGCCACCGATCAGCGCCGCTTCCTCGTAGATCTGGTCACTCAGGACGGTCAGGAAAATGACCGGCAATTCGATCCCGTCCGCCCTGATCTGCTTCAGAACCTCGATGCCGTTCATCCGCGGCATCTTCCAGTCGAGCAGGATGAGGCCCGGCGCTCCGCCCGCCTCCAGCGCCACGATCACATCAGGCCCATCCGGGAACTCCTGAACGCTGAAGCCAGCGTCCTCCAGGTTCTGGGCCACGGATTCCCGAAACAGGTCATCATCATCAACCAGGAAAATGCGAGGCTGCGGCTGCTCACCCATCAGCGACTTTCTCCGCTATCGGATCGGGACACCGTTCGTCCCTCCCGACCGTTGTATCGACCTCCAGCCCTGCTGTCTCGAAAGTCAAAGCCTTCAGCAGCTGGTTGTTCACGTCACGAAACAGGAACAGCGCCAGACTGCAGCCAGAGAACCGGTATTCCCAGATCGTGGCAGGTGATTGTATCCGCACCTCGGATGGCGAACCCATCTGGCGCAGCAACTCGTCGGCATTCAGGCCCACAAGCTCGCCGAATGGTGGTTTCTCCGTCGGCTTCCCGTCGGCGGGAACTTCGGCATCGCCTTTGGCCTGAGTTATCGGGCCTGGATCAATCCCGCTGCCTCTGGAGATCGGACGCGGCGGCGGCAGCGGTGGCACCGGCTGCTCCCGCGGTCCCAGCACCGCAAGACCGGGCGAAGGCTCGGTCTGCGGACTTGCTGCACCGCCCGCCAGGGATCGCTGAGCGCCCCCGGTCTTTGGTGGCGGTTGCTGCTCGCAGGCAGCCAAAAGGACAACAAGCGTCAGAGCTGTTGCGGACCCGAGCCAATTCATCCGGGTCAATCCCCCCTACCGACAGTGGTGCCTCATGGTACCCCGTTACGATCTGCAGGGGAATTCCGATACTTATCACGTTATTCGGCAGATCGATAACGTGTCCACTGTCACAGGGCGGCGCCGATGGCTGCCCGGCGGTAGAGACGGAGCAGGCAGTCATCGCGCGGTCGATATTGCATCACTGTCGCAAGACCCTGGCGAAACCTACGCCTGCCCTGCCGAAGTTGATCAGGCTGCCAAAGGTCCGGGATCGCGCGCGCTGATCGGCAATGGAGTCCTCCAGCGACGCAGCCCCACGGGCGAGGCCGCTGCTGCGTCGGACGGCGCGCCGTGCCGCCATTGCCTGGCGCATGAGCGAACCGCTGGAGGCGGTGATTCCCTGAGCCCCACCACGGACGTTCTGACGTGCCAGCGTCCGGGCAAGTTGCTGCTGCCCTTCGCGTTCGCTGCGGGCTAGATCAAGGCGGGTGCGGGCCCGGGACACACGGCGCGTGGCCGATGCGGCCGACGCCTGCTGCGCGCTCGAAAGGGCAGAAAGCCCAAGGGTCGCTATACCTGCGGAAACGGGATCACCCATTACTGTGTCACCTCTGCTGTGATGGAAAGAATACTTGCAGGCTCGGTTGATCTTCCGGTCACGCAGACGGTTGCCCCGACATCGCCGCGACCACCATTCCACCCGAGCAAGCGCACTGTCGCCAGCTTCGCCGCCACCTGGTCAGCGCTGCCGAAGGATGCCGAACCGAACGTCCTTGGCTCGACATCCCGGCCATTGACCGCAAACCTGCCTGCACGCGCCGTACGAACCGTGGCACGCACCAGGCGATGCCTGTTGCCGATGAAGGTGCCATCCGTCAGTTCGGCCTCCAGCGGCATGGTCTCGACCGTCCAGTCAAACGGAAACCCGACTTCGAGACTGTCGACGGCTTCCGTGATCGTGACGGCACCATCGACCACGGTCGCGGTTCCGAGATCCAGGCCTTCGCTGAACAAGTGCACCTCGACACCCTCCAGCACATCCAGACCATTCCATTGCGTTGCCGGCAAGATGCCAACCGGCGCTGCGACAACCGAGGAGTCCAGGCATGACTCCGGTTCCAGACATTCGACGAAGCAACGCGTGCTCCCCGACACTTGTCGGGACACGACTGCATAGACCCGTGCGCCAACTGCACTGATGGCCTTGACGAGACCATCGCCACCCAGCCGAAGGCGTGTCCATCCGGCAATGTTCTGCGCACGACGGGTGTTCAGGACAGCGACCGTACCGTCCGCGTTGGCGAGCATCAGATGATTGGCGCCATCCAGCTCCGTACCCTGACGCGCCGTCATGTCGACCGGCGAGTCGATCAGTCCGCCCGCCAGCAGCCCCAGATCCTGTGGCACGAGGACCTGTCGCGCATCGTCGAACACCAGCTCGTTGCAGGTCGCACGCACGGAGTCACTGGAGGACCGGATGAACACGACCACGCCATCCAGTTCCACGGGGCGTATCGGCGCTGCGGGCAGTTCGCTCTGCCGCCTGAAGAAGAAGTTGGCCGGCGTGACAGGAGTCTCGGCGCAGGCATAGACGCCGCCTGACGTCATGGCGAGAAAGTCGTTGGAGACGAAGAGCTGCTCCACCGCAGCGATCTGGTCATTGTCCAGCGTCAGCTCGACGGCTTCGTCATCCAGAACATCGGCCGTCGTTCCGAAGTCGAAGAACGATCCGGCCCGGGACCCCCAGATGGTCTGCGGGCGGGCCCTGTTCTGTCCAAAATACAGCCGGCCCTGGAATAGGTTGACGGACCGTGGCCAGCCGCGAAGATCAGACCATGCATCCTCCTCGACCGTCCAGAGGCCGGGCTCGACAGCCGTCGTTGCCTCAGGCGTCTGCACGACCGTCCCTTCAACGACCGTGGCGCTGGTCTTCGCCGTCACCCGGATCAGACCGCCGTGGATTCGGACCCAGAACGTCGGCGCGCCCTCCGACAGGTCGACAGTGGCGAAGTCGGTATCATCGGTCGACGTGACCGTCGCCGTGTCCCCCGAAATGGAGATCGACGCCGTTCCGAGCGTCAGTCCACGGAAGTTGAACGTCGGGGTGTTCGTCAGGGTCAGCGCGCCCAGCACCCAGTCCTCGTCCTCACCGTCATGCTGGCGCAGCAGCCGTCGGGGCGGATGATCCGGATGCACCAGGATCATGGTATCGAGGCTCTGCGTCCATGAGACATCGGCCAGTTCCCCGGAGGTGAAGAACCTGTCCGCGTCATCCGGAACCTCGGGATCGGGCATCAGGGACTGGTTCAGCACACCATCCTCGAAAACGTCGATGCGCTGGTGCGAAAAGGCGATCAGATAGGACTTGCCAAGTGCGAAGGTGAAACTCGCCAGACGCATGGTCTCTTCGCCCTCGGGCGGCTCGATCTCGGCTACATGACGAAACCCGCCTCGCGTCGTGACACCGCCCTGGGCCATGCCCAGCACATTGGTCAGGTCCCGGGCCCCGGCGAAATAGGCCCGGACGTCGGTGCGCGCCTCGACCGCGGGATCCAGCATGCCGCTGGTGAAGCTGAACTGCTGCAGCGCTGTACGTCGGGGCATCGGCTCATCCTCTCACGTCTACGAGCGGAAAACGCTCGATCGTCTGCGGCGTCTGCTGCTGACCGTCGATGGTGCGCGCGCGCGCAAACTCCAGTTCCGCTGCATTTGCCAGCATCTCGGTACGGCTCGTGTTCTCCGTCAGCGGCAGACAGAGCTCCGCCGCCAGCCGACAGATCAGCGCCTGATCGAAGAAGGCCGGGAAGGCGCTTTCGTCAGGGCGAAAGATATAGGTGAGCATCAGGGATTCGGCGTTCGCATGCAGTCGCCGTTCCTGAATGCGATAGGAAATGCCCCGCCCCCGCCCGGACTGGCCGTGACCGGCGGACAGGACTCTCAGGAAGTCGCCCGGCAGACTGAACGCATGATCGAAGTCGGCGCGCGGACTTTCGTCCAGCCTCGCAAGCTGGACCTGAGCAGTGGCAAAGGACCAGGGGTGGCCCGAGATCAGGGAATCGCGGCAGACCCCGTACAGAAGCGAGGCGATCTCGGCCTCGGCGGTGTTCTCCTCGAAACTGGTAATTGGCTGTGCACCGACCTTGAGCAGCGCCCGTGCGCAAAGCTGCACGCTGTTGAGGGCCATTGGCGGCCTCCCTTGAATGAAGGAAAAGAAGGGGTGGGGAACGCGGCACCGCCAGGCACCACGTCCCCCGACCGGTCAGTTGCCGTCGCTGCCGCCAACGGCGGTCAGGTCGGTAACATCGACTGTTTCGCTGGCGTTCTGGTTGACGATGGCAATGCCATGCCCGTCCGTCGCGCGGACGAAGACCCAGTCATCGACCCGCAGCATGTCGCCGGCGGCGTTGAAATACCCGGCGGCGACCACATCGGCCTTCGCATCATCGGTCGTGGCATAGCCCCAGATGGCAAAACCTGCGCCACCACCTGCCATGCGTTCGAGATTCTCGATCTTCAGTGCCATGAGGTCACTCCAATCAGGATTCGGCGCAGGGGATCGTGACGACACCGGCGGCGTCGATCAGGACAGTGCCCTGGCTCATGTAGTTGTTGACGAAATGGGAGGCGTGATCGCCGTGCCAGGTGATGTCGGAGGTGACATCGCTGCCAATGGCATGGCCGACCGCTGTCTTGTGGTACCAATGGCAGAGTCGGTTGTCCGACCCGTCCGCCGAGAGCCCGGTGTGCGGGAACCAGAGCGTACCGAGCCAGGTCTTGGCCTGCGTGTGCTTCCAGGGCAGCTGACCGTCGCCGACATAGTCGGCATTGGCGAACTCCGGAATATCCAGCAGTTCCGACCACTGCTTCCAGCCCACAACGGCATACCGCTCGCCGTCATCAGGCACATCGGCCTCGCCCAGGATCTCGAAGGCTTCCAGGATCTTTGCCTTGGTCAGGCCTCCGACCGTTGTCGGTGTGAGGTTGGTGGACTTGGCCAGTTCCGTGACAATCAGGTCATCGGTCTTGCGGCCCAGGGCATAGGCACCGGCATTGACCTGCACCTTCATCTCGTCGGTGCCGGACTTGATCTGGTCCAGCCGGTCAACCCAGTCACCAGCATAGAAGTCCTTCAGGAAGCACTCCACGGCCTCATGTGACACGTTCATGGTCGGCACCAGGCCGTGCCGTGCCTTGACGGATGCCACACCCTTCCCAACCTTCTGGAAAACGGTCGAGGAACCCTTGACGTTGTTCTGCGTGCGTACGGTTTCACGCAGCTTCGTGCCCTGTCGCTGATAGGCGATATGGACGTTCGTCGCATATTCGCGACGAAAGCTTTCGTCGACGCTATTGCTCATCTTCAAACTCCGAGAATGTGTGAAATTCGCCGGGTCCGAGTTGGATAGGCCGGTCGATCCCGCTGCCTGCACGATGCCAGGCAGCCTCTCGCTGTTCCTCTGCCATGGGTTGGCGATGGCGCCAGTGGGCCAGGGCAGGTGCGAGCAGCAATGAATGTGTATTTATACCGATATTTACCGAATTGCAAGCATCGAGATTTCCTGCCCGCTTGTCGCATGGCGGGACAGCCGCCAAGATACCGACCCTCTTGTCGCAGGAGCACGCCAGATGACCAGACCGTTCCCGAAGCACCCACAACTGACCGGCAACTATGCCCCGATGCTGATGGAGGGAGAGGCCCGCGATCTGATCGTGCGCGGCGAACTGCCGGACGGCCTGAACGGCACCCTGTTCCGCATCGGCCCCAATCCGCAGTACCCCCCGCGCGACCGGAACCATCACTGGTTCGCGGGCGACGGGATGGTGCACGGCTTCCGGTTTCGGGAGGGGCGCGCAAGCTACCTCAACCGATGGGTCAGGACACCAAAATTCCTGGCGGAACGCGCTGCGGGGGAGGCTCTGTTTGGCACCTTCGGCAATCCGAGGACGACCGATCCGTCCGTTGTCGGTCAGGACTCCGGCCTGGCGAACACCAATATCGTCCACCATGCCGGAAAGCTGCTGGCGCTGGAGGAAGCCCATCCGCCGTTCGAGATGGCGTATGACGACCTGTCATCGCTCGGCTACCACACCTTCGCGGATCGCCTGACAGGCGGAAAGATGACCGCGCATCCGAAGATCGACCCGGAAACCGGCGAGATGCTGTTCTTTGGCTATTCGACAGGTGGCTATTTCACGGATCAGATGACGTTTCACGTGGTGAACGCGGAAGGCGAGATCACCCGGGCGGAGTCCTTCAAGACCCCCTATTCGGCCATGGTGCATGACTTCATCGTCACCCGGTCCCACGTCGTCTTCCCGGTCCTGCCGCTGACCGGCAGCCTGGAAAGGGCGATGCAGGGACAGTCGCCGTTCGCGTGGGAGCCGGACAAGCCCGGCTGGCTGGGTGTCCTGCGCCGGGACGCAGGCATCGGGACGCTCAAATGGATCGAGGTCCCGGCCTGCTATGTGTTCCACGTGCTGAACGCGTTTGACGATGGCGAGGATATCGTCGTCGATGTCATGAAGTACGATGCCGCGCCCCTGTTCCCGCACGCCGACGGCACACCGGGTGATCCATTGGCTGCCACGTCCACACTCTGGCGCTGGACCCTGAATGGACCGGCGGGAAGCTTTTCCGGGCGTCAACTGGATGACCGACCCGGTGAGTTCCCCCGGGTTGACGACCGACGCGCCGGACTTCCCCATCGGCACGGATGGATTGCCACGGTGGACCAGCGCCGACCGGGAGATCGCGGTGTCTGGACCGAATATGTTCACCTGGACCTGCAGGAGAAGCGTCGGACGATCTGGACCGACGGCGCGGACACACAGCTGTCGGAGCCCGTTTTCGTGCCCGCTTCCCCGGATGCTCCTGCCGATGATGGCTGGATTCTCGGCACCGCCTACAGGGCCGCCGAGAATCGCAGCGATGTCCTGGTCTTTGCCGCCACTGACCTGTCCCTGGGGCCGATTGCGACGATCGAACTGCCGCATCGCGTGCCCCACGGGTTCCATGGCAACTGGGTCGATGCGGCGGCCTGAGCCCGGGGTCGAGTGACGGCACAGGCTCAGACTGGCTGCGTCAGCCGAGCGTCGTCCGCAGTTCTCCTGGCTTGCCCAGATCATCGACAAAGGCCAGCAACGCGCGCCGTCCGCTATTGCGGGAACGGCGGTTGCGCAGACGTGCCTTGTTCTGCTTTTCCAGCCGCCTGGACTCCTCTTCCTCCCGACGCGCCGCATTGTCTGCGGTCGAGGTATCGACTCCACCACCCAGCATGGCCATGTGAGACTCTCCACTTGCTTCATGCGCGCACCCGATGTGCACACTTGCAGATCGGGCGCAGTCTACTGCTCGGCCTGAATTGCGTTCCCCTCCACTTCCGCCAGCGCCCGAAGTCGCCGGACATCCGCTGTTGAAGCCCGTGGTGCGTCCTTCAGGAATTCCGCTTCCTGCCTGAGGTCACTCAGCCTCTGCAGCGCCATTCCGCGCGGTTGCATGGCCCGCACATCGAGTGCGCCATCCGGCCAGAGGCGATAGTCCAGATAGCCCAGCATGGGCACGCCCGTGCCGACCCGCAGGCCGGAGCGGTAAGCTGTCGCCGGAGCCCAGACAAATCGCGTCTGTCCGATCCTGACATCCAGGTACTTGTGCAGGTGACCGCTGGCGACAAACCGTACCCGGTGACGCAGCAGCAAGGAGAGCAGGCGCGCGCGGGTGCCGGAGGGAGCAATGATTTCCTGTGGCGTTCCGGCATTGATCCGGCGCGCAAAGAACATGGGCTTGTGCAGGAACACACCAACCGGTCGCCTATGGCCGGACTGCAATGCGTCCTCCAGCCAGCGCAACTGAATCGTCTCTTCCGGCAGGCCGGTGCCGAGAAGCTGCGAATTCAGGCCGACAAGTCGCCAGTCCGCCACATCACGTATCCAGCGATCCGGTCCGAACCGGTCGCGATAACGGGCAAGCCGTTCCTTCGTGACCGGCTGCGCCATCATCGCGAAACCGGGCTCCTCCCCCACATCATGATTGCCGGGCAGGGACAGGACCGGCGCACGGAAAAGCCGGTTGGCCTCCACCGCGAAATCCAGATCCGGCGATCGCTCAACGCCATTGACGGTGAGGTCGCCGGTATGGACGACCAGGCCGGGTGACAGGCTGTTGATGCTCGCGACTGCCGCCAGATAGTTGGAGACGAAGAAACCCTGCCTGTCGCTCAGATGCGTGTCCGAGATCTGGATCAGGCGAAAGGGCGATGACGGATTCACCAGGCTCTCAGGCACAGCCAGGACCACCGCCCGCCGGCCCTGGCTGGCCATGCGGGCTATTCAAACAGATCGAAGATCTCCGCCAGTGCGGTTGTCTGGCTGCCCTTGGTGGAGGTCGGGACCAGGATCGGGGTCTTGATCCCGGCATCGCGCCAGCGCTCCAGCCCCTCCAGTATGCGCGACTTCGGCCCGGCCATGGTCACGCTGTCCAGCCATTCGTTGCTCATCAGGCTCGGGATGCGGTCGGTTTCACCGGCGTTGATGGCGGTTTCGATGTCCGACATCTCCTGCTCGAATCCGGCAGCGGACCAGTACTTCCGGTAGTTGGGAAGCTGAACGTAGCGGGAGAGCGTCTTGCGGTGTACCGCGCGACCGGCATCGATGTCGTCGTCGATCGCGGTCGGGATCATGGCCGCCGTGAAGAAATCATCGCCTGCAGAAGCGGGTCGCGCACGCAACTGAGCGGCAACCGTATCCCGCGGACCATTCGCCCAGACCGCGCCATTCCCGACCTCGACTGCCAGATCAAGCATTCGGTCGCGCAGTGTGGCAAGCACGAGTGGCGGCAACTCGCCGACTTCCTTCTCAGCCGCCCGCATCTCGGCAACATAGGCGCGCATGTCCGTCACGGGCTTCCGGGTCCTGGGCACACCGTGCCGGTCCAGCGAGACCTCGTGACTGATGCCCAGCCCCATGCGAAAGCGCCCCCTGGAAATCTCGTGCAGGAAGGCCGCATTGTCGGCCAGCTGACGCGCCGTCTGGAAGTAGATCGGCTGGATCGAACTGCCCACGATCAGACGCGTCGTTTCCTGCAGGATGGCCTGACAGAACGGCAGGCAGGCCGAGACACTGGTGACGAAGACACCGGCGAACTCACGGGCTTCGGTTTCCTTGGCAAACTCGATCATCCGGTCACGGCGACCGGGCAACGCGGCGATGGCAAGAGCTGGCTTCTGCATGATCGAACTGATCCTCCCCAAGAACACGACCGGCCCATCGTAGTTCATGGACGGCACTGCGAACAATCGCCGGCGCAATGAAGAAAACCGGAACTGCTTTCAGGATTACCGGTAACTGTACCGAAATCGGCCCGCATGGGGCAAAGCGGACATGCCTTTCCTCTAGGCGCGACGCGAACCGGGGCCGCAACCTGATCGGAGCAGTGCAAGCATGACCGAACACATAAAGATCAACAGTACGGTGCCGCGGACCGAATATACTGCAGACGGTGCGACGACCGCATATCCGGCACCATTTGCCTTCCTGAAGGCTGCCGACCTGAAAGTCTGGATCGGGTCCGTGGAAAAGCAACTCGATACGGATTACACGGTGACGGGTGAGGGTACGACCGCTGGCGGGACCGTCACCTTCGCCGGCGCACCCGCGACCGGACAGAGCGTTGTCATCAGCAGGCAGGCCACCGTTGCCAGAATGTCCGATTTCCTGCCAGGCGGGAGCCTGCGCGCCGACACGCTGAACGACGAACTCGACAGGCTCACCCTCTCCCTGCAGGAGGCCGAAGCGGCAAGGGGTCGGTCATTGCGTATCGCCGATCATGACGCGGACGCAGCGCCCGGCGCACTGCCGTCGCGGGCGCTGCGCGCGTCGCGCGTACTTGCCTTCGACAACCAGGGAGACCCGGTCGCGGGTCCGGCCAGCAGCACCCTGTCCGAAATCGAGGGGGCTGTGAGCAGCGCGACCGCCGATGCTGCTGCGGCAGCCGCGAGCGCGCTTGCGGCTGCGAGTGACGCAGCCTCCGTTGCCGATGTCGCGGCGCTGGTCCAGAACATTCCGGCCACCCTGTCAGCCACCGGTGATGGGGAGACAGTCGCCTTCACCCTGTCCCGCGCGCCAGTCGATGACAAGGCGCTGCTGGTCAGCCTTGACGGCATCATTCAGCACGGGCCTGCCTTCGCCACCTCCGACACGATCCTCACCTTTGCATCTGCTCCGCCGGACGGTGTCGCGATCGAAATTCGCGACCTTTCGGCCACAGCGATCATCGACGCCGCAGAGGTCTCGGCTCTCGCGGCCATCTCCGACGCCATTCCGACGGTGGCCGCAATCAGTTCGGACGTGTCATCCGTCGCGGCCGCCGGAACCGCAATCAGCGACGTGGCGACCGACCTGAATGGCGCAAACACCATCGGTGCCGCGATCACGGCAGCCAGCGCTGCCGCCTCAGCGGAAACCAGTGCAACGGCGAGCGCCACAGCCGCCAGCGCAAGTGCCGTGGCTGCCGCTGCATCGAAAACAAATGCGGAAGCTTCCGAGTCCGGAGCCGCCAACGCACAGGCATTGGCGGAGACTGCGCAATCTGCCGCAGAAGCCGCCAGAACAGGAGCGGAGGCCGCCGAGACCGGCGCCGGGACTGCGGAGACGAATGCGGCCGGATCAGCCAGTGCTGCCGCAGCCAGCGCTTCGAGCGCTTCCAGCGCCGTGGCCAACGCGATCATCGCTGCTGCACGGGGAACGTTCCGCAACCGATTCGGCACCTTGCCATCAGCAATCCTGGGCTTCGACCTGGGCGAAGTCAGCCAGATCACACTGACCCGGGCGACACCGGGTTTCACGAACACGGATGGGGGTAGCGTAGAGAGCAAGGTCATCGACGCAGTCCGGCTGACGCACGATCCCGTTACGGGCGAGCCATTGGGGCTGCTTGTGGAACCGCAGCAAACCAATCACCACATCACCAGCAACTCGCTGATAGGCAACGGCATCGCCCGAACGACCGTAGTAAATGACGATGCCGTCGCTCCAGACGGCACGACCACTGCGTGCACCGTGACAGAGACCGAAGTGGTCGGGTCTCATGTCGCGGGCGCGAGTGTCGGCAAGTTCACCATCGCGTCTGCCGGGGCTTACTACTGCCTGTCTGCTTACGTGAAGGATGTCGGCGCAAACTCAACGCAGCATTGGATGGCCATCAGCGGGGCACCGTTCAGCGGCACCAGCGCCGATTGGCACGGGTGGACGTGGGATTTCGCAACGGAAAGCTTGGAGCCTCGCTCTACCGCAACCTCCAGCGTCACGGTCGGTTACGAGAAGCTGCCAAATGGCTGGTACCGTATCTGGGCTACCAGAGCACCAAGTGGTGCTTCAGGGTCAGCTGGTGTGACGTTCGACTTCCGGAACGACGGCGCTTCCTACCTCGGCGACACAGACAACAGCATGGCCATGTGGGGTCTCATGCTGGAGGAAGTCGATAGCCAGAACTCTGGTCCGTCCTCGGTCATCCTGACAGACGGATCGCAGGTGACACGTTCCGCTGATCTGGCAACCGTAGACCTGTCCGCCGTACCCGCTTTCAGGCCCGATGGCTTCTCCATCCTGGTCGAGGCGGATGTTCGGGATTCGGACGGCGTGCTGTTCGCCATCGGCACCGGAACCACTGAGGAGATCGCCCTCAACATGCAGTCCGGCGAACTGCATCTCAGGGGTGCCGATGGCCTGAACCTGACAGCGGAGAGCGGTCTGACACCCGGTGACCGGATCGTCGTCGCGCTGCGGATCGCGGAGGATGACGTGGCTGTCTCGACCAACGGTGCCACGGTCGTCACCCAGAGCAGCCACGCGATGAACGCTGATGCCGACGAGATGCGGCTGGGTACGGATCTGCTCGGCGCCAACGGTCTGCCGTGCGTGATCCGCCAGGTCGCCGTCTTCGGCCCCCTTCCCGACGCAATACTGGAGGCAATGAGCAATGGATGAGTTCGTGAACCACTATCTGAAATTCCCGGATGAGGCGGCCGCCGCTTACGCGCTTGATGCGACCGGGATCGCCCCGACCGCAACACCGGATCAGGACATCGACTTCGTCGGCACCATCTGGAGCATGGCGGTGCTGGACGGCAACGGCGACGTGATCGTGCCGTCAACCGTCGTGGCCGGCTGGCACGTCAATCTGCGCCTGCGCAATACGGATCTGCCGACTGCGCTGGTGCCATTCTGTCAGTTCCCCATAACACCATTCCGGAGGTTTGCCTGATGAGCATCACCCAACCAGGACGAAACATGCTCTCAGGCATTGGCGACGCTGCCGAACGCTCTGTCGGAACGGGGGCGACCGAGCTGCCCGCATTTGCGGACCTGCCCGAACCTGTTCTGGCGAGTCAGGCGGAGGCGGAAGCGGGAACCGAAGCAACGAAGATGATGTCGCCACAGCGTGTCGCGCAGGCGGTCGCCGCCCTCGGTGGTGGCTTCCGGCGGGGCGGATCCGGCGATACATCCAGCGGCACCGGCGTGACGATCACCGATCTGGGGGGTATCTCCGGACCGGACATGATCGATATCTGGCTCGATGCTGTCACCGTGTCCGGCGGGGACAGTCTGCTGATCCAGATCGGCGACAGCGGTGGACTGGCGACCAGCGGCTATGTCTCCGCCAGCGGCCCCGCCGCCACGTCGGGGCAATTCACCACAAGCACGAGTGGTCTTGTCCTGTATCAGGGCAGCACCGGCGTCTGGCGTGGTGTGATGCAGTTGCGCCGGACCGTCGGCAACAGCTGGGTCTCGGCGCACGCCATGCAGGCGTCCGACAGCGGTCTCGTCATCTCCGGCGGTGGCAGCAGAACGCTCTCCGGCGTGCTGGACCGCATCTGTGTCCTGCCGTCAGGGTCAGATTCGCTGTCCGGTGGTCTGGTCCAGTTGTTCGTTGGCAGGTCGGCATGATGAGCGAGGTGGAACTGGCGCGGCTCGATGTTCGCCTCAACGCCCTCGAACGCAAGCTGGACCGTATCGAGGATGATATCCGGGAAACCCGGGCGATCTTCAACCGGGGACGGGGTGCCGTCTGGGTCCTGGGCGCCCTGGGCGTCCTGGTCGGGCTCGGACTCGGTTGGGCAGAGAAGATTCAGAGGCTGATGTCATGAGGTTCACGCACGTCACGATCCACCAGACACGCGGGGGAGGGTTCGACGACCGCCACCCCTTCATCGAGGTTCACACCAGCCGTGACCGTGACTGCGCCACTCAATCCGGAAATACCATGGACTCGTGAGGCAGTTCAACAGCCTCCTCGAGCCAGGGACTTCTTTCCTCCCATCGCCAGTGCAGCGTCGGCACATGCATCCGCCGGAGATCGTCTGTTCCGCGATCATGCTGCCCCCAAATCACTCCGAACCTGTTTCAACGACAGTTCCGCTGGCATACGCAGTCGAGATGCCGTCGGAAAGACGCACCTGTTCTGCGTCCAACAGGGTGACATGCAAGCCGGAAATGGGGAAACGCGCATGCGCTGGCGCAGGCCCGGCAGATTACCCTTCATACGACGGTTGCCTGTCCGGCAACCGATGTCACACTGGCTCGACTGAAAAGTGTAGCTGGAGTGAGACCATGGCCGAGCACGACCTGATCATCCGCAACGCCCGGATCCACGACGGCTGCGACTGTTGCCCCGTCACGGGTCCGGGCGCGGTTCTGCGCCGCCGTTCCACCGGTCGTCTGCAGGCCGCCGAGTAGGGACACTCGCGCATGGATGTCTCCGCCCTCATCGGTGAACTCGGCACCCGGATCGACCAGATTGTCGGGGCCGATGGATCCCTGCTGGACCGCCTGCTGACCCCCTGGGCTCTCTACCAGGCCCTGATTCTGGTCGGACTGGTTCTGCTCGCGCATGTCGTCTCCCGCACAATCACGCCCCTGGTATCGGGCGTTGGCGACGGAGCGCCGCACCCGCTGACAGCCATCTTCCGGGCCATGGTCAATCGCAGACGCGCGATCCTGCTGGCGGTACTGCTCTGGCTGACGGTCCTGACATTGCGCGAAGTGACCTGGCCCAGCCGGTCATTCTATCTCGCCATCTGCGCCAATCTGGTCACCGCCTGGGTGATCATCTCCCTGCTGACACGGCTGGTCCGCAACCGATTGCTGGGCCGGACCCTGGCCATCGGCATCTGGGCCGTGGCTGCGCTGAACATCACCGGCGTCCTGCCCGTGGTGCTGGATGCCCTGGAGTCCGCGACGTTCGGTATCGGGGACCGGCAGGTCTCCCTGCTGGCCATCGGGAACGGGCTGATCATGGCCTTCGTCCTGATATGGGTCGCCATCCTGGTCAGCCGACTGGTGGAACGGCGCATCTTCTCCACGCCCGACCTCGCCCCCGCGACGCAGGTACTGCTGTCGAAGCTGTTCCGGATCGCTGTCCTGACCGGGGCTGTCGTGGTTGCTCTCGATCTCACCGGCATCGATCTGACAGCTCTCGCCGTCTTCTCCGGTGCCGTCGGCCTCGGTCTGGGCTTTGGCCTGCAGAAGGTCGTGTCGAACCTGATCAGCGGCTTCATCCTGCTGACGGACAAGTCGATCAAGCCCGGGGATGTGATCTCGCTGGGTGAAACGTTCGGCTGGATCAACAAGCTCAATGCCCGCTACGTCTCCGTCATCACCCGCGACGGGCGGGAGTTCCTGATCCCGAATGAGGAACTGATCACCAATCAGGTGATCAACTGGTCCTATTCCGACAAGAACATCCGCCTGGAGATCAAGTTCGGCGTCTCCTACGACAGCGATCCGCACCTGGTGCGCAGGATCGCGGTGGAGGCCGCCTCGGATGTGGATCGGGTGCTGCAGACACCAGCCCCTGTCTGCCACCTGATCGAGTTCGGGGATTCGTCCATCGACTTCGTGCTGCGGTTCTGGATCGTCGATCCGGCGGAAGGGGTGGTGAACATCAAGGGCAAGGTCTTCCTGGCCCTCTGGGACACGCTGAAGGAACATGACGTCAAGATTCCCTACCCCCACCGCGAAGTCATCCTGCGTGAGCCTTTGAGGGCTGCCAGCCCGCCCGAGACGTGATAGATCGCTGGCGGATCAAGCGCACGCAAATCGCAGATGGAGAGGCCGTTCATGGCAACGAAGATCAACGCTGGCAATTTCTTCGAGGACTTCAGCGTCGGGCAGGAACTGCCGCACGCCACGCCACGCACCATCACCACGGGCGACGTCGCCCTCTATACCGCGCTGTTCGGCGGGCGTTACGCGCTGCAGTCCGCCGACACGGTGGCCCAGGCGCTGGGCCTGCCGCGCAGCCCGGTGGATGACTGGCTGGTATTTCACATGGTGTTCGGCAAGACCGTGCCCGATGTCTCCCTGAACGCGGTGGCCAACCTCGGCTATGCCCAGGGCCGCTTCCTGAAACCGGTCTATCCCGGCGATACGCTCTTCTCCCGCTCCACGGTCATCGGCCTGAAGGAGAATTCGAACGGCAAGACCGGCACGGTCTACGTCAATTCCGTCGGCACGAACCAGCATGGCGAGACCGTGCTGGACTATTGCCGCTGGGTGATGATCCGGAAGCGTGACGAGAACGCTCCGGCACCCGACCCCGTGGTTCCGGCCCTGCCGGACCGGGTCGATCCGGCCAGCCTGCAGGCCCCGGCAATCAACCTCTCCGGCCTGGATGACACGCTGATCGGCGCGCCCTGGCGCTTCGAGGACTATGCGGTGGGGGAGCGGATCGATCATGTCGATGGCGTGACGATCGAGGAAGCCGAGCACATGATGGCGACGCGCCTCTACCAGAACACCGCCAAGGTGCATTTCAACCAGCACACGGAAGGTCAGGGCCGCTTCGGGCGGCGGCTGATCTACGGCGGGCACATCATCAGCCTGTCGCGTTCGCTCGGGTTCAACGGCCTGGGGTCTGCCATGTGGGTAGCGGCGATCAACGGCGGGGCGCACACAGCACCGACCTTCGCGGGCGACACCATCTATGCCTGGTCGGAAGTGCTGGAGACGGCTGAACTGCCGGGTCGGAGCGACCTGGGTGCGCTGCGTCTCAGGACCGTGGCGACCAAGAACCGGTCCTCCGGTGACTTCGCCGACAAGGCTGCGGACGGCAAGCGTGACGCAGATGTGGTGCTGGATCTGGACACCTGGGTTCTGGTGCCTCGCAAGGGCTGAACACATGACCGATGATCCGGCCACACTCGCCCGCACCCTGATCCGCAGCCAGCCAACCGCAACACTGTCGACCATCGCGGCAGACGGGGGCTGGCCCTATGGCAGTCTGGTGCTGACCGCGACCGACATGGCGGGACAGCCCATCCTGCTGATCTCCACTCTGGCGCAGCACACCAGGAACCTCGCCGCCGACGCACGCGCCTCGCTGCTGTTCGACGGCACGGTCGGTCTGGCCGAACGCCTGACCGGCGCGCGGGTCACAGTGCTGGGCAGGGCGGTGCGCTGCGAAGGTGACGCTTCGGTGCGCGCCCGCTTCCTGTCGCGCCATCCGTCAGCGGCGGGCTACGTCGACTTCGGCGACTTCGCCTTCTGGCGGCTGGAGGTGGAACGCGCCCATCAGGTGGCCGGGTTCGGACGGATCAACTGGGTCGAGAAGCCGGACCTGCTGCCTGACTTTGGTGATGTTTCGGAGCTGACAGCGGCGGAGGCCGATGTGATCGGCCACATGAACGCGGACCATTCCGACGCCGTTGCGCTCTACGCCAATGTCCTCTGCCAGCGCCCCGGCGTCGGCTGGCGACTGACCGGCATCGATCCGGAAGGGGTCGATCTGGCCCGGCCCGGTGACCACTGCCGCCTCGGTTTCGACAGGCGGGTCTCGTCGGCAGAGACGGCGAGGGGCGAACTGGTGAGAAAAGTGAAGCAGGCCCGCGCGCAGATCAGTCGCGGATGATGCGATAGCGCACGACGCGGTTGTTGCCCGAGTCCGAGATCCAGACGAGATCGCCACGAACCTCCACGCCCTCCGGCGTGGTGAACTGGTTCGGTCCCTTGCCGGGCCGTCCGGTACCCAGGGTCAGCAGCAGTTCTCCATCGGCGGAGATGACCTTGACCTGATGGCTGTTCTTGTCCGCCGCGATGACCGTGCCGTCAGGCATCACGTCCTGATAGCGCACACCGTTGAAGCCGTAGGCCGGGCCGGACCATTCCTTCAGGATCTCGAGGTCCGGTGAGAGCAGCAGCATGCGGTCGTTGCCCGCATCCGACAGCCAGATGTTGCCGTCCGGTGCCCATTCCAGATCGTGCGGCGACCGCAGCCCCTTCAGTTCGCCGACCACGGCGCCATCCCGATAGACCACCACATTGTGGGACCAGGCACCGGCGACATAGATGCGGCCATCCGGGCCGGCCAGCACGCCCTCCGGCCCGCGCACCCGCTCCGACAGTTCGCCGACCAGGATCCCCTGTGTGCCCTGAAGCTCGTAGATCGTCACCCTGCTGTTGTGCGTATCGGCGACGTAGAGACGACCAACGGCATCGAAGTCGACATCATGGGTGCCGGACTGATGGTCGGCACCGAAACTGCCGACCACCGCGAGGCTGACCGGATCGAGGAAGGCCACCCGGTTGTTTCCCACGTCAGCGACGAGCAGATGCCTCTGCCCGGCCCCCAGCTTCAGGTCATGCGGGTTGTCGAGCACCGCCTCGCTCGCCGCCTCGAAACGCATCTCGAAGGCCTGTGCCGCGACGGGAACCAGAAGTGTCGTGAGAGAAAGAGCCGCTGCAGTGATGATGGAACGCATGATGACCTCCTCGCCCGGTCAGATGGCACCGAGAACCTCGACCGCCCCGTCCTTCGCGATGCGCATGAACAGCATTTCGCCTGATCGGGTGCTCAAACCTGTGAGAGCACGGATGTTGACCTGGTGGCTGACCAGGACCAGCGGACCGTCTCCACCCCATTGCGTCAGCCAGGCGCGGAGGTCATTCGTCTGCGCCTCCTGCCTCTCCCACGCGCGGAAGAAGGAGTTCAGGGCGGGCAGGGTCGTCACGTCCCCCAGGCCCAGCAGTTGCGCTGTTTCGCGACAGCGGCACCAGGCGCTTGAGTAGACCGCCGCCGATGCAATCCCGGCGACGCGGAAACGCTCCCCGATCTCGCGCGATTGTGCACGGCCCGCCACGTCCAGATTGCGCTGCGTCGTGCAGTCGGTGACATCGAAATTCGCAGGGTCGCCAACACCCGGCGCCAGTGCGTGACGCATGATGACGATGGCCTCACCATCGCTCGCCGCCTGCCACAGGGCGGCCTCATCCGCGGCGCGCGCACCGAGGGGCAGCGTCAGCCCGACCGCGAACAGAAGCGCGGCAAGGCGATGAAACATGTTCATTTCCGATCCTCCAGACCCTTGCGAGCGGCTTCGATGGCCTCTCTCAATACGGTCCGGTCGCCGATATGGTTTGCCAGCAGAAGGTTCAGCCGTGCGGAAAAGGCCAGCGCATCGTCGGGCGACAGCCGT